>ODAK010002762.1_pt1 | contig 18389 bp, 14 predicted proteins | sample 1539591 | NCBI WGS metagenome assembly ODAK01 (sample SAMEA3539303, study PRJEB22396) | soil metagenome | biome: tundra; feature: field; material: soil | place: USA | collected 2010-05 | depth 0.15 m | reverse complement strand
TCGGACCGGCCAAGGCTCGTGGCGAGGCATTCCTGCCCCAGGTGAGCAATTACCTTTATTGCCATGAGGCCAACGAAGTCACGGGTTATCGCGCACGGGCGGTATGCCAACCGGCAGATAGGATGACATTCGGTCGCGGCAACCCCGCATCGTCATCCTTGGGCCCGACCATACGGCATGCACACGTCCTGGTCTGGGCTGTGCGTCGCGGCACAGCATAATAGTAAGGGGTTCAACACTGAATTTCACGGCGAATGCATGGATCATTCGGAAATCGGGACAACTTCACGCGACTTCCTCGCGGCCGGATCGGTCGTCCCATGCCTGGCGCGGCACCGCCTCGGTCGCCGCTTCAAGATCCAGCGCCTGACCCAGCCGCGTCAACCGGCGCACCACGGCTTCACCAGCGAAAACGCCAGTGTCTTCGGCCAAACTCAACACCAGCCGACGACCCTCGACGCGCAAACGCGTGCCCGCGAGCAGGTCCGGCGTGCCGGCCGACAGAGTGTAGGCCAGTCGCAGCGCCATACCCAGGATTTCGGCGCGCTTGGCGGTCGCCGGATCCAACAACCGACGCACCGGTATCAGGAACGGTGCCGCGGAATCGGCTTCGTAACGCAAGGCGATCGTCAGGGCCAGATAAGCCCGGGACGGGTGGTCCAGACCGATACCCGGTTGCCGCAGGATGCGCAGAAACGCCTGCTCCGGCCGAAACTCCGGGTGGTCGTGGCTGCCGACGTCCGACATCCAGCATGCCGCCTCACGCAGCCGGGCCGCCGCCGCGGTTTCGTATGGGAACAATGCCGCGGTCCAGAGCAGCAGCGCCGGCGGCAGGGTTGGATCGCGGCCATACAGGTCCGCCAGATCATGACCGGCGGCAAGCAGCGCGTCCTGGCGGCGAACCTCAGGCGGGACCAGTCGCATCAGCCATCCCTCCCGCAGGCCGCTGGCACTGAACACCACCCGGCGCGCGCCGCTCATGCGCACCAGCCGGCGCAACACCACGGCGGCGAATGGCAAGTCCTCGACACGACGGCGGGAGATGCCCGCCATCTGCGCCAGTTCCCGGCTGGACGCGCCGAGAATGCGCGCGCACAGGTCACGCGCCTCGTCCCGCCCAACGGTGTAATGATGCACCATCCGCAGGCTGTAATCCGTGCGCGCCATATCGATCCGGGCGAGCGCGCGCCACGCTCCGCCGACCAAATACAGATCGCGGCCGGCGATTTCGTTAAACCAACCAATCGAACGGAATACCCCCTCCACGATCAGGCGTGCGTCCGATGGATCGCCGCCGGATTGTTCCGCGAGCCGTATCACCCCCAATGGCAATGTCAGCGCGTTGCCGCGCCTGCCCGCGTCCAACCGCACAAGCTCCATCGAGCCGCCGCCCATATCGGCGAGCAACCCATCCGCTTCGGGAATGCCGCACAACAAACCGTCAGAGGAGAACTCGGCTTCCTCCACGCCGGACAGAATGCGAACCGACACGTCCGGCATGCGTGCCTGGAGTTGGCGCACGAAATCAGACCCGTTTCGCGCGTCCCGCACCGCGGCGGTGGCCAGGATCTCGATCGGACGAGCACCCATCGCCTGCGCCACGGCGCGGTACCGGTGCAAGATCATCATGGCCTGCGCCATGCCATCAGGGTTGAGCAAACCGGTCGCCTGCAAGCCGCGACCCAGGCGCAGCACGGCCTTTTCATTGAAGATCGACATCGGATTGCGGCCGAGACCCTCGTAGACCACGAGGCGAACCGAATTGGATCCAAGATCGACCACGGCGCAGCGCGGCAGACCGGGTCTTGGAGTGAAGGGCATTGCTTAGTCCTGGCTCATACGATCCACACGCCGATGCGATACCGCGTGGAGCGATACCAAGGGCGAAACGACAATCTGGCCATGCAACGCCGAGCCCCGGCCGGACAGCGAGGGATTGGTCATGAAGTAATCATGCGCCGATATCGGCCGCCGTCCGACGGGCACGCGTTTCCATGTACCATCGGAACGAAGCTCCCAGGATTGCAACGAATCCCGCAGATTGACCGCCATGATCTGATCCAACACCTGCTCGTGCACCGTTGGGTTGGCGATCGGCACCAAGGTCTCAACGCGCCAGTCCATGTTGCGTTCCATCCAATCGGCCGAGCTGATGTATACCTTGGCGTGCCGTCCAGGCAGTGTGTAGCCGTTGCCGAACGCGTAAATCCGGCTGTGCTCCAGGAACCTTCCGACGATCGACTTCACGCGAATGTTGTCGGAAAGTCCAGGAACGCCGGGCCGCAGACAACAGATGCCGCGGACGACGGCCATGATCTTTACCCCGGCGCGCGAGGCATCGTACAGCGCATCGATTAACCGCACGTCAACGAGACTGTTCATTTTCAGCCAAATGGTCGCGGGCTTGCCGGCATGGGCGAACTTTATCTCACTCGCGATCAGGTCCAGCAGCACATCGCGCATCAGGATTGGACTGAATGCGACCGCCTCCATCGCCTCGGGTTTCGCGTAGCCGGTCATGAAATTGAACAGCCGCGCCGCGTCGCGGGTCAGCGCGGGATCGCAGGTGAAGAAACTCAGGTCGGTGTAAATGCGGGCGGTGATCGGGTGATAATTGCCGGTGCCGAAATGCGCGTAGGAGCGGATGGCACCCGCCTCCCGCCGCACCACCAATGATAGTTTGGCATGTGTTTTAAGTTCGGTGAACCCGAACACCACCTGCACGCCGGCCGCCTCCATCGTGCGCGCGAGGTTGATATTGGCTTCCTCGTCGAACCGGGCGCGTAACTCGACCATCGCGGTGACCGACTTGCCGGCCTCCGCCGCCTCGATCAGCGCCTTGACGATACTGCTGTCATGGCTGGTCCGGTACAGGGTTTGCTTGACCGCGATCACGTTCGGGTCGCGCGCGGCCTGACGCAGGAACTGCACGACGACGTCGAAACTTTCATACGGATGGTGAACGATAATATCCTTGGCGCGGATCGCGGCGAAACAATCGCCGCCGAAATCGCGAATCCGCTCGGGGAAACGCGGCGTATACGGCGGAAACAGCAAATCCGGCCGGTCGTCGATGATCATTTGGCTGACATCGCTGACCGCCAGCAAGCCGGCCTGGACGTAGATTTCATCCGGTTCAGCATCGAGTTCGTCGGCCACCAGGGCGCGCAACTCCTCCGGCATGGCCGGATCGACGTGCAGGTGGATCACCACGCCCCGGCGGCGCCGCTTCAACGCCGTTTCGTAGGAGCGGACGAGATCTTCCGCCTCTTCCTCGAATTCCACGTCGGTGTCGCGGATTAGCCGGAACAGGCCGCCGCCGGTCACCGTGAAACCGGGGAATACCCGGTCAAGGAACATCAGCACCAGATGCTCCAACAAAATAAACCGCACCACCGCCCGACCGTCGCGCCCCTTCCTCTCCTGGGCCGGCAGCCGAATGAACCGCTCGACCTGGGCCGGCAGCGGCAGCATGGCGCGCATGCCCAGTCCATCCTCGGCGCGCACGAGCAAGAGGGCCATGACGAGGCCCATGTTTGGGATGAACGGGAACGGATGCGCCGGATCAATCGCGAGAGGGGTCAGCACCGGGAACACCCGCTCCATGAACCAGGCGTCCAGCCAAATGCGGTCGTCGTCCGACAGCGAGTCAGCCTCGCACAACACGATCCCTGCCTGCCGCATCTGAGTCAGCAACTCTGTCCAAATGCGCTGCTGGTCGGCGACCAGGGTACCGCCACGCACGGCGATCTCGGCCAATTGCCGCGCGGGAGTGCGGCCATCAGGAGTGGGCTGGGTGACGCCGGCCTTGGCCTGGCCGATCAGGCCGGCGACACGGACCGAGTAGAACTCATCGAGGTTGGAGGCACTGATCGACAGGAACCGCACCCGTTCGAGCAGCGGATGCCGAGGATTCTCCGCCTCCTCCAGCACCCGGTGGTTGAAGTCGAGCCACGACAATTCGCGGTTGATGAAGCGCTCTGGGCCGAACGCCGGCGTCTCGACGCTCGAGACCACGAGGTCAGAGGCCACATCATCGGCGTTCGGTGTCATGCGATGTCTCCAGCCATCCTGGTGCAGGCTAACCTGATCTCCCCCTCAAGGGCGAGGGGGCGGATGGGCGGCGGGGGGATTTCGCCGCACTGTCAATTTTTCCGCGGTCCGCGAATCACATTGAATTTGGATGTTGCACGGCGACTGCATCGTTGCCGCGAGGTGCCGCCTGGGGCAGCGGCGATTGACCCTCCTCCGCGGCGGCGGCTCAACCGGCGGAGTTTGGCCGAAGCGGAAAGGCTGGTCGAGAGCGGGCGACGTCGGATACCTGCCGTTTGTCGTCCAGTCGAAAAGCGTCTTAGAACGCGCTACGGCCGACTCCGCACAGACCGCCAGTAGTAATCATCGAATGGCGGGGATAAAAGGTTCATTGCCCTCGACCCGAGCTTCCTACCGCCTCAGTCCCCGGTCTGCGGCTCAGCTAGAGGAGAGTCCCAGAAAGTGCCAGTACCTAAGGCCGGTCTTGGTGGAGTTCGGCGAATCAGCGGGTTGCCGATATCCATCACGGGGGTGCCGAAGACGCGTCCCTGCGTACCCCGCGTAGGATCCCAAATATCGAAGAAATCCCTGGTCTCTTTGGAAAGCACGAGCCGGAAGAGCCGCTTGCTATCAACCCGCTCAAGGGGGAACACGTACCTGAATGAAGTGCCGACGATGGTGCGTGCGGAAGTCTCTGCGCACGGGAAGGCCGTGCTGAGCGTTACGGAGGACTCGGTGGCGACGGCCGTGAACGGCCCTTGATTGAAGACATCCCAGACATCGATTTTCCCGGCGCTAAGCTCGCCTTTCAGATGGCCGGCTACAACAAAGACGGTATAGGGTGGCAGCACAAGGCGTCCCTCTCGTAACTCTTTCACGCCGCTTCCAAGACAAATCCGAAAATTTGCGTCGTCCTTGTTCCGAGGCAGCCGCATCGCGGATCTCATGTCCGCCTCGATTTGGCCTAGTGGATTGTCCGGCTGCCATTTAGCGACGTCCAGGTCCGTCGTCTCAAGCGGTGTCCCAAGACCGGTGACCGGGCTTGCCTGAATTACCCCCGCGGCAACGGCCCCAAGGTTGTATGGCTGGTCGACAAGGGCAGTTGGGTAACCGATAACGCGAGTGAACCGCCATTTCGATTGCGGCAGTGCGGGCCATTTGCGCACGGTCCTCCCATCAATACCGACCAGCATCCTGGCTGACGTCTCCGCGCACAGCTTCGTGTCGGTCAGATCAACCGCTTTGGTCAGCACAAACGCTGCGTTATCATCAACGCCCTGATCAGGATACAGCGACGGCCACTCGTCTGTCAGATTCCCTGTCAGCGGTCCGCGGTTCTCGAACTCCGACAGGACCGGAAGATGAATGGTGCGATCGACCGAGTTGCTCACCATACAAACGCGCACCCGGCCGCTGCCGGCTTCATACGCAGGGGGGCTAGCTCCGCCCGCGCGAAGCCAATTGTGCAAACCGACGGCCAAAATTACAGAGAGCCCCAGTAGGCTTACGACAAGCTTGGAGTGGCTCCTCATTGATTCCGTGCCCCTTGGAGTTCGGCGAAATAAGCGCTACAAATCAACCGAACGATATACGGCCCGGGCCTGGTCTCAGGAGTCTGGTGGACAACCGCCACGATGGTGATGTTTCAAAAGCCGGCGACCCGGCGTCTGATCTCCAGACGAGGGTTGGCGAAATTCATCAACAAACACACGGTAAGGCCGGTCGCCCGGAGATAATTCAGGCATTGAGCGTCATGGTTCGTGTCCAGGGCTCTGACCGCCTTGATTTCCACCAGCACGGCATTTTCGACCAAGAGGTCGGCGACGTAAGTGCCGACGGTGACACCGTCGTATTCAACTCCGATGGCGATTTGTTGCCTGACCGCGAGGCCGGCTTTCGTCAACTCGTGCGCCAGGGCGGTTTCGTAAACCTTTTCAAGGAATCCGGCGCCGAGCGTATTGGCGACGGCAAAAGCGCATCCAATGACACGTTCAGAAATTTCATCGAGACGTTTTCTGTTGGAGTTCATCGGCGTTGATCGGCGTTCATCGGCGGTAGAGATTCTTTCTTGCCTCGGGTCCATACTGTTCCGGACGTACCGCAAGAAAGTTAACCGCCGATGAACGCGGATGAACGCCGATGGCTCACGATTGAATGCCGACACTGCCTGGTGCGTTTTCAGTGGCACTACGATTCTTCTGTTTCGCGTCAGATCCTTCGGCCTCAATCCTCGGCAAGAGTAAGCGTTCTCTTTCCTGGCGACATCGGCTCTTCGTCGGAATACCGATCGCTCCAGGTTATCGGAATAAAGTTCGCTTTTGGCGGTCTGCGGCCGCCGAAGTGACATTGTTCTATGACCGCGATAGGTCATTATCCGAGAGCAATCCTGTCACGTTCAGCATCCATCACGGCCAACCGAAACTGCTCGGCGCTGCATGTCCACTCTTGGGTGCAGGACCACTTCGGCCAACCGACCACCATGGGCGTAATGTTGTCGTGGGCGGGCGGGCCTCGTACCTCCGCTCACCACCCGAAGCAGCTCTTCAGACGCAGAACCATCCTCGCCGAAGTGAGCCGATCGCGTCCGGGGTCGTCGGACGACCCCCTCCGGCAACCGGTCCAAACTTCCGCGCGGCGGTCCCTATGCCCGCCGCAGTCGGAACGCCGCCGCAGGATACACCCCAAGCACACGCACCTCTGATGAGAAAAACTGCAACTCCTCCAGCGCCCGCCGCAACGCGGGCTGTTCCGGGTGACCATCGACGTCGCACATGAACTGGGTCGCCGCGAACTCGCCATCCATCATGTAGCTTTCCAGCTTGGTCATGTTGACGCCGTTGGTCGCGAACCCGCCGAGTGCTTTGTACAGCGCCGCCGGCACGTTGCGGACCCGAAAGACAAACGTCGTCATCAGGTTCGGCGCCGCCGGATCCGGCGTGATCGGCCGCGGTGCCATGACATAGAACCGCGTCGTATTGTGCGCGGCGTCCTCGACATTCGGCTTCAGGATGTCCAGTCCGTAAATCTCGGCCGCCAGGGAGGACGCGATCGCCGCTTCCTCCTTGTTGTTCCAGCGGGCGACCAGTTGCGCGGCACCCGCCGTGTCAGCCTCGACCACCGGTTGCAGCCCCATTTCGCGCAGAATGCGCCGGACCTGGCCAAGCGCGACGGTGTGGGAATGGGCGCGTTTCAGGTCGGCCAGCGTGGCGCCTTTGACCCCCAGCAGACAATGTTCAACGCGTTGGAACTGCTCCGCGATCACGAACAGACCGGATCGCGGCAGCAAGTGATGGATGTCCGGCACCCGTCCCGCGAGGCTGTTCTCGCACGGCAGCATGGCCAACGCGGCGCGGCCTTCTCTCACGGAGTCGATCGCGGTTTCGAACGACTCGCACGGCAGCGTGGTCATGCCGGGATACGCGGCGCGGCAAGCGAGGTCGGAATAAGCGCCCAGTACGCCCTGGAAGGCGATGGTGCCGCTCATGCGGGTGCCAGGATCGCGCGCGCGCGTTCGAGGTCTTCTGCCGTGTCGACCCCGAACGGGCCATGTTCCATGCGCACACAGGCGATTCGCATCCCATCCTCCAGCGCCCGCAATTGTTCCAGCTGTTCGCGCTGTTCCAGCGGACTTGGTGGCAGCGAGACGTAGCGGTCCAGGATCGCCCGGCGGTACGCGTAGATCCCAACGTGATGCCAGCGCGGCCCGAGGCCCCACGGGATCGCCTGGCGGGAGAAATACAGCGCGGGCGCGATCGTCTGCCCTTCCTTGAACGCGCAGGCGGCTTTCACGAAGGACACGGTCGTGGCCTCGATCTCATCGCGGATCGGCACGACCAGGGTGCCGATATCCACGTTCGGATCGGCGAGCGGCGTGACCACCAGGCGCAGACCATCGGGATCCAGCGTCGGAAAATCCCCCTGCAGGTTCACCACGACGTCGTGCACGCCGCCCGGATCGAGTTCCGCGAGCGCGGCGTGCACCCGGTCGGAACCGGACGGCAACGACGGGTCGGTCAGCACCGCGCGTCCGCCGGCGGAACGTACGACATCCGCGATTTCCGGATCGCCGCAGGCGACGGCGACCGGGCCAATCCCCGCCGCGAGGCCGCGGTCGAGCATATGCAGGATCATCGGCCGGCCGTTGATCTCGGCCAGCGGTTTGCCCGGCAGGCGAGTGGACGCCATGCGGGCGGGAATGACGACGATCGGGTTCATGTGGGCATTTCAGTGGGTTGATGGCGCCGGGGCATATCCGTATGGTGCCGCCAACTTATGGATGCGCCGCACTGGGCGCAATGACGAGGACGCGACGCCGTATGGACAGTATCGAAGTCACCAAGGTTTCCACCGCGGTTCTGGTCGCGGGCATTGCCTATTTTCTCACTGGTCTGATCGGCGCCAACATCGTCAGCCCTGAACGACCGGCCAGGCCGGCGATCGAGATCAAGGGTGCGACCCCTGAAACCCCTTCTGGGCCGGCGGCGGAGGCGGCACTCGCGCCGATCGGTCCGTTGCTGGCCGCCGCCGATCCGGCCGTGGGTGAGGCCACGTTCAAGAAGCTTTGCACCTCCTGCCACACCGCCAACGCAGGCGGGAAAGCCACCGTGGGGCCAAACCTGTATGGCGTGGTTGGCGGTCCGCACGGGCACATGGAAGGTTTCAACTATACCGCGGGATTGAAGGCGAAGGCCGGGCCGTGGACCTTTGATGAGTTGAACGAATGGCTGCATAAGCCGTCGTCCTATGTGTCGGGCACGCGGATGACCTTCGCCGGAATCGCCAACGACAAATCGCGGGCCGACGTGATCGTTTATCTGCGCGGCCTGTCGCCGAATCCGGTCCCTCTGCCGGCGGCGGAGCCCGCGGCACCCGCGACGAAGTGATCCCGGACACCGATGCTCTGATCGCCGCCGCTTGTGCCGCGGCGGATGTCGCGGGCGCGGTGATCCGTCCCTTCTTCCGGGCGAGAATCGTCACCGACCAGAAGGCCGACCGCTCCCCCGTGACGATCGCCGACCGCACCGCCGAGCAGGCGATGCGCGCCGTGCTGTCCGAACGGTTTCCCGCTCACGGGATTCTGGGCGAGGAATTCGGCCTCGAACGGCCCGACGCTGCGTTCCGCTGGGTCCTGGATCCGATTGATGGCACCCGCGCGTTCATCACCGGCCGTCCCACGTTCGGCACTCTGATCGCACTGTTCCACGATGAGCGGCCGATCGTTGGAGTCATCGATCAGCCAGTGACCGGCGAACGTTGGATCGGCGTCGATGGGCAACCGACGGTGTTCCGTGGGCCGTATGGCGGAGTGGCGGAATGCCGGCCGCTCGCCGCTCTGTCCGACGCTGAACTCTCCTGCACCAGCCCCGAGATGTTTGGCGCCGACATGCCGCGCTTCGAACGGCTACGACGCGTGGTTCGCCGCAATTCCTGGGGTGGTGACTGCTATGCGCACGGCCTGGTGGCGCTTGGTTTGATCGACATCGTCGTCGAAGCCGATATGAAAGTGTGGGATTGGGGAGCGTTGGTGCCGGTGATCGAGGGTGCGGGTGGCTCGGTCACCGATTGGCAAGGTCAGCCATTGCGGCCTGGAGGCGACGGGCGGGTGCTGTCCGTGGGCGACAAGACGTTACTGCCCGCGATCCTGCGGGAACTTAATCATTCTCCGGTTGCCTCCGTGTAGCGGCGCTGCCAACTTCTTCCCGGATTGGTCTGGAGACAACAGCACCGTGCGATTTCTCATCCTGTTGTTATCCGCTTTGTTTCTGTCACAGGGCGCGTCGGCCCAGGGTGTATCGTCTGGGGGCGATGCGTCCGCCCAGCCGCGGCACGCGTTCACGGTGCTCGGCGAGCCCGCGCTGCCCGCTGACTTCAAGGCATTTCCCTATGTCAACGTGAGCGCACCCAAGGGCGGGGAGGTGAACCTCGCCTCGATCGGCACATTCGACAGCTTTAATCCGTTCATCCTTCGCGGCACCGCGGAAGCGCACGGCGCCGGTGCCTGGCTCACGCTGCCCGGCGGTTCCGGTTCCGGTTCCTCGGTGGGACATGTCTGGGAGAGCCTGTTGACCCCCTCGGCCGATGAAGTGGCGACCGGCTATGGCCATCTGGCGGAGTCGATCGAGGTGCCGGCCGACAAGACCTGGGTTGCCTTCAATCTGCGGCCCCAGGCGAAATTCTCCGACGGCACGCCGGTGACGGCCGAGGATGTGGCCTGGACCTATCGCACGCTGCTGACGCTGGGCCGTCCATCGATTCGGATTCAGTTCGCTGACGTAAAGGACGTGATCGTCGAGGGACCGCTTCGCGTACGGTTCAATTTCAAAACCACGCAGAACCGGGAGTTGCCGCTGCTGGTGGGTGGCCTGCCCGTGCTGCCGAAGCATTTCTTCGAAGGACGCGACTTCACCAAACCGCTGACCGACGCACCCATCGGATCGGGGCCGTATCGTGTCAGTAATTTTGAACTGGGCCGCTCGGTGACCTATACCCGTGATCCGAACTGGTGGGCGGCGGACATGCCGACCGGCCGCGGCACCAACAACTTCGATCGCGTGCGTTACGAATATTTCCGTGACTCGACCGTGGCGATGGAGGCGTTCAAAGCCGGCCGGGTCGACGTCCGCAGTGAGAACATCGCCAAAAACTGGGCTACCGCCTACGATTTTCCGGCGGTGCGCAATGGGGCGGTCATCAAACGCGAGTACACTCATAAATTGCCCACCGGCATTCAAGGTTACGCGATGAATACCAGACGCGCGGTGTTCGCCGACCCGCGGGTCCGCCAGGCCGTCACTCTGGCATTTGATTTTGAATGGACCAACAAGAACCTGTTTTATTCCGCGTACAAACGGACCGTGAGCTATTTCAGCAACACCGATCTCGCCGCGACCGGGTTGCCATCGCCGGAAGAACTGCGACTTCTGCGGCCTTACAAGGACAGCCTGCCGGCCGATCTGTTGACCCAGGCCTTTACGCTGCCGGTCACGGATGGCACCGGCAACAATCGCGAGCAACTGGTGCGGGCGCTGAAGCTGCTGCGCGAAGCCGGGTGGCAGGTGAAAGACCGCAAGCTGCTCGACGCCAATGGCCAGTCGGCGGCATTCACGATTTTGCTGGATGACCCAAGTCTGGAGAGGGTCACTCTGCCTTACGTGCAGAACCTGCGGAAACTCGGCTTCGATGTCCAGGTGCGCACCGTCGATCCGGCGCAGTTTCAGCATCTGACCGACGATTTCGACTTCGACATGACGATGATGATTTATCCCGGTTCCGACATTCCGGGCAGCGAGTTACGCGATTACTGGTCTTGCGCCGGGGCGAAGTCCACCGGCAGCGCCAATGTTCCGGGTATCTGCAACCCGGCGATCGACGCGATGATTGATCAGGTGATCGCAGCCCAGGATCGGGCAACATTGGGCACGGCGGCGCGAGCGTTGGACCGGCTGCTGTTGTGGAACTGGTATATGGTGCCGAACTGGCACAGTCAGACGTTCAACATCGCTTATTGGGATCGTTTCGGTGATCCCGGCATTCCAATCCGCGAGGGGTTCAATTTCGATACCTGGTGGGTCGATCAGCAAAAAGCGGCGCACAACGACGAGGCGCGGCGTTGACATGGCGGCATACCTGATTCGCCGCCTGATCCTGGTCATTCCCACTTTATTTGGCATCATCGCGATCAATTTCGTGATCATCCAGTTCGCGCCTGGAGGTCCGGTGGAGCAAATGCTCGCCGAATTGCGCGGCAAAGGCGCGTTGTCGAGCCGGTTGGGATCGGCTTCCTCCGATATTGGCTCGGCCGGTGCCTATCGCGGGTCACAGGGACTGGACCCGCACGTGATCGCCGATATCAAGAAAATGTTTGGCTTCGATAAGCCGCCGTTGACGCGGTTCGCTGAGATGCTTTGGGGGTATTTGCGGTTCGACTTCGGCCGCAGCTTCTTTCGTGACAAAAGCGTACTGGCACTGGTCTTCGAGAAATTGCCGGTCTCACTGTCGCTCGGTTTGTGGTCCACGTTGCTGATTTACATCGTCTCCATTCCGCTTGGCATCCGCAAAGCGGTGCGTGACGGCAGCCGCTTCGATGTCGCGACCAGCGCGGCGGTACTCGTCGGCTATGCGCTGCCGGGATTTTTGCTGGCGATCCTGCTTGTCGTGCTGTTCGCGGGCGGCAGTTTCCTGAGCATCTTTCCCTTGAACGGCCTGACCACCGAAGGCTCCAGGTCGTGGCCGTGGTCTGCCCGCGTGCTGGACTACCTCTGGCACATGGTGTTGCCGATCACGGCCATGGTCGCGGGCGGCTTCGCCAGCCTGACGATGCTGACCAAGAACTGCTTTCTGGAGGAGATCGGCAAGCAATACACAGTCACGGCCCGCGCCAAGGGCGCCAGTGAAACACGAGTGCTGTACGGCCATATCTTCCGCAACGCGATGCTGCTGATCGTGGCGGGATTTCCTCAGGCGTTCGTTGGGATTCTGTTTACGTCCGCGCTGCTGGTGGAGATCGTGTTTTCGCTTGATGGACTTGGTTTGCTTGGCTTCCAGGCGGCCATCCAACGCGACTATCCGGTCATGTTCGGAACACTGTATATTTTCACGCTGCTCGGCCTGGTGATGCAGATCATCGGCGACATGATGTACACTGTTGTCGATCCTCGTATCGACTTTGAGTCGCGGCGTTGACGCTGTCACATGTCACGCGGCGCCGGCTCGCGATCTTTCGCGCCAACCGGCGCGGATATTGGTCGCTTTGGATTTTCGTTGTGCTGTTTGGCGCGTCATTGTTCGCCGAGTTCATCGCCAATGACCGGCCATTGCTGATCCGCTACGACAACGTATGGTATTTTCCGGTGTTGACGGATTACAGCGGCGATATGTTCGGTACCGACTTTCTGCCGACCGAGGCGGATTACAGTGATCCCGACCTGCGCCACACGATTGAGGCCAAGGGGTGGATGGTGTGGCCTCCTGTTCGCTACTCCTATGCCACGACGGTCAAGGATCTGAACGTCCCCTCACCCGCGCCGCCGAGTTGGCATGACCCGTTGGGCACCGACGATCAGGCACGCGACGTTCTCGCCCGAGTGATTTACGGGCTTCGCGTGTCCGTGCTGTTTGGCTTCACGTTGACCGCGTTGACGTCGGTCGTCGGTGTAATCGCCGGCGCGCTGCAAGGGTTCTACGGCGGACTGACGGACCTTTTGGGCCAACGCTTCATCGAAATCTGGAGCGGCATGCCGGAACTTTACATGCTGATCATTCTGGGCAGCCTGATCACACCTGGCTTCTGGGTCCTGCTGATCTTTCTGTTACTGTTTCGCTGGATGAACCTGACCGGCGTTGTACGCGCCGAGTTCCTGCGCGGCCGCAACCTCGAATACGTGCGCGCCGCCAAGGCCCTGGGCGTTTCGGACATCACGGTCATGTGGCGCCACATTCTGCCGAACGCGATGGTGGCGACGCTGACGTATGTGCCGTTTCTGTTGTCGGGATCAGTGACGCTGCTGTCGACCCTCGACTTCCTGGGGTTCGGCTTGCCGCCTGGATCGCCATCGCTCGGCGAACTGGTTGCGCAGGCGAAATCGAACCTGCAGGCGCCCTGGCTGGGTATCACCGCGTTCTTTGTCTTGGGTGGCGTTCTGACATTGCTGATCTTCATCGGCGAGGCGGTGCGCGACGCATTCGATCCCAGACGGCTGCCGACGGGATGAGTCTGCTGGAGGTGCGGCATCTGTCGGTCGGGTTTGGCGCCAAACGCGTGGTCGATGATGTGTCGTTCACGCTCGATCGCGGCGAAACCTTGGCGCTGGTTGGGGAATCCGGATCCGGCAAATCACTGACCGCACTGTCGTTGCTGCAACTGCTGCCACGTGGCGGAAGCAATCCGACCGGCGCCATTCAATTGGACGGGAATGAAATGGTGGGCGCCGCTCCCGCCGTCCTGCACAAGGCCCGCGGCGACCTGGCGGGCATCGTATTCCAGGAGCCGATGACGAGCCTCAATCCACTGCATCGCATCGGCCGACAGGTGGCGGAGGCGATCACGTTGCATCGCCGGTTGTCACGCGCCGCGTTGATGCAACGGATTGTCGGAGTGCTGGATGAGGCAGGATTTCCCGACGCCGCGCACCGATTGGATGCGTTTCCGCATCAGTTGTCCGGTGGTCAGCGGCAGCGGGTCATGATCGCGATGGCGCTCGCCAATGACCCGGCACTGCTGATCGCGGATGAGCCGACGACCGCGCTGGATGTCACGATCCAGGGACGGATTCTGGCGCTGCTGGCACGACTGAAGGCGAACCGTGGTCTCGCGCTGCTGCTCATAACGCATGATCTGCGCATTGTTCGCCGGTACGCCGACAAAGTATGCGTGATGAAGGATGGCGCGATTGTGGAAGCCGGGCCGGTCGCCGAGGTGTTCGCCGCGCCGGCGCATCCTTACACCAGGATGCTGCTCGATGCGGTCCCGCGGGGCGCACCGCCGCCTTTGGCGGAAGCCGCGGCGCCACTGCTGCGTATCGAATCCGTGAAAGTGCATTTTCCGATCCGTCGAGGCGTGTTGCGCCGCGTCGTCTCGGTCGTTCGCGCTGTCGATGGCGTTTCATTGACGGTGCGGGAGGGTGAAACGGTTGGTCTGGTCGGCGAATCCGGGTCCGGCAAGACAACGCTGGCTCTGGCGGCGTTGCGACTGGAGCCAGTGCAAGGGCGCGTCGTGTTCGCCGGACAGGATGTCGTTCAACTCGGCCGCGCCGCCATGCGAGCGCTGCGAGCGCGGATGCAGATCGTGTTTCAGGACCCCTACGGGAGTCTGTCGCCCAGAATGACGGTAGGCGATATCGTGGCGGAGGGCCTGGGCGTGCATGAACCAGGCTTAAAGCGGGCAGAGCGGGATCGGCGCGTGATCGAGGCGCTGGAAGAAGTCGGTTTGCCCGCGGCCATGATGGAACGCTATCCGCATGAATTCAGTGGCGGCCAGCGGCAGCGCATCGCGATCGCCCGGGTTATCGTGCTGAAGCCCGCTCTGGTGGTGCTGGATGAGCCGACCAGTGCGCTCGATATGTCAGTGCAGGCGCAAATCATCGCATTGCTGCGCGACCTGCGGGAGCGGCACAATCTGGCCTATCTGTTCATTAGTCATGACCTGAAGGTGGTGCGGGCATTGGCGCATCGGGTGGTGGTGTTGCGCGAAGGCAAGGTCGTGGAGGAGGGCACGGCGGACGAGGTATTCACCCGCCCGCGCGAGGAGTACACGCGGTCGCTGATGCAGGCGGCATTCGACCTGGATTGATACTGTCAGAGCAGCGCGCCGCGGTCAGGTGGGGCCCACCATCTGGCGTGACGTCGAGTTGCCCGCGGGTCCTCGGGTCGAGCTCCAGGGCATGCACACATCGTGGCGCTGAACCGTCACTTTAGCCCGGTGTTTGGACGGTGGCGTCAGAACCACGGCAAGTAATACCAACCCGCGTTGACGCCGACTCTCTGGGCGATAACAACATCGAGCGTCATCAATGCCATACGCATGTGGCGAAGAATCAACCTCAACGCGGGTTGGTATAAGATTTCTGACACGGAGAAGACAGGGAAAAGGCACGGATTTTCACGGAAAAGGAAGTGTGGCGCTTCGATCACACACCGCTCGAAGCGTCCAAAATTCTTGCCTCTCCGTGAGAATCCCTGCCTTTTCCCTGTCTTCTCCGTGTTAAAGCCTTGCTTGCTTTCGGCTGGCGATCCAACTGATGACCGCCAAAGGCGGACATCTGAACTCAAGATGTGTGACCCTCGGGGACGGAACGTGATGACGCCCAGTCACCAGGCTTCCTTGCCTTTGACCGGGCGCACCATCGCGGCTTTGTCGCGTTGCTCGGCCTCATGTTTGTCGAACATCAGGCGGGCAGCGCTGGATCGCTTTTCCGTCAGTTCATCTCGGTGATCCGTGCACCAATTGAACGAATCGATTCGCGGACGGTTGTCGCCGGAGAAATGCGGCATCACGTAACGCTGATAAAGTTCGTACGAGCGTTTCGTTTGCTCGAAGTCAGCCCAGTTGTGAACTTGTTGCAAGAAGGCGCCGAAATCGCCTTGTTTGTCGTATAGCCGCTGGATCAGAGCGATCGCATCATCCGGCGTGCCGATCACGCCATAGTTATTTTCCACGAACCATTCAGCGGCATCCTTGCCGGGCGGCACGATGAACCGAGGCTGGTTGTTGTTGAGATAACCCAGGTAGGCCTCGAACCCGTACTTCACATTCTCCATCGCCTGAGCCCGCGTTTCCGCGATATGCATCGGGCCAACCAAACGAAGACCGGCTGGGTTCATTTGCCTGCCCTGCTCGGCGGCGATGTCGTTGGCGATCTTCCAGTTCGCGCCCAGAGCGTCATAGCCAAACGGGTTGGTCGCGGCGACACAGATCATACTCAGGCCGTATTTGCCGGCCAGGCGGCCACCGGATGGGGTCACCGCACTGACCACCGCGACCTCGGGGTGTGGTTTGGTATAAGGCAGGACATGCGCACGGGCACCGACGAAGTTGTACCACTCCGTCCGCTCGGTGACGATCTCTCCTTTGAAGAAGCGCAGGATGACATCCAGTGCCTCCGCCATGCGGTCGCGCTGCGTGTTCGGATCAATCCCGAGCATCAGTGCATCCGATGCCAAAAGCCCAGGACCGGCGCCGAACATGATCCGGCCGCGCGTGTGATGGTCGAGTTGGATGATGCGGTTCGCCGTCATCAGTGGATTATGATACGGCAACGAGATCACGCCGGTGCCGAACTTGATCCACCGCGTCCGCTCGGCTGCCACCGCGATGAACAGCTCCGGTGAACTGATCAACTCCCACCCGGCGGAATGATGCTCGCCGATCCACGCTTCATGAAACCCAAGCCGGTCGAGCCACTGCATCAGTTCCAGATCGCGTTCGATGCACGCGGCCGGATTTTCGTTCATCGGGTGGAACGGCGGCAAGAACGCGCCGTGACGAAGCGGGATACCGGCCATGGGTCATTTCCTCCAAAGGGGACATCGTGTTCAGGCGATGATATCAGGGATCACCGGATCGCAAACCCTGCCCGGGGGATCGCATGGGGGATAATGAGCCAACAATCTGATCGCGTGGACCGCCGGGTCTGGGTCATCGCCGCCGCTTGTTCGTGCGGTCCGTTGATGTCCGGCCTCGATTCGACGATGGTGAATGTGTCGCTGGACACTCTCAGTTCCGCGTTCGCGGTGCCACTGGGCACGATCCAATGGGTGACCAGCGGCTACCTGCTGGCGCTGGCGTTGTCGTTGCCGTTGAGTGGCTGGCTGGTGGACCGGGTCGGGGCGCGGCGCATCTTTCTCGGCTGCTTCGCCGGCTTCATCGTGTGCTCGGTCCTGAGCGGGTTGGCCACCACCATCCAGGTGCTGATCCTGTGCCGGGTGCTGCAAGGCATCGCGGGCGGCTTGCTGGCGCCGATGATGCAAATGATGATGGCGCGTCACGCCGGACGGCACATGGCGCGCGTGATCGGCGTGGCGGCGATGCCCGTCATGGTCGGTCAAATGTTTGGCCCGAGCCTCGGCGGCGTGATCCTCGGTCAATTGGGTTGGCGATGGATCTTCTTCGTCAACGTGCCGGTCGGTCTGATAGCGATCTGTTTCGCGTGGTTCGCGTTGCCGCGGGACGAGATTACCAACGCTCGCCGGTTGGATCTGATCGGATTCGCGATGATTTCGCCCGGCCTCGCACTGCTGCTGCAAGGGTTGGTCTCATGGGCGCACGGGGACGCCACGGCACCGCTCAGTCTTGTCGCCAGCGCGCTGCTTTTGGCCGGCTTCGTCTGGCATGCGCTGCGCCGTCCGGTCACGGCGTTGATCGACCCGCGACTGTTCCGAGCGCGCGTCTTTCGCGCCGCCGCCGCGACGCAGTTCCTGTCAAATGCCATCAATTTCGGCGGTCAATTGCTGTTGCCGCTTTGGTTCCTGCAAATCCGCCAGGCCACACCGACCGCGACGGGATTGATGTTGTTTCCACTCGGCCTCGGTATCTTTTGCGGCCTGCCGATCATGGGCCGGTTGAGTGAACGTTTCGGCGCCCGAGCGATTTCGGGCGGCGGCGCCGTGCTTTCTTTCCTCGGCACATTACCTTTCGTTTTCGCGAACATCGATACGCCTTACAGCCTCTTGGGCGTTGCCATGTTTGTTCGCGGTTTCGGTGGCGGTTCGATCACCATTCCGTCAGCCGCCGCCGCCTACGCCTCGGTCCCGCGCGAGTCTCTGGGCCACGCGACCACGGCCATCAACATCTGCCAACGATTTGGTGGGCCAACCGGTTCGGCGGGTCTGGCGATCTTCCTGCAATTCGCGTTGCTGCACGC
>ODAK010002761.1_pt1 | contig 18393 bp, 12 predicted proteins | sample 1539591 | NCBI WGS metagenome assembly ODAK01 (sample SAMEA3539303, study PRJEB22396) | soil metagenome | biome: tundra; feature: field; material: soil | place: USA | collected 2010-05 | depth 0.15 m | reverse complement strand
TCCGCGTAAAACGAAGTCTGCTCGATGGTCGCGTCCGGCGGCGTTTCCACGACGCCGAAGATGACGCCCTGATCTTCCATCGGCGCGGGTTCCTTCGCCTTCCAGGCCATCATGCCCATCGGCAGGGTCAGCAAGGTCAGGCCGATCCAGACCGTATAAATCAGCGGCCGGCGCAAGAGCGTCCAGTCCAGCACGCGCCCGTAAAATTTTCGCAGCCGGTCGAAATCGCGGTTGATGCGGCCGGCCAGACCGTGGTCTTCACGGTCGTGGCTCAACAGCCGCGACGCCATCACCGGCGAGAGCGTCAGCGCGACGATGCCGGAAATGAGCACCGCGCCCGCGAGCGTCATTGCAAATTCCCGGAACAGCGAACCCGTCAGACCGCCTTGAAATGCAATCGGCGCATAGACCGCCGCCAGCGTGATGGTCATGGCGATGACCGGCCCGATGAGTTCACGCGCGCCGAGCAGCGCCGCGTCAATCGGCGTTTTGCCTTCGCGGACGTGGCGTTCCACGTTTTCGACGATGACAATGGCGTCGTCCACGACCAGCCCCACGGCCAGCACGATGGCCAGCAGCGTGAGCAGGTTCAGGGTGAAGCCAAGCGTCTGCATCAGGAAAACCGCGCCGATGAGCGAGAGCGGAATCGCCACCAGCGGGATCAGCACCGAGCGGAACGAGCCGAGGAACAGGAAGATCACGACCGACACGATGACCAGCGTCATGACCAGCGTCTTCACCACTTCGTGCAGCGCGTTGGAAATATATTTGGTCGCGTCATACGCCACGCGGGCGGTGAGGCCGGTGGGCAGGTCTTTTTGGATGGCGTCCATTTCCACGCGCATTCGCTTGACGACATCCAGCGAGTTGGCATTCGGCAAAGCCGAGATGCCCATGAACACCGCGCGTTCGCCGCTGAATCGCACTTCGGAATTGTAATCCTCCGCGCCGAGCTCCACGTCGGCCACGTCGCTCAACCGCACGAACTGGTCGCCGCTCCGGCGCACGACGAGATTTTTGAATTCATCCACGGACCGCAAATCCGTGTTCGCTGTCAGGTTGACCTGGACGAGCGAGCCTTTCGTCTGGCCGACGGCGGAAAGAAAATTGTTCGCCGCCAGCGCCACGCGCACTTCATTTGGACTGATGTTGAACGCCGCGAGCCGGTCGGGCTTCAGCCAGATGCGCATCGCGAACGTGCGGCCGCCCAAGATGTCCGCCTTTTGAACGCCCTCGATCGCGGTCAGGCGCGGCTGCACCACGCGCACGAGATAATCCGTGATCTGGTTCGCCTCCAGAATGTCCGACGTGAAACTCAGGTAGGCTGCGGCGAACTGCGAGTCGGCGGTGGCGATGGTGAGCGTGGGAATTTCCGCTTCGGGCGGCAGGTCGTTGCGCACCTGGTCCACCTTGGAGCTGATTTCGCCGAGCGCCTTTTTGGAATCGTAGTTCAGCCGCAGATGCACCGTGATGGTGGACACGCTCAGCTTGCTGGCCGATTCCATGTAATCAATCCCGTCCGCCGCCGCGATGGCGCGTTCGAGCGGCTGCGTGACAAAGCCGCGCACCAGGTTCGCGCTCGCGCCGACATAAATGGTCGTCACCGTGATCGTGGCGTTCTCGCTGCGCGGGTATTGCCGCACGTTGAGCGAGCGGATGGCCTGCAGGCCCGCGATCAAAATGAGCAGGCTGATGACCGTGGCCAGCACCGGCCGGCGGATGAAAAGATCCGTAAAGGCAGATTTCATGCGCGTGCGGTTTAGCCGTTCGGGGGATTGGGAGTTTGTGATGTTTTTGGCGTGGTTTCGTTGTTCTCCACGACGCTCATGCCGTTGCGCAATTTGAAGACGCCGGCCTCCACCACGCGCTCACCGGCTTTCAATCCGCTTTCCACGCTCACAAAATAGCCGAGCGTGCGGCCCGTGCGGATGAATTTCTGTTGCACCGTCAGATTCGTGCTGCCGCTGATGACAAAAACCGAGTCGCCGAACGGCGCGCGCAAAATCGCCGTGCTCGGAATCGCCAGCACCGGCTGCGCCTCCGGCAAAACCACGGACACTTTGACGAACATTCCCGCGCGCAGCCGCTCATCCGCATTTTTAAATTTTGCGCGCAACTTAATGCTGCGGGTGACGGCGTCAAGCTCGGGGCTGATGACGGCCAGTTTGCCTTCAAAAACCTGGTCGGGATAGCTGTCGGAAACGGCCGTGACCTTGAGACCGGTCTGGAGCCGGGCCAGCTCCTGCTGCGGCAGCGAAAAATCCACGAACAGCGGCGAGAGCGATTGCAGCGAGACGATGCCCTTGCCGGCGTCGAGCCGCTCGCCCAGATTCACAAGCCGGATGCCCAGCCGGCCGGCAAACGGCGCGCGGATGGTCTTCTTGTCAATGATCGCGCGGATGTTGTCGGCGTTGGCGTTCGCCTGTTTCAAGGCGGCTTCCGCCTGGTCCAGTTCCGATAGTGAAACCGTTTTGTCCGCCTGCAGCTTGCGCAGCCGTTCGGCGCTGACTTTGGCCCAGTCCACCTGCGCTTCGAGGGCGCGCAACTGCGCCGCTTCCGACGACGAATCCAGTTTCACCAGCAGATCACCCTGCTTCACTGTGGTTCCGGATTGAAAGGCGATTTCGCTCACCGTGCCGGCGATTTCCGGCGCAACGGTTACGCCTTCCGACGCGTTCACCGAGCCGACGGCCGGGATGGTTTCCGGCCATTTTTCCGCCTGCGCCACGGCGGACGCGATGGTTTCCGGGGGCGGAGCGAAGGACGCGCCGGCAGCGATCATGGTTTTGATCTGCATGGTTTTCACCGCCGCCAGTCCGCCGAGGACCACCAATACAATTAAGATTCCGATGAATAATTTCTTTGTCATTTCTTCCCTTTGGTTGTTGTTTTTAAATTTTTCGCGCCCGGCTTTGGCCCGGCCCCGGCCAGAAACAATTCCACAATCCGCTTCGCTGTCAACTGGTCCGGCTCGCAGTCCGGCGAGACGATGTTGGCGACGAGGTAAAAGTGCGCCATGCCGTAAAAACCAAACGTCAGTGCCTGGCTGTCAAAATGACTGTCTAGCTCGCCGTTTTTCTGGGCGTTCTTGATGAGCGAGTGGACGAATTCAAAATTGCGCTCGCACTTGTCGGCATAGGACAAATTCACCGGCACCTCGCCCGGTGCGGCGAACATGGTGGCGACGGAAATTCGTATCAGCTCGCGGTTCCCGCGGAAAAAATCAAACAGCGCCGCGAGGATGTTTTCCAGTTGCGCGCGGATGTCCCCGCCCCGCGCCGCCGCCTCGCGGAGGATGCGGTAGCGCGCGTCGTGCGCCTCATGCACGAGCGCCTGGAACAGCCCGGCCTTGTCCTTGAAGTGATAATACAGCGCGGGCTTGGACAGCTTCGCATCGTCCACAATGTCCTGCACCGACGTGGCCGCGTAGCCGCTGTTGGCAAAATGCTTGAGCGCCGCCCGCAGCAAGTGCTGGCGCGTGTCGGAATGGTTTGCGGGCTTGGCCATATAAACTTACCGAACGGTAGGTAAGAACGGCGGAAATGTCAAATGGATTTATTGTGCCGGAAACATATTGCGTCGCAAACAAGATTGAAAGTCGGCGGCGGATTTTCTAGCCTGCCTTGAGCGCGTGGGACGGCGCGCAAAAATCATTACCCAAAACTTTGACGCAATTATGAAAATCTGGCATGGACAATTTCTGGCCGCCGTGGCGGCTTCGCTTTTTCTCGCCGGCTGCAACCAGTCGTCCGCGCCCGGCGCGGGCGGAGACACCATCAAGGTCGGCGAATTTGCGTCGCTCACCGGCAAGGACGCCACCTTTGGCATCTCCTCGCATGAGGGCACGCTCATGGCGGTTGAGGAAATCAACGCTGCCGGCGGCGTGCTTGGCAAAAAGCTGGAACTCCTAACCGAGGACACGCAATGCAAGGCCGGCGAATCCGCCACGGTTGTGAACAAACTGGTTTCGCGCGACAACGTCGTCGCCATCCTCGGCGAAGTCGCCTCGTCCCGTTCGCTGGAAGCCGCGCCCATCTGCCAGCAAAACAAAATCCCGATGATTTCGCCCTCGTCCACCAATCCCGACGTGACCAAGACCGGCGATTACATTTTCCGCGTCTGTTTTATTGATCCGTTCCAAGGCACGGTCATGGCGAACTTTGCCACCAAAACATTGAAGGCCAAACGCGTCGCCGTGTTCACCGATGTGAAAAGCGATTACAGCAAGGGGCTTGCAAAATTTTTCAAGGAGCAATTCAAGGCCAACGGCGGCGAGATTGTGGTGGAACTGGATTACAACGGCGGCGACAAGGATTTCAAGGCCCAGCTCACGGCCATCAAAGCCGCGAATCCCGACGGGGTTTTTGTTCCCGGCTACTACACCGAGGCGGCGTTGATCTGCGTGCAGGCGAAACAACTTGGCGTGAACGTCCCGCTCTTCGGCGGCGACGGCTGGGAATCGGAAAAGCTTTTCGAGATCGGCGGCGACGCGATTGAAGGCAATTATCTTTCCACGCATTACAGCCCGATGGCGGCGGGCAGCGATCTAAGCCGGAAGTTCGTGGCGAATTACCAAAAGCGGTGGAACGGCAAGACGCCGGATGCGCTCGCCGCGTGCGGCTACGATTCCGCGCTCGTGCTCGCGGACGCCATCAAGCGCGCTGGCAGCTCCGACGGACAGAAAGTCCGCGACGCCATCGCCGCCACCAAAGATTTCCCCGCCGTCACCAGCAGGATCACCATCAACGAGCATCGCGATGCGACGAAGTCAGCCGTCATCCTGCGGATCAAAGGCGGCAAGTATGAATACTTGGAAACCGTTGAGCCGTGAGTTGATTGATAGTTTTTAGTTGATAGTTGATAGGCTCCGCGCGGATGCTTTTGGCGATATGTTCAATTTTGAGAAATTGGAGACATGGCAGAAGACGATTGCTTTTGCTGATTTGGTATATGAAACGACGCGGAACTTTCCAGTGGACGAGCGATTCGGTTTGACCAACCAGATGCGACGCGCGGCAGTTTCCGTTTCCTCCAACATTGCCGAAGGCTCGGCGCGATATTCCAAAAACGACTACGCCCGCTTTCTGGAGATTGCCACCGGCTCGCTCTTTGAAGTCGTCTCGCAATCCTTCGTCGGCCAACGGCAGGGCTTTCTTTCCGAAGCTGATTTCAAGAAACTTTACGCCGCCGCCGAAGAACAAGGCAAAATGTTAAGCGGATTACGCCGGTCAGTTTTGGAAAGCACCTAACGCACCGCCGTATTCCGATCAACTATCAACTAAAAACTATCAACGAATTCTTACAACAGCTAATCAATGGTTTTTCGCTGGGCGCGATTTATGCGCTCATCGCGCTCGGCTACACGATGGTTTATGGCGTCCTGCGCTTCATCAACTTCGCGCACGGCGATGTTTTCATGCTCGGCGCGTTCGCGGGATATTATCTGTCGCCGGTGGTGAATAAATTTCTGCCCGCGCAATCTTATGTCGGTGGCGCGCTCGTCCTTGTTTTGGCGATGGCCATCTGCGCGCTGCTGGGCATCGTCATCGAATATCTCGCCTATCGTCCGTTGCGCAGCCGGCCCAAGCTCACCGTCCTCATCACCGCCATCGGCGTTTCGCTGTTCATCGAATACACCTGCCAGAACAGCCACGTTTTCGGCGCCGCGCCGCATAAATTCCCCGATCTCATTCCAGCCACGGCTTGGAATTTCGGCGGCCTCGTCATCGGCGTGAACCAGGTGATCGTCCTCGTGACCACCGCGCTGCTGCTTGTGGCGCTGCGGTTCATCGTGCAAAAAACCCGGATGGGAACCGCCATGCGCGCCGTCTCCTTCAACGAACCCGCCGCCGCGCTCATGGGTGTGAACATCAACTCCGTCATCTCGTTCACCTTCGGCCTCGGCTCCGCGCTCGCAGGCGCGGGCGGCATTCTGTTCGCGATGAACTACGCGAGCATTGACCCGCTCATGGGCGTGCAGACCGGCTTGAAGGCGTTCGTCGCCGCCGTGCTGGGCGGCATCGGCAACCTGCCGGGCGCGGCGATTGGCGGATTGATTTTGGGCCTGCTGGAAACTTTCGCGGGCGGCATTCCCGGCGTGTCGAACTACCGCGATGGCATCGCCTTCGCGATTTTGATTTTGATTTTGCTGTTCAAACCCGCCGGACTGCTCGGCAAATCCACGGTGGAGAAAGTTTAAATGCCAGCCGTTGCCAAACATGACATCGCACTCCGTCCCACCGGAAAATTTGCCCTGTCCGTATGCAATAAAAGCGCGAAGTTCGATATTCAAGGCATTGCTCGTTTGTTTGACTTGGTTAATATTACACAAGTTGCTGAATTTACCGTGAGGCACGAATGTCCCGGCTTTGGAACTCGCATCGCGTTGAGCGGCGACGATAAGTCTTGTTTTGTTGGTTGCTATAATGTGTATGGAATCGGATGTTATTCGCTGCCTGATGGAAAAGAGATTTGGCGCAGAAAAGATTTGAAGTCGGTTCAAAGTGTTTTGAACCTTGATTTTCAAAAGCTGGTTTTCTGCGGGCGGGAAACGGGTGCAGCCCATTTGCTCGATGCGAAATCTGGCGGAACGGTGGAAAAATTGAGCGGCGTCGAATATGTTTTTGGCAGTCCGTTTGATGAAACCGTCATCGTCAACCGAAGTTCTCTGGAATTGCATCGTCCGTTTGGGAAAAGACTATGGTCACAAAAGCGGGCCGATAAATTTATTGGCTGGGTTTATTTCACCCGGAATAAATTCGTGGTTTTGGGACACGAATTGATTCAATGCTTTGATATTTCATCTCAAGAATTGCTTTGGTCGCAACAAACGACGGCTACAGCAAAGTTTTTTCAAAGGTTCATATTCAATGAAGATGTCGGCTGTTTTCAGTTGTTTCAAATCCGTAACGATGCGCCTTATGTCGTCAGTTTCGACAACAAAAGCGGAGAGGTCATCGGCGAACTAAAATTACCTTCTGGGATTCATGGCGGTTTTTGCCTTGGCGGAAAAGCCTTGTTCAACTCCCAACTTTGTTTGCTCTCGGCTGAAACCGGCGCGTTGCTGCATGATTTCACCACCGAAGCAATTTTAGCCCAAGATCCGGAACACAAAAGCCAGTTGCTTCAATCCTTGGCAAAAAATTCAATGTCATTGGAGGAATTGGAAAAATACATGAAGACCGAAGGGTTTTCTCAACTGGAAATTAAGAACGCTTTGTTTAAAAAGGCGTATCTCGAAGAAATGGCGCGGCGGCAAAAGGGAAACCAATGAACTCCGGCGCCAAACGATTTCTGCTCGCGGCCATCCTGGTGGCGGCGGTCGTTTCGTATTTCTCCGCGCACTTCAACCGCTACTACCTCGGCGTGGTGATTGACATCGGCATCAATGTCATTCTTGCCGTCAGCTTGAATCTCATCAACGGCCACACCGGACAATTCTCGCTCGGTCACGCGGGTTTCATGGCCGTCGGCGCTTACACGGCGGCGAAAATTTCCATCGTGTTTTCCAGCCATGTCGCGTCGCAACTAACCCCGGTTTTGTTTGTCGCCGCGCTGCTGGCCGGTGGATTGCTCGCGGCGCTGGCCGGCCTCGCTGTCGGCGTGCCGACGCTGCGGCTGCGCGGCGATTATCTTGCCATCGTCACGCTCGGTTTCGGCGAAATCATCCGCGTGATTTTGCAGAACATGGATTCCGTCGGCGCGGCCAGCGGATTGAAAAACATTCCGCACGAAACTAATTTATTCTGGGCCTGGGCCTTCGCCGCCATCACCGTTTTCGTCGTCACGTCCATTGTGAATTCCACCTACGGCCGCGGCTTCATCGCCGTCCACGACGACGAGATCGCCGCCAGCGCGATGGGCATCAATCCCGTGCGCTACAAGGTCACCGCGTTCGTGTTCGGCGCATTCTTCGCGGGCATCGCTGGCGGACTTTACGCGCACCACAAACAATTTCTCTCGCCGACCGGCTTCGATTTTCTCAAGAGCATAGACATCGTAATGATGGTCATCCTCGGCGGCATGGGCCGCACGGCCGGCGTCATCGTCGCGGCGGTCCTCCTGACGCTGCTGCCGGAATTTCTGCGCAGCTTCGCGGAATATCGCATGATCCTCTACTCGCTGCTCATCATCGTGCTGATGATTTTGCGCCCGCAGGGGCTTTTCAGTTTTAGGAAACCAAAACTTTGAACCACGGATGGACACAGATGCACACGGATAAAAAAATAAACGCAGAGACGCAGAGGCCGCAGAGAGACGCAGAGAATTTTTTCTCCGCGCTTCTCCGGGTTCTCCGCGCCTCTGCGTTTTGCCCCATCCCTGTTTGTCCGTGTCCATCCGTGGTTAAAATCTGAATCATGTCCGCCTTGCTCCAACTCGAAAAAGTCACCATCCGCTTTGGCGGGTTGACGGCTGTTTCCGAGGTGGACTTGCAGGTTGGCGCGGGCGAACTGGTCGGCCTCATCGGCCCGAACGGCGCGGGCAAGACGACCGTTTTCAATCTAATCACCGGCGTCTATCAGCCCAGCGCCGGAAGAATTTCTTTTGCCGGTTCGCCGACAAAAAAACTTCGCGCGCACCACCTTGCGCGGCGGGGAATTGCCCGGACGTTCCAGAACATCCGGCTGTTCGGCTCCTTCACGGTTTTTGACAATGTGCGCGCGGCGGCCCAACTGCACTGTTCGCGCCGCGTCATCAATTCGCTCTGGCGCGGGCGCGCCTTCCGCGAAGGGGAAAAGGAAATCGCCCGTCAGGTAATGGATCTGCTGGAAATTTTTCAGCTTGGCAAATTCCGCGACGAGCCGGCAAAAAGCCTGCCCTACGGCGACCAGCGGCGGCTGGAAATCGTCCGTGCGCTCGCCACCAAGCCAAAATTGCTTTTGCTCGACGAACCTGCCGCCGGCATGAACACAACCGAAAAAGTCGAGCTTGCGCGGCTCATCCGGTTCATCAAGGACAAGTTTCAGATTTCCATTCTGCTGGTTGAGCACGACATGCAACTGGTCATGGAAATCTGCGAACGCATCGTGGTGCTGGACTACGGCATCAAGATCGCCGAAGGGACGCCGAGTGAGGTGCGCAAGAATTCGAAAGTGATTGCGGCCTACCTTGGAATGGAAGCCGGAGAATGACTAATGACTAAAACCTAATGACTAAATAATGATCAAATGACAAATGAACGACGAACAGCTTTTGGCATTGGTGATTGTTTAGTCATTAGGTTTTAGTCATTAGTCATTGCGCCATGCTTGAGATAAAAAATTTGAAGGTGAATTACGCGGCAATCACCGCTTTGCACGGCGTTTCTCTCACCGTGCGCGCGGGCGGCATCGTCACGCTCATCGGCAGCAACGGCGCGGGCAAAACGACGACCTTGAAAACAATTTCCGGCCTCCTCAAGCCGAAATCCGGCGAGATAATTTATGACGGCAGAAACATCGCCGGGCTGCCGCCGCATGAAATCGTGAAGCGCGGTTTGTCGCACGTTCCCGAAGGCCGGATGATTTTTGCGAACCTCACCGTGCTGGAAAATTTGCAAATGGGCGCGTATCTGGTGCGTGACAAGAAAGCGGTCCGCCGCGAACTGGAATTCGTCTTCACCACGTTTCCGCGACTCAAGGAACGAGACCAGCAGATCGCCGGAACGTTGAGCGGCGGCGAGCAGCAGATGCTGGCGATTGGCCGCGCATTGATGTCGCGGCCGAAATTTCTGATGCTGGACGAGCCGTCGCTCGGCCTCGCACCGCTGCTGGTGAAGACGATCTTTGAAAAAATCGTCGAGATCAACCGCGAGCGTGGCTTGACGATCTTGCTGGTGGAACAGAACGCCAACCGCGCGCTGGAAATTTCCAGCTTTGGTTATGTGCTGGAAACCGGCAAAATCACGCTGCAAGGCGACTCGGTATCGCTGCGTCAAAATCCGCAGGTGAAGAGCGCCTATCTCGGCGGGAATTGAAGTTTTTATGAAACGAACACGACATTTTGCCAGCGACAACTACTCCGGAATTTGTCCCGAAGCCTGGGCCGCGATGGCCGAGGCGAACGCCGGCCACGAGGTCAGCTATGGCAACGACGCCTGGACCCAGCGCGCGGCCGATCTGATCCGCGAAATTTTCGAGACCAATTGCGAGGTGTATTTTGTGTTCAACGGCACGGCGGCCAATTCGCTCTCGTTGGCGTCGCTCTGCCAGTCGTATCACAGCATTCTTTGCCACGAACTCGCGCACATCGAAACCGCCGAGTGCGGCGCGCCGGAGTTTTTTGCGAACGGCAGCAAAATCCTGCTTATGGAAGGCGCGAATGGAAAAATTGACCCGGCGGAAATTGAGCGCGCGGTCAAAAAGCGCGCGGACATCCATTATCCGAAACCCGGCGCGTTGGGCATCACGCAGGCCACGGAAGTCGGGACGGTTTACTCCGTGGCCGAAATTCAAAAGCTGTCAGACACGGCCAAAAAGTTCGGCTTGCGCGTGCAGATGGACGGCGCGCGTTTTGCCAACGCGGTCGCATCGCTCGGCATCGCGCCGGCGGACATCACCTGGCGCGCGGGCGTGGACGTGCTGTGCTTCGGCGGTTCGAAAAACGGCATCGCGCTCGGCGAGGCCGTGGTGTTTTTCAACCGTGAACTGGCGCATGAATTCGATTATCGCTGCAAGCAGGGTGGGCAACTTGCATCGAAGATGCGCTTTCTTTCCGCGCCGTGGCTGGGCATGTTGAAGGACGGCGCATGGCTGCGTCACGCCCGCCACGCAAACGAAATGGCGCAGCGTTTGGAAGCGGGACTGCAGAAGATTTCGGGCGTGTATGTTTCCTATCCGGTCCAGTCCAACGGAGTTTTCGCGAGAATTCCGAATGCTGCGGAAGCCAAATTGCACGAGCGCGGCTGGCATTTTTACACCGGCGTCATCACCGGCGAAGAATCCCGGCTCATGTGCAGTTGGGACACGACGACGGAGGACGTGGATGGTTTCGTCGAGGACTTGCGGGAAATCATCGGCTGAAAATAACTCAAGCTGCGGGAGCTGCGTCCGGCTGGTTGCCGGCCGCCGGCATCCCGGCGCATCTGTCCCGGCGCGATCTTGCCTTCGCGCGATCGGTTGCGATACGCTTGCGGCTGCCATGAGCAAAGCCTCCAAACTGCGATCCTGTCCCGCCTTGAACCGGACAATTTCTCCGGCGGACTGCGGCGAGCAACGCCAGAGCCGGCTGGCGTGTCCGGCGGACTGCGCCCACAATCCCTTCGCCGCCACAAATTATTCCCAGTTGCTGGAAATCGAAGATCGGCTGGACCGCAGCACCATGGAGAAATTCCTGGCCCTGGCCCCGGATCGCGCCGCAAACGAACGCGAGCTGGCCCAAGCCAAAGGGCAAGGTCTCCACGCGCTGCACGCATTTTATGAGTGGCGTCTCTTTTTTGCGACCGATGCCAATCACACCACCTTCGCCCGCCGCTGGGAACAATCCGGTTTTGCCGAACTGAAAAATGACGAGCGCGTGCTGCTGCGCGCCAAAATGCAGACGCGCATCGCCCTGCTGGAAGTTCACCGGGTCTTCGCGGGCGGCCGGATCGAGGCGGTGGATTTGCTGTCCGCCAGTCCGGCGCCGATGATTTTGCAGGATCGGAGTCTGGCCGGCATGGCCACGCGCTTCGCGACGTTGCTTTCCTGGGTTTTTCCGCTGCCGCATTACTGGCGATTGAGCGGCACGGCCGTGATGATCCCGGAGGTGGCGGATTTTTCCGCGCCGGAAATTGTCCGGGAAATTGTGCGCCATCTGGGCGGGCCGCAGACGGACGCGAAAATGCGCCGCTGGCTGGCGGAACATTTTCTGAAATTCGACACCGCGCAACACGCCGTCTCCCGGCTGCGCCACCGGCAAATGCTCGCCAGCCTGGACGCCAAATTCGGCAAGGCGGTGTATGAATTGCGCGCGCCCTTCGCCCAATGCCGCGATCTTCTGGAGGCCGTGCCGGAAGTGTCGCCCGACGATCTTTCGGATGCAGAGATCAACGAAGGTTTTGCCGAGGCGCGCGTCTGGTTTGACGCGGCCCCGAAGACAAGGCACTTGATGCCGCCCGGCGGCCAGTTGGTGCTGGGCCGCGTGTTGCTCGGCCAGTCGCTCTGGCGGCTGGAAACCATGGGCGCGGAAAAACTGTCCCGCCTGCGCGCGCAATTTGAACGGCAACTGGGCGAGCGCGTCCGGTTTTCCGCCGAGCGCGTGGACGACCTGGCCGCCCAAATGAGCGCCAACGAACCTGCCGTGGACGAATCGCTCGCGCCGCCGCGCCTGTTGGAAAATCCGAGGCAAATAGCCCTGACCTCCTCCCGCATCCCCGCGCTGCCGCCGGACATGTCACCCAAGGACGCCGAGAGCGAACTGATGCGCGCCGCCGAACGGGGGTTTCTGGATGACACCATTCCGGCGCTGGACAACCACACGCCGCGCGAAGCCGCGCGCGACCCGGCCTTGCGACCCAAACTGATTCAGATGATGAAGCTGCGCGTGCGGAGTCAGGACGAACGCAATCTCGAAACCGGACGCACCGATGACATCAACTGGCTGCTCCGCGAACTGAACCTGGACGAAATCATTTTTGAGGCGCCGCCGTGGCGACCGCCACCGGCCGGGATGGCGGACGCTGAAAACAATTTTTCCGAACTGCCGCAATTTGCCGGACGTGCCGGCGCGGATCCGCATCGTCCGCCCGCGCCACGTCTGCCGGACGCGCCGCTGGAATTAGAGGCGGCGGGCGGCCGGCTGCAGACCGCAATGGATTTGTTCGCCACCGCCGCCGAAGCGGAGGACGAACTGGTGGCCAGTGGCGCGACCATTTTGGAGGATGCCGAAGAATTGACGCGGGACAGCCTGATGGAACATGATTTTTGTTTCGCCATTCCGTTCCTGCTGCAAATCTGGTTTGCGGTGGTGCCCTGCGGCTGCCGTGCGCCGGAAATCAACTTTGCGGATCTCGAAGCCACGTTCTTGGCCAACTTACGTCAACTTGACATCTGCGCCCAAGCTGGCAGTCCAAAACAAATGGAGGCGTTTTTTCAAAGCGGGCCGCAGCCGGCATTGATGCTGGCGCTCTTGGGCGCATTTCTTGAAGCCGCCAGCACGGCACCAAAAAAACTCCGGCCCGCGCTGGAGGCGCAGCCCGTCATCCTGGCGCTCCTGAAATCGGTGGTGGAAACATTGGACGGAGCGTTGCGTCGAAAATGATTGGACGGGTCAAACCCGCGTCAAGCTGACGGGGCTTTGGGCAGCAGCCGCATGATGATGACGAGCAATCCGACCACGACCACCGCGAGAATGCCCCAGAACACAAAGCCGCCGCTGCCCGGCGTCTGGCTTTCGGCCCACGACGATTTCTTCAACTGCTGCTCGTCGGCAAGTTTGGCCGCGGCTTTGTCCCCCGCGAGCAACTCGCCCGCGACCAGGCTTAAATCATAACTCGGCGCTGACACGCGCGGATTGCCGTAATACAAAAACAGCGCATCGTCGGCCTTCGCCTTGAGCAGCACGCGCGTCGCGGGATAAAACGCGGCGAACTTTTCGAGTTCAATCGGCGGGTTGTCGCCGTTTTGGGTTTCGAGAAACAAGGTGTCGCTCTGCGCTGCGCCGCCCAGCGTGATCGAAAAGTCATTCACCTTCCGTCCCGGTGTTTGTGTCCACGAAACGCCGCCGAGATCGCGCCGATATTTGTCGCCGCGCTCGTCGGCGAGTTCTTCGTAGAGCGACATTTCGCGCTGGAACAAAGGCGTTTTCGCGACACACGCCAGCCGCGTGAGCGGCAGGCCGGCGCGTGGCAGCTTGATGATCCACCGGCTCAACTTCGGCTGCTTCGCGTCGTTCGTCAGCGCGACCGACAACGTGAGCGTGCGGTTGATGGAGGTGCGCTGGACGATGTAAGGCACCTGATTGCTGCCGTGCAGCACGCGCAGATCGGCAAATCCCGGTGCGGCATTGGCGAGCACGTCGAGGTCAAGTTCCATTTGCTGCGCACCGCTGCGGGCAAGTTGAAGTGGCTTGCGGAATTTCCAGCCAGAAACATCCAGCGCCGCACCGGTGAGTTCAACTCCGGCCAGCGCTTCCGGCGCGCGATAATTAGGATTGTCCACGAGCGCGGAAACGGCGACGGGCAGCGCGGCGGCGGTTTTCAAATTGGTGCCAAGCGCGGCGAGGTCGTAGCGTGCGGCGGCGCAAAATTTATTGCCCGTCAGCAGATGAAATGTTCCCGCTGACCGCGCCAGGAACACCAGATAAACCGGACGCCATTCCTCGCGCACGGCAGAAACGGGCAGCGGCGGACTGTCGCCGTTTTGAATCAACAGCACCAGTTCGTATGAACGGACTTGCGTTTCCAGCGGCACGGAAAGATTCGCCGCCGCCGGCTGGCCTTCCACCGCGACGCGGTAAATCACACCCTGTCCAACCGTTTGTTCGCGAATGCCGTTCTCCATGATTTGCGGCACGGCGAGCGTGACGGTGCGTGTGAACAGCGGTTCGTCGGTTTCAATTGTTACGGAAGCGACGTCCAGATTGGCCGCACCCAGATTCAGCGTCAGCCGCGTTTCACCCGGATTTTCGTCGCGCTCGACCATGGCAACGGTCTGAATTTCACTCGGCATCGCCACGGCGGCAGCAGCGAAAACTTGTGCGCCGGTGATTGGAATTGCCTGTGAACGCTGGTCGTCCACGGTGAGCCGCAGCCAGCGCCAAGCGCCGACGGGAAACGAAGTGTGAAGCTGGCTTGCGCCATAAGCCTGCCGAAAAATCGGCTGGCCCTGGGCGAGCGGCTGCCAGCTTTTACCGTCGGTCGAGCCGTCCACGCGCACCGCCTTGATGAAATTTCCCGCCGGCGATTCGAGCATGACGCCGTCGAGCGGCTGCGCGAGTCCGGTTTCCAGCGTGATGACTGTCGTGCTGGCGTTGAGCGAAACTTGAAATGACTTGGCGTTTTGCACGATCTTGCCGACGGGCACGGGATGCTCGATCAGAAACGGCAGTTCGTTTCCGGCGTCGTCGTAGAGCCGCAAATCTTCGAGCGCGGGCCGCGCGGCATCAAGGGTTTCGGCCGGCAGGCTTAATTTGACGAGGCCGGGCGCGGTGATTTCAAAGTGCTGTTCCTTCTGCCAGTCCGTCGGCAGCGCGGCGTTTACCGTCAATCCAAAGGCCAGCAAAAAGGCGCAGAGAGGTTTTGTCGCGAGTTTAAAGCGCAGCTTCAAAATCAAATCGGCCTTGTTTTCCTCCAGCCGCTCATTAGCACCGGGCTTCAGCCCGGTGACGGTGACGGCAAACACGAGGATATTCAGCCGCTTCAGCGGCTTTAGGCACACCGCGAAAAAGCCGTTGAAACGGCTGTGGCGATGAACGCTTCCACACACCGGGCTGATGCCCGGTGCTAATGAAACGAATCTGGCCAGCCATTGATTTTGTGATTCCCGATCAGCTTTTATTTTCATTTTTGGCCTCCGTTTCCTTGGCGGTGGCGGAAAAGAATTTTTGATACGCGAACGACGCCAGCATCGCGATCACCGCCACGCCGATGAACGCGCCGATGCGGTAGAGCGGGCCAAGCCGCGCGAGGTCGTGCAGAAATAATTTCAACAACGTGACGCACAACAGCGCCATCGCGGCGTAACGTGCGGCAGGAATTTTTTTGAAAATGCCAAAAATCAACAGACCCAGCGCGAACAGTCCCCACGCGATGGAATACGTCATGTCGCGGGCAAAGTTGCCACTGAACTGGAACGTGAGCGTCGAGCCGGGCTCGCTGAAATAATCGGCGATCTCGATGTTCAGCAGCAGAAACGCCAGCACGGTGCCGAGTGCGCCAAGAACGGCCTGGGCGTTTGATTTCAAAACGACGTGGCGTGGCGGCGCGAGCAACTTTGTGCCGACAAATAAACAAATGGTCGCGATGCCATAGGTGTAGAGATACCAGTTGAAAATCGGCGTGGCGCTGCGCTGATGATATTCGAGCACGGCGGGATTGAACGCGAGCCGCACGAACGCCGCGACGAGCAGGCCGACGCCCGTGAGGCGCAAGCCCGGATGCGGCACGCGATGGAACAGCCAGAGCAGCGCCGCGCCTTCGAGCGCCCAGCCGATGGTGATCCACTGGCGGTCGAACTGGATCGGAAAAATCAGCGTGATAAAAAACAGTGCCACGCCTCCGAACCACGCGAGCTGCGCCAGGCGCGATTTGTTTTCGGCGGGAATTTTTTTAAGCACGATGACAAGGCTCGCCAGCGCGGGCAGCGCGAACGCGGCCGGCAGCAGGCCCATGGTGGAGTTCGGCCACGCGATTTTCACAAGCCGGAAGATGAGGAGAAATTGCGCCGGCCCGACGAGCGCGGCGGCGGCCCACGGCAAGGTTTTATCCACGAATTTTCGCAGGAACAAAAACGGGAACAGCGCGAACGCGGCGAAGAAAATCAGATACCAGGCCAGCGGCGTGGTTGGCGGAATATTTGGATTGGAAATGTCAAAGCGGTGAAAATGCCAGGCGCATTCGACGGCGAAGGTGCTGATGAGTCCAACGAGCGGCATCCACTCGAAGGAAAAGATTTTCGTCAGGCCAAGCAGCAGCACGACGAGCAGCAACGACAGGCCGAACACCGGCGTGGGATCGGCCAGCGGCAGCCGCAGCGTGGCCATGATGAGCAGCAGGAACGGCAGCACGACGGAACTCACGGGCAGCAGCGCGGCCAGGGTTTCTGGCGTGTTGAGGTCGCCACCGATTTTTAGTCCGTTCTTGAAAACGTCCGGTTGGAATTTCCGCACGAGCCGCACGCTGGCGACGACGAAGAAAACCGCGAACGCGCCGAGCAGGAAAAATGAAGTCGGCAGGCCGGTGAGGTCGGCGGGAATTTTGAAGATGAGCGCGCCGGTGGCGGCGAGCGTGAGCAACAGCACGGCGAGCACGGGCAGCAGCGTCGCGGTCATCAATGCGAGCACGATGGCGAGCAGATCCACGAGCAGCACGAACGGCCAGACGAGGAACGAGAGTTCCGCCAGCTTGAAAATCGGCACGAGCACGAGCAGCAGCGCGAGCGGTGGGAAGCAATGATTCAGTTGCGCGGTCACGCCCGGAACCACACCGCGCCGACGCTGCAACAACGCGGGCAGCGCGGAGTGGAACACGGCGAAGATGAAATAGAAAACGAGCGCGGCATTGAGCAGTTCGTTCGTCAAATGGTTCGTCGTCCAAATCGCGAGCAGGCCGAAGACGGCAAGGCCGGTGATCGGCTGGGCGATGGAAGTTTTTTGATCAAGCCACGCGAGCGCGGCGACGGCGAGATCAATCAGGAAAACAAAGCTGAACAGCAGCACGGGCCGTTGCGCAAGCGGCGCGAAGTCGAAGAAAAACAAAGTGAACGCCAGGGCGACGGCGGCGAGCGCGAGGTTGCTGCCGGCGAGCCACCAGTTCGATTGCACCCGGCGTTTGGCAAACCAGTTCGCTGCGAGCCAGAGCGCGTTGAAACCGAGCAGCACGGCGAGCGCAATGAGGATTTTATTGCCCTCAAAATATTTTTCGCTCTCGAAAAATTTTCCCGCCCAGCCAATTTGCATGAGCGCCGTGCCCAGCGCCGCGAGCGTGGTGAGGAAATACCAGCGCTGGTTCAAAGCGACAACAATCAAACCGAGGTCGAGGATGGCGATGTAACCGAACAGGCCGAGCGGATTGTCCTGACCGGTCGAAAGCAAAATCGGCGTGAGGAAGCCGCCCAACATGCCAAGGATGGCGACAACTAGAGCGTTGAGCCGCGCGGCCAGAAGAAACGCGGCGGTCGTGATGAGCGACATCAGCAGGAATGTCGGGATCGGCCCAAAGAAATCAAAATGGTAAATCGAGCGGCACGCGAAGGTGACGGCATAAAGAATCACGACGCCGGTCGCGCACAAGGTTTGCGAGAGCGCGGGGAAATTTTTGCGCGACATCATCACGCCGCCAACAAGCAGGCCGAGGCCGGTGAGAAAACCAATGGCCACGCGCAGTTGCGGCGGGATGAGGTTGTTGTCAAACGAGTATTTGATGAAAAACGCGACACCGAGAAACAGCGCGAGCCCGCCGAGCCAGGCGAAGCCTTTGACGCCCATGAACTGTTCCCAATTAATTTTTGGCAACGCAGGTTTCGGTGGTGTCAGCGGACGCAATGGCGGGACGGGCGGAATAAATTTCGGTTCTGGCGGGCACGGCGGCGCGGCAATGGGTGGCGGTTGTGCCGCCGGCGGAACGGGCGGCCGAAGGGAAACTTTGATTTCGGGCGCGGGACGGAAAGAGACGCTCTCGACGGGAACATTCATCGCTGGCTCGACCGGCGTGAGCGCGGCGATTTTGGTTTCTGGAGCGACGGCGGGCGGCTTTTGAGTGGTCAGGCGGATGAGTTG
>ODAK010002759.1_pt1 | contig 18399 bp, 47 predicted proteins | sample 1539591 | NCBI WGS metagenome assembly ODAK01 (sample SAMEA3539303, study PRJEB22396) | soil metagenome | biome: tundra; feature: field; material: soil | place: USA | collected 2010-05 | depth 0.15 m | reverse complement strand
AGCCTTTCAAGCTCTTATTGGGGAGGCCCGCACACGCCCGACCCACATCTACTACCTTTTCCGACGTCATACCACTACCGAGCGGTCAAACCTATACCGTACTATGCCCTACTTTCTGCTATTATCTTTTTTCATAGCAGCTAACCCTATGATATCATTGAATAATAAAGATATCGCACCATGTAAGATAAAAAGTTTCCGTTCAGCATGATCAAACTGTCATGAGACCGATTCCCCTCACCTGATGGCCCTATCCCTCACCCCCTAACCCCTCGTAACCATTGAGGAAACCCCTCGCCGCAGCGCGTCATGAGGTCAGCTACCCTCAGCTATCCCACCTTTACTTACCGAGTCCCCCTTTCTCCTCCCTTCCCCTACCGCCCCGATTCCCCAATGATATCAACGGGTTACGATATGTCGTACCTCTTCTGACCTTTTCCTACATTACCGGGGCGGGCCTGGCATCGCCCTTGCATCATCCCCTTATGCGACGGAGGACAATAAGGGGGCCACCGCCCCCGCGCCCCGCTCGCGCGTCTCGTCTTGGCATGCTTCTTTCCCTGGCCGTAAGGGGGAAAGATAAAAAGCAAAAGCCTCGACAGTCGCGAAAGGGTGGTTAGGTTATAAGAGTCGCGGGGAGAAAGCTCCCCGCGGGTTTCGCGGGCAGTCGAGGGGAAAGCTCCTTTTCTGCTCTGACGGTTCGACTCTGCTAAGTAGCTGGTAAGCGCCAGCGAAAGGCAAAGCCGGGCATATCGCAAGATATGCGCCCCGTCCTCGTTCTTTGACAATCTAATGTCGCATCGTCTAGGCCGCAAGGTAGGATATCGCTGGAGTAATTCCAGGGTATAAAAAAGCTCTCCTCAGTATTGGGGCGCAATCCTAGCGGCTCGAAAGATGCGAGAGGGAACTATAGAAGGAACTGGTGATCATCGTATGGTCGCTAAGTCTTCTCGTCCCCTCATCCTGTTTACCGCTATGATCCTACTTCGGGACATTGGGCGAGAGATAGCCTGACAAGTTATCTTCGCGAGCCAAGTGTGCGCCCTAGAAAGGAAAGGCGTCGGACGGATTATCATAAAACGCATATAAGGTTGCGGCCTGGCAACATAGCTAGGTTCTAATCTTCGCGCCATAAAGATAACCGACGTGCTTTCCTCTGCAAACAAGCGTGCTATCCCGCGGTGCTTCGAAGCGGTAATACCTGATAACGAAACGATCGGCGCTCTAAACGCCCGGAAGCAAAAGCTAGCAGCGTGCTACGCAAGGGCCCTACTTGGGATAACCTACTTCCGAATACATATCGCCCCTTTCAAGGGGATGACGTTTCGGCTACTTTGCACGGCATATCCCGTGTGGTCTAGTTTCAGGCTCAAACCAGGGTAAAGCCTTTGATAACTCAATTCGTACCAATGATCAAAGGCGTAAGCAATCGATCGATTGACTCTTCTGACCACAATTCCAAGGATGATCGCGCCCCATTCGCGGCGCGCTTGATTGTTCGGGAATTCTGGCCAGGAATGGTCCAACGATTCAAAAGGAGAAACGAATGACCACGATCTACACGTTCCGTTCGATTCGCGCAGCGGTTGAGATGATGACGCGGTGCAGCAGGCTGAATTACGGCAAGCGGAAGTGCTTCAGCGTCGCGGAACACACCTACGGCGACAAGGGGGAAAGGTGGTTTTCCCTAGACTTCAGCGAAGCGGCCTTCGTCGCCGAAAGGAGCCACGAATACGGCCGGGATGAGACGGGCCGCGCCCTGCTCGCGAAGGACGCGAAAGCGGCGGTAAGTGTCCTCGCAGGCTTCTGCCGTGGTTTCGCGAGCGCGAAGCGCCCGCAGAAGGCCAGTTCCTACCAGGAAACTGTCCAGGCCATTGCTATCGCGCGAAAGCAGCGCGCAAGCCTTATCCCGTTCGATGCCGCGGTCCTGGGCGATGACGAGGATGACGAGGAAGCGGGGGCAGAGGAGGATAAGGACGCTCCCCTCTGCGTTGATCCCTTCGCCTTCGTTGCCCCGGAAGCGCGGGCAGACTACGCCCGGCTTAAGGGTATTCCGCTCCCCGCCGAAGAGAAGACGGAAGCCGCGCCCGAGAGCTACTGGTAGAAGGAACGATCTTCCCTGCAATCGGACGATTCTCCGCTTGCAGCAAAGATTAGTCCTGCTGGGAAGCTTCTTCCCCATAAACGCCACGAACGAACGAAAGAGACAAGCAATCATGAATGCCAACACGGTTCCCGCAGTCAACACGGTCAACGAGGAGCAGGCGACCGTAATCGCCACTGTCCTGCAAACCCTGCACCCGCTCGTCGCGCGGTTCGAGAAGGATGGTAAGGTGAGCGTCCTCGGCCCCTTCATGACCGAAGGGGAAGACGCGCCGCGACAGTGGGCGACCATCGTCGAGCGCGCAGTCATGCGCTTGACGCGGTACGTCAAGGTCCAGGAGCAGAGCGCCAAGAACGAGATTCGAGCGATGATTGAGGAGCATTGCCTCTCGACGCTTCTCGAATACGAGGAAGCGACCGCGGCGTACTTCAGCTTGCCGGAGAAGACGCGCCGATTGATCCCCGCGCCGAAGGACTACATCATGATCGCCGTTACCGATTTCGCAGAGTACTGCCCGAAGACGGAAAAGGGCGAAGGCTTGTCGGAGGGTGCGATCGGCCAGCTTCTCCTCGCGCTGGGTTATAAGGATCGGGTCGGGCGGACGCACAAGGATGCGCCGTTGACGTTTCGGGTGCCCGTTCCGGCGCCCGTCGCGGCGCCCGTCGCGGATACCGTACTCGACACGCACGTCGGATAATTCCCGGCGAATGGGATAATGCTCGTTCCACGAGAACATCCCACCTGCAGGACAGACGAAGTCTGTCCGCAGGAACGCGCAGCTTTCCGTGGAGGGCGAAAGCCCTCCACCCCTTTCCCCTCATTATCTAATGATGCGATGATGCGGGGTTTGGTGGCATAATCTCCTCTCGAAAGGATAAAGGCCATGGCGCGACGGAATGCGAAGCATTCGCCCGTTCTCCCACATATGTGCAACGAGCCCATTCGTTGCCCATGCTGCACCCATCGTTTCTGGGTTTGGGCGGAAGCCTGGACGAATGGGCGTAAGGGCGCCGAAGGCCCAAGCTTCTACGAAGCAGCAAGAAAGGAAGGAACGTCATGACGCGCACAACGCAGGAAGCCAGGGTTACCGCGCCCGCCATTCTGGCCGAAAAGGCGGGTGATCTTCACGCGAGCGCTCTTTTCGACGAAGGGACCGTCGTTTTAACCCCCATCGCAGAGCAACACTTCTTGCTCGCGATAGCTACGCTGAAACAGGCGCAAGCGTTCTTCGCCCTTGCGAGCAAGTTTCAGGCCGCAAAGCTCTAAGGCAAAGGGCCAAAGGAGAGATCAAAACGGAATGGGAAGGGTCCCATAAAAGAAGAAGCCTATCCCACCTTTGCCCCTATCCCTGCGGATATGGGCTTGGGCGGTATAATCTCTCAACGAAACTAGCAAAGGACATACGATCATGGCATTCTCATTCGAAGGATTGTTTGGCGGACACGGAACGGCATCCTCGCCGCGGGCAGCGCGAGACCCCGGTGCTCCCCGCGCGCAGAAGACGTGCGGAAACTGCGGCGCAACGGGACACAATTCCCGCACCTGCGGGAACGTCCAGAAGGAAGGGGGCGGGGTCTTCACGTCGACGGGTGAGGAGGGTTTTCTCATCTTCGGCGCGGAGAAGCGCGCGTCGAGCGGGACGCGGGCGCCGAAGACGTGCAGCGTCTGCCATGAGCAGGGACACGACGTTCGCAGGCACAACGGGGGCGCAAAGGCTTCCGGTGGTTTCGTGCTCTTCACGGGCGAGGAGCGCTAAGCTTCGCTTCCGTTCGATGGGAAGCCTATCCCACCTTTGCCCATATCCCTGCGGATATTGGCTTGGGCGGGGTATGCTTTTGCATACCTTCTCCTCACCAAAGGAAAAAAGCCCCATGAAACAGATTCTCGTCGCTGGAATCTCGGCCGTGCGCACGTCTGACCAAAAGGAGATCGGGCGTTACATGCAGGTTTCCCTCCGACATGGGGGACATGACGTCCCGCGTTCCGGCGAGCGTTGCAAGTTCTTCTGCGGTGGGGCCGCAATCGTCGGGACGGTCCAACCGATCACGATCGGTCGCGACGTCTTGATCATCGACACGCAAAGCCTCCCCCGATAAAAGGGCAAGGATTCCGAAGGCCATAGGATATGGCGGATCATGTTCTTGCCCCCGTTGCCGTGCCCGCCATCCATAAGCACCAGAGAACTCAAACAAGCTCCCATAAGAGCTTCGCGGGTTTCCTCTGGTGCCTTTGGTGTTTCTGCAAGACATTCGTTCCACCTACTTTGGTGCCTGGCCTTGCCTACATCTCCCGACATAAGAGGACATCCCCCGACATAAGAGTACATTACCGTAAGCTTGTACAAGGACTTACATCTCCTTACATAAAGATACATCCACCTACATAACTGCACATCAACCTACCAAAAGGAGAAACCAAGCCATGATGCTCCTGACGCTCTCTCGTTTCTACGCCGCTGTCAATGCCGCACAATGCGGAAACGCCTTCGTCAACATGAAAGAAACCTTCGGAAAGGTCCTCAACGATAAGCGGCCCGATCTCTTTCACCTCTTCGACGAAAACGATATGGATAAGACGATCGAGAGGATCGAGCGGGACTGGTATCAAGGACAATAACGGAAGGGAAGGATGCCGGGTGAGTGCGCGCGGGGCAAAAAACAAGGCAATTAGGCAAAGGCAATAAGACTGGCCCGCCTTTCCCCTCATCTCCCCATATGGGCGGATGCGGGGTTTAGCGGCTCAATCTCACAAGCACCAAAAGGAAAAGGAAAGACATGCAAGCTCGACCCTACAACTACTACTATATCTCCGGTGACAACCTGGCCCTGATGGCCGAAGACGAGGAAGAGCTTAACAAGGAGACCGACCCCGAAGAGACCGATGATGATGCCGGATCCCTCTTCGACGTCCGGGGATAAAAGAACTCTCACACACGTGCATGCAAAAAGACCTTACCCCCAATCAATGAAGAAAGGGGGTAAGGAGTCCAAAGGTTCAAGCCTTGCTTTGGCTGGCTGCAAAACTAACTTACAACCTGGGTAGGTCAAAGGCTACTAGTCAGATAACCTTCATTGAATATATATCACTATGCAGAGAAGTTGAGAGAAAGATAAAGGTTTGGACATAGCAGTCCCCGGATTGTAAACATATCTCCTCCCTGACCCTCATTAATTAATGAGAATTGGGATGTCTATTTTTTGCTATCGCTTTGACATCTCCCTGACTACAGACCTTTTAGACTTCGCCGTATTTCGGAATCAATTTCTAGAAGAAGGTTTCAACGCTTTTCGAGTCGCTTCATTCATATTGGGTGTCTTTTATTCGTGAATCGGCTGACTTATTGTTCGCATGTAGGCTACTTGATAGTTATGCCGAAAACTGGCTTTATTATGACTATGAATGACGTTCTCTTATTCTGTACCCCTGTCTCCACTTGCAGTTTTGCATCGCAAGCTTCGTAAATAGATATATCGTTATGCCCAGATTGTTGAATCTTTCCTGTTAATAATGCCATAAGGCCTTGTTAACAAGAGCGATTCAGCTCAAAAGGAAGAAGGATAAGCTCATGCATTGCAACGGAACCTGCGAGCCGATGTGCAAAAAGTGCAATAATGCCGCGGATGAAGCGGCGGAGAACGAGCAAGATGACTGCTTCGATACTTACAATCCGCATAATTCCCCTTCCGAACGGATTACCATCATCCCGGAGTAGCGAATGCATAATGCCTCTAAACCTTGTTGGTTTATGGGTATCGGTGCTTTTCTACAAAGGAGAACGTAACATGGCAAAACACTTATGTAATCCAATTTGTAATAACTGCTTGCTCGTTCAAAATAATCGTATAAATGGACAAAAAGAAAGAGCTCGACGCACAGAAGAGCGCGGATGGTCTTTACATCTAAGAGGTACAGAAAAAGAAGGCAAATATATTTGTACTTGGCATGCTAGAGTAAAAAATATTAATGGGTTGAAATGGCAAAAGATTTCAATCCCTGAATACTTAATCACAAAACAAGAGATTGAACAATACTTAACTAATTGTTATAGCCAGCAACGCGTTCATTCTAAGAGATTGCTCCCGGGTACAGATCTTGGAGCTTTATTCGGAATAGACCTCGAAGGTTTTAATGATAGATTGGTCGAACAAACCAAATATACTCCAAAGACTAAAAAGTGGATTAAGTCTTTGAAGAAGGCAAATGGTTATAAAGCCATTGAACAATGCCAATTATCTTGGCAAGATCTTATGTCCCAGGCGAATGCGAAAAGCACAATACGAGAGGAGCTTGATAATGAACTCTTATCCGGGGTCTTGTGAAGGAAAGGTTAATGCCAGAAATATTGCCATGAAGGCAATTCGGCTTTTAGCCGGAGAATCCGTTTTTCAAGGATCAATGCATGCCTATCTGGCCGGTAAAGAAGCCGGAGATATGCGAATTGCTTATGATATGGGGGTTTCTCCCAATCTCCTTTGCGCCGCTGATAACGACCCGGCCGCAATCTTATCTTGTAAACAAGAGCTCCCAGTCCCCTTACATGATCGGCTTTATTCGTCGAAAACGGGTTTTATTGGAATGATGTCAGATTGGCGGTCCACAAAAGGTTGGGGCATCATTTTCCCCGACATTTGCAAAGCTAGAAAAGTAGGTATGAATCTCCTATGGCAAGCCATTCGTTTTGCTAGAAAAGATGCCATATTGGCCCTCAACTTCACATATGCAAGAGATCGGGAAATGAAAACCCGGGAGCAGTATAAACAACTCCTCCCAGATTATTCTAAATCAATCTCTGATCCCCGAGATTGGAAACCTTTAACTTCTGCCTGTCTCGTCCGACAAGACCTTAGTGTCCCGATAGGGGGGCGCAACATCCATTTCCCTTTAGCTATTGCTTATGGTAATCGTGGAGAGGGTAGAGATAAGGCTGTTCCTATGTTGACATTAATTGGGAGATTCTCTTCAACAAACGAAATGTCAGCCCCATCTTACTTCATTAGAATGATAGGCAAAGGTCAAAGCTATCGAATGGTTCGTTCTATCCACCCTCAAAATGACACCTCTAGGCTTCCCTTCGCTTTCAAAGATTACATGGATGAGCTAAATGTCAATTCATTGTAGCGAATGCATAATGCCTATAAGCTCATCCGTAAGAGCTTATGGGCATTGGTGCTTTTCTACATAATACATAAAAGTACATCCACCCACATAAAGACCAAAAGGGAGATCAAAACCAATGTCCGCAATTCGCCGCAATCAGACCCGGACCTTCCTCGCCTTCGTCGTCTGCGTAATTCAACCGCTCGCCTTCATCGGAGCAGCAATTGTCTCTGGCTTGCAATAAGGGGATGCGTCCCCCGACGCTTGTCGAGGTTATGCTCTTTCTGGAAGGCATAACCATAACAATCTTGGGAAGTGCCTGGGCATTGCAGGGCTTTCCGATCCTGAACTGAAGGCAAAAGGAAAAGACCCATGTTCGGTGATGAAACTCGTCACATGCGGCGGAAGAAGCGAAGCCATAAACGTCCTGGCCTCTATTGGTGGGAGGACATCTACAAGGGGAAGCACTACAGGTTTTATACGAGGGGAAAGATTACTCTGTTCGTTATCCTTGCCCCCTAGGCGCCCATTAGCGGCGTCTTTGCATTCGATCATAGCTTCCCTCGTTTTCGCCCCAAAAGGTCCCACGTTCAATCAATTCAAGGAGCAAGAAACCTATGAAGCAGATCATCGATACGAACGAAAGCGATATCCAAGCTTATGCCACAGCACTTATGGCATGCTGGGATATTATCGACGAGGATTCCTTGCATGCCGCAGTCGCTGCCCTTGTGATTCCAGATGATCTGGAAAAGGCGGTATGCAAGCTCGCCCGCGAGCTTTATTACCATCGCGCGCCCTACTAAGGCAAAGCCTCCGAAAAGATCGTCGCACCTTTGCCCACATAAAGCTTTTCCTTCTATAGCGGAACTGCTTTTATGCGGGCTTAGGTGTCTCAATCTCCCTAACTAGCGGACTGCGGAATCATCACGGTCGAAAAGGAATAATAACATGAGCGTCTCTGTTATCGTCAGCAAGTGCCGAATGGTAGAGTCCTGTTATCGCATTTACGGTCCGCGGATCTTTGATGAAACCTACGAGACCTTGGAAAACGCTCAAGCAATCGGAAACGCCCAAAGGATGAAAGGCTTCTCCGTCATCGTCAGGCCGAATTACAACGAAGAAGGGTTTTATCGAGAGTGGCGATCGTTCAACGGCGAGACCCTCGAGGAATGTCGGTGGCAATGCTTTGCGACGCTTCGCTAAGGCAAAGGACAAAAAAGACAATGAAGACTTCCAAGTTCGCTCTCCTCGAGATGAATGGTCAATCTCGGATTGAGGTTAGTGATCTCAGCAGCGATCAACTCCACGCCATTCATACCGTTATGCGCAATAACATAATGGATTCGGATGATTACAAGATGAAGAGCCCGGCTAATCCGTTCTTGCAAGGATATCAGGCTCCTTCTCGGAACGGTCGAGACGGTTGGGTTCTCATCGAGTTCTGGACCGATAACCAGGAAGGCATCCAGGCTTTCGTCGACTACCTCAATAACCGGCTCGGATTGGAAGGATAAAGAAGATAATTCAATGTCAAATAAGGTAATCGTTCTCTCGGGCGTTTCTGGAAGTGGGAAAAGTACTTACATCAAGGCGAATCTTCCGATGACCTGTCGCGTTGTCTCGGCCGATAGCTTCTTCATAAATGACGAAGGAGAGTACGTTTTCGATGCGAGTCAACTTCCCGAGGCACACGGGTATTGTTTTCGTGAGTTTCTTCGGGCACTCCGGGAACGCCACAACTTCGTCATCGTCGACAATACCAATACCACGGCCGTAGAAATCGCGCCATATATGCTCGCAGCTTCCGCATTTGAGTACGAGCCAGAGATCATTACCATCATGCCCAATGGTTGGTCCGATCTTGGTCAAGCCCTCGCAAGGAACGTCCACGGTGTTTCGAGCAACGCCATCGCGCAGCAGTTCATCAACATTCGCGACCGAGTCATTCCTCCTTATTGGAAGGAAGCCTTTGTCGCGATGAAAAGCTTTTGAAAACAGACAAAGAAGGATTCTCAAAATGAAGAAGGTTATCATTCTCGGTTGTCCCCGTTCGGAACGCGATGAGGTTATGTCAAAGATTCTCGAAGAACATTCCAAGGATTGCGGAGTCCCTCTTCTTCGCTTCCTAGTAACAAGAGAAGATGAGGAATCGTTCTCTAGGAACGGAAAGTTCGACAATAACGATCTCCTCCGGATGTTCAAGAGGTTCATCGAAAGATTCATCGAGAAAGAAGGGGGAGACGATCATCTCATCTTCGTCGATCTCTGCGACAATGCAGATACCGCAACAGTTTCTCCTTTCATGGTTGTCGCTTTCATTTACGGATATGACGTCCAAGAAGATGGCCTGGTCATTCCGGCTCCGGATCTTTCTTCTTATTCGCTTCCCTCGCCTTTGGGTATGTCCGAAGCCGATATCTCTTACCGAGAGCGAATCTATAATGCTATTCTCGATGGAACGGGCTTTCAGTCATTGGCCATTGCTTCTGGCGAAGAGCTGGATGTCATTGGGGCGAAGTATCGCGTCTTCCGAAAATAAGACGTAGCGAATGCGTCATCCTCAATAAGCATATCCTGTTTATTGAGGAGAATGCTTTTCTACAGAATTGCCTTGCAATTCGTCCGAGCTTCAGCTCGGCATAATAAGGAAGGAGATTCCAAAATGAAGAACCCTCGAGAGAAGAAACTTCGTCAGGAAAGACTTCTTGACCTCATAAGCGAACGGCCGAATTGGATGAACGATCCGGCGCTTCTTCCGAAAGCTCCTCCGCCCAAAAGCAAAAGGACCAAATGATCGAAATCCACGAGGACCAATGAAAGATTATGGAGTCTGGTGGAACATTGCGGGCGCAGGTTGGGTATCTTGTTTTCCAGAGCATCACCATCAAGTAGAAATGTTTGGTGGATGTTCCAAACATGTCCCAGGGTGGGGAGGCAAGCCTCTTTCCCTTACCAAAGAAGAGGCAGAAGAGCTGGCAGCCGATTGGTCCAAAAGGGAGTCAGGACCTTACGTAGCCCTTCCTTTAGTATCTGTTCTGCCTAAAGGCGAGTTGACTTTCACTTCTCCTTGGTTGAACTCTCCAGTTTCCTTCTAAACGCAGAAGGAGAGGTTATCATCCAGGATCCAAAGAGGCTTGCGGAATGGATCTCGGAACACTCAATGCGCATTTGGAAAGGCAAAGGTCCTGACATGAGAGCATTCATCGCCATCGGTCTCTTGACAACGGCCTTCATCATAGGCTTCTTTTATCCGGAGCTTGTCGCGACAATCAAGGCCCCGCTCTTTGCCTTGGCTTGCATCATCGGTGCATTCCTGATTCTGATTTCTGGAAAGAAGGGTCGATAAATGACATACAAGATCATTCGCAAGTTCTACAATGACGACCAGGAAGATGAGCCGGTGGCAAAAGGCTTGACCCTGAAGGAAGCTCAGCTTCATTGCTGGGATAGGGAGACAAGCTCGACGACCTGTACTTCCGAAAAAGGAATGGCGAGGACGTTCGCAAAAGGCCCATGGTTCGATGCATATCAGGAGGAGTGAAATGAAAGCAGCAAAGCAATTCGTCATTCTTCGCAACATCGAATCCGGAGAGAGGTTTTTCTCGAATAACACAATGGGTTGGGATCCTCGAATGCTTCACGACGGAACCATCGCATATGCCATCGTTGGATATGCTGACTCCGTCGAAGAAGCGCAACGACGTTTGTCAAAAGGAGGAAAATAAGACATGATGACCAAGATCGAACGAACCGTAATGACCCAATGTTGTGGGCGCCATGATCGTCCGCACGACCAGGCTCTTCTGACCCATTGGCGATTCTACATGATTCTTCTTTTAGGGGTCATCTTGGGATTCGGTCTTGCCATTCAATATGGAATTGTTGTCATCAACGGAGGAAGGTAAAATGGAACCTCGAAAAGTCTTTGCGTCCCGTCAAGTTTGCCGCGGTCCGAATTGTTCGGTATCCGATCTTCGTGTCGATCGAACTGCCTTATGTTCCGATCAGTGTCTTCAAGAATGGGAAACTTCTTTGGGCTTCGGACAAGAGACGGAAGGTTATTTACCCGGTCTTGACTCTGATCTCGCCCAGGAGATTAACGATCTCTATTGCTTGCCAATATTGCCTTCTGATCTTGCTCAAAGCGAGGAAGAAGAAATGGCTCAACGTGAGCCATTGAGATATAAGAAGCAAGCTGATCTTCTCAAAGAGCAACTTCAAGCAAAGCGTCAAGAGGTCATCGAACTGGAAAAGCTTTGGATTGTTGCTAATCGTAGGGCGCGCGGAGGGAGTTGGTAAAGCATATGCCATTCTTTGAGAGGATGGTCTTTGCGTGGTTGATGTTCAAAACCAATATACGATTGAGGTTTCCTTGGCATCATCGTCTTTGGTTTATTCTGAAAGGGAATTGGTCTAAATGAAAATCCGAATGATGTTCAAGACGCCCGGTGCTTTGGAAAACGCAATCTACCGCCATTCCAAATGACAAACCGGGAACCAATGATCCGAATTACTTGATGGAGATTCTTACCCAAAGGAGCGAGCTTACAAGTTTCCTGGAGCAATTCATTGCTCATGGTGAAAACGTAGTCATCGTTTTCGATACCGAGGCAAAGACTGCAACGGTCGAGCCTCTTCCCAAGAAAGCAAAGCGATGAAAACCAAGCCCAAGAAGATTACTATTCCAGACGGACGTAGCAAATGCGAATCAACATCCTGTTCAGAGGACTGAAGAGACATCCTTGTCCTTTCAAGTCGGATGTCGATGGGGACAAGGAGACGCTCTGCAATTGCTGCATCAACTGTCAGAACAATTGTGCGGCAGAAGTTTGAAGGCAAAGCCTCCGAAGCGGAGGCTTTGCGACGCTTCGCTGAAAGGATAATCAAATGAAACTCGGACTCCTGGGCGCGATTGTTGCAGCGGGTCTTCTTGTTGGTTGCGGGGATTACAAGGGCAATGTCTATACCCTTTACATTTCTCCTTCGTTTTCTACGGAGCAGATTGTTGCTTCCAAGGAAGCGGCACATAATCTTTCCGAGGCCGTTGCTAAATGGTCGCCATACGCCTCTTCCCTTGTATTTGACATTAGGATCGGGGAGAATCATTGTGGTGATCATGGTTTGCTCGATATTACGGCAACCCATAATGCTATCTGTCTTACTGCCTCGACTCGAGAAGCTAATGCAAGACTCGATGGCGTCCCAGCTAATAACCTTGGAGTCACCGCGCGTCAAGGAAATATCGATAGCGCAACTATTCGAATTTCCAAGGACCAATTCGCCAATGATCTTTCGGGAATCTATACCGTCCATAGCATTACGGCAACCAATCGCTCCTTGTTTATTGGAACCGTTGCCCACGAGATTGGGCATGCCCTTGGATTAGAGCACGATCTACATGAAGGTACTCTTATGTTCGCTTCTCGCGAGGCGGATAATAATCTCCCGACCAAAGAGGATGTTGAGATCCTTGAGCGAATAAGGGGAAATTGAAATGCGATATAGTCAAAGGAACTATGGAGGAATTGGCTATGGTAAGCCAGAAGGACAGCGAGACCCGTTCAAAAAGAAGATGTGCTTGGTTTGTCATAGGTTTCCAAAAATTGGAGGCCAATCTTATTGTCGTAGATGTAAGGCTTATGTTAGCTTATGTGGGGTTGTGGCAGCGAGGGAAAAGTTCGGCCCCAAATAAGGATGTTTGCTTCTTCAGAATTGCAAACGATTGTTCGTTTGCTTTTCCGAGCAATCAAACAATGAAGGAGAATAGACCAAATGCACCCCGCTACGTTCATCAATGGTGAAGAGTTCTGGTGTCAGCATTGCGATAGAAATACCGTGAAGTCCAACGAACCTTTGACAGGAACATTCTTTTCTCAGTTCGGACACGAATGGAGCACCGAACAAAAGAAGACGACAAGTGAATATACGATGGTCATCTTTGCTTATTGCCCAGATTGCATTAAGCTTCTCGGATTGCAAACGCTAATCAATCATTACAACGATGAGCAAGCTTCCGACAAGTAGGTTGTTTCGCATTCTCTGAATTGCCTATATCCATCATATATGGATATAGGCCTTTCTGAGGAAACGAAAAGGAGAAACACTAAATGAAGAAGATCATTTCGTTCGCGTCAGCCGTAGTTGCTTTGGTCACCATTTCTTGCACAGTTGTGGTTCGTTTTCCGCATACTCCAGGCAATGTGGAGTGTGCAAAAAAGTGTATGCTTGTTCCACAGCGGTATGAACTGAAACCGTGTCATTTCACTTGTAATGAGTTAGGGTGCGATGCCCTTTGTAGTCGAAATGACACTGGACATATCGATTGTCTGAAGGCCTGCAATGTCGAAATAAAGACTCAAGACTTATCGCTGGACCGCATTATGCCACAACGGTAGAAGTATTGTCGAGAGCAATAAAGGAGAAACGATCATGCAAAAGATCCTATTCCTAACAACGGAAAAAGACGGTCTCAGAAACGAGGTAATCAGCTGGGGAAACGAGGACGCTGATTGTGTTCAGGATGCTTTTTTTGATCGTCTCGGAACCAAAAACGAATATCAATATCTCAATGATATTCCTGTTGGATTGTGCGGTGGAATGAAGTATATGGTTCCGAATTATCCAACGGTACTTCATGCAATGGGTGCCGGGTGGCGATTGATGGGACTTCCTGAAAAGGAAGAATGGGTTGATTCCGAAGGAGAGTCAAGAACGTGGTATGTCTGGATGTTGGAAGCTTCTTTCGACAATATCAAGAGTCGATAATGAAAACCTATTTCACTCCCATCTTGATCGGACTCCTATCTCCGATTTTGGGTCTCATAATGTACCGCATCGCCTTTGAGGATGGTTGGATTCGTGGTCGAGATGAAGCGCTTTGCGGAAAGCTTTATCAAGGTCATGGGATTCTGACTCCCGATAATGGCTGCAAACCAAGACCCGGATACGAAAGCCTTCCGCGCTTTTCCAAGGATTGAAAATGAATGAAGCTTTAGATGAACTCGATTGTCTATCTTATTTCTGGCGAGGAGCGGCAGTTGTTCGAGCCGTTCGTGATGGTCGTGTCGAAAAGTTTGAGGGAGAGTCTCACATGAATCGAGATAACCCATATCGCTTCGGGATATATGCCGTGGTGAAAGAAGAGGAAATCAAATGACTACCAAGATTATGACCAAAGAGCTTTTTGCACAATGGTCTTTCGAGCGCGATGTCAAGGTTGGAGCGGAGCGAGGAAAATGGGATAACCTCGATTTCGAATTTCAGCAAACCTATCTTGATGAGGCAGATTTCTATCTCTCTGGAGGATCTTCCGAGTTTGGATATCCGGATGACATCATCGATCGTGCAAAGAAGGAAGGGTATTTGTTGCCCAATGCTGGCTAATCTCTTAGGGCTCGGACAGATCTTCTTCTGGATTGTCCTTCCGATTTTCGGTAAAAACCTCTCGACTCTGGAGAAAAGGTTATGAGCGTCGTTAGCGAACAAGATGTTTTCGATTTCATTGTTGAGAGGGGAGATCTTTCTCAGCGAGATAATCAGGGACAAATCGTAATCTATACCGGGTATTATGTCTGGCAAGACGGAACGATTCATGACGAAGTCGAACCGCCGAATGGCAATCCCGAAAGGTGGTAAAATCATGAGCAGCGATGATGGTATCTACGTCGGTCGATTCGTTTCGGAAATTGGCGAGGGAACGTGGCGCGTTGCAGAGACGGGAGCCATCGACAATACGACAGATGGTAGCGAGGAGGACAATGACATCTACATTGCCCTTATTTATAGCAAGAGCCCGGTCTTCCTAAACAGCTGCGACGCTTGGAAGTGGGCCCGAATGCTGGAAAGACAATATTCAGAAACTGAATACGGATGTGTCGGTATCGACTACGACATTCCATTCCCGGTCATGTCTTACAAGGAGGCTATCGTGAAGCACGCGCTTCTATATCATCGTCGTTGAGCGTCGCATTGCTGCTTTCCAATACATATTGGCAGGCAGCAGTTCTATTCTCAAAAAGGAAGCTTCGCTTCCGTTCGATGGGAAGCCTGTCCCATCTCAAACCCCCTTTCAAGGAGAATCAAATGAAGAAGTTCTATATGCTCTTTACGGAATCTGGAAATAATGGTAATGCCGGACCTCAGAAAAAGCACGAAACTCTGGAGAAAGCAACGGCCGAAGCCGAACGATTGGTTTCGAATAATCCAAAGGCAAATGTCTTTCTTCTCGAAGCCGTTCGAGTTTTCAAGACTCAAGCCCAGCCTGTAGTTTCGGAAGAGCTCGAAATGGATTCGCCTTTGACCCTCTCAGAAGCAGATCAAAAGCAACGTCTGGCCAATGAAGGGCGAAAGATTTGCCCTGGCGGAGACGAATGCGAGTGTCCGCCAAGCAAGGACGGTTGTCCGTCGTAAGGTTTGTTCATAAGACGCCATCAATAATCAACATCATCTCTCAACAAAAGGAAATCAAAATGGGTACCCTCCTCAAGCTCGTCTTTGTCATTCTCTCGTGCCTTGCCGTTCTCTTCTTTCTTCCGACCCTCGTCCCCCAGATGAATAAGACCTTCTCTGCGGGTGGAATGTCGGTTAGTTGGGCGGTTCTTTCTGCGGTTGTTCTCGGATCGTTCGGACTTTTGTATCTGAAAGTAAGCCATAAGTAAATGGCATCAACCCCCAATCAAAAGCACGCGCGAGAAATCCTTGCCGAAATGTCGAAGGCTCTCGCTCCGGCGGTCGAGAAGTATAAGTCAGAGATGTCTAATGGCATTCGAGAACAGCTCGAAGAGGGTCTCATTACCGAATACGAAGCCCTCTCCCATGTAATCGATAAGCTTCTCGACGAGTAGAGATAGCACCACTACCACCATGACCGATTACGGTCATGGTGGTAGTACTGTTTCCCTACCAAAAGGAGCAATAAGACAATGGCAATAGATAAGAGTGATCTCGACGATGCGGTTTACGATGCTGCTTGTGATGTCGCAAGCAATATCAATAATCAAGGGGTCGATGCACAAGTCGCGTTCTTGAAAGAATGCGGTTGGACGAACAAGGAAATTGCTGAGGTGCTTGGGTTTCAATAAGGAGATGCCAAATGTTCGAACAAAATAATGTAGGCGCGCTTCGACAGCAAAGCGCTTTTCTTCCTGCAGAGACTCCAATCTTCGTCAAAATCGGAGATAAGTTCTATCGGGTCGCACGATCATGGCCAGATACCAGCATGGGACCATGTGGTAATGGGCTTTATCTGGAAGTCATCATCAAGATATAAAGGAAACCAAATGGAACATGAAAAGGAAACGTTCCTCGACCTACTAACGAGCCTGCCACATTGGGAGCTGGAACTTGTCATCATTCTGATCGTGGACGTAATTGTCGGAATGATTATCTGGCCGAGGATCAAACGCTGGGGAATTCACCATCGTGGTGATGACCTTAAGATAGAAAATCTTCAGAAAGAGCTGAAAGAGATTCGTTCTTCTTTGAAAGCTCTCGAGACAAAGAGTTGTTCCCATTGTTCCGAGCAACACATCTAACCTAACAAGGACAAATCAAATGAAGAAGATCGTTGTCATTATCGCAGTAAGTTCCTCGGAACGTGATGAGGCGATGAATGAGGTCGTGACGTCTCATTTGAGATCGAGTCAGCCTCTTCCGTTTCAATATCTGGCAACAAGAGAGGATTATGATCTTCTCTTCGAAGACGGAAAGAAGGAAGCTAACCTCAAGATGTTTCGCTCTGTCATCGAGCGAACTCAGAAGGGTCCTCCGCTGACCGGGACCGATCATTTCATCTTTGTCGATCTTTGCGATGACGCAGATCCAATGATGATTGCGCCGTATGCTTTCGCTGCTTGGTCTTACGGATATGATGTTCTCGAGGCCTCTTCTACTTACGAAGAAGATTGGACCCTCTTCCCGGCGAAAGGATGAAGGATGAAAGCGTATAACCTCACCACATCTCAGGCTGCAAGCCTTCGCTGTCTTGTCCGTATTGAATTGAAAAGGGCCAACAATTACCTCGCTCTAAATAAGGACGCGACCGATGGATATTGGGATGAGCAAGCCGAACATTACGAGAAGATCCTTAATGCGCTAGGGGCAACCAAATGAGCATTCTCGACCAATACGACATCAAGCAAACCTTCAAGTACTCCGAGACATGGTTCATGCTCGATACGGTTTGTGGAAAGGAGATCGATGTCTTCGAACGAAATGATGGTCTCTTTGCTGTTGAAATCTTCGAAAGGTCTTTTCCAGAATCGAAGCTTTTCAGCCGAACTATCGGAGATAAGGGCTCTGAAGCTCACGAAGTTTGGGAAAGCGTTCGTGAAAGGAATCCGTCGCGATGATCTACAAAGATGTCTGGTCTAAGAACGATACCAATGAATATCCTGGTTATCGCCCCGCCCTCTGTCTGAACTGCAACCAAGCATTTTCATCTCATTGGGGATGGCTATGCTGCAATTTTCCATATGGCTCTCTCGAAACAAAAACCAAGTTCAGCAATCTTCCGACAAGTAAAAGGTTCTTGACTCCCGGAATGAATGACAGCGTCGATGGACCTTTCGCTAACTTCTCTATTCCGAATATCGATTGCGATTGTCAGAAGCCCGGCTGCGAGAATTGTGTCCCAACGAAACGCGGAGAAGATCTATGAGCCAAACCATTACCATTATCACGGTTTCCGAGAAAGGCGATCGTGAAGAACAAGTCATAATGACGAACGAGGCTCTTCGTCAATTGCTTAGGGGAGTTCGTGATCAGGCTCTTCAAGAAGCGATTGATGTCTGCGATATGTGGAGAAAAGAAGTAGAGCGAGACTATAAGGGGGAAAAGAAACAAGCAATTGGTCAGGCCCAATATAAGGTAATCGAGATGGCTAAAGCTTGGAACGAAGTATTCAATACTCTACATATGGAGCTCCTACCGCCACATGTTTCGGAAGAGGCTGACCTGGATCTTGGCAACGCAGTAGACGATCTGCAACGATTGGAGAACTCATAATGGAAGACGAGAAGTATAACAACAAGGTTCATGATCAAAAGGTTCGTCGAGCCAGAACGGCAGTAATCAAAGCGGCTCTAAAGTGGAATGAGGAATATCATACAACGGGAGATTACTTCAAAAGCGACAGGGCTTGTGAACCGTCTCTAAATTGAGACTTCTGAAACTGATGCTTTAGCATCAATTGCAAG
>ODAK010002758.1_pt1 | contig 18399 bp, 17 predicted proteins | sample 1539591 | NCBI WGS metagenome assembly ODAK01 (sample SAMEA3539303, study PRJEB22396) | soil metagenome | biome: tundra; feature: field; material: soil | place: USA | collected 2010-05 | depth 0.15 m | reverse complement strand
TTCCCATGCTCTGAAACTTGGCATATCCAACCTGTGAGTTTCAACCTAAATCAGCGGTTCACGGTTGAATACTCGGACACACTCCTAGGATGCCGGCCTCGCTGACCAAGTGCACTCGCAGCCATTGCGAGCTGGTTGGCAAACGGAGCTGGCGACATATAATTCGTTGTCGATGCGGTACGTTCTGCATCGAGGATTTGACTTGCATTCTGTTGAGCTTCTATTAACGTCATGGCGAAATGGCTCTCAATTCATGGCGGCGAGCGCAACGGTCAGGAATACGCCAGACCAGCGGTGCGTCCAGACCGATTCCAGTTTGTGCCGCAGTGCCCGCATTTCGCGCCATTATAGATGTCCGCACCTCGGTTCGCGTCAAGGTGGGCGGCGGCATCACAGCATCGAGGCTTCTCGGCGACCTGTCGAGGGCGCACATCAGGCCGAAGCACCGACGGCAAATCGTCTTCTCAAATCCCGTAGCCCGTCATCGAGGTCGCTGAAACTCTCGGGAGGCGGCCAAGCGACCCTCTGGTTCTCGACAGGCCAGATTTGCACGAGCTTCTTGTCCCACGGGCCGGACCTCATTCGGAGTCGCAGGCTCCCGTGCATCGCGTTGGGTTTACGCTTCACAGACAAGACCTGCATGACAAGCCTGCCGATGACGAACGTCGTCGCGCATCCGTCTTCGAGCGGGTTCGTCGCTGTCGGATTCGAGACATGGAGCTTTCTAGCCTCGCCGTGGAGATTGTTGCTCTGAGCGCATCGTCCGAGCCAGACTGCTGTCTGCATGGGAGGAACGAGGGTCTGGCGGAATGCGCTGCGCTCCTGCGGCGTGTAGAACCCATTCTTCGCTTGCTTCACTCCCTCGATGACCATCGCCGTTTTGACAGCCCACAGAGCCAGTGCCCGTTGTTGCTCCGCGTCCAGCTCGATCGCGATGTCGTTGATGAGACCTCCCATTGTCCGGCGGACGGCGCTTTCGAGACCGCTCATCCATCCGTTGTTGCAATGGCGACAGAACTTCTTCGTTGTGAACTTCGGTCCCGGCCAACGCAGCGGCGGAGCGTTCACCGTGTTCCAGAACTCGGTCGGAGAAACTGGGTCCGCACCGACAGACTTGATGACCCAGAGCGGCCAAATGTCTTCCAGCGTTCCGGCTCGATTCGGACAAAAGAGGCAGACTCTCACTCACTGATTGTTTCACAGCGGGGTTCTATAATTGCTCGGTCGCTGGAGCGCAACATGGCATACTTCCCGGCTGAACTTCTCAAATGCGTTGTTTTTCTCGGATACAAAGACCAAGACGAGAAGTTTCACTTCGCCGGGTCCGCTTTCTGGGTCTCTCGTGCTGGTCCAGAGGACATCAAGAATGAGTACCGTCCTGCGTATCTCGTTACCGCAGCCCACGTCATCGACAAAGTGCAAACATCTGGTGTGGGCAATCGTGTCTGGGTCAGGATAAACACGAAGGGCGGGAATCAGGATTCGTTCGACACTCCGCTGGCTTCATGGAGAGGCCACTCGGACGGGAACGTTGACATTGCAGTTATGAAAATCGGGGTCGGCGATAACTTCGACCACGCCACATGGCCCCTGGAACTGTGCGTCATCAACAGCGAGTTCGATACTCCCGAGAGCGGCAACAGAAAAATTGAACTCGGCGACGAAATCTCTTTTGCTGGTCTGTTCTATCCTCGCCCCGGCCAACGCAGGAATCTGCCCATCGTTCGCATCGGCACTGTCGCTGCGTTGAGAGAAGAACCCGTGTTGGGCCGAGAAGGCCGTCCAATGGATGTCTACCTTGTGGAGTCGCAGTCCATCGGCGGACTTAGCGGCTCTCCAGTTTTCATCGACGTTCGGACAGCGCAGACAACTTCACCGCCAGAGTGGGGATATACGCCACGAGCGGACGAAGCATCATCTCCAGTGAGATTCAGGCTATTGGGTTTGATTCATGGGCACTTCGGCATCGACGACGTTGCTGATGCCATCGCCGATGACGGAAAAGAAAAGATACATATCAACATGGGAATCGCAATGGTCGTCCCCGCCGAGAAGATTCTGGAAACGTTGGCCGGATACGCAAGTGAAGAAGAAATAGAAGCGAATGACTTCCGCGAGAGAATGAAAGCACGGACCATCAATGTGGCCGATGCGAGTGTTCAACAACCCAACGTCACAATCGGGGTCTTCACTACTAGCTCCGAATCTCGGAAAGATTGACCGTTGTACGGCTAGACATTTACCCCAACACACCATAGCGAACAAAAGGCGAATCTGATAAACTCCCAGCGTGCGGGACCGCCGGGATGAGGACAAGCCACTGACCGAGACAGAGTTGAGAGAGCTTCGCAACAATCTGTCGAAACTCTCCGGGCCGCATGTCGTTGACTTCTATCGGACAGCACACCGCGACTGCTCGGTCGAGCGGAAGCCGAGTGCGAAAGCGATTCAAAGTCTCGTCACCGCATGGAAAATACTGCGACGATGGAATTGGAGGTGACGTATGCCCGATGCTGGAAATGTCCGCCGCGTTTTTGCGTTTCCTGATTTCTTCAGGACGGTCGATGCAGAGTATCCGAAATTCTTCGAGGTCGGCCAACATGCACTCGATGCGATGCACAGCGTCGCGGACAGACGTTACGAGAACCCAGAGCCGCACCAGCGTGCGATTCTCAATCTCAGCATGTTAGCTGGAGTCGCATTCGTTGAAGTCGTCACCCTGACGGGGAATGGACTCGGCTCCGGTGCGATGCGTATCCTGCGGAGTCTTCTCGAAACAGCTATCAACATAGAGTTCTTCCGCCTGCGACCGGAAGCATTTGAAGACTATAAGGAGTGGTATCACGTAGAGCGATTCAAGGAGTTCGAGTTTCTGCGTCAACATGCAGCAGACGCTTTCGCATTGCTCGACCCGCAAGCTGTCACTAACGCAGAACGCGAGATGACGAGAGTACGCCCGAGATTCGAGCAAGAGAGGTATGGCGGGGCTGCACGTTTACGGGGTAGCTGGTCATCGCTTGACCTCGGGGCACGAGCAGTCGCGACTGACTTTGCGAATTCGTATCGGCTCATCAATCCGCTGGCATCGAGTTTCGTTCACGAGACGATGTATGGAATGCTCCGGCATTTCGACGCCGCCAGGGATGAAAACCGTATCGAAGTGCCGCCGACACTCCGCTGGTCGAAGGAAGCATTGAGTGGAGCGCACCACGTCATGGTCAAGGTCGTTGAATCGCTGGGCAGGACGTTTGATGTCGCACCGGAGCCGACTGTCGAGACGCTCGTAAAGGAATGGCACTACGCATGGCCCCCGCCACAGGAGAACCAGCAAGCTCGGGAACCGGAACAACCCGCGCAGTGACGGGCTACAATCGTCGCAGACATCGTCATAGACATGGCTGAGTTCAAAGACACAATTCGTGCCGCCGGAGGACGCTTAGATTATCTCTTTCAGCCGGACGGACGACTGGCGTATCAGATTTCCGGGGATATGCGTGCGCTCTACATGGTCGCTGTCAGTATGGATGGCTCGCACTTCCTCGACGAGGTTCCAGCAGTGGGCATCGGTGGGACTGCCGTTTATCGCCAGCCGTCAGTCGTCGCTTATGTCCAATCGGACGAGCAGGGGATGTGGGGACGCAACTGTCCTGCGTGCGAGCGATACTTCAGGACGACCCACATTTCTCACGATAGTGTTTGTCCGTACTGTGCGAGGTCCGCACCGAGCCTGACTTTCATATCGAAGGCACAGCGGACATACATCGCTGCGAGTTACGACGCTTGGGCACGGGCCATGTATACGCACAAAAACACGTCACTCAGTCTCGACGACGTGACCGACAAGACTCCCGCATGGCACTACTCTGAAGAAAAGCAGCAGACCCATTTCAAATGCAAGACTGACCGCTGCGGTGTCGAGACAGACATTCTCGGAATCTACGGATTTTGTCCCCGGTGCGGACGGACGAATGCACGAGCCGCGTTCTCGGATGTGATCAACCGGATGCTCACACGTTGGGATGAGACCAAAAAGACGGTGACCGACCGCGAACGACGAGCAGAAATCTGGGCGGACCTCACAGTCAAAAGTGTGACCGAGTTAGAGACGCTGGCAAAGCATCTCCGCCGGAGGCTCCTCATTTTTCCAATGACGCGGAAAAGACGGGAAGAATTGGAGGCGTTGAATTTCCAGAGTCCTCTGGAGGCTGGCGTGTTCCTTCGGCAATGGTTCGACATCGGTATCGTGGAATGGGGCGGCAATGCGACGGCTCCTCCCCGAGCATTCAAAGACACCGAGTTTCCATTCATCAAGAAGATGCTGCAACGTCGGCATCTCTTGATTCACAACAGCGGTGTCGTCGATGAAGATTATTTGAAGCTGAGTGGAGACACGCAGGCTCGATTGCACGAACAAATCAGGATACCCAGCAACGAAGCCAGACACTTCGTCGAGCTTGTCACTGAGATGGGAATTAACTTACTCGACGGCATCGAACTCGGAATCGTGGAGGCGAAATGATAGATGAATCACAACTCTCCTACCCACGCGGCACTCTTGTCGAGTTCCGGCTTCATCTGGGCCGCGGAACAACGACTTGTCGCGGATTGGTTCTCAACACAGCAGTGTGCGTAGGTAAAGGTGCGCGGCAGGTCTGGGTTCTGGACATGGACGACCCGACTCCCGCACTTGAAGCTCAGTGGACAAGAAAGAAATTTATCGTGCCAGAGAACGACATCGTTTGCATTATTCCAAGGACCGTCATCGGTCAGGAAACACTTCTTCGAGACAACCCCGTCTGCTATCCGGTGCGAGACCTGCATGGTGAACGTGAAATTCCGGCTGTCGAGGTCACAGTTCCGTTGCCCGTCGCCCAGTCATCGCAGAGCATTCAGGAGAGCAAAGAAGCCAACGGCCAGAAGGAGAGCTAAGCCAAGTTCGCCTCTCATTCACCTGCGTTCCTCCCAAATCATCGGGAGTTCGCGACCTAATCCATCGACGTCGGGAAAAATGACCGACTCTGTCACACCTGCTTGCCGAAGCTCACTGCCACGCCGGCCAGCAAGTAGCGTTACGCTACTCACCCGGATGTTACGTTTCAGGCGGACTCTGACAACCTTGTCCCGAAGTCGGCTTGTGGGAGGTTTCACCAGATCGGTACTGGGAAACGCGCATGGAGCCGTGCATTTTCCTGGTACCCATCTGATAGTGGAAGTGTAGCGACATGCGGACTTCTCGGGACTAAACGCTGTGTCTACGAGCCGCCTTGAGGCTAATCGTCTGCTGATACTGTTGTCGGCATCACCCCAAGGCGGCGTTCTTCCCGTGCAGTTAACGTCACAGCGGCTCGACAGTTCTGTATCAACAAATGTAGTCTTTGGTGGATATTCGGAGACGGCTCGATCAGTGTTCAGGTGCGTGGTGCGGATCACTCTGCCAACTGACTGTCATTGGGGGTGCCCTACGCTTCATGCTGAGCCGGAGGCATGCCTCAATCAGAGGTTTCGACTTCGTCCAAACCGACGCGAAGGGCAAAGGGGTCGACACCCGGGTCGCCGTCGCCATTCCGAATAACACGTCCGGCAACTTCGACGCACCGACGATCTGGGAATTCAAGGTGGCGGATGAATCCAACGTTACCACGGCCGATATAAGAAAGAGGTCGGCAAGCCGCGCGCTCGACAGCCATTGCTTTTGTTGTCTACGAAGCCATCGGCCTGAAAGCATGGCTGACATTCCGGGCCGTGGCCCGATCGACAACGTAAGCGCTCGCAACGATCTTTCATTCAAGAAGCTGAAGCAGGGTGCCCAAAGATTACGATGAAGGAATTGTCCGGCATCACCGAAGAGCGCGCCGCAACCAACTGGCATCGCTCGGTCACGGCCTACACTGACAGGCGCGTGCTGCAGGTATTGGCACTCGGGTTCGCCAGCGGCCTGCCGCTCCTGCTCACTTACTCGACCCTGTCAGCGTGGCTTGCGACAGCCGGTGTGCGGCGCGCAACGATCGGCGCCTTCGCCCTGGTCGGCACGCCCTACGCATTCAAGTTCCTGTGGTCGCCGCTGATTGATCGCCTTCCGCCACCGCTGCCGTTGGGGCGGCGGCGCGGTTGGGGAATCACGATCCAGATCGTCTTGATCATCGCCATACTCGGCCTGGGATCGTGCAATCCACGGCACAACCTGCCTCTGATGGGTGCCCTGTCGCTGCTCGTCGCGTTTCTGTCCGCGAGCCAGGATATCGTCATTGATGCTTGGCGCGTGGAGGTCCTGGAGATGGACCTCCAGGGTCCCGGTGCGGGCATGATCCAAACCGGCTACCGGATCGCCATGCTGGTTTCCGGAGCGGGATCCCTGGTGATCGCGGCGCGCGCCGGATGGTTCGCGGCCTATGCCACGATGGCGGCGCTGCTCGGCGTGGCAATTCTGGTGTTCCTGTTTGGCCCCGAGCCGAAAGTGGCTGCGGAAAGTGCACATGCCAGGGCAGCCGGATGGCAGGGAGTTCGCCAAGCGCTCGCCACCGCAGTGACGGGCCCCTTCACCGATTTCATGCGCCGGCCGCTTTGGCTGGTCATCCTGATCTTCATTGTCGGCTACAAGTTGGGAGAAGCGCTGGCGGGAGTGATGGCAACGCCGCTTTACATCTCGCTCGGGTTTTCGCTCAACGAGATTGCCGCCGTTTCCAAACTGGTCGGGTTCTTTGCGACTGTGGCGGGGGCTCTGATCGGGGGGGTGGTGACGGTGCGGTTTGGCTTCCGGCGTTCGCTCGTCCTATGCGGGGTGCTCCAGTCGGCCGGCAACCTGTTCTATGTGCTGCAGGCTGTAGGCGGGCATCGGCTCGGCTATCTTGCGCTGTGTGTCACTGCCGAAAACGTAACTGGCGCAATGGCAGGGACAGCGTTGGTAAGCTATCTCTCCAGTCTATGTTCGCCCGCCTTCACCGCTACTCAGTACGCGCTGCTATCCTCGCTCGCGTCGGTTGGCCGCACACTGGTGGCCTCCTCAGGAGGCGTGCTGGCTGAGAAGCTCGGCTGGGTGCCGTTCTTCCTGTTGACCACCGTGGCGACAGTGCCAGCCCTCGTGCTGCTCCTCTGGATCGGGCCGCACGACGATCTCAGAAATGACCAACTCGACCGAGGCGTCGAACGCACACACAACACGTCAGGAGACACGAACCCGTCTTAGCTCTTCAGACGAACAGGATGATGTCGGGACCGAAGTACCCTCCAAGTTAGTGATCGAGTTGATGACCGCGATGCCTGCGGCTGCCGTGAAACTCGCCATTCGAGAAGTCGCCATGGTGCCACACAACTCGGCTGCGCAAATCGTGGTCTTTCAGGGTTGCCAAGGAACGGCCAGCATTTGGTGGGTTGATAAGGCAGGGGACCTCAGGTTCGTCCGGCGAGCATCTTGGCATCGGCGCAGATTCGTCCCCATAAACGCGCCAGGGTACGATAGACCGAGATTGCGATCAGGATCATGCTTTTTGCCACGGCGAATGGAGGCCGCACCGATGGCAAAGAGCAAGACAATGCGTAAACGGACACCCAAGCACGTTTTGAAGTTACCCGACCTTGAGCAATCGAAGTCAGCCGTACTGAACAGCTTGACCTCCCGAAGCTCTCAACGAACTTACGATCATGCAATCAGAGAATTCATCGAATGGTACTGTTCAGAACCCAGGCTCGCCTTCAATAAGACTGTGGTCACTCGGTATCGGATATTCCTCGAACAGCGGCACTACGCTTCAACCACCATCAACCTACGCCTGGCTGCAGTCCGGAGGTTGGCCTACGAGGCTGCTGACAGCGGGTTGCTCAGTGCAGACTTAGCTGCCGGTATTCGCCGGGTGAAAGGCGCCAAGCGATTAGGGATCCCGGTTGGCAATTGGCTCACTGCCGAACAAGGAAAGCGCTTGTTGCTGACGGCAGACGGCACAAATCTTCGTGGCAAACGTGACTATGCCACTTTGGCAATTCTGCTGGGTTGCGGACTACGCCGGGCAGAATTGACTGCATTGCGCGTTGAAGACATACAACAGAGGGAGGAGCACTGGGTCATAGCCGATCTTGTCGGCAAGGGCGGCCACATACGAACCATTCCGGTCCCGGATTGGGTAAAAGCTGGAATTGACGCCTGGATGACGGCCGCTGGGATTGCAACCGGCACGCTCTTTCGTTCGATCAACAAGGCTGGCAGGGTTTGGGGTACCGGATTCAGCCCCAAGGTGATTTGGGGTGTCGTGAAACAGAAAGCAAAGGACTGTGAGATTCCGTCTCTCGCGCCGCACGACCTTCGCCGGACGTGCGCCCGTCTTTGCCATCAGGCCGGTGGGGAATTGGAGCAGATTCAGTTCCTTCTGGGCCACGTCTCTGTGCAGACGACGGAACGCTACTTGGGGTGCAAGCAGCGATTCCGTAATGCAGTCAACGATCGAATTGGGCTGGAACCGAACCCGTCGGGATCTCCTTAGATCCCGCACCGCTTGCCGACTTGCCGTTACTAATTTCAACAAATGATCGGCCTATTGGCCAACGACTCGTTTTACGGGCAATTGGGTCACGATTGGTGATCTTCGACATGCTCCTCGCCGCTCGGTACAATCCCGTCATGTCCTGGCGCACGATATTTCGAACCTTTGTAGCCGCTGCCCTTCTTTCGTTATCCGCGGCAGTTTCCGCTCAACAGCTCGTCAACGGTTACGAGCCCAAATGGTGGAAGGAAGCCGTCGTTTACCAGATTTATCCGCGCTCCTTCAAGGACTCGAACGGCGACGGCATCGGTGACCTACCCGGCATCACTTCGAAACTCGACTACCTGCAGAAGCTGGGTGTCAATGTGATCTGGCTAAGCCCTCACTTCGATTCTCCCAACGCTGATAACGGTTACGACATTCGGGACTATCGCAAGGTGATGAGCGAGTTCGGCACGATGTCCGACTTCGACACCCTTCTCGCGGGCATCAAGCAACGTCACATGCGCCTCATCATCGACCTCGTGGTGAATCACACGTCGGACGAGAACAAGTGGTTCGTTGAATCGCGCAGCAGCAAGACGAACCCGTACCGTGACTTCTATATCTGGCGTCCGGGGAACACCGCGCCTGACGGCACCCAAACACCGCCCAACAATTACCCGTCCTACTTCTCCGGTTCCGCATGGGCGCTGGATCCAAAGACGAATGAGTACTATCTCCACTATTTTGCGGCCAAGCAGCCTGATCTCAACTGGGCGAACCCGAAGGTGCGCGAAGAGGTGTACAGCCTGATGCGCTTCTGGCTGGACAAGGGTGTCTCCGGCTTCCGTATGGACGTGATTCCGCTCATCTCTAAGCCGACGGGTATGCCCGATCTCACCGCCGAGCAGTTGAAAGCGCCGCCGAACGCTTATGCGAATGGCCCGCACCTTGCCGAGTACCTTCGCGAGATGAACCGTGAGGTCCTTTCCAGGTACGACGACATGTCTGTTGGGGAAGCGACCGGCACCACCCTGGCCCAGACGAACTCGCTGGTTGACGACCGCCGACATGAGCTCAACATGATCTTCAACTTCGACGCGATCAAGATCGGACGCTCCGACTTCGGTCCCAGCCAGCTTGGAGGCTGGTCACTGCCGGAACTGAAAGCGATCTACGACGAACATGCGGCGGTGCTCACCAAGCATGACTGGGACACAGTCTTCCTTTCCAACCACGATAATCCGCGCATCGTCTCCACCTTCGGCGACGACTCGCCGGCCATGCGCGCGTCTTCCGCCAAGCTGTTCGAGACCATGATCCTGACCTTGCGCGGCACGCCGTTTCTATATCAGGGCGACGAGCTTGGCATGACCGATTATCCCTTCAAAAAGCTTGAGGATTACGACGACATCGCAATCAAGAATGCCTATAAAGCGGAGGTGGAGACCGGGAAACTCTCCGCCGAAGCCTTCCTTGCATCGCAGGCCAAGGTTGCTCGCGACAATGCCCGCACACCCATGCAGTGGGATAGCTCCCCCCAGGCTGGATTCACGACTGGCACGCATCCATGGCTAGCCGTGAATCCCAATTACAAGCAGATCAACGCTGCCGAGGAGGAGTCCGATCCGGCTTCCGAACTAAATTTCGTGCGTGCGCTGATCAAGCTACGGGCGCAGACCCTTGCGTTTGTTTATGGTGACTTCGAAGATCTCGATCCTCAGCATCCTCAAGTCTTTGCCTACACACGGACGCTGGACAAGGAGCGGTATCTGGTTGTCGAAAATTTCAGCTCCAGCCCAATTCAGTACACGCTACCCAGGGGACTGAAGGCAGCGACGCTGCTTTTGTCGGATCTTCCCAACTCGCACGAGGCGAACACTTCCACGCTCAGCCTTGGCGCGTGGGAGTCCCGCATTTACAAGCAGTGACCGAGCATGTTCCGACAGTGACGCTCCTTAAGGCTGGCCTCCTCGGAGCATCCGTCCCGGCAAACGCCCCAGCATCGAGGGATCCTCGCCCGGCACCGGCTCCGGGTTGCCGCCGCCAAGCGGACTTGTCGTTACTAATCCGGCCAACTTCCTCGAAGCCCGTTTCGGGCCAACTTCCGAGTAGCCGACCATCCGTCCGGAACTCCATGCGAGACACAGGTGGCCTACGAGTCTGCGTGACCACTCCTGCGGTCTACTTGGACGCTGGCTCAAGCTCCTTCTCCAGAAGTACGAGATGCTGCATCTGGTTACTGGTGGCTGCCAGCACGTAGCCCTGTACCTGGTCGCGCTCAATGTCCTTCTGTGCGCTGGAGACACGCGCAGTCTGGTGTAGCTTGTACTGGTAACGAGAACTGGAGGAGGTAGCGGAACGCCCTGCGATCAATGCCGTTCCGTTGCGGAACTGTACAAACGATTGTGGGACCAGACGGAAACCCTCTCCCGCCTTCTGGTTGAGTCGCTTTTCCAACCCTCCTGGGAGAATGCCGTGCAGCAGAACGTACTCATAGGCTGGCGCGTCTCCGGCAGACTTTTCGAGCGTGACATCCGCCGTTCGATCGGAGGCAAGCGCGAAGGCTACGATGTGATAACCGGCAGCACCTTCGTCACTGAGCTTCTTCTCCGCCTCGTCGAAGTGGTCGGAAGAGATGGTGACCGTATGACGACCCATGACGGGCGCTGAGAGGGCTGCGGCAGGTGTGGGGTTAACTTCGGTACCTGCAGGTCGTTCCGGGTTTGCAGCTGACGCCGATGGCGCCGGAACGGGCTGGGCAGGTTGTGGAAGACGTCGTTCCCCGATCAGCTTTGTGGTGTCGACTACCTGACGGGCAAACTGTTTGGTGACGTCGGAACTGGCACCGCCCGCAAAACCTCCCGCCAAAACTGCTCTTACGTTTTCGGACAGAACGGTTTGGCCAGTGGCACGGTCGATGAAGGTGAGCTGGGCAAAGATTTCCGTTGAGCCCGCGCCAAAGCCACCGAAGTAGCGCTTGGCACGGCTGCCGGGCTTGAAGTGGGTGAGAGTTCCGGTGAGCCTGAGAACCGGCGCATCGGCATTGGTGGGAGCCCGTCCGGCGGCGAGGACTTCAGGGAACTCCTTCGACTGGCGCAATTGCTTGGTGACTTCGTCCTGGAGCGATGAAAGGAGTTCGGGCGGGAAATCGACACCTTTTTGTATCTCGAAGGCTTCCACCTGAATGATCTGGTATTTGTCTTTTACGCGTTCCAGTTTGGAGTCTGCTGCAAAACCCAGGCTGCAAGCGCAAAGCAGAATAACGAGAAATCTGGAAACCTGAGGTAGCGTCTGAACGAGGACGTCTGGCACGGCCCTGAAAGTAGCTGCGAGTAAGACACAGGCGAAGGCTGCGAACATCCGGATGGCGCTTTTCATGGCACACCCCTTCCCACTTCTTAATCCTCACCCTGGCCAGAACCTGCTGGCAGTGACCGTCATCACGCCCTTTTCATCCTACCGCTGGGTGCCTTGATTGGCGGGCAGAGGAAAAGGTGCGGCAATCGGCGAGTTCGCCGGGCAGGAACTTCAACGCGACGTGGCGACCCAGCTTCAGGCATTCCGCCTCATACACCACACCCGTGCCCCCGCCGCCGATCTTGCTGAGAATGCGGTAATGGGGAACCGACTGACCCCAGTCGCCAGTTGTTGGACACCGAGCAGCATTCCCGGTCGGAGTTCCCAAGTTCTGGTTGGCCGACAATACATCCGGAATTCTCATACCTTGCGCACCGAGGAACGGGCACAATCCGGGTTGCCACATCTAAGCCCGTTATCCGTCCCTGTGGCTCCTACCTGAGCGCCATCGGCGTCGAATGTGGCTAGACTATTCAGAGGCAATGATAATCGGTTGTAAGAACTGGCCCGGATTCGCCGGGTCTTGGAGTCGAATAACAACTCCGCTGTCCGCGATCACCAAGTCCGGCTTGTTGTCGCCGTTCATGTCGCCAACCACCACCCAGGTGATCACTCCATTTCCCGCATAGTTCGTCGCCGGCTGAAACCTCCCCGAGGTGAGAGGATCCTGAAGCAGCACCGAGACACTGCTCCCGCTGAACTCGCCGCTGTTTGCAACCGCAATGTCGGACTTGCCATCTCCGTTGAAGTCGGCCGCGACCACGACACTCGAGCGGATACCGCTTGCGTAATTTGTGGCTGGGAGAAAAACTCCCGGGGCGACAGGACTCTGGAGAAGAACCGAAAGACTGGCCGTTGAGCCGTCATCGGGGGTTCCAAGATTCGCGATGGCGAGATCCGGGCGGCCATCGCCGTTGAGATCCTGGACCGCTATGAAGATAGGCTGTGCACCCGCAGCATAATTTGCCGGACTGAGAAAACTTCCTGGTAACGTCGGGTCCTGCAGATAAACGCTGACACCGGAACTCGTAGCTACCAGGTCAGCCTTGCCGTCTCCATTCAAGTCAGCAATCGCGACCGCTGATGTTCCACCGTTGCCAACACTGAGCGTTTTGGCCCCTAGGAATTGTCCCGGCGCAGCGGGGTTCTGCAAGAGAATGGAAATGCCAGTAGTATCCGCGACAGCCAGATCTGGCTTTCCGTCACCGTTTAAATCCCCGATGGCTACAGCCACCGGCGAAAAACCTGTTGGATAGCTCGCTGCGGAAAGAAAATGGCCCGGATTGGCAGGATCCTGCAAGAGAACCGAGACGCTGCTTGATCCCGTGCCATCTACGTTCATGATTGTGTTGGCAGTAACGATGTCTAAATTACCGTCACCATTCAAATCGCCAATCGCGAGCGCGACCGGATCGTTCCCGACGTCGTAGGTCACAGGGGAGAGAAAATTCCCGGGACTGTCAGCATCCTGTAAGTAGATCGCGACTACGCCCGGGTGCGGTGGCGGGCCCGCCATCTTCGAATAGGACAGCGCGCGAAAGATGCTGCTGATCACCGGGGACGAGCGCGTCTTCGAACTCCCTACCGGATTCAGCGAGCGCTTGCACGGCTTCCTGAACAAAGTTATCTCGAATTCTGAAGCACACTGAGCCACGGCGCACCAAAAGCTTGGCTATAGGCGTGGTATTGCAAGAAAAATCCTCAAATGTTGATTACGCGGCGACGGCTTATTTTGACGGCAGGGACAAGATGAACTGTAGACCCCGTTGAATCCATGCCTTCAGGTCCCGAGTCGACCGGTAACCCTAGGGTCACACTGCGTTTCAGACCCTGCAGCACCAGCGCACAAATTTCGTCGGCGAAGCTTTCGTCGAGTTTGTCGTGCCGGATCAGAAAGCGCATGTAGATCGGCCCGTAGAGCGAGTCGAGGACGAGGTCGAGGTCGCTGCCGGCGGGCAGTTCGTTGCGGTCGATGCCGCGCTGCAGAGTTTGATAAGCCTGCTTGCGTCTAGGCCACAAGAATCTCTCGCGAAAGGCCTCGATCAACTCCGGATCCGACTGCCCTCCAGCGAGCAGCGCCGCCACGGCCTTGCCGCGCTTGGACCGGAAGACGCGAATCAGTTGCCTCATCTGGAGGCTCAGGTCGCTTTGCACGGAGCCGGTGTTCGGGAATTGAAGTTCTTCGTCGGCACTGGCGGAGAAAGCGTCGGCGACCAGAGCGGCCTTGGTCGGCCACCAACGGTAGACCGTTGCCTTGGCAACCTTGGCGTCGGAGGCGATGGCTTCAATGCTCAGTTCCGGGAATCCACCATCCTGCTCGAGAAGTTTCAGGGTGCTGCGCAGGATCGACTGACGCGACTCCTCACTGCGTGGCCGCCCGGGTGAGCGGTTCTCATAGATTCCGTTAATTCGGTTGCGGGTCTCGGCGCGCCGAGCATAATTGTGAGCCATGGCTGAAGTCTAGTGTAATTAAATCCGAAACATACTGTTTTCAATCTTGTTTGCGAGTTCCGGAGGCCATTGTGGGGGCCACGACCCTCCAGAAATGCGCCGTGTTTTTGTATGAGAAGGCCTCCCCACCGAACACGGAAACGGACTAATTCAAACCGCTCATTCCGTTAGCTGGTTTCGCCTCTTCCGTACTCCATGACACGACTCACCAGTAACGTTATGCACTGCTATGTAAGGCTATCTACGAAACTCCATATCTCGTGAGCCCTACGATATAATAATTGTGACACTTCAATGGTCTCTGGCCGCATCGGATCCGAACTGGCTGTGATGGCAGTTCTCTGCGTTCTGATGATTTTTCTCTTTCCGGCCATGCAGGGTCCGTATTCTGTGGTGAACGGGCCGGTCACTGCACTTCTGGCGGCGCGCGCAGCGGTTCGTTTGCGGATTGCCATCGTGCAGGGCGCATTAAACTCCGTAGGAAATTACCTAGTCTCGCCGCTGTCTGGGATGTCACTTTCACCGGCAGAATTCCAATCGATTAGCCTGCCGGAGTACAACACCATCCTGCGTTGCTGATTCTCCTCAGATCGTAGTTCTAGAACCTATCAATCTTTGCCTCAGTCGCCGGAAGTGTTTCGTTCTGGTTATGCATTTCTTTCGCGGCTCAGCGGAGGTTGTCTATCAGGTCTATGCTTCACAGCAAATCCAACGTTTCTTCCGAGTGAGGAGGACTAAATAAAATGACACAGAAAAGAATCAAGACATTTGCTCTACTCGCAGCGCTCGCGGGCGTGTTGTCGCTAGCAGGATGCGCCAAGAAGGTAGCCAAAGTGACGCCACCACCTCCGCCCGCACCGGCACCGGCTGCACCGACCGCCACTCTAGCCGCCAACCCCAGCGTGATTCAGCAGGGACAGGGGGCCGTACTGACGTGGCAAACCAGTAATGCCAATGAGATTACCATCGCCGGCCTGGGCACGTTGGCGCCGTCCGGATCCCGCTCGGTCACGCCGAGCGAATCCACTACCTATACCCTGCTTGCCAAGGGACCGGGAGGAACACACGAGGCCTCCGCCCGGATCACGGTCAATGCCGCAATCGCCAGTGCGACACCTTCACCCACGGATGAGGAATTGTTCAGCAGGAACGTCAAAGATGTGTTCTTCGACTACGACAAATTCACCATCCGTGCCAGCGAGGCGCCAACTGTCCAAAACGACGAGGCATTCCTCTCGCAGCATCCGAGCATCAAGGTTCTCGTCGAAGGGCATTGTGACGATCGGGGATCTGAGGAATACAACATTGCTCTCGGAGCGAGCCGTGCTGAAACCGTAAAGCGAGCGCTGGTGCAGGAAGGAATTCCAACCGATCGCATCAGAACCGTGAGCTTCGGTAAGGAAAAACCGTTCTGCACTGAGGACAACGAACAGTGCTGGCAGCAGAACAGAGTCGACCACTTCGCGTTCGACCGCTAACCAGTTGTAAGGCGAGGGCGGCTCACTTGCGGGCCGCCTTCCACCCAACTTGAAGTGGGGAAGTGATTACGATAATCAGTTCATTTTCTTCTTCTCTACCTACACCTGAGAGCCGATCCAAATGCGATATGCTTTGGGGAAGAAATTCCTGAGCGATGACTGAAAACATCGAGACGACGAGCGGGGTTGGGTGGAGAACCTGGTTGTCAGATCGCGTGGCCGAATTGCGGCAACGCGAGAGCCAGGTATTTCTGGCTTTGGCGCTGGTGATCGGCGCATTGACTGGGATGGCAGTCGTCGCATTCATCCTGTTGACGGAGCGAATGGGGATGCGGCTCTATCCGGTGGGCGGCGCTCCGTGGCGGCGTGTGCTGTTTCCGGTTGTGGGCTCGCTCGGCATCGGTTATCTGCTGTATCGCTATTTCCCTGATGCGCGAGGCAGCGGTGTGCCGCAGACGAAGGCTGCTCTGTACGCGCGCGAAGGGCGCATCACGCTGCGCACTGTGCTGGGTAAGTTTTTTTGCACGTCGGCGACGCTCGCCAGCGGAATCCCACTGGGGCGCGAAGGGCCATCGGTTCAAGTTGGTGCGGGCATCGGTTCCGTGCTCGGACGTCTCCTCGGACTTCGCTCCGAGCAAGTAAAGAACCTGATCCCGGTGGGAGCGGCTGCCGCTATTGCAGCCGCATTTAATACGCCTCTCGCAGCGGTGCTGTTTTCGCTGGAGGAAATTGTGGGTGATCTCCACGCCCCGGTGATCGGCGCGGTGGTGCTGGCCTCGGCGACTGCGTGGATGGTTCTGCGCGTGTTCCTCGGCAATCATCCTCTCTTCAAGGTTCCGCAATATCAACTCGTAAGCCCAGCGGAGTTTGCGGTGTATGCGATGCTCGGCGTGGCTGGCGGTGTGGTTTCGGCGGCCTTCGCGAAGCTCTTGCTGGGTATGCGAGAGCGGTTCCTGCGGTTCCCCCAGAAGACGCTCTGGTTCCAACCGGTGGTGGGAGGGTTGTTGGTCGGCGTGGTGGGTTGGTTTGTGCCGCAGGTTCTGGGCGTAGGTTATGGGTTTGTCGGTGACGCGTTGAACGGAAATATGGCTTTTAAGATGATGCTGCTGCTGGTGGTTCTGAAACTTCTCACCGTTACCACCAGTTACGCATCGGGCAACGCGGGCGGTATTTTCGGGCCAGCCCTGTTCATCGGTGCCATGCTGGGAGGTACGGTAGGGACTGTGGCGCATCGTCTGTTCCCTGCGTACACCGCAACGCCGGGCGCCTACGCCCTGGTCGGGATGGGCGCGGCCTTCGCGGGCATCGTGCGCGCTCCCATGACTTCGGTGCTGATGATCTTCGAGATGACGCAGGATTATGCCGTCATCGTCCCGCTGATGATTGCGAATCTGGTGAGCCTATTCATTGCTTCACGGTTACAGCACGAACCCATTTACGAGGCCCTGGCCGTGCAGGATGGCATCCACCTCCCAACGTCGGAGACCCGCCGTCGATATGGTCAACGTCAGGTAAGAAAAGTAATGCAGACTGCGAGCCAGTTGCTGCCGGCCGAAAATACAGTTCGGGAAGCGCTGGAGCGAGTGCGATCGAGTGCGTCAAGAACCTGGCTGGTGACGGATCGGCGCGGTGTAATTGGCGTCGTCAATCTTGCGAAGCTGGAGCAAGAACTGGCCGAAGGCGCGGATAAGAAAGTCGGCGATCTCGTGGATGCGCTGGCTTTTCCGCACGTCCACTCCGACCAGGGACTTGATTTGGCGCTTGAACGCATGGGCGCCAACCAGATCGAAATCCTGCCGGTCGTGAGCCGCGCGGACGTGCACAAGTTGGAAGGGATTGTGACGCTGCGGGACGTTTTGGATGCGTACGGCGTGACCCGCGCCTGATCGGGCTTAGCCTTATCAGTGGATTCCTCCCGAATCAGTGCCCGAACTTCTGTGTTCCAGAAGCTCCGGTGACGGGAATCATCGTCTTCTCTTCGTAGTCCGTCCAGAAACTGAGGCGGATGCCTCCTCGGGGCTTGGGTTGTGCCAACAACCGTCTGAACCGATGATCGCGTCAGCCTGTTTCGGCCCCCAGCTGTGGCGCTTGTAGAGGCGAGCCCGGTGGTGGGTCTTAAGGACTGGATCGACCACCGCCCAAGCGGCCTCAACCGCGTCCTCACGGGTAAAGAGCGCTCCATCGCCGGTCATGGCGTCGCCCAATAGCCGCTCGTAAGGCGCTTCCTCTCCCGGATGTTCTTCGAACAGGTAGAGCTCTCGCTGGTCCCCGACGAACTCCTTCCCTGCGAGTTTGACGCGAGCGGCGAGGGCGATGGCCGAGTTGGGAGAGAGTCGGAAACGCAGGTAGTTGGCCGGGCCGGACTTTGGAATTGGCGCTGAGTCGGCGAAAAGCCTCTGCGGCGGTGGCTTCAACTCCACCATGACCTCGGTCGCGGTGTCTGCCAGATACTTGCCGGAGCGTAGATACCACGGCACTCCCTCCCAGCGCCAGGAATCGATGAAGAGCCGCAGGGCGCAGAAAGTTTCGACGTCGGAGTTCTTCGCCACGTCTCGCTCCTTCTGGTAGCCAGCGTACTGGCCGCGCACCAAGTCGTCGGGCGTCAGAGGGCGCATGGCTTGAAAGACCTTGGCTTTCTCGTTGTGCACGGCTCCAAA
>ODAK010002753.1_pt1 | contig 18416 bp, 13 predicted proteins | sample 1539591 | NCBI WGS metagenome assembly ODAK01 (sample SAMEA3539303, study PRJEB22396) | soil metagenome | biome: tundra; feature: field; material: soil | place: USA | collected 2010-05 | depth 0.15 m | reverse complement strand
GGGCGCGAGCGGTGACCATTCGTATTCCCTGCTGCGTACCAAGAACGCCAGCAACAATACTTTCGAGCTGCTCAAGCTGCACCATGGTTTCGGGCCGGGCCTGTTCATCGACACGGGCACGGGCGGAAACTTGATCCTCAATTGCGATTCTCACGACAACTACGACAAAGATGGCAGCCAGGGCGACGGACAGAACGGCGACGGTTTCGGCGTCCACTATCAAAAGACCGGTCCAAGCACGACCATCCGTGGCTGTCGCGCATGGATGGACTCGGACGACGGCTACGATTTGATCTCGCAGGAAGTCCCAGTCACTGTCGAGGACAGCTTCGCCTTTCAAAACGGATACGGCAGCGATGGCAACGGCAACGGCTTCAAGATGGGCAGTAGCCAGACCGGCATTCGCCACCTTGTCCAAAACAACGTCGCTTGGAAGAACAAGGCCGCGGGCTTTTATGCCAACCACTCGTCGGGCGGCAATACCTGGTACAGCAACACGGCCTACAACAACGGCGTGCAGTACAACATGCTCGCCAGCAGCTTCGATGCCTCGGGTAATATTACCGGGACGATCGTCCTGACGGGAAGCAAAGCCCACATCCTGCGGAACAACGTCGGCTTCCCGACCAAGAACTCGAACATGGACGGCGTCGATAGCAGCCACAACACGTGGGACCTGAACCTCGCCGAGACCGCTGCCGACTTCGCGAGCACCGATCCCACGGGTTGCGATGGCCCCCGCCAGGCTGACGGCAGCATGCCGGCTGCTTGCACGTTCATGAAGCTGAAAGTCGGCAGCCCTCTTATCGACAAAGGCACGGATGTCGGGTTGCCTTTCGCGGGCGCGGCGCCTGACCTTGGGGCCTATGAATACGGTGCCCTGCCTTCGACGGGTGGCGCTGGTGGCTCGGCGGCGGCGACAGGTGGCAAGGGGGCTGGCGGCGTCGTTTCGGCGGGCGGCGGTTCAGGTGCGATGGATGCCGGCGCGGGCGGCATTCTGGGAACCGGCGGTGCGAGCCGCAGCGATGCGGGTGGCGGAGGAAATGCCGGCGATACCACAGGGGCTGCCGGCGGGACCACGACGGTGGCGGCTGGAGGATCTGCAAGCAGTGGCGCAGTTGGCGCGGGTGGCTCCATCGCGGCCGGCGGAATGAGCAGCTCGGGCACCTTTTCGGGCGCCGGCGGCAGCTCCAACGCGGGCGGCTCTCGCGTTACGGGCGGCGGCAGCCCTTCGGGGTGCGGCTGCGCGCTCGGCGGCACGGTAAGCACAAGTCATAGGACCATGCTGACGCTTGTTGCTCTTGGGTTGCTGCTCCGACGCCGCACGCGGCGCTAGTTCGCAATAGCTGCTGGCGTCGCAGACCCAGCGTCCAGGGGGACACTAGCCGCAGAGTTGAACGGATTGGTACGTACAGCGAGCGCGAACAAGTACGGATAGTCGATTTGCAGGTGCTGGAGCATAGGGAATTGAAGCCCCATTTCTCCTTCACGGAAACGCATTCACACAGGGTTGGGCCTCGGCTACGTCGGGTTCATGTGCACGGTGGACGTCCCAATGTACGTCTCCCGCGGGCTCGCTGACCAGGCCGCTCACCGGGCGTATCTCTCCCTTGCGCAGGGGCTGACCGACGTCTCGTTCCGCTGGGTGGTCACGCACTCGTGGCAGGCCTGGCGCACCGAAATGCCGTGGATGACTCTCTACTTCAGCGTCGCCGTTTGGATGAGCATCGCGCTCATGCACCTGCCGCGGTTGGAGCTCGCGCTCGGCGCCTCGAGCACGCCAGAGCGCCTCGCGCGGCCGCCGTAGCTAAGCCACGAGCCCGCTAGCCCGCGCTCAGAGCCGGGCTAGCATGGCGCTGAAGATCCCGCCCGGGGCTAGGGTCATGTCGACGATCGCGCGGGCTCGTTCGTCACTCGACGCAAGAGCATAGATGCGCAGCTGCGGGGCGTTGCCAGAAGAGCGAACATGAGCGACGTCGCCCCCCGCGAACGTCATGCGCAAGCCGTCGAGGTAGTCGAGGTGGAGGAGGGCGCCGAACCCTCGTCCTTGGTCGAAATCCGAGGAGAAGTCCGCCGAGATGGCGGCATGAATCTCGGCCAGCCGAGAGGCGAGGGCGCCTGTCGCCTCTTGCTCGCGCCCGGCGAAATCGGTCCAGCGGGCCGCGACAGAGGAACCCGCGATCGGGAAGGTGACCGTGCGAAGGTCTTTCTGCCGGGTGTCGGTGCGTGCGGCAAGCGCCCGACCTTGTGAGACCGGAACGTGATCCAAGAGCCCCGCGCGTGCGAAGCGCGGAGGCAGGGCCGCCAGCAGCTCGCCGACGCGACAACGCCTCAAACGAGCCGCATGCAGCACGGCGGTGATCGGCAGGATGGCGTCGCGGGTCGGCAACGGCGCCAAGGTGCGGCCTTCTCGGGCGATCGCCGAGAACGTCAAGAATCCGCCATTGGCCTCCCACCCCACCTTGCGGTGGCCAGGCAGCGGCGCGATGCCCTCGATGACGAACGGGGAGCCGACCTTGGTACGGATCAATCGCACCGGGCGCTCGGCGAAATGCCGCTCGATAGCGTCCGTGGCGGTGACTGGGATGGCCACGGCATCCGCGTCGAGATAGTCCGCTACCAGGATTCCGAGGGAGTCGCCACCGATGAAGGTCAACGTCCCGTCCGTGGCCGCCCCGAACACCATGGGTCGATCGCTGTCGCCGTCGGTCGAGACGAGAGCGTCGAACGGACCAAATTTGGCGGTGGCCTCGCGGGCGAGCGCTTGCATTTCGGCCAACCGATCGTCGGGAATGGCCTCGGTGTCGATGGCCACGAAGGTCTCCGTGCGGCCCGTGGGGAAGACCTCGGCGCCCAGGCCACGCAAGATCTCGGCGAGGATGTCGCGCCCGACCGCCGTGTGCTCGAACACCACCACCTTGGTCCCTGCCAAAGCTTGCGGCGGGAAGAAGGACAGGTAGCGATCGACGTAGCGTCGGTGCGCTTCGGGATCGGCGGGGGGTAACGGCGCCGCGGGCCGACGGAACATACCCTGGTCGTCGAAGGCGGAGGTCGTGGTTGGTTCCGCGTAGATGGTCCGGCGTGCTCGCTCGACGGCGGCCACAATCCTGGCCTCGTCGCTTTTCAAAACCTCGCCGTCCGCCCGGTTGAACTTGATGCCATTGCGATCGAAGGGAATGTGGCTGCCGGTCACCATGATGCTGGGCCAGCCCTCTCGAAACCCGTGAGCGGCCAGGGCCGGCGTGGGAATTCGGCCGTCGTAGACGACGCGGAAGCCGGCGTCGCGCACCGCCTCTGCCACCGCGCGCGAGATGCTGCGGTCGGGGCTCTCGGAGCTAGGGCGCAGATCGCCCGCGAGAGCGACCGGTGTACGTGCTTTCAGTGCTCCGCGCGCCACCAGCTCGTCCAAGAAGCCCCGCGCGTTGATGTACGCCTCGAGGTCGGTAATGTCGGTGACGAGGCCGCGTAACCCACTGGTGCCGAAGGCCAGCCGTTGCGGGGCGCGGCCGCGAAAGAGCGGCGCCGCCGTGGGATCGGGAACGCTGATGGTGAGAAGAAATCCCGGTTGGCTCGCTTCGTTGATCGTCACCGTGCTTGAGCATAGGCGCTTCAAACGCAATTTGCCTTCACCGAATCGCATCCACAAAAGTCTGATAAGAAATAGTCGTCTACGTGAGTCGAGCGGAGCCGAAGGCGGAGCTCGCATTCGCGTAAACGCGCGTTGGACGAAACGCTTGCACGGCAGCTTGGCGGCTATGCGCCTATGCGATCGTTGTCCGGCTGCGGCGGATGTAGTCGGTGCTGACGGAGACTTTTGTGACGACGTCGGACCTAGCCGGAGGTAGGTCGGGTTGGCCAACGCGGTGCCGATGGTCCAGCCCCGATTCGCGCGAGCGGGGAAGGACAGCGGCGGACAGACCTGTGGCCCTGACCACTCCGACGTTGGAGGCGTTCGCACTGCTGGTGACGGTCATGAGGCACCCTCTGCTCGCGGAGGGGCACGTGCTGGTGAGAGCAACAGGCGCTGCATGGTGCGGTGCTGGCAACGCGGACAGACGGTGATCCTTGCCGGTCAGCGCGAGCAGGAGCGCAGGCCAGGGAAGACTCGGGTCTATCGGGCCGGCCGCCGCGACCTCTTCGCCGTCATCGTAACCATCGCCGGCTGCGCTGGAGAAATCGGTGGCGGCGACGGGCAACAGGGCGCGAGCCTGCTCCAGGCTGCTGTTGACGTTGCCCGAGGACATGATTCCGAAGTGGCGAATCTTGACGAAGCGGCTGGGCAGAATGTGCTGAAGAAATCGTCCGATGAATTCTGTCGGCGACAATGCGGCTGTGTCGCTACCGCGAGTACGAATGACGATGACGTTGTCGTCCATGCTGACGAGACGGGCGTTGCTGATGGCCACGCGATGGGTGTAGCGACCGATGTAGCGAAATACCTGCTCTGGGCCACCGAAGGGGCGCTTGGCGTAGACGACCCAGCTTGTCTTGTACAAGTGTTGCCGGCGGCGGGAAGCGCGGTCTGTCGCAACATCATGCAACTCACACCTTCGGCCAGCAGCTCTTGCAGTCCGGCCATGAACTTGCCGCGAAAGAGTGCGCCTACGACATGGACGGGAAATAGAAAGTCGCGCAGCGCTGGCACCCACTGGGACTTGTCGCGCGCCAGGCCGCCGCCGGTGACAATGCAATGGACATGAGGATGAAAGCGCAAATCGCGTGTCCAGGTATGCAGGACTGTGGTGATGTCAAGCTGCGCGTCTTTGCCGAGCCACTTTGGGTCGGCGGCCAGGGCCAAGAGCGTGTCCGCTGCAGATCGGACCAGGAGAGCAAAAATCGCGATCCTGTTGTTGTAGGCGAGGCTGTGCAATTCGGAAATGGGGGGTAGGGGAAGGAATTGAAGGGGGGAGCGATGGGGGAAGGGTGGAGAGGAAGGGTCTATGGACGGGAAAGGGGCTTTGATTTACCTATGCGCTGTGCCCCTGGCTTTCACATGCGCGCGCTTCGATCCGCCTAGCTGAGGCCGAAGCGTTCCCTGTCACGGTGAAATTCCGCGTAAGCCTGTTCGATTTCTTCTTCCGTATTCATGACGAAGGGGCCGCGCGCCACGACCGGCTCCCGGAGCGGTTTTCCAGCAAACAGGATGACGCGGAGGTTCTGATCCTTCGTTTCGAATTTCACCGTACTCTCATCATTCTCGTGCGCAAGCCAGGCGACCTGGCCGCTGCGAACGGGTGTGGTGTTTGCACCCATGAAACCACCCCCCCTCGAGAACGACCGCAAAACCGTTGTACTGCGCTGGCAGCTCTTGCTCCAAGGTCGCGTTCGGCGCTAGCCGAACTTCGACCATCGTCACTTTCACATGATTGCGTGTCGGGGCAACGACATTGCCTGACGACCCGGAAAACACGATGACTTCCGCCCTGGGAAGGCTTCGTTTGGCGACGCGATCGCCTCTCAGCTCTTGAATATCGGCATCGACGAGCTTGTCTGCCCGAGGAAGATTGTTGCTAGCGAAGCGCAGCTTCGGCATTCGAGGCGTGAGCGTCTGGACCTTTCTGCGATCAAAACCAGGTGAGATCTTCCCCTTCGCACAACGTGCGGTGAATGATTTTCTAGCCAACCTCCCCGGCGACGCACGCTGACTGACTGGTGAAAGCTCTGCACGGCGTGTTGGGATCCACGGCACGCATACGTGTCGCAGCCGTTGGCATCTTTCATTTAGAAGCGATAGCGCAATTGCGCCGCTACGCCAATGCCCTGCTCACTGTATTTGCCCTGAAAATACTGGGCAGCAACCGTCGAGGTGTTGTCGAACAGGTTGTATGCTTGCGCCGACAGGTCGAGGCCTGACAAGATGAGGCCGCGATATCGAAGAGTAAGATCGGCGTAGATGCGATTGTTCGACGATCCCCAGCCGCCCGTCGCGCAACCGTCCTGCACGTTACATTCGTACGTGGGCTGGAGAGTGAAATAGCGTATGGCTGCGGAGATGTCGAGGTGCCGGAGAAGATCGAGATCCGCGCCGGCATTGGCCGTTATGGCAGGGACTGCCGCCATTTGACCATTGCTGGCGACTGGGACGTTGCCGAAAGATGTACCGGTGTCCGTCTCGGTGAAGTGGGTGTGTGCATAAGACATGTTGGCCCAAAGGCCGAGGTACCGACGCGGCGACGACGTAACCGAGAGCTCCGCACCCTCGCCATCGAAGTTGCCGACGTTCGCATAAGGACCTCCCCAGGAGATGAAGTCCTTGAGGTGCTGGTAGTACAACGTCAACGCAAGCTGCGTCTTGCCCAGGACGACGATGTTTTGCCATTCGACAGCGGTCAATACCTCTGGGCGGCTCACGAGAGGGTTATGGGCTGCCCATGACGGAGCCGCGGGATTTCCGATGCCCCACACTTGGTTCAGGGGGCTTTCGACTGCGACCGGCGTCCGCGTCGCAGTGTTGTAATTCAACTTTGTCGTCCAATTCGCATACGGCTGATACACGATCGCGACGCGGGGACTCAGGTACGTGGCACCAAAATCGAGCTCTGTATTTTTGTCCACGCGCAACGCCGCGACTACCTTCAGCCCATGCGCCAGTCGTAAGCTATCGGACGCGTAGACACCAATGCGATAGGTGTCCCTGTTCCTTATCATTTGCTGAATGTGGTTAAAATTGTCGCCCGGGCATTGCCGGTTGCCCGAAGCGTCGGTATAGCACCCGCGCGACGGATCCGTTGGGTCCCAGACAAACATGTAGTTGTTGCGATTCTGGTCTCCACGAAACTGTACGCCAGCTTGAAAGTAGTTGCGGCTCGTCTGATGGCGCAGCGACGCCTCGGCCTTATAGCTTTGGACCGACAGATCGTACGTCGACTCACCCTGCTCTGTCGGATCGCCTTGCGTGAACATGCGTACGATGCGCTTGTTGTCGTAACTGAGTAGAACCAGCGAGGACAGAGCCGATGTCCAATGATGGTCGTTTCGCATTTCGATGCCGTCCACGCGCTCATACCGCTTGCCATCCATGCCACTCGGGGTGGAAACGGCATGCTTGAGGTCGGGGAAGGTTTCATTCAAGGACAAGCCCTGAATGCTCCACTCTCCGACGCCGCCATTGATGGTCAGGAAATAGCTAGGATCGAGCTGACCGGTGACCGTCCGGCCTGCCAGCACGGCGCCATCGTGGTTGATGGAGTCCCAGGCGTCCCATCCCTTTTGCGACATGGCCGTCGCCGTGGCCCTGAGATACGCGTCGCCTCGCTTGCTCCCGAACACACCCGTAGCGTCCCGCACGTAGTTGCCGAAGGTGGTCGCGACGCTGTTTTCCTGTGGAGCCTTGGTGATGATGTTGATGATGGCCAAGAGAGCGTCGGTGCCGTACAGGACCGAGCCCGGTCCGATGATGACCTCGATACGATCCGCAATCGAGACATCGATGGGTCCGTTGAGAAAATCCGGCTCGGAGGCGTTCGAAATGTCGTGACCATTGACGAGTAACGCGATCTTTTCGTTGTCGTTGGGCGCAATTCCGCGCACCTGCCCGACATACTGAATGTCCTTGTGAAAGACGCCGAAACCCGGAATTGTCCGCAAGACTTCTCTCAATGTGCGATAGCCGCGCCGGGTAATCTGGTCGTGCGTGATGACGTACATCGTGTTGGGCGCCTCGTTCAGGCTCTCCTCGCTGCGCGACGATGTCTCGACTCGTACGCTCAGAAGATCGGCGAGCGAAAGCGTCTCGAGCTCCGCCATGTCGGTCGCGGATGTCGAGTCTCCACCAGTCTGCGCGAGAGCGGTCATGCTCGGCAGAGCTCCCACGAACGCTAACGCAACGAAGCTCTTGTTCACTCTGGCACCCTCCTGGGATCTTGTAGATTTCGTGTCCATCGGGTGTTCGCGTTTTGCCCTTGAGGAGCCGCATGGTTGGGGGGACTATACCGGCTGCGCTGACCTCCACCTTGTGCGCAAGCTCCTCGTATACCCGGGCGACGAGCCCTTGCACGTGACCGCGGACATCGACGCGCTACCCTTGCCCCACCTCGCGCGTGAGCTGTCGGGATAGCGAAGTCCAGAAGCGCCTGGCGTAAAGCGGCTTCACCAATAAGCCAACGCGCTTGGTCCAGTGGTTCGCGGCGGGCGGCGAAAGAGGCCGCATTTCATGCCGGACGCGTTGGTCTCGACGGGGGCGCGGCAGACACAAGCATAGGACCCTGCTGACGCTGGTTGCTCTTGCGTTGTTGCTCCGCCGCCGCAGGCGCCGCTAGTTCGCAAAAGCTGTCGGCGTCGCTGGCCCTGCGTCCAAGGGGACACTCGCTGCAGAATCGAACGGATTGGTACGTACAGCGAGCGAGAATAAGTACGGATAATCGGTTTGTAGGTGCTGGACGTAGTCAATCCACTCGCGGAGCAAGAGATGGTAAGCCCGGCAGATATCGGTTTCGAGGTGCTTGCGATCAGGCTCGGGCAGGTAGCTGAGATCCGGTCGGTGCGCGATCTCATCGGCGAGATGGAAGATCGCCCAGAGAAGCTCGGTGAAGGCATCGTGCTCAAGCAGGCTGGGGTGTTCGAGTAGCCGCATGAGGAAGTTGCGCTCGTCCAGAAGCTCGGCGCGAAGCATGCCGAGGTCGCCGCGTTCAGCGTCGATGCGGCTGACGTGCCTGACGACGGCGGTGCGCATGGCTGTAAAATCGGCGGCAGTCGCTTGGTCGTCGACGTGAAGATGGCGCCCAAGATCGCCGACCGCCTCGTCGAAGCTGCCGAGCAGCTTAATGAGCGGCGTCCCGACTTGGCTGAAGAACACGCCCAGCACGACGTTTACCTTCTTGCGCATGGCCTGGCGTTCCCGTGCCGAGAGCAGCCGTTCGATCACCACTGTCATGAGCAGCACCTGGATGAACAGGAACGCGACGTCCATGAGTAGGTAATAGAAGATGTCGCGTCCATTGTGAAAGAGGGCGTAGTGAACGCCATAGGCCACGATCGACGAAAGTAACAACGCAAGCAGCACAGTTGGTCGTTTGGTGCGCACGTGATTCCAGCGTTTCAATGTACTTCAATTCAGCTCCACGGGGCAAGGCCGGGTGCGCGAGAGAGCCGGCCAGGCACCGGTCCTGTTTTCCCATCGGACAACGTAACCCGCCGTCTGTGCCCGATGACGCAAAGAGCGCAGAGCCGTGGGCTGGCGGCTCTGCGAGTTGCGCGAATTCGCTACAGTTTTTTGTCGGAGGAGAGCAGTGCCGCCAGAACCGGGCGCTCGCTGCCGGCGGGCAGCTTGGCCAGCGACTGTAGGTGCGCAACCAAGAAGTCGCGATTGTCCTCGACGGACAAATTCTGCATTTCGAGCGCGCCGATGCGATCCTCGGGGGAGAACGCGCTTTCGACCTTTTCCATCGACAGCTTTTCCGGGGCGTAGGCCATATGCTCGGCCTGGGTATTCAAGAGAGTGTAATCGTCACCTCGGCGCAGCTCCACTGTCACTTCGCCATTGATGGTGGGTGCCACCCAATTGGTGAGCGCGGTTTTGAGCATCATGCACTCCGGGTCGAACCACTTGCCTTCGTACAGTAGCCGGCCGAGTCGACGGCCGAGAGTGTAGTAAAGGTCGGTCGTGTCCTCGTTGTGAATCGCCGAGAGCAAACGCTCGTAGCCGAGGTGCAGAAGAGCCATGGCCGGCGCTTCGTAAATGCCGCGGCTTTTGGCGTTGATGACTCGGTTTTCGATCTGGTCGCTCATGCCGAAGCCGTGGCGGCCGCCAATCTTGTTGGCCTCGATGAAAAGATCGAACTGGGTCGCGAAGCGTTTGCCATTGATGCTCGTCGGCAAGCCTTGCTCGTAGCCGATGGTGACTTCTTCGCTGGCAATGGCGACATCCGACTTCCAGGACGCCACGCCCATGATCGGGTTCACGATGCGGATGCCTTTATCGAGGTATTCGAGATCCTTCGCCTCGTGGGTGGCGCCCAAACAGTTGGCGTCAGTACTGTAGGCTTTCTCGGCGCCCATGCGGTAGGGCATGCCCAGCGATTCCAGGTATTCTGACATTTCTTTGCGGCCACCGAAGCGGTCGACGAACACTTGGTCCAGCCACGGCTTGTAGATCGTGAGATGCGGATTGGTGAGCACGCCGTAGCGGTAGAAGCGCTGAATGTCGTTGCCTTTGTGTGTGCTGCCGTCGCTGAAGATGTTGACGCCGTCCTGCTGCATGGCGCGCACGATGGCCGTGGTAGTGACCGCGCGGCCGAGCGGCGTGGTGTTGTAGTACTTGCGGCCGGCAGTGTGCAGGTGGAAGGCGCCGCACTGAATGGCGATGAGACCTTCGCGCACCAAGGCGTCGCGACAGTCCACCAGTCGGGCAGCCTTCGCGCCGTGCTTGAGCGCCGTCGGCGGAATGTCCGCCGGATCCGCTTCGTCGGGTTGCGCCAAGTTCGCCGTGTACGCGTAGACTTCAAGCCCGCTGCGAGCGAACCAGGCAACCGCGCAACGCGTGTCGAGCCCGCCCGAGTAGGCGATGCCGATGCGAGAACCCTTGGGTGGAAGACTGCGGTGAATGCGACTCATGCGTAAGCGCATACCATGGGGCACGCCGGTCTCGCTAGCGGGAGAGTGGGCACCGGGTTCATGGCGGAGATTGGGGAAAGCGGCGCTCGGCTTTGCCGCGGGCTTGCGCCGGGAATTCCCCTCGGCGGCCGCATGCCAACGGCCCCGCCTCGCGGGTCCATGGCACGCTCGGCTTCCGGGTCCTTACGCGACCGGAGGACTGGTCGCGGGCCCCTGTCCCGACTCGGTAGCGCGCAAGCCCAGACGTTCGCGGCGCTCGTCCTCATACCGTCTTTCGCCTCTTCCAAGGAGAGCTCGACGAGCCTCATCGACTGCCAGGTTTCCGTAACATTGCCGGCGCATAAATTGATCACAGACGTCACCATCGCTCAGCTGACGGCGGCAACAGTAGCGTCATACTAGTTCCTGAATGGACCTGACAGATTTGTTCTTTGCCTACGGCGCTGAAATGGATCGGGAAACTGTGCGCGCCCGTTGTGGCGGGGCTGAAGTGGTCTCCGCGGCTTGCCTCTCGGGCTACCAGATAGCGTTCTTCGGCCACGACCCAATTTGGGACAGCGCCATGGAAACACTCGTCGCAGACGACAGCGCAGCAGTCTGGGGCGTGCTTTATCGATTGAACGACGTCGCATGGGACAGGCTTGACGCATGCAAAGGCGCGACCATCGAGGGAGTCGGCACCTACTTTCACTATCCCGTCGAAGTCATCACTTCAGGGGGCGGCAGTTGTTTAGTGCGCACCTACAAGAAGAACACGCACGGCGCGCCCTCTTGCCCGAGCAACGAGTATCTGGCTTTGCTGCGGAAGGGTGCGGCTGCGCATGGGTTGCCGCTCGCCTACCAGGATTTTCTGCGCTCGATTTCGTGCGAGCCCGCACGCTACGCGGTTCCGCGCACCGACGGGAAGAAGCGCGGCTCGCTGGTTGTCCTAAGCGGCTAGCGCCTCACCCACAGGGCGACGTCGCCGGCTTTGATCATCTGCTTGAACTGCTGGGCGACTTGCGCTTCGACGCCGGTCAAGGTGCTGCAGCCGGGTCGCAGGACGAGCGCATCGGCGTCGGCGATTTCGGACAAAGGCGCGGAGCGCACGGCATCCTCGGTGAGCTTACGCTCGGGCGTTCGCTCGGCCAGACCTGACGGGGTGAAGATGCCGAGGGGTGGGTCGCCGCCGCAGCCGAGCCACGCGATGCGCGTCGGTCGTGCCGCCTGCGTGGCGTCGCGTGGGATGGTCGCGAGCGCGCTGAGTCGCCTATCGCCAATGTCCTCCGGATTCGTTCCCCACTGATCGATGGCCCGGGCGAAGCCGGCTTCGCGGGCCACCTCTTCGGGTGACATACCGCCCGCATCAGGCCACCACACCGCATGCGTCACCCCCAGCTTGCGCCACAGCTCGACGGTGGAATTGGGTGTTTCGAGCAGCAGGTAATCGATCGCTCCCTGCCATCCAATTGTGTCGGAGACGGACTCGTGCAGAAGTCCCAGGCGATCGTGGTGCTGATGAACTAGGACTTTTGCGTGCTCTGGCAGGCGCTTGGCCACGGACTCGAAGCTACCGCCGTGCAGGCGTCGCCGTTCGTCGTACGCGCCGTTCTGTCCGGCGCCGAGCAGGTTGACCAGCTCTTTGAGCACAGAGTCGCCGAGCATCGCGTGGCTGCGGATGAAGTAGACATCGGCGCCCCAAGCGACTTGAAAGAGAACCAGCAGGACGATTCCCGCGCGAACAACGACGCCCGCGCGCCATGCGAGGACAAGGGCGGTCACGGTGCACGCGACCATCCACGGCAGCACTGCCTGCAGAAAGCGGTCCTGATGACTGGTGACGAACCACACCGCAATCGCGATGTGAATGCCTGCAAGCATCAGCCACACGCGCAGGCGGGGCCGCGGACGCACCAAGAACAAGACGGGAATCAGCAGCGTAAACAGCGAGCCGAACACGGGGCGCGCTCCGTGGAAGCCCCAGTCGTGCACGACGAACGAGAAGGTCGGTAGCGATAGGACCGTTGCCCAGAGCTTTTCCCAGAAGCTTCCCGTCAGGATGAACTGCGCGTTCCAGTACTCGCGATCAAGCAGCGGCGCGGCTCCGGCGTGAAACGGGTGCGACGGGAGATAGTGATGCAGGAGCGGATAGAAGGGGTCGCCGTAGGAGAGCAAGTTCTTCAGCCAATGCGAGCTGGACGTCACAAGGCATGCAAGTGCCCACAGGAGTGCCGGTCGCACGCGCCGACAACGGATGGCCAGGAACAAGACCAGCAGCGACGCACACACGAAGAAGTAGATGCCTTGGTACTTGGTCAGAATGGGACCGGCCGTGAGGATTCCTGCGAGCACGGCTTCCCGCGCGTCGAAGCGCCGGCCCAGCCGAATGAGTGCCAGGCCGAGAGCGGGCGCCCAGAAAGCGTGGATGTGATCGGCTCCCGTGACGAGGCTCGAATCGTAAAGCAAGAGGCCGGGAAACAGGAAGATTGCCGCCGCGGCATACGGTACCCGCGTCCCACCGAGCAGACGTCGCGCCAGCGAGGAGATCCCAGGCAACGTCGCCACGAACAGCGCCCATTCGATGTGCGACGACAGCATCACGTGATCGAAAAGCGCTCCGGGCGACTGGAACGCCCACGTGTAGAGGAGGGTGGCGAGCTGCGGGTACGCACCCAGGTACCAGCCTTCGGCGAAGGGCCGAATCGCGCCGCGGGCGACGTATTCTTCGGCAATCGGCAGGTGGTACCAATACGAATCGCCGCCCACGTTGAGCGGCGTCATCACCAACAAATAGATGGCGACCAATCCGAGCACCAGCAGCACAGCGGCGGCGGCCTCGACAAAACTGTGCGGCAAGAACAGTGACGGTCCGAATTTCGTAAGATGGTGCCGCGCTCGTCGGAAGTCGCGCCAGGCGGAGCGTGCGCCCGCGGCGATCATCAGCGACGGCCACGCGAAGAAGAACACGTGTCCGAATAGTCCCGCGAGCCCGCCGAGAAAGACGCCCGATGCGAACACGAGCACGCCGAGCGCAAATCCGAGAGTCAGCCGTTCGCCCAGGCGCGGCGGCTCGGGAAGAATGGCCTTGAGTACGCGCAGCCCGGTAGAAAGGCAGGCCGCCGAGAAGAACAGAGCGAACAGCCAATAACGCAGGTACATGAACAGCAGCCACTCGCGCAAGGGGTAGTGCTGGTTCGCGACCCACGCGAACACGGCGAGCGCCACGGCCAAAACGACACTGAGGGCAACGATGCGCGCACGCTCACGCATCGGGCGGCTCGATGGGGCGGGTGACGAATCGGGTGGAGCTACGGGTTCATTGGCCATCGGTGGTCTCGAAGAAGACCACTATAAGACAGGCCGAAGCGAGTTCCGCAAGGACGGTGCAGAGCTTCCTGCGGGCGCGGTCACACGTGCTGACGCGGCAAAGGTCGCTCGGGTGGCTGCACGGTACGGTCGGCTAGCGAGCCTTGACCGAACGCCGCCGCCGAAACAGAGGGAGGAGCACTAACCCGAGCATCAGCAATGAGCCGATGCCGCTCGCCCGCCGACGTCCTTGGACCGTACAGGAGCAACCGGAGGAGCTGCTGCCAGCTCCGGTCGATGTGGAACCGCTGCCTCCATGGCCACCCGCGCTTGCGCCGCCAGTGCTGCTCGTCGTTCCACCGGTGGCGCGGCCGCCCGAGCCCGAAACGCCCCCCGCGTTTCCTGAGCTTGTCGCGCCTCCAGCGCCACCGTTACCGCCAGACACGCCACCGTTGCTGCTCGAACCACCGGCAGCAGTTGCGCCGCCGGCACCCGTCGTACCGCCCTTCCCAGCGTCTGCCGTTGGATTGCCCCCGGCTCCCCCAGTCAGACCTCCGTCCATTCCAGTGGCGCCGCCGCGACCACTGCCTCCGCCCGCGCCGGTGGTGCCGCCGGTGCCTGTAGCTCCGCCCGCGCCCGCGTCGCCACCGCCGGTGCCGAAATCTGTATCGAATGCCACCCCATCAAAGGGCACTACAATAACCTTGGTGCCGTGGTTGGTGCCCGGCAGGACCTGGTTGTCCTTGTCGACGTCGGATACGGCCCAAGTGATATGGGTCGGGTGGCCGTCTTCCAGCACGACGCCCGGTCGCTCCATCTTGTACCAGGCGGTGCAGGTGGTGGTTCCCTCGTAACAGAAGATCTTCTGGTAGTCCCGGGGAGACCAGGCGTACCCGTTATCCTTCCAAGTGAGGCCGTCAGGCGAATACACGTGCCAGCCGACTCGATCTCCGGAACCCGAATAGATGACGTGGTAGGTCCCGCCGCTGCGCCAAATGTGGGGATCTTCTTGCCAGATATAGGTCGGATTGGGTACGCCCGGTATCGAGGTCCGCTTCGGGTAGATGCTGCCGACAACCGGATTACCCTGTGCGTCGGTAGGGTTCTGGGTATACGCGCACGTCGGCTTCTGCTTCACGTAGTGGCCACACAGGGTGTCCGCGATCGCGATGGTCCCGTTGCGCTCCGTGATTTCGAATTTGCCGTCGTGGCGCTCGATAAAGCTGATGTTGGACCCACCGACGTCGCTCTGCGGTGCGGGTGAGCAACCCGTCCATGGACCGTCGAGCGAGGTCGACTTGTAGAGCTGGAAGGGAACGATCTCGCTGACGACGACCACGTAGCTGCCGTCCGCCAGCTGGGCTGCGGAGACGTTGTGCCCCTTGTGCGAGCCGCCGTTGGTGTACACGTAGTCTTGTCGCACGTAGGGCCCGAGGACGTTGGTTTGGCTGATGGCATGGTAGGCGTCCGAGCCCGTCCAGGCCGACCCAAAGTTCGAGTTTGCGTCGAACGTGCTCATGAACATGTGGTACTTGCCGTCTTGGGCCCGGATGATCTCCCCGTCCCAGTAGTACCACTGCGGGTGGACGCCCGCGCCCATGGCGCTCTCGATGCCGTTGGAGATGTCGCGCGGAATTACGCCCGCCACGCCCCAGGTGGCCGAGCTGAGCGGCGCGACGGTGGGCGTCGGCTTGATGTACTCCTCGAAGGGCTTGGCGCTTGCGGTGCCAGGGAGACTGACGCCCGTAACCAGCGCTGCGACGCAAACACCGAGGCGCACGAGGCGGCCGGTTGGTAGGGACCTGCGGAGAGCAAGGTAGCCGCTGAGGTTATCCATGCCTTGTAGGCTACTCGTATGCTCAGGAGGGCACCATCAAAAGCGTACAAACGGACCCTCCTTCGCACATTCGGCCCATCGTCAAGCGGTTGGCGCGCTCGTATCTTGCGTAGGCAGCGCGAACGCGCGGCTTGCGTCTACACTGACTTCTACTCAGCAAAGAGCGATGATAGGGACGATGTTCAGGAGGCTGTTCGTGCAACACTCAAATTCTGACCGACGGTTCACTTTACTTTGCGCATCAATGGTGGTCTCGGTTGGGCTATTCGGTTGCTCGTCGTCGAGCTCGACCGGCCAGCCCGGAAGTGGCGGCGCCAGCTCCGGAGGCAAAACCGGCTCCGGGGGCAGCACGAGCTCCGGTGGCGCAAGCGGGACGGGGGGTGCGACGGCAGGTACGACAACCGGATCGGGTGGCAGCGCTGCGCTTGGCGGTTCGACTGCCTCGGGCGGAAAAAACGGTTCGGGTGGTGCTGCAACCACGGGGGGCTCCTCGTCGGGCGGCCAATCTGGTCTAGGGGGTGCCGCGTCGGGTGGTGCCGGCACAACCGGCTCGGGAGGTTCAGCGGGCGGGCGCGGCGGAACGACGGGGACGACCGGAGGCGGTGGTTCAGCGGGTGGTAGCGGAGGAACGACAGGGTCGACCGGGGCTGGTGGCTCCACCAGCGTAGGATCTCTTCCTGGCGATATTGCCAAGGCCGCCGGAACGCCCATGGTTGCCGCCCACTCCATGACCCGCGCGATGTTTGCTTCTTATACCGGGCCGCTTTTCAAAGCTCAGCGGACATCCGATGGCCAAGAACAGGACATCGGCACCGTGGCTGGCAGTGGGCTGGTAGACACGAGTGCCTTGAATACCTTCTGTTCGGGCGGCTGCCAAGTCGCCACGATCTACGACCAGACCGACAATAAAAACGACATGTGGAAAGGGGACACGGCCGCGAATGCCCCGATGGACAATGGCGAAACACCCAAGCTCTGCCACCTGCTGGACATCCAGTACTGGCAGATGACGGATGGGACGAAGATCCCTATCGCCGTCGAGCCAGGGCAGTCGGGCGGCCTCGGGTCTTGCCTGAGAAATCGGGACAAGACCAAGAACATGCCAATAGGCGCCTCGCCTATCACCCAGTACGGCGTCTTTCACCAGAAGTATCTCAATGGCGGCTGTTGCTTCAACTACGGCAATACAGGAAAGAAGATCCACTACACAGGCCCTGGTACCCTTAGCGCCCTCAATTTCTCGAAAGAGAACTGGTGGTCCGAGGGCAAGGGAAACGGGCCCTGGGTGATGGTCGACTGGGAAGCCGGTGTCTACGCCGGCAACATATGCGTGTGCGGCCGCAGCTCTGCCTGCGGTGCGCCCAACGGTGCCGATTGCTCCAACTCTGGCACAAAACCCAACGACAACCCATCCGTCACCTACGACATCGCGACCGCCCTCATGAAGTGCGATGGAACGGCCCATTGGGCACTGAAGAACGGAAACGCCAAGTCCGGGCCGCTGGCGGTCAGCGCCGACCTCCCGACGTTGCCCAAGGGATACTCGCCGCTCAAGCAGGAAGGCGGGCTTGGTCTTGGCGAAGGTGGGGCCGGCGACAACGGCGGCACGGGTGGTTTCTCTGAAGGAGCCGTCATTGCGGCCGAGACCACCGATGCAACCGACGCAGCGATTCAAGCGAGCATCGTGAGCGTGTTCGGAAAATAGTTCGTGGCCGAGAAGACGTATACAAGGCAACCTGGAGATCTCATGCGAAGTGGACGGGTCGGATTCGTAGGTACCATGGCGCTCGTCTCGGCGCTGGTAACGGTTGGTTGTACCAGCAGCACCAGCCCTAGCAGCGGCACGGGCGGAAGCTCCAGCAGCGGCGGAGCCGTGGGCACGGGCGGAAGCTCTAGCAGCGGCGGAGCCGTGGGCACGGGCGGAAGCTCCAGCAGTGGCGGAGCCGTGGGCGCGGGCGGAAGCTCCAGCAGTGGCGGAGCCGTGGGCACGGGCGGAAGCTCCAGCAGCGGCGGAGCCGTGGGCTCAGGCGGAAGCTCCGGCAGCGGCGGACAAGCGGGCGGGGGGGCCACTGGAGGAGGCTCGGTCACGACCCTCAGCGACACTAAAGCGCTTAATGCGTTGACGGCGGCGGATGCCACCCAGCTGTGCAAAGACGTCTATGCCTACTTCGGCAAGACGATCCCCATGGCTACTGCCTGCAAGTACAAGGGGCTGTCCTACGCGACGTCGAGCAGCGCTCCTACGGATACTCAGTTTCGGCAAATCTGCACCGAACACGAGACCAGCTGCACACAAGCCAATTCAGGCGTGGGCTCGGCCGACAACCCTGGTTGCAACGACATTCCCTCGACTTGCACGGCGACGGTCGCGCAGTACTCCGCCTGCATCAGTGACGAGGTCACCGCCTTCAACACGGCCGTGGACGGTCTTCCCAGCTGTGCCGCATCTACGAGCGCTACCATTTCCGCGGTCTGGGAGGTCATGACACCGACGACGCCTGCCAGCTGCGACGCGCTCACCGCCACCAAGTGTCCGGACCTGACGCTTCCGACCCCCAACAACTAGTTCCGCCCCCGAACCGCTACGACAACCTGCGCGCTTCAGGCGGCGCGCAGGCGTTCCAGCACGGCGGGATGCGCGCGCACGTCGAAGATGACGGCATCCGGCTGGTAGCGCTCGCCTAGCACCTCGCACGACGCGAAGATCTCGCCGCGCAGGTGCTGCTTGTCGTAGGGCACCCGC
>ODAK010002751.1_pt1 | contig 18421 bp, 16 predicted proteins | sample 1539591 | NCBI WGS metagenome assembly ODAK01 (sample SAMEA3539303, study PRJEB22396) | soil metagenome | biome: tundra; feature: field; material: soil | place: USA | collected 2010-05 | depth 0.15 m | reverse complement strand
TCTGATCGGGGGTGCGGCGGCAAACGTCTACGGCTCCGCGCGCCACACCGAAGACGTCGATGTCGTCTACGACCGGAGTCGGGAGAATGTCGAACGCCTCGCCGCCACCCTCGGGCCGCTCCGGCCGACCTTGAGGGGCGCCCCCGAGGGACTTCCTTTCGTTTGGGACGAACGCACGATCAGGTCCGGTCTCGACTTCACTCTCTCGACCTCGCTCGGCGCGATCGACCTCCTCGGAGAAGTGGCCGGCGGAGGGCGTTACGAGGATCTCGAGAAGGAAACCGAGACCATCCACGTGTTCGGCGTCGACTGCCTATGCGTGACTCTCGACGCGCTCATTCGGTTGAAGCGCGCCGCGGGGCGGCGGAAAGACCTCGAAGCCATCGCCGAGCTGGAGGCCATCCGCGAGGAGCGGGAGAAGACCGGGCTCCGCTGACCTACCGCCACCACCGTCACGTCGATCACGAGGTCAACCGGCGCGGCGACGCGGCCCGCGAAAGATCCGTATCACCGGGTAGACTTTATGAAGCTGAACTGGTGTCGTCGCCCGCGGATACATGGTGTAGAGTAACGGCTTCGATTCAATCAATACTTACGAACACCCGAGTAGCTGAAAGATGCCCCTGCTCAAACGCGAACCGGACCTTTTCCCGCAGGACCTCTTCGACCTCCCGGTCGAGCGACACCCCTGGTGGGTGGCGCACGTCAAGAGCCGGCAGGAGAAGGCGCTCGCACGGCACCTCCAGCCCCTCGGCATTCCCTATTACCTCCCTCAGCGCGAACAGAAGATCCGGCGCGCGGGGCGGAGCTTCGTTTCGTACCTCCCGCTCTTCCCCGGGTACCTCTTCTCCCGAGGCACGGACGACGACCGCTACGCTGCCCTTCGGAGCAACCTCGTCGCGCAGGTGATCGAAGTGGTCGACCAGCCGCTCCTCGACGCAGAGCTGGGGCGCCTCCGGACCCTTCAGGAAAGCGGCCTTCCGCTCGTCTCTCACCCATACATCGAACCCGGCTCCGCGGTCTCGATCACCGACGGCCCTTTCCGGGGCTACGAAGGCGTCGTCCTCCGCGCGAAGGGCCAGCTTCGAATCGTCGTTTCGATCAGCATGCTCAGAACGAGTTTCACGGTCGAGCTCGACCGCGAGGCCCTGGCTCTCCTGGCCGCTCGCGTCGAGAGGTTTGGACGCGTCTCGAGGAGGGCCGCCTAGCCGGCCTGCCGGAAGGCGCGGAGGAATGTGTCGCACCCTTTTCGGTTTGTACACCGAAGGGGGCGGAGCCTGAACAGCCTCAGTCTCTGAGCCTAAGAGCGGCGACCGAAGGTGTCAGCTGGGACAGAGGGCTGGCGTTATGATCGAAGGGAGGGCTCTATGGGCTGGGAAGAACGAATCGAATTCCGGACCGACGTACTAGCAGGCAAGCCCGTGGTCAAAGGGACACGCTTGGCCGTCGAGCTCATTACCGGCCTTCTTGCACAAGGGTGGACCGAGGCCGAAATCATCAGGAACTACCCCGGCCTGACGATAGAAGACATCCGTGCCTGTCTCGTGTACGCGACGGAGCTCCTTGCCTCGGAGAGAGCCTATCCGCTCGCGGTCTGACGAGTGCGGCTGCTTGCGGACGAGAACTTCCCGGGTGACACCGTACGCGAGCTGCGGGCGGCCGGGCATGATGTGGTGTGGGTCCGAACCGCGGCTCCGGGAGCGAGTGACAGCGAGGTCGTGCGTCTCGCGAATAGCGAGGCTCGTCTGATCCTGACCTTTGACAAGGACTTCGGCGAGCTTGCCTTCCGTCTTCAACAGCATTCCGACGAGGGGACGATCCTCTTCCGGATTCCGCTTCGTAGTCCTGGATTCGCGACGGCCGTCGTCGTCTCGACCCTGAATTCCCGTTCGGATTGGAAGGGCACTTTCAGCGTCGTGGACGAGAGGAAGCTGAGGCAGCGCAGGCTGCCTGCCCGAGGGGAACGCTCGAAAGACAGCCCCTGATCCCACCTCTTCCCGTACCGCAACCGCACCTGACATGAGCGACCACAAGTCGAAACTCCTCGAGAAGATCTCCTCCCGCACGGCCCGCGTCGGCGTCATCGGCCTCGGCTACGTGGGCCTGCCCCTGGCCCTCCTCTTCGAGGAAGCGCCAAGCGTATTAAACGTCGTTGGAACCACAATGAGACGCCGCTCAACGTCCCACCCAGTCGAAACGGAAACGCGGACGGTAATCCAGCGGATGAAGAAGGCCGAGCGCGAGGCCTTCCTCGAAGATCTGCTCGCGGCCGCGTCCCCGGACTACCTTGCGAGCATTCGCAAGGCCCGCGCTCAGTATCGGGCCCGCCGGACGCGAACCTGGAACGAGGTCTTCGCCCGGTGACCCACCGGGTCGTCTCCACGGAACGAGCTACCAAGGGCATCGCCCTCGTCATCCTGCGGGTGGGTCACCGAAGCATCACTTACCGTCGAATTGCATGTCGCGGCCTTGGTTGCGGAGCAACAACGCAGCGAACGCTGCCGCGGCGCTTGCGCACCTTGCACCCTGAGCGCGCGAAGGATGTGACGCGGTGCCCCCCCTGCCGTGGCACCTCCGGTGCTCGACTACGGATGGGACGGCGCGCGCTCGGCGCCGGTCATCATCGACGCGTCGCACAAAGCGTTCGCGATCGCACTGCCCAGGGCCGAGGGTCGCCGGCGCCTCATGACACGAGTGGCATCAGGCAGAAACGCTGAGTCAGTGGCAGCCGCCCGGCGTTATTCCAGCGCCGGGATCGGCTAAAACACCGCTGCAGCCGTGGTACCTGCGGTTGGCATTGCAGAGTCCCGATCATGAGGCGAAAGACATGACTAACGTAAAGTTTGCCGTCGTCGGTTGCGGAAACATCGGAGGTCGCCATCTGGCTGTCATCGAAGCGCAGGAGGGAGCAAGCTTGGTGGGCTTTTGCGACATCGACCCGCTGAAGCGCGACAAATTCGCAGAGGTCTACAACACCGTCCCGGCCTATGCGTCGATAGACGACCTTCTTTCGGGATGTGAAGCCGACGTGATCAACGTGTGCACGCCGCATTATCTTCATGCCGAGCACGCGCTCAAGATCATCGCCGCGGGGCATCACGCCCTTGTCGAAAAACCGATGGCTATTCGCGGCGAGGATGCGGACCGAATGATTGACGCTGCCGGGAAAGCCGGCGTCCTCTTGATGGTCGTGAAGCAAAACAGGTACAACCTGCCTGTGGCCTTCACCCGCGAGGCTCTGGATAGAGGGCGTCTCGGGCGAATCCTGATGGCCGACTGCAACGTCATCTGGAATCGCTACGACGGCTACTATCGCCAATCACCGTGGCTCGGACGGAAGGAATTAGAGGGAGGCGCCCTCTACACTCAGGTGAGCCACTTCATAGACTTACTCATCTGGATGTGCGGTGAGGTCGTAGACGCCGGAGGCAGGATCGAGACCAAGAATCACGAGATCGAGATTGAGGACTGCGGTACAACCTGGCTCCGTTTCTCCACCGGGACGCTGGGATCGCTTCTATGGACGACCTGTGCGTACTCCCGGAACTACGAAGGAAGCATTACGCTGATTGGCGAACGCGGCATCGTGAAAATCGGCGGGCAGTATTTGAACCGGATCGAACACTGGGACGTAGAGGGCTTCCCCCTGCCAGAGGGCATCGACTGGGTTGATCGGCCCAATTCCTACGGTCAGTACCAGGGCTCCAGCTCAAACCACGACAAGGTCATTCGAGACGTCATCCGCCGTGTGAATCGGGAAGACTTCCGCGTGGTGAGCGGCGAGGAAGGCCGCAAGACTGTCCGCGCGATCGAACTGATTTACGGCCGCTGCAACTTCGCGGCCGTTGACTTGGTTTAAGGTTACAAAGAATGGGTATTCCGACACTAAAAGAAAGCGGTATCCGCGACGTCACGTTCGGAGAGAACGTGGTCATATACCAGCCCGTGAACATGTATGGCTGTGAGATCGCGGACGATGTAATGATCGGGCCGTTCGTTGAAATCCAGCGTGGAGTACGCATCGGCGCTCGCTGCCGAATCCAATCGCACGCCTTCATATGCGAAGGCGTTACGATTGGCGCCGACAGTTTCATTTCACACGGTGCGATGTTCATCAACGATACCTTTGCTCGTGGGGGCTCGGCTCGAGGAGACCGAGCGCTCTGGAAGCCGACGCTGATCGGCGATGGTGTCAGCATCGGTACCGGTGCCGTGATCCTGCCGGTCCGCATCTGTACGGGGACAGTCATCGGCGCCGGCGCAGTCGTGACAAGAAACGTGGACGTGCCCGGTGTCTACGTCGGCAATCCCGCGCGGCTGCTGAGGCGGATAGTGCCGTCAACGGGGCACGAGCGATCATGAATAATGGCTTGATGCCGTTGGTCGATCTTCGCGCGCAGTATCTTAGTATTGCCGATGATCTTCAAGCGGCAATCTCGCGTGTGGTCAATAGCGCTGACTTTATACTAGGTGCCGAGGTCGCCGCGTTCGAAGGGGAATTCGCTGCCTTCTGCGGCGTGGCCCATGTGGTTGGCTGTGCAAATGGCACGGATGCGATCGAACTCGTCTTGCGGGGCATCGGTGTAGGCCCGGGCGACGAGGTCATTACTGTCTCACACACGTTTATCGGCACGACAGAAGGCATCGGTGCGGTTGGCGCAACGCCGGTATTCGTGGATGTCCGGGATGATACGCTCCTGATCAATCCGGAGCTTGTTGAGCGCGCGATTACGTGGCGAACTAAGGCCATTCTGGCGGTTCATTTGTACGGTCAACCGGCGGAGATGGACGTGCTGGCGGATATTGCAAGGCGACATGGGGTGAAGCTCATCGAGGATGCCGCGCAGGCACACGGGTCAACACTCAACGGTCGTCGGGCCGGCAGTCTCGCCGATTCGGCGACGTTCAGTTTCTATCCAGGTAAGAATCTCGGTGCGTTTGGTGACGCGGGAGCAATTGCGACGAACGATGCAGACCTGGCTAGGTGGATTCGCAAGGCGCGCAACCACGGTCGCGCGTCGAAATACGCGCACGATTTTGAGGGACGCAATTCACGAATGGACGCGATTCAGGGTGCGGTGTTGCGGGTCAAGTTGCGCCACCTGGAAGACTGGAATCGGCGGCGTCGCGAACTGGCCGTGATATACGAGGACGGCCTCGACCGCAGCAAGTTCGTGCCTGTTGGGCTGCGCCCTGAATGCGTAACAAATTATCACTTGTTCGTCGTGCGCACCGCCGACCGCGACGCGGTGTTGCGACGCCTGCGGCAGAGGGGGATCGCCGGTGGCGTACATTATCCGGTGCCGTTGCACCTGCAACCCGCATACAGTAGCATGGGGTATGGTCGGGGCAGTCTGGCCATAACCGAAGCTGCTGCGGACAGCGTTCTGTCGTTGCCCCTTTACGCAGAGATGCGCACAGAGGATTGTCTGCGCGTACTTGAAGCGCTTTCCGCATGATGGCGAGGGCGGCGGTACTGAAGACCCTCCGCCGTTACGGGACTAGCGATGCCTCAACGCTTTTGGCCGCAAACCTGGCAGTCGCATCGACGGCTTTGGTCACCGGCGTGGTCACGGCGCGTACACTTGGGCCGGCCGGCCGCGGTGACTTCGCCATACTCGTCTTCTGGCCTGCGCTAGCGGCTGTAGTTCTCGACATAGCGGTGCGTGAGTCGGTGACTCTGCGCGTCGCGTCGGGGCGGATCCTGACCGGGACCGCAGTTGCCACCGGCTTGGTGTTGGCTAGCGGTTGCTCCTTGTTTGCCGGGTCCCTGGTGTACTTGGCTCTACCGTGGCTGTTGCGGACATCACAGCAGCACCTGCTGTGGGCTAGCCGTGGATTCCTCCTATTCATCCCGGCAATGCTCTTCTCGGAAGTGTTGGTTGGGGGGCTTCTTGGCTTGGGGCTATTCGGTCGAGTTGCAAGCGTGAGAATTACGGCGGCCATGCTATATACCGGGACTGTCTTGGTATTAGCGGGCAGCCGCTTGCTGACGCCGGTGCGTCTGGCCTATGCAACGCTGGGAATGACCGCCATTCCGATCGTTCTCGGCGTCCCGATGCTGTTGCGACATATACGGGGTTCCATAAGAATCGAGCGACACAACCTCGTTGACCAGGCGACACTCGGAGTGAAGTTGCAGTCGACGCGAGCCGCATCCTTACTGTCGTCATTCGAGGAACGCGGCATAGCGGCGATGATGTTCAGTCAGACGGATGTCGGCCTGTTTCAAATACCGATCGCCGCCACATGGATGTTGTCGTTCATCGGCCAGGCGCTATCGCAACTGCTGTTCGCGCGGATCGCGCCTCTCAGCGGTGCGGACCGATCTGCGCTCGTTTCGCGCATTCACCGGACGACACTCGCGCTGACGACGACCGGAGCGGTGATTGCGGCTGTCGGGGCGCCGTTTCTGATCAGCCGGCTATACGGGCCCGGTTTTGCGCCGGCCACGGGTCCGACGATGATCGTGTGCGTTGCCAGTATCTTCGCGGGCTCATCGTTGGTATTACAAAACGCGTCGAAGGCGGCCGAGAAGATCTGGTGGCCGATCGGTGCGGAGGTAGTTGCGATGCTTGCCTCGGCGACGTTTGCGCTATTGCTGTGCCGCCGATGGCCGCTGATGGGACTGGCTGCGGCATACAGCGCTGGCCGCCTCACGAGTTACGGGGTCAGTCTTTACGGGGCGAGGCGAGTTGTCAGCGTCACGCCGGCGGGATTGGGCAGCGGGCGGCGTGAAGTAGATACCGATGCTTCGGCAACGGACTCGTTGTGAGTTGGTCACTCGTGTTTCTCGCTTCTGCGCTTATCGTTTCGATCGGCGTCATGATGAACCGTTTTGCTGTCTTCACCCGCCCGTCGATTGTTGGGACGACGTTCGCAGCGTTTGTGCTGATGCACGGCGTGAGCGGCGTTCCGTATGCCGCATCCAAAATGGAGGACGTACTTCACGTGCCGGTAAGCCCGCACTTTGCACCCGTGCTCGGCTTGTCGTTCTTGCTTTACACGTTAGGCGCCGTGTTCATGGCCGGCGTCGTAGAATTCGACCTGCGGAAGAGTCAGTTGGTGTTCTTTCGCCGACCGGCGCCGGCTATGGTCAATCTAGGCCTGCGGCTGTTGGCGGCACTCGTCGTGTTGGCGAGCATAACGTGGTTGTACGCGCTCGCTGCGGAAAGAACCGGCATCGAGATGCTTGTGACCACGGCGCGCGAGTACTTCGAACTCGTAGACTTTCGCATTGCACAGACGGAAGAGAACCCGTATCACTACGTCAGCGTGTTGTGCAGCGACACGTTTGCGCCGATCGCGCTGATGTGTGCGCTGAATATCGCGCGTGCCGAGCGGACGCTCTTATCATGGGTTGTTGTCTGTATCGCGGTCGGGGTAGGTGTCGTGTCAGCGACTAGAGACCTTCACAAAGCGCCGCTGATCTTCTTAGCGTTGTTCTGTGTGCTATCGCGGTTCATGACGACGACACGGACGAACGTCGTTCGGCCGGGGTTTGTTCTGCGGGTTTGTGGCATTATTGGCGGCCTGGGTCTTCTCGGCTACTATATTACGTATGAGCTCAGGGCGAGCGAGGCGGCAGTATGGACCGTGAATCGCCTCGTCTTGGCGCCACAGGTGGGTGTGGATTCGTTTCTGTTTGTCTACCCTTACATTCTGCCATTCAATCATGGTCTTGGAATCGGCCTGGTGGGAAGGGTGTTTGGCTGGCAATATTTTCGGAACCCGCCGGCGGAGGTCGCGTTTATAATGACGGGCAATCTCCATACGACCTTCAACGCATTTTGGTCGACTGAAATGTGGGCTAGCTTCGGGTATGCCGGCGTCGTGATCGGTTCGTTTGTGGTGGGAGCCGTTCTTTGCGGTCTCGATGCGTGGCTGCTGCGTCGGCGGCGAACGTCGGCGGCGTGCGTGATGTATGCATTCCTGATCATCGCGTCGGTTCGGGGCATGTCGACGTCGTTCTTTACGACATTGCTGAGCGGCGGCCTGGTTCTGGGGCCGTTGTTTTTGATGTTCCTGACGGGTCGGCTCAAGCGGGATGAGTTGGCGGCCGCTGGCAAAGCGGTTACGGGGCGGCACCCGGTTGAGGCCACCTGATGTGCGGGATTGCTGTTTATGGTGGGCGGGTGGGGGCGATGAACGCCCGGCTGGTGAGTGCTGCGATGTCCGAGGCTCTCATCCATCGCGGCCCGGACGACAAGGGTACGATCGTAGTATGCATGGGCGACGGGGAGCAGCATATCGCGCTGGCGCACCGGCGACTGGCGATCATCGACTTGTCGACAGCCGGACGGCAGCCGATGGCGTGGGATGGTGGCGCACTTCAGATCGTCTATAACGGCGAGATCTATAACTACGTGGAACTGCGTGACGAGCTACGCGGTCTGGGGCATGAGTTTCGGACAGCGACGGACACGGAGGTGATCCTCGCCGCATACGCTCAGTGGGGCAGCGAGTGCCTGCAGCGGTTCAACGGGATGTGGGCTTTCGCGCTCTGGGATGGGATCAAACGCGAATTGTTTTGCGCGGTGGACAGATCGGGCATCAAGCCATTCTATTATTGGTCCGATGGCACGTCGTTTGCGGCCGCGTCGGAGATCAAAGCCCTCCTGAAGGTTCCCAGGGTACCGTCGCGGCCGAGTAGTAGTGCCGTGCTTCTTTACCTCGAATCGACGATCGATCACGCGCCCAGCACGACATTTTTCGAGGGCATCTCGCGGTTGCCGGGTGGGCACTCGCTTCGAATCACCGCGGACGGTGTGTCGAAGCCCCAACGCTGGTGGCGGCCGAGTGTGGAGGAGCTTCCGCGGTCGGAACCGGCGCTCGCCGAGATGTTTCTCGACGTGCTCCGCGATTCCATTCGGCTGCGCTTCCGCAGCGACGTGCCGGTCGGAGTGAACCTCAGCGGGGGTGTCGATTCGTCGGCAATTCTGTACGTGACGGCCGATTTGGCGCATCGGGGTGAGATCTCGCTGCCGCAGGGGTTGCGCGCCTTCACGGCGTCCGCGCGTGAAGAAGAAGATATCGATGAAGGTGGTGCGGCGAGGAGGTCTGCGCTTCAATGCGGAGCACAACACTACGTGGTGGCGCCCAGTGGTGACGATCTGTTACGGGACGTGAGCTCATTGGTCTGGCACCAGGATGAGCCGTTTGGCAGCTTGTCGACGTTCATGCAGTTCGCCGTGATGAGACTGGTCCGTGAGACCGGGACGATCGTGACTCTCTCGGGGCAGGGGCCCGATGAGTTGCTGATGGGATACCCGTGGCACTCTGCACGGGTGATTGGGCAGTCCATCGCGGGAGGGGAATGGAAGGTGGCCGTGTCCCAGCTGCTGCATTCTTGGCAGAAATCCGATGTGGCCCTACGGAAGATTGCGGGATATCTGCTGGAAGACTTGGCTCCGTGGGCGCGGATTGTCAGATATCGGCTAAGAAGCCGTTGGCTGCTGACCAGTGCAGCCCGGGCCGTCGACCTTAGTGACGTGTATGCGACTGCGCTGACTCCGAGCCTGGCTTCGGCCACGACGCACGAGATCGAAAGCGTGGGACTGCCCGGGCTGCTCCGCTACGAAGATCGAAATTCAATGGCCTTCGGCGTCGAGTCGCGCCTGCCATTTCTCGATCACCGGCTTCTCAATATTGCGTACAACCTGCCTCTCGCGATGCACATGAAGGGCGGATGGTCGAAGTCACTGCTGCGACGTGCCGTGCAAACGGTGATGCCGTCGTCGGTCGTCTGGCAGAAGAGGAAGATTGGATTTGAGGCTCCACTGGCCGCCTTGGCCCCAGCCGTCCGACGCCTGGTGTCAGACGTTATGACGGACGGAGTGCCGCGCATCAATCCCCTTGTCAGGACGTCGGTTCTGCTCGAGAGGCAGAGGCAGGGGAGGGTCAACAGTCAGGTTCTCTGGCGTGCGCTGAACGTCGAGTTGTGGCTGCGGCGGTTCGGGTTGTCCTTCTGATATGCGTGTGGCGGTCGTCACGTCAATTCATCCGGACTACGACGCCCGCGTCTTCCGACACGCGGGCAGCCTTGCCGCGGCAGGCATGGACGTGGACTTGGTTTGCCCGTGGGGTCTCCCCGCTAAGCCGCTGCCGGCTGGTCTTCGCCTGGTGCGATTTCGAAGGGTCGAGGCGCGCCCGTTGCGGCCGATCCTCATTCCCCTGCGGATCTTACGGCTGTTGCGGGGCACGCGGTACGACGTAATCCATTTTCACGACCTGGATCTGTTGCCGGTGTTCTCGATGTTGAGCATATTCGAGCGGAAGACGAGGTTTGTCTATGACTGTCATGAGAACTACTCCCTGGAAATGCAAAACAAGCATTATCTACCACGCTGGCTGCGCCGGCCGATGGGGTGGATTGTAAAATGGGGCGAGCGGGTAGCGGCGCTCCCCATACGCGAAGTCGTTCTCGTGGTTCCGAGCCAGGAGCAGACATTTCCCCGCCCGTGGTTTCATTCGACGTTGGTGCAGAATTTCGCGGAACTCGAATTGGAACGCGATCGCGCCGACGATTATGAGCAGCGACGCGACGCCTGCATTTCGATTGCTTTTCAGTATGTCGCCAACGGCTCGCTCTTCCTGCTGGATGTCGCGCGCGAGGTGGTCAACCGCCGCCCGACCGTTCTGTTTTATGCGATTGATCTGTTCAAGGGGGACGATGCCCTGCGCCGTCGCGTGCTCGCGCGACGCGATCAACTTGGGCTACAAGACTCCGTCACGCTGCTGCCGAGCGTGCTTCCGCAGGACATTATGAAATATCTCAACACGGCGACGATCGGCCTTGTATTGGACCTGCCGGTCGCCCATCGAATCGCGGCGCTTCCGGTGAAGCTGTTCGAGTATATGGCCGCTGGTTTGCCGGTAGTGGGTGCTGACCTGCCGAACATTCGAGCTGTCGTTGAGCCTGTGCAATGCGGTATACTGGCTGAGCCTGGGAATGTCGGCAGTTTCGCCGACGCGATATGCAAACTCGGGGACGATAGATCCGCAGCGCGAGCGATGGGACTTCGAGGACTGCTTGCGTTCCGCGGGCGCTACAATTGGGATCGTGAGGTAAAGAAGGTGGTGGAGTTGTACGGTGCTATCAGAGAGGTTTAGCGCGATAGTCGGCTTTTATTGAGATGACTGTTGGTTATCAAGTTAGAACGCTCCGGTGCCGGGCGGCCAAATACTTGAGTGCTCAACGGGGCGAGTTCCTTCTTGTATCTCAGCAACTATCAGGCACGACGTATTGAGCTAACGCGCACACCGAAGGCGATCCGACCGCCACCGCAGGCTCAGCGAGTCGGCGCAGTGGCACGCGATCCTATTTTCGGACGCCACGCCCTCGAAATAACCCACGAGCAGCATCCGGAAGTACACGCCAGGCGGAATCGACGGCCGCCCCAGCTCTTCATCGAACACCTTACGCACGCTGCGCCAGTTGCGGTCGGGGCACCGGTACAGTATAGTCAGCGGGAAAAGCTGCGAGCGTGTGAGCGATACACGCGGCGGCTGGCACAGATGAGGCATTGCATGGATATGTACCGAAGAGTCTACACCAGGGCTGGCAGGGACCCATCGCCTCGGATGGGAGCGGCAGACACTTTGGGGGCCCTGTCATCGGGAAGCATACGCCGAGGTCGCTTGCTCGGGGTGGGGGACAGCGTTCCGCATCGTCGCAGGTTGACGCTGCTGCTGCTGGGACTCGCGCTGGTGGTTTGGGGAGCCAGGTGCGAGGCGGCGACGGAATTCTTCGTAGCCACGAACGGTAACGATGCGTGGTCCGGTCGAATGCCGAGTGCGAATGCGCGGCGGACTGACGGCCCCCTGGCCTCGGTCGCGCACGGCCTCGAGGTAATCCGCGATCTGCGCGCGAGGAACGCGGGCACCGGCGCCTTCACGCTTTGGTTGCGGGGCGGAACGTACAGGTGGTCGAAGCCCCTGGTCATCAGTGCGGCCGACTCGGCCTCTGAGGCGCGGCCGACCATAATCGCCGCATATCGCGATGAGATAGTGCAAATCGAAGGGGGCGTGCCCGTAACCGGGTGGCGACCCGTGAGCGATCACTCCGTCGAAGCCCGCCTGACCAGCGACGCGGGCGCTCACGTACTCGAGGCACCGGTGGACGAGCTAGTGGCCTCAGGTTACGGAAAGCTGCTTCCGCGTGGCTTCGGACGCGGTGATTTATCCGCCGCGATGGAGTTGTTTTTCAACGGTCGTCGGATGCCCCTGGCGCGATGGCCCAACGAGGGATGGCTCACGATTGTCGGCGTCGGGTCAAACCCAGCGACCTTTGGTTACGAGGGCAACCGGCCGGAGCACTGGCAGCAGGCTGGCGATATCTGGGTTCATGGCTACTGGAAGAGAGATTGGGCGGACTCGTATGAGCGCGTCCACAGTCTTGATGCCAGCACGCACAGCATCACGACCGAGCCTCCCCACGGGGTCTACGGTTACGCGCCAGGCGGCCGGTTCTACTTCGTCAATGTCCTCGAGGAACTCGATAGTCCCGGTGAATGGTATCTCGACCGAGAGCATAGTCTCCTGTATTTCTGGCCGCCGGGGCCACTTACACCGGGGTCGACGGTCGTCTCCACCGCCGACTCGCTCATGGCGGTGACGGAGGCCGCCTACATCACCTTTCGCAGGCTTCGGTTTTCGATCTCTCGAGCGACCTCACTCCAGATCACGCACAGCTCGCACATCACTCTCGTCAACTGCGCAGTCAGGAACGCCGGAACGTACGCAGTTAACGTGAGCGAGTCCTCCAATGTACTGATCGATGGGTGTTCGATCGATTCCACAGGCGATGGTGGCGTCATCCTGGGCGGCGGTGAGCGCGACTCTCTGAGACCAAGTGGCAACGTGATCCAAAACTCATCGGTCACCGAATTCGGCCAAACCGTGCGTACCTACACGCCGGCGGTCAAGTTGGTCGGCGTCGGGAATCGTATCTTCCATTGTAGACTCAGAAGCGGTCCGCACGCTGCCGTGCTGATTGCGGGCAACGACAACCGCGTCGAGGCAACCGATATCTCGAGCGTTTGTTCGGAGACGGATGACTGCGGCGCCGTCTACCTGGGGCGCGACTGGACGGAGCGCGGAAACGTGATTGACGGCAATTGGTTTCATTCCATCGTAGGCCAACCTGCGCATGCCGGAAGAGTGGGCGTCGCGGCCGTCTACCTGGATGATTTGGCAAGCGGCGCGAGCGTGACAAACAACGCATTTACGAACGATGACATCGGTGTGCTGATAGGGGGCGGGAGAGATAATCGCATAGTAAATAACGCCTTCGATAGCTGTGAAACACCCGCATACATCGATGCGAGGGGCGCCGCGATGACGATCGCGTCCGGAATTGGCGCAGAGGTGATGAATCGTCTTCATCGGGTGGCGTATGATCGCGAGCCGTACCTGTCCAAGTATCCGGCGCTCGCGAGCATCCTGAGCGGCGAGCCGTTTTTGCCGAAGGGCAACCAGATCATGCGTAACCTGATTACATCTGCGGAGTGGCTCAAACGACTTGGGCCTATTTCCGCGGCCGCAAACGAGATTCGTGCCAATGTGGTCGTGAAGGCCGGTACGGCTACGCCTGACGAGCGATCCCGAATTCGAGAGATGCAACGCGATCCAGCGGCGGTTGCTGTTGGGTTTGCTGCGCTGCCCCTCGAACGCGTGGGCCCACAGTAGTTGGCGCGTCGGGCTTTTCCCTGTCCTGTGATCGCCGGCCGCGATCACGTCAGGCATGGTTACCGCCGCCCCGGGCCAAGAGGCAAGCCGCAACTGTTTCTCCAGGATTGACTGGTCACTTGCATATCACTTTACTTAACCAGTACTACGCGCCTGACGAAGCGGCCACGGCGCAGTTTCTGGCGGACCTTGGGGCGGGACTCGCTGCGGCCGGCCATCTCGTGACCGCGGTCTGCGGCGATCGGTCGTATGCGAATTCATCGCTGCGGTATTCACGCCGCGATAGAATCGACGGAGTGGACATCCGGCGCGCGCGGGTTTCCGGATTCGGACGCGCCAGCGCGATCGGGCGCCTTGCGGATTACGGAACATTCATCCTTGGCGCGATCGTTCATCTGCTCAGGTGTCCGAAGCCCGGTGTAGTGGTCTCTCTGTCGACGCCGCCGTTCATCGCCTTGATCGGGTCGATTGCGGCGCGCGTGCGAGGAGCGAAGTCGATCTTCTGGTCGATGGACGTCTACCCAGACCTCGCTTTCGAGTTAGGCGTGCTGAGGCGAAACTCGCTTGTCGGTGGCGTGGCTCGATTCATTTCAACGAGTATTATCGCGCGTTCTGACGCGGTGGTTGCACTCGGCGAGACAATGGCGAAGCGACTGCGCATGGCGGGAGCGAAAAACGTGAAGGTTGTACCCAACTGGGCGGATGAGTGGTCGTCGAATGGCACCAGGAATCCGTTTCGCACGCAGTGGGGATGGGACGGGTGGTTCGTCGTTCTCTACTCCGGTAACCTCGGGCTGGCCCATGAGTTTGAGACGGTGTTGGAAGCTGCCAAGATGCTCGAGAAGGACGGCGACACGGAAGCAGAGAGGGCGGGAACGGACGCACAGCGGAACCAGGGCGAAGGCGGCGAGCGGGATGTCCAGGACTGCCCGGGGGGCGCGCCTCGCGTTCTCTTCGCGTTCGTCGGAGGCGGCCCGCAGCTGGAGGCGACGAAGCGACGCGCGGAGGAATTGGGACTGCGGAACGTCGAGTTTCGCGACTACGTACGCCGCGCGGACCTCGGTAAGAGCCTCACCGCGGGCGACGTTCACCTCGTCACGATGCGCGAGGGAATGGCGGGGCTTCTCGTCCCGTCCAAAATTTACGGGATCCTGGCGGCGGCGCGGCCGGTATGTTATGTCGGCCCGGCGGAGGGCGAGATTTACGACGTCGTGCGCGAGGGCCGGTGTGGCGCAAGGATAGCGAATGGAGACGCCGCGTCGCTGGTCGAGGAGATTCGCGCGTATCGTGCCGACGCCGATCGTTGCCGCCGCCATGGTGCGAACGGGCGGAAGCTCTTCGAAAGGCACTTCACGCGCGAGCAGGGAATCAGGAACTTTCTTGACGTGATCGACAGTGTCACGGCGCCAGACGGACCATCGTCAGGCGGGCCTCTTAAGCTCGCAGCAGGTCACCCACCTGGATGCAGTGATTTGCGCATCCATTAGCATCATGGGTCAGAAGGATAGGCAAGTGCGATGGTAGCTGCCCGCGTTTGCTGCTTGTGTGTGACGTTATGGAGTGGCATTGCTTCTCAATAACTACGTGAACAGGAATCAACTCCTGATCGACTGGATTCTCGAGTGTGTACCGGAAGGCGCGTCGCTGCTGGACATTGGTGCGAACGACGGCAGTTTTGCTCCGGAAGTGGAGCGAATAGCGCGGCACGCCCGGGTGTTGGCAGGGGTTGATCCGGATACGGCAAGACTCGAACGCCATCCTTGGCTGGACGTTCGTTATCCAGCACTCTTGGAGGAGGCGGATATCCCGAGTGAATCATTTGACTGCCTATACGCAATTTATGTTTTCGAGCATGTTCAAGATGTCGGCCGATTCCTACGTGCAGCCTTCCGGGCGTTGCGGCCGGGTGGCTCACTATTCTTTATTACACCGAACGGAAGTCATTACTTCGCGATGGTCGCCGGGGCGCTTGCGAAGTTGCGATTGCAGGGGAGGGTGTTGCGAATGATCCGGTTAGCTGCTCTGGTGTCGCGGTACCACTATCCCGCGGTGTATCGTTTGAATCGCCCCTCTCGCATTCGGACTCTCGCGCGGGAGAATGGCTTTGGCGTTTGTGAATTTCGTTACTCTGAACGGCTGGAAGAGTTTTCGTGCTACTTTCCGGGCCCGTTGAAGGTTCTTCCACGGCTCTGGGAGAAGACGGTCGCCGTGGCGGGTCAAGAGCAGCTTCTCGGCAACTTGATGGGGCGGATGATCAAGCCACTCACCCCTTCGACGCTTACTGTTGCACCTCAGATTCATGGTTCGGGGCGATGCCGCGCCGGGATCTGACTTAGACTCTTCTCGTGGACCGACGGGGGTGTGACGCGTGACCGTTTTCCTCTTCGTGCTGCCCGCCTTCATCGCCGCGGTTCTGAGCTTTGCGCTCACGCCGGCGGCTCGAGGGCTCGCCTTGCGCGTCGGAGCGGTCGATGAGCCGGGGCCTCGGAAGGTCCACGAGACGCCGGTGCCGCGCCTGGGCGGGCTCGCGGTGCTAGCGGCGATCGCCTTGGTGCTCGGCGCAATGGGTGTGGTTTCCATTCCGGGAATGCAGGCGCTCCCGAAGGATCTCTGCGTGGGGCTCGGGCTGGGCGTTCTTCCGATCCTCGCGGTCTCGGTTTGGGACGACATCAAGCCGCTTCGGGTGCTCCCGAAGTTCGCGGCGCAGTTCGTGGGAGCGGGAGTCGCCGCGGCGTTCGGCATCCGCCTCGGAGCCGACGTCCACCTGTTCGGCCAGACGATCGCTTTGGGGTATCTGGCGGTACCGATCTCGATTCTCTGGATGGTCGGGGTCAGCAACGCCTTCAACATCGTGGACGGTCTCGACGGGCTGTCTGCCGGGCTCGCGCTGATTTCCTCGGCGAGTCTGGGCGCCGTGGTGCTGGTGGCGGGACGTTACAGCCTGGCCTCGGTGTCTTTCGTGCTGACGGGGGCGCTCATCGGTTTTCTTCCCTACAACATCTACCCGGCGAAGATCTTTCTCGGGGACAGCGGGGCGGCGAGCATCGGATTCTTTCTCGCGTGTCTCGCGTTGCGCGGCGGTTCGACTCTCTCGGCGGGCATGGCCCTTCTCGTTCCCCTCGTCGTGCTGGGCCTCCCGGTGGCGGAGACTCTGGTTTCGATGTTGCGGCGGAGCTTCCATGAAGGCGGGGTGTTCGAGGCGGACGGCGATCACTTCCACCACAGGCTGCTGGCGATGGGGCTCAACCAGCGGCGTGTCGTGATGATCCTCTACATGGTGGGCATCGTCCTGGCGGGGATAGGCATCGCGTCGATGTTTCTGACGTTCCGCCACGCGGCGATACTGCTCGTCACGCTCCTGGCGGCGTCGTTCATCGGAATCGCCCGGCTCGGCTATGACGAGTTCGCGATCATCCGGCGCGGAGTCGTGCTCAGGTTCTACGAGGCGCCGGCCTTGCAGCGCGCTCTCTTTCCGGTGTTCTTCGACCTGGGGCTCGTGGCGCTCGCCATCTACGGCGCTATTGTCCTGAAGTACGACGACTGGAACGTGCGGGCGCATCGTCCACTGGCCGCCCATCTGCTGATGCTGCTGCCCGCCGTGACGCTCGTGGTTTTCCAGGGCTTCCGCCTCTATCGGGGAACCTGGCGGCACGCGAGCGTCGAAGACCTGATGCGATCGAGCGCCGCCGTCGGAACCTCGTGCGCCGCCGGGTTTCTGCTCTTCGAGTTTTTCCCGGCCGAGGATGGCAGCCTCACGTTTTTCCTCATCTACTCGGTGCTCCTGCTTCTGCTCGTGAACGGCTCGCGCTCCTCGTTTCGCGTTCTGACGCAGGCGAAGCGGCGCGAAAACCGGCAGGGAGAGCTCGTGGTGATCTATGGGGCGGGTCTGGGTGGAACGATGGCGCTTCGGGAAATTCTTTCGAACGGGGCGCTCGGCATCCATCCTGCCGGCTTTCTCGACGATGACGAAGGGCTCGCGGGCCGTTTCGTCAACGGCTATCCGATACTCGGCTCGCTGGAGGCGCTTGACGATGTCATCGAGAAGAAGGGGGTGAAAGGCGTCGTTGTGGCGTCGGCCAAGATCTCCCGGGACAGCATTGGCCGCGCGAGGCAGATCTGCGACCGGCGGGGGATCTGGATGAGGCGGTTAGGCATCAATCTGGCCGAGTTCCCGGGATCGCCCCCCTCGGGGTCGCGCTTCGAAAGGAGAGCGGAACCCACAGGCCGGTGATGAGGGCTGAGCTCGGGCCGGTGGAAGCGGCCCGAGGAGACGAAAAAAGGGCCGCGGAACGCGGCCCTTTTCGATTCTGAGAGCGGGGAAAGGTCAGTTGTGCGTGGGTGGCTGGGCTGCCGGGCGGGCCGAGGAGACGGGCGGGTTGGAGCCTCCGTTGTTGTTCGAGATGATCACGGCGCCGGCAACGCCGAGCGCGACGACTCCAGCGCCGATGATAAGGCCCGTCGGAGCCCCGGCGGCCGCGACCGAAGTGCCGGCCCCGGCCTGTAAAGCCGCCAGTACCTTGCGGCACTCTTCATTCGACTTCATCTCGCCCTTGTCCGTGATCACGGAGTCGATGCCGTTGCACTTGAATCCCTCCGGAACGAAAGGCTGCCCCGCGATCGTGAGGCCAAGCACAAGGTGCGAGGCGTACTTCTTCTCGTCCCCCGACAGCGAGACCGGGCAGTTACCCGAGACCGGGACGTCCACCTGCGCGGTGGAGGTTTCGCGGCCGTC
>ODAK010002749.1_pt1 | contig 18427 bp, 13 predicted proteins | sample 1539591 | NCBI WGS metagenome assembly ODAK01 (sample SAMEA3539303, study PRJEB22396) | soil metagenome | biome: tundra; feature: field; material: soil | place: USA | collected 2010-05 | depth 0.15 m | reverse complement strand
TCCGCATCAAGGGCGAGGAAATTGACATCCGCGTTTCCACCGTGCCGACGGTTTATGGCGAAAGCGTTTCGCTCCGTCTGCTCACGCGCGGGAAAATTTTTCTGTCGCTCGACAAGCTCGGTTTTTCGCGGATGGAAGAAGACGCCATCCGCGACATCATCATCAAGCCGCACGGCATTTTCCTCGTCACCGGCCCGACCGGTTCCGGCAAATCCACGTCGCTCTACGCGTTTTTGAGCGCGATCAACTCCATCCACAAGCGCATCATCACGATTGAGGAGCCGGTGGAATACGAGTTGAAAGGCATCAACCAGATCGCGGTGCGCTCGGACATCGGGCTGACATTCGCAATGGGCTTGCGCCACATCTTGCGGCAAGACCCGAACGTCGTGATGGTCGGCGAAATCCGCGACACGGAGACGGCGGAAATCGCCATCCGCGCCTCGCTTACTGGTCACTTGGTTTTCAGCACGCTGCACACGAACGACGCACCCAGCGCGTTCACGCGCTTGATTGACATGGGCATCGAGCCCTTTCTTGTGGCGTCGTCGGTCGAGGCGGTCATGGCGCAACGTCTCATCCGCACCATTTGTTCGCATTGCAAGACGGAACAGAAAGTGGACCGCGAATACCTGACGCGCATCGGTTTTCCGGCGGCGGACATTGACACGGCGAAAATCTGGCACGGCGCGGGCTGCGAGGAATGCCGCCAGCAGGGCTATCAAGGCCGCAAAGGCATTTACGAACTGCTGCTCGTCACCGAGGCGCTGCGCCCGCTCATCATGAACCGCGCGCCGGCCACGACCATCGCCCAGCGCGCGATGGAAAACGGCATGCGCACGCTGCGCACCGACGGCTGGAACAAGGTGAAGGCCGGCGAGACGACCATCGAAGAAGTCCTGCGCGTCACGCAAATCGAGGAACACATCGAAACGCTGGTCGAGAGCGAGCCAACGCAATTTATTCCGCGTTGAAAGATGAATCCAATCGCAACATTTACGATTTACGATTTACGATTGACGCGTCGCTGGCCACAAGCGCGCGTCAATCATAAATCGTAAATCCAAAATCCTAAAATGGCCCGCTGGAATTCCTGCAATATTTTGCAAATCGCGCCCGATGCCAAACGACTCTGGCAGTTCGACGCGAAGGGCGGCGGCTTTGTGCTGGGCCGCGAGCAGCGCGTGCCGCACGCCGACCAGTTGCCGCCGAAATTTGTCGCGAAAAACTGGGCGGCGCTGTGGCAGCCGAAACTGAACGTCGCGTGGCTGCCGGCGGAAAGTGTTTTTCTCCGCGTCGTGGAGCTGCCCGCCGCCAACGCGGACGAGACCTTCTCGATGGTTGAGTTGCAGCTCGAAAAACTCTCGCCGATTCCCGTCACGCAGATCGTCTGGACGATGCACGTTTTCGGCACGCATCAAAGCGCGGCCAAGGCGGACGGCACGGTGGAAAGCTTGCAGACGGTCGTCGTGGTCATTGTTTCGCGCGCGGTCGTGGAGGAATTTCTCGGCCGGCTGGAGCGCGACGGTTTTCTCGCCGACCGGCTCGAAGCGCCGATGCTGGATCAGCTTGAGGCCGTTTCGCCGACGGAAGATGGCACCTGGCTTTTCCCCATCACCATTGGCGGACAAAACGCCGCGCTGGTGGCGTGGTGGTTTGGCGGCGCGCTGCGGAATTTGAGTTTCGTCACGCTGCCTGCGGCAGGCGACCGCGCGACGGAATTGAAAAACCAGCTCGGCCTGCTCGCGATGGCCGGTGAAGTCGAAGGCTGGCTGACGGCGCAGCCGAAATGGCATCTCGTCGCCGATCCGGTCAACGCGACCGAGTGGGAACATCTTTTGCGCACCGGTTTGAACGAGCCGGTGCAGATCGTCGCGCCGCCGACCCCGGCGGAACTGGCCGGGCGCTCGGCGAAACGCGCGGCGGCATCGGTGGCGAAAATCAACTTGCTGCCGGCGGAACATTCCACGCGCTATCGCGAGCAATTTTTTGACCGGTTGTGGCTGCATGGCCTGGGGTATGCAGGCGTGGTGTATGCGGTCTGCCTGGTGATTTATTTTTGCGCGGTCGGCTGGCTGGGCTATCGCACCCGCGGCGTGGAGTCGCAGGTGGCGGCCGTCAGCGGCAGCTACACCAATGCGATCCAGCTCAAGGCGCGGCTCGGCGTGTTGCAGGAACGGTCGCAGTTGAAATATGCGGCGCTGGACTGCTGGCAGCTCGTCGCGCAGGAGCTGCCGCCGGGCGTTACGCTGCAACGTTCCGGTTTTGTGGACGGTCACAAGCTGGCGCTCAACGGCCAGGTGGACGCGGCGGACACGCAAAAACTGATAGATTTTTACGACACGCTGCGCAAGGCGAAGCACAACGACCAGCCGATGTTCAACGCGGGTTCTGACAGCGGCGACCAGCTTTCCTATCGCCAGCAAAGCGACAAGGTGGCCTGGAATTTCGCCCTGGAACTGCTGCACACGGAGGCGGGAGTGAAATGAAAAAATACCTGTCCCAACTGCGTCCGCTGGAACGCCGCCTCGTGGTGGGCGTGGCGGTGGTGCTGTTCATCGTGCTGAACTGGGCGTTCGTTTGGCCGCACTTTTCGGACTGGAGCAATTACCGGGGGCGGCTGGACAACGCGAACATTAAGTTGAAAAACTACCGCGCCGCCGTGGCGCAAATGCCCGAATTGCAGAAGCAGATAAAAAAATTTGAAAGCGAGGGCGGGTTTGTCGAGCTGGCGGACCAAGGCGTCAATTTCATCCGCAATATCCAGACGCAATCCGCGCAGAGCGGCGTGGTGCTGCAGAACACCTCGAAACCCATCACCAAAACGAACGACGTTTTCTTCGTCGAGCAGTGGCAGAACATCAACGTCCTCGCGACCGAGGAGCAGTTGGTGGATTTTCTTTACAAGCTTGGCTCCGGTTCCTCGATGATCCGCGTGCGTGACCTGACCCTGCAGCCCGACGCGCCGCACCAGCGGCTTTCCGCCGACATCCGCCTCGTGGCGAGCTATCAAAAAAATCCGACGTCGGCGACCGCCGCGAAAACCGCAACTGCAAAGGCAAAATGAAAACAACTCTTCTCGCATTGGTTTTGGCCCTGACCGGCCTTGAACTGTGGGCGCAAACGCCGCCGAACGCGCCCGCGCCGAACACGCCCGCGCCGAACGCGCCCGCGCCGAACGCGCCCGGCCCGGCCGCGCGCCGCTTCCCGCGCTATGGCAATACCAACGGCGTCCCGGTCTCACAACCGCGTTATCAGCCTAACCCGGCCGGGGCGGCTGGAACGAACCGAGTGGCGGGTGCGACGAGTCCGCAGGGTGCGCAGGGTTTGCCCGGCGCGAACGGTTTGCCGGGCGCGACCACGAGCGCGCCAGGATTTGCGCCGCAGACCGCGCCGTCCGAAGCGTCGGGCACCGCCGCCGCGTCGGAAGAAATGATTGCGCCGGGTTTGATTGATTTTGAAGGCGTGGAGTTGAACCAGGTGCTGCTGATCTATGCGAAACTGGTGAACCGGACGCTGCTGCGGGCGCAGTTGCCGGCGTCGCAGATTATTTTGAAGACCCAGACGCCATTGACCAAGACCGAGGCGATTCAGGCGTTGCAGGCGGTGCTGGCGCTCAACGGGGTTTCGCTCGTCAACATTGGTGAGAAATTCGTGAAGGTGCTGCCCTCTGCTGAGGCGGGCGCGGGCGGCGGCGAATTGGACCGCAGCGGCTCAACCAACCTTCCGGTGCTTGGCTCCTATGTGACGCACATCGTGCAGTTGAAATATGTGAAGCCAAGCGAAATGAGGCCGGTTATTGAGCCATTTGCCAAAATGAAGGACATTATTTCGCTCGACGGCAACGGCATTCTCGTCCTCCGTGATTACGCGGAAAACGTCAAGCGCATGTTGGAAATGATCGAGCAGGTGGACGTGAGCGTGCCCGCCGAATACGTTTCCGAGGTGATTCCGATCCGGTATGCGAAAGTGGATGACATCGCGAGCGCGTTGAACAGCCTGGGCGGCGGCGGCGGCGGCGCGACCGTGAGCATCGGCACCGCTCCCGGAAGCGGCCAAATCAGCGGGCTGGCCGGCAATCGTGGCGGCGGGATGAGCGGGATGGGTGGCATTGGCGGTGGCATCGGCGGCGGCGGCATCGGTGGCGGTGGCTACCAGTCCGGCGGCATTGGCGGCGGCGCGTTTGGCGGCCAAGGCCGGTCGCTGGGAGGCACCGCCACGCCGAACGGCACGCCCAGTGGCGGAACCACGTTCGCGCAGCGCCTTAACAACATCATCAACGCCACCTCGCGCCCGGGCGGCGCTGTTGGCGGTGGCCAGCAGGATCAAATTCAATTGTTCGGCCAGACAAAAATCATTCCCAACGAAAGCAGCAGTTCGCTCCTCATTTACGCCACGCGTTCGGATTTGGAAGTCATCAAAGGCATCATTGCCAAGCTGGACGTGCCGCTGGCGCAGGTGCTGGTCGAGGCCATCATCATGGACGTGACGCTCGGCAACACTTTCAACTTCGGCGTGTCGGCGGCGCAGAATCCGTCCGCGCTCAGTCCCGGCGGCAGCGTGCTGGGCGGCGGCGGCATGAACAACGGGAATTCGTTCATGCAGTTTATCAGGAACGTGACCTCGATAACGAATGGTCTCGGAACGAATGGCCTGTTTAATAGTATTACCCACGCCACATCTGTTACTTCTTCATCGGGCACGAATGGAACCTTCGGCAACAATCTCGGCAGCGGCTTCAGTTATTTTGGCAACATTGGTCCGACCTGGGACGTGGCGGTTTCGGCGGCGGAATCGGACAATCATGCGAGCATCATCCAGCGTCCGCGCATCCAGACCTCGCAGGCCAAGCCCGCCCAGTTCTTTGTGGGTGAAACGGTGCCATATGTCACCAGCACCTACAGCGGTTACAGCGGCGGTTATGGCGGCTCCTCTTATTCCCAGCTTTCGGTCGGTGTGGAGCTCGATGTCACGCCCTACATCAATCCCGAGGGGCTGGTCGTCATGGACATCCAGCAGGAGTATGACGAGATCAGCGGCAGCACCGCCATCGCGGGCGTTGGCAACATTCCCAACACCATCAAACGCACGCTCAACACGGAAATCGCCGTCCGCGACCGCGACACCATCATGCTCGGCGGCTTCATCAAGTCCAACAAATCGCATACCCAGAGCGGCGTTCCCTTTTTGATGGACATTCCGATTTTGGGCAACCTGTTCAAATCGCGCACCGACGACAAAACGCGCGAGGAGCTCATCGTGCTGATGCGGCCCACCGTCCTCAAGACGCCGGAGCTGGCCGCAAAAAACACCATCAACGAAGAGCAGCGGCTGCCGGCCATTTCCGGGGCGGCGGCCGAGGACGCGGCCTACGAACGCTCCCTCATTGACGCGCAACGCAAACGTGAGCAGAAGAAATTCAAGAGTTCAAAGCAATATGACGGTTTCTTCGTGCCGTCGCCGGAACTTGACACCAACCACAACGTGATCCTGCTGGAAGATTCCGTCGCGCCGCAAACCAATGCCCCCGCGTCAGCCCAGCCGGCGGCAAAAGTCCAGGTCGTCACTCCGGTTGCGCCGGCAGTCCATCCGCAAGGCCTGGTCACGCCACCGCCGGTCGCGCCCGCCGTTCCCGCCGTTCCCGCCGCCGATGCCATTGCGCCGCCGGTGGATTCCGCGACCGCCCAGCAAAGGGCCGCCGAAGCACTGGCGCAAAAAATGATGGAACTGAATTCAAAATCAACCAACGCGTCGCATTGAAGCGGCAGCGTAGTTGCGGACCGGACGTTGTCCCTTGTTCCGCCGAGATGAATGAACCGTTTGAGAAACATATTTACCTGTTTGTGCCCGGTCCTGTTGCTGGCCTGGATGCCGGGACGCGCCCAAACGATCGTCTGGTCGGACGGTTTTGAGACCAATGCCGCCGGCAATGCAACGAGCCGCTGGACCAACTCCGGTGCCTGGCACATCAGTGCGCCCACTGCCGGCCCGGCGTTCAACGGCGCCGGTTACCGGACTCATTCCGGCGCCAGATGCGCCTCGACGCAGAATTATGCCTACAACCAGGATGGCCGGATCGTCTGCACCAACTACCTGAACGGTGGCAGTTCGCTGCTCATTCCCGATGCCAGCACCTCACCCACGTTGACTTTCTGGCACTGGGTTAATTTGGCGAATGCGCTGGGGTATGTGGAACTGAGTTCAGGAACCAACGGCTGGCAGCAAATCTCCCCCACTTACCTCAACGTCACCAGCGGCGGAGCCTGGCTGCAAAACTCCATTGATTTAAGCGCCCATGCCGGCCAGAGCGTGCAGATCGCTTTCCATTTTACTTCCGGCGGCTGCTGCGGCAACGCCCTCGGCTGGTATGTGGATGATGTGGCCGTGACGATGTTGGTGACGACCCCGCCCCAGTTGATCGTTCCGGACCCGCAAACCCTGTCTGCGGGGACAACCAACACCCTGACCGTCTATGCCACCAACAGCCTGCTGCCCAATGCCCAATACAACTTCAAGCTGCTGTCGCCTTCCTCCGGCGTTTCGCTGAACAATTCCAATGGCGTGGGCGTCCTGACCTTCCCAATCAGTCAGACTCAGTTGCCGAGCACAAACACGATCACGGTCAAGGTGACCGACAACAGCGCGCCGCCTCTCGTCGCCACCAACAGTTTTGTGGTGACCGTGGTGAATCCGTGGCTGCCGGTTTTGACGGTGCCGGGAACGCAGACCATTTATGCCGGGCAGACGCTGTCCGTGACCAATTCCGCCGTCAACGACTTTTTCTCCACCTTCACCTTTGCGCTGGTCTCCGGTTTGACCAACAATTTGGATGTTTCCGATCTCCCGGTGGACGGCGTGCTGACGTGGGCCACCACGCCCGCGCAGCCGGTGGGAAGTTACACCAATTTCATCAAGGCCACGGACAACAACGCGCCCTTCTTGAGCGCCACCAACAGTTTTGTCATCATCGTCTCGACGAATCCGCCGCCGCCGGTGCTGACGGTTCCGGCCCGGCAAACGGTTTATGCCGGCCAGACGCTGACGGTTTTCATTTCCGCCACCAACACGTTTCTGCCCGCCGACACCTATTCCTACAAAACCAATTCCGCCCCGGCCGGCGTGGTGCTGGATGCCGTTTCCGGTAAATTGACGTGGACACCGAAGCCGACGCAGTCGGCGAATACCTTAAACACCATTTCCGTGCAGGCGACGGATATTAACTACCCGGGCGTGAGCGTCATGGGCAGCTTTCAAGTCCTGGCTTCGTCCGTGCCGTTCCAGCCGCCGACTTTCACCGTTCCGCCCAGACAAACGATTTCCGCCACGAATGGTTTTCGCTTCACGCTCAACATCCAGACCAACCTGACTTGGCGGATTGACGCCTCCACCAACCTGTCGAACTGGCAGCCCTTGTTCACCAATCTGGCCGGCTCAGGCGGCACCTTGTCATTCACCGACGCACTCACCACCAATTTTTTGCGCCGCTTCTACCGGGCGGTTCTTCCGTAACTGGAATCGTTGCACTGGCACGCGGAATATTTTGGATTGCGGCGGCAAGCGAAGCGCGACGCCGCTTTTGGCGGGACGTGCCAAATAACCGAACTCCGCTTCCTTGCCAAAACGCGGGTGCCGCTGTGCTCGGCCAGAGGAGTCCAAAAGCCGCCTCCAACCGGAGGCAAGGCCAGTTGGAACGGCTTTGATAATCTCACTGTGTAGGTTCTCAATGCTGCTCTTGAACAGAATCATCCTCGTAATCTGAATCGGTTAACCAGTTTTCAGGATGACAATTAGAGCGGTTTAATAAAACTGTGGCCGTTTCTTACTGCTCTAACCGCGAGCGGAGCGCGGGCTTTAGCCCGCTTCAACGCGGATTTGCAAGGCGATGCTGAAGCGGCGTAAACGCCGCGCTCCGGCCACAGTATTTTGGAAACCGCTCTAAGGTCAGGATTAAGATTGCGAGGATTCGGCCATCAATTCGGTTGGCGAACCGCCGCGGGCCGTTTAACCTGCGCCATGCGGTTGCACGACCGATACCTGTTCCGCGAATTGCTTACGCCACTGGCCAGCTGCCTCGGCGGGTTTCTCGTTTTTTGGATTTCGTTTTTTTTCTTCAAGCAACTCGAGACGATCCAGGAGAAAAAATTGACGCTGTTCGACACGGCGGAATATTGCGCCGCCAGCCTGCCGGAATTCTTCGTCCTGGTGCTGCCCATCCTGCTGCTGCTCGCGCTGCTTTACGCACTCACGCAGCACGCGCGCCACAACGAAATCACGGCGTTGCGCGCCGCCGGTGTCGGCCTGTGGCGGCTGTGCGTGCCGTATTTCATCGTGGGGCTGCTGGCGACGGGTGTGTATTTTGCGCTGAACGAAATCGCCGTGCCGCGCTGCGCCCGCTGGGCGAACGACATTTTGTCCCGCCACGTCAAAAAGGAAAATTTGCCGAAAAGTAAAACGCGGTTCACCAAGGGTTTTCCCAATCCCCGCGCGCACCGCGTCTGGCAGTTTGACGAATACGACGCGGTCAGCACCCGGATGATCAATCCGAAAGTGACGTGGATTCTGCACGATGGCTCCTGGCGCTTTCTGCAGGCCGAGCGCGCGGTCCGCACCAACGGCGTCTGGACTTTTTCCAACGCGCAACTGTTCAAGCAGGCCGGCCCGCACGGCGCTCCCTCGCCGATGGCCGCGACCAACGTCCTCACCCTGCCGGAGCTGGACGAGACGCCGGAAAAAATCCTGCTCCTGCTCAAGTTCAGCGACACGCAAACACTGCACGGTTCGAGCGACGCCGACATCCCGCTGGCCGAGCTGTGGGATTATCTGCGGAACAATCCCGGCCTGCGCGCGGAAGATGCGCACGCGCTCCAGACCAAATTTCACGGTCGTCTCGCCACGCCGTGGACGTGCTTCGTCGTGGTGCTGATGGCGATTCCGTTCGGCGCGCAATCCGGCCGGCGGAACCTGTTCTTCGGCGTGGCGGGCAGTATTTTTATTTGCTTCGCGTATTTTGTTTTGCAGCGCGTCAGCGTGGCCTTCGGCATGAACGGCCACCTGCCCGGCTGGCTCGCGGCGTGGCTGCCAAACTTCATTTTCGCCGCCGTCGGCATCGTGCTGACGCTGCGAACGCGATGAGTTTTTAGTTTTTAATTTTTAGTTTTGAGTTCTACTTTCAGCGTGCGCCGGGGTGCGCCAACTAAAAACTTGAAATTAAAAATTAAAAAATTATTCCCGTGAGCGAGGAATTTTCCACTTCAAAATTGTCGCCAGAGCGCTTGAGCCTGCTGTATCAGGTCAGCAACGTCATCCACTCCACGCTCGATTCGCAGGAGGCGTTTCAGCTCATTGTCAGCGAAGCCGTGCGGGTGATGAAGGCTTCCAGCGGTTCGCTCGTGCTGATCAATCCGACCACCAGCTTTCTCGAAATCCACGCGGCGCAAAATCTTTCCTCGGTGGCCCGGAGATTGAAATTGCGCGTCGGCGAAGGCATCACCGGCTGGGTCGCGCGCCACGGCAAACCCGCGCGCGTCGGCGATGTCACGCAGGACAAACGCTACGTCAGCGTGCGGCGCGACGTGCGTTCGGAACTCGCCGTGCCGCTGGAAGTGCAGGGTGAAACGCGCGGTGTCATCAACGTGGATTCCGAATGCGCGGACGCGTTTTCGGCGGACGACCAGGAGTTATTGCAGGAACTCGCGATCCAGGCGGCAAAGGTGGTTCAGAACACCTGGCTCTACGAACAACTGCGGTTAAAAGTGATGTTGTTCGAGTCGCTCGCCAGCGTGAGCCGCACGATCAATTCCACATTGAACCTGGACGAGGCGTTGCGCGCCATCACCAAGGAGGCGTGCGAACTGATGCGGGCGCGGATGTGTTCGCTCATGCTGCTGGATGAATCGCGCGTGTGGCTGGACTTGCGCGCCAGCTATGGCGCGGGCGACGCCTACATCAAAAAACCGCGCCTGGCCGTCGAGGAAAGTCTGATTGGCGTGGTCGTGCGGCGCAAAAAACCGTTGCAGGCCGCCAATGTGCAGGCCGACACGCGTTATCAAAACATTGAACTCGCGCGGCGCGAAGGGCTGGTGTCGCTGTTGAGCGTGCCGCTGATTTTTTCCGGCCAGGCCATCGGTGCGTTGAGCGTCTATACCGCGCGGTCTTACAATTTTTCCAACGAGGAGATAAAAATCCTGGGCGCGCTGGCGGAGCTGTCGGCGATTGCGATTGAAAAGGCGCGGCTCTACGAGCGCATCGTGGACGTGGAGGAGCAATTGCGGCGGAACGAAAAATTGTCCGCGCTCGGTCTGCTTGCGGCGGAGGTCGCGCACGAAATCCGAAATCCGCTCACGGTGATGAAACTGCTGTATCACTCGCTGAACCTGAAATTCGAGGCGAAAGATCCGCGCTCGAAAGACGCGCAGATCATCGAGGCCAAAATCGAGCACTTGAACAAGATCGTGGAGCAGATCCTGGATTTTGCGCGCACGACGGAACCGCAATTTTCGCCGGTGAATCTGAATGACCTCGTGGATGAATTGAGTCTGCTGGTGCGGCACAAGCTGGCGAATCAAGGCGTCAAGCTGGTACGCGCTTTGCAGGCCGATTTGCCGCTGGTGTCCGGCGACGCGACGCAACTGGAGCAGGCCTTTTTGAATTTGATTCTCAACGCGGCGGAAGCCATGCCCGACGGCGGTTCGCTCACGATCAAAACCACCGCGCTCCGGTCTGGGCAGGTCGCGGTGGCCTTCAAAGACACCGGCGGGGGCATGAGCCAGGAGCAGCAGCAACGCGCGTTCAAGACTGTGCTCGCGACAACGAAAGCCAAAGGCACCGGCATCGGCCTGGCCATCGTTGGCCGGATCATCGAAACGCATCATGGTCAAATCCGGATTTTGTCGCGCCCCGGTCGCGGCACCACGATGCGCATCACGCTGCCGGTGAAATAAAAATAGTGGCACGGGCGTCCCGCCCGTGTGTCGCCGCCATTTTGCAGTGCTGAAACCCACGGGCGGGACGCCCGTGCCACTACACATAAAGATAGACGTAGAGCGAGAATGACACTGCGGCCATACCTGCCACCGCCGCGATGGACCACAAGAAACTCCGTTGCCGCGCGGCGATCGCAAATGTCGAGATGATCACCGCGAGTTGCGCCGCGAGCATCCCGTAGAAAAATTTCCCGCTGCGCGCGTGGTGCTTCTCGGCGGTGTAATTATTCTGGCGCACCTGCAATTCGTAAATGCCCGCGACCGACATGTTCAGCCGCGACTCGGCATCGTAGCGCGCCGAGGTGTAGCGCAGCCGCGCGGCGGAGAAACTGCGGAATACATTTTTGTCGCCTGCCATCAACGACTCATCGAACTTGTCCGAAGCCTTGTTGATGGGCTTGGTCGCATCATCAAACGCCGTCGCCGCATTTTGCGCGGCGGTAAGCGACCCGGCCAGCGTCGCCGGTTCTATTTGGTTGAGCGCAACGGCAATTTCCGTTTCCGGTTTGGAATTTTCCAGTGCATCGAGCGCGGCCTGCACTTTGTCATCAAATTTGGCGGGCGCGGCTTCGGGCAGTTGATTTTTTGTCAGCGCCGCGACGGTGGGCGCATCCGCATTTTGCAAAGCCGCAGCCTCGAGCGGCGGCACCTCGCTCGTGGCCGCGAGCAAATCCAGCGTGTTGTGCGCGACGGCGCTCCGCAGTTTCTTGGCCTGGTAATAACTCCACTGGTCACCCGCCTTGGACTGGAGTTGCGCCGCGAACGAGCGGTCATATTGCGCCTTGGTCATCTCGGACGATGCCAGCCCAGCTAGCATCGTCGCGATCACCGTCATCACGATGGGCGTGACGCCGAGAATCTTGCCCCACTTGGTCTGCGGGAGGTCGTGTTTGATTTCGTCGGGGATTTGGATTTTTTCCGCCATGCCTTTGATTAATTTTTCTGCGTGCAAGCTTATAGGGAAAACAACTTTCCGCCAACCGTCAAAATTTCAGGCAGTGTCCTGATTTGAATGGAGCGCGGCTGTGTCGCAGACCAGCCGCAGCATTTTGGACGCGCTGCGGCTGACGCTGCGCGCACAGCCGCGCTCCGCAAAATTCCGAATTAGGACGTCACCAAATTTCAGCCGGGGCTTGAGCTTTTGCCGGGTTTGGCCTATTTCTCGGTCATGTTCATCGTCCACGTTCATGTCCAGGTGAAGCCGGAATGCGTCGAAGCCTTCACAGCCGCGACGCGCGCCAACGCCCGCGCCAGCCGGCTCGAACTCGGCGTCCTGCGTTTCGATGTCCTCCAGCAGGCCGACGACCCGACGCGCTTCGTGCTGGTCGAGGTTTATCGCGATGCCGCCGCCAACGCCGCGCACAAGGAAACGCCGCACTATCCCGTTTGGCGCGGCACGGTCGCCCCGATGATGGCGGAACCACGTTTCAGCGTGAAGTTCAACCAGGTGTTTCCCGACTGACAAAAACGGGGGAGCGATGGGAGCGCCGGTCTCCGACCCGGCGCGTTGCGGTTGATCATTCAATAACGCGCCGGGTCGGAGACCGGCGCTCCGAAAAAAGCAAAATGCAATTTGAATTTGCCACCGCCACGCGCATCGTTTTTGGTGCGGGCGCCCTCCAGCAAGTCGGCCAGGGCGTCAAACACCTTGGCCGTCGCGCACTCGTTGTCACCGGCAGCAAACCGCAGCACGCGGAAAAACTGCTGGCCAGCCTTTCAGCCAGCGATATTGGCGCGGCGATTTTCTCCGTCGCGGGGGAGCCGGAAATTTCCACCATTGAAAACGGCGTGGCCTTCGCCAAAAAAGAGAATTGCGATTTCGTCATCGGCTTCGGCGGTGGCAGCGTGATGGACGCCGGCAAGGCCATTGCCGCGATGCTGACGAACGGAGGCGAGGTGCTTGATTACCTTGAAATCATTGGACGCGGCAAAACACTGGCAAAATGTTCTGCTCCGGTCGTTGCGATTCCCACGACCGCCGGCACGGGCGCGGAAGTCACGCGCAATGCCGTCCTCGCCGCGCCGGAACACAAAGTGAAAGTCAGTCTGCGCAGCGAGTTCATGCTGCCGCGCTTCGCCGTGATTGATCCCGAACTGACTCACGCTTTACCGGCCGCGCTGACCGCGACCACCGGTCTCGATGCGCTCACGCAGCTCATCGAGCCGTTCGTCAGCCGGCGCGCGAATCCGCTGACCGACGGTTTTTGCATCGAAGGAATTACTCGCGCCGCGTGTTCGCTGCGTGAAGCCGTTTTCAACGGCCAAAATAAATCTGCGCGTGAAGACATGGCGCTGGCGAGTTTGTTCGGCGGCCTCGCGCTGGCGAACGCCGGCCTCGGCGCGGTTCACGGATTTGCCGGCCCAATCGGCGGCAGTTTTCCCGCGCCGCACGGAGCGGTTTGCGCGGCGCTGCTGCCGCACGTCATGGCGGCAAACATCTGTGCATTGCGTGAGCGCGAGCCGGACAGTTTTGCACTGCGCCGCTATGAGCGTATCGCCGCATTGCTCACCGACGATCCGCACGCCACCGCCTATGCCGGCGTGGAGTGGGTGCAAAAACTCGTCGCCGATTTGCCGGTGCCAAACCTCGGCACTTTTGGGATCCGCGAGGAACACGTCGCCGACCTTGTGGCCAAAGCCGCCAACGCCAGCAGCATGAAGGCGAATCCCATTGCGCTCACGCCGGACGAGCTGGCGCAAACCTTGCGGCTGACCTTGTGATTTGGAAAAACCGAAGCCCTTGCAATGATGCAAAAGAACCCCCAAAGATTCAGGAAGGAAAAAGATTTTCATCTTTGTCTTTCCCGAATCTTTGGGCCGGAAATTTCCTGAACATGGACGCGACCTGCAAAAAATCACCGGTCATCGCGCAGACACAGATCATCGCGCGCAGCCTCAAACATTGGACGGGCCGCGAGCTGTTGCCCGGGAATTTTTCACCGGCTGAATTTGCGGAGAAAATTTTCCACGCGCCGTTCGTCCTTGTCTCGCACGGCACGGAAGCCGATCCCGTTTTGAATTACGGCAACGCCGCCGCGCTCGCGCTCTGGGAAATGTCGTGGGCCGAACTCACGCGCACGCCGTCGCGGCTGACCGCCGAGGCGCCGAACCGCGAGGAACGCGCCCAACTGCTCGCCACCGTCACGCAGCTCGGTTTCATTGACGATTATTCCGGCATTCGCATTGCCAAAACCGCACGCCGCTTCCGCATCGCGCAGGCGACCGTCTGGAACCTGCTTTCCGAAAGCGGCCAATGCTGCGGCCAGGCGGCGATGTTCACCCGGTGGAAATTTCTTTGAGCTTCGCCGCCGCCGTTTTAACTTGGCGGAAATTGTGAACGAAGCTGGCCATCCAACCGGACCCGATGAGCGCAAAATTATTTTGCTCCTGTGCCTGCTTGCCGCCATCCACGTTTTCATCTTCTCCGCCGCCTTTCCGTTTTTCAGCGTCGTGGACGAGCAGGCCCACTTCGATCTTGTCGTGCGCTATTCACAGGGCAGCATTCCGCACTCGCTCACGCCGCCGTGTGCCGAGGCGCTGCCGTTCATCACCCTGTTTGGCACGCCGGAATATCTGTGGCCGCCCGCCTCGCAGCCTGGCGGAGCCATCGCGCCACCGCCTTGGAAACAACCGGTGGAAACCGTTGGGAACAGACTCTTCACCAAGGAAGCCGGCTATGTGGAGAAATTCCAAAATCACGAAGCCGCCTCGCCGCCGCTCTACTACGCCGTCGCGGGCGCGTGGTGGCGGCTGGGAAAACTGCTCAAGCTGGAATACGGCGAGTTGCTTTACTGGCTGCGCTTTCTGAACGTCCCGCTCATCATGGCGCTCGTGTGGCTGGGCGCGCTGGCCGCGCGGAAAATTTTCCCGGAAAACGGTTTCATCCGCGTCGCCGTGCCCGCGCTCATCGCCTTCCTGCCGCAAACCACTTTTTACGCGATCAACAACGACATTTTTTCGCCGCTCGCCTTTGGCCTTGTGTTTGTCCTGCTGCTGGAATTCTGGGGCGCGGAAAAACCGTCGCCGCGACTGGCCGCCGGCCTCGGCCTCGCGCTGGCCGCGACGTTCCTGACCAAGATCAGCAACCTGCCGCTGCTCGCCATCGCCGGAATTTTCATCGCGCGAAAAATTTTCCGGCTCGCGCAAAGCGGCCAATGGCGTGCATCCATTTTTCCGCTGCTGATTTTGCTTTTCGCCGGCGGACTGCCGGCGGCGGCATGGATGGCTTGGTGCAAAAACAATTTCGGCGACTTCACCGGCTCGACGCTGAAAATCCAGTTCCTCGGCTGGACGCGCCAACCGTTCGCCGAATGGTTCCATCATCCGCTTTTCACTGCGTCCGGCTTTTGGTTTTTTCTGAAGGGAAATCTGACGACGTTCTGGCAGGGCGAACTGTTGTGGCAGCGCCAGCCGCTGGCGCTGCCCGCCGTAGATTCGGTTTATCTGGCGCTCACCTTCGGCACCCTCGCCATCATGCTCGCCGCCCGGCTGCGCCGCCCGCCGGCATTTTCCGCGCCGCAGCGCGCCGCCATTGGGTTCAGCTTCCTGTGCGTCGCCGCGTCATTGGCCTTCTTCGCGCTGCTGTCCGTGGAATACGATTTTCAAGAATGCTTCTATCCGTCGCGCGCCCATCCGTTTTTCGTTTCCGGGCGCTTGATGCTGGGAATGTTGATTCCGTTTTTAATCCTGTTAACCTGCGGCCTCGACCGCCTGCTGAAAATCGTTCCAAACCGCTTGAAATTTCTGGCGCTGTTCGCGCTGCTGGCCTGCATGTTCACGGCCGAAATCACGATTGACTGGAAAATTTTTCCGAACGAATACAACTGGTTTCACCTGTGAACCAGCCGGTAACCGTTGGAAAACGCTGAAAGCGGAATTGGCCGGGCGAGAGGTTGGTTGAGCAGCGCAGCCGAGGCTTCCAATTCCCGTTGCGGCCAGCCCAGCCTGATGCTACGGTTAAACTCAACAACTTATGAAAGAAATGCCATCTGCCACTTCCCGCCGGAATTTTCTCAAATCCACCATGACGCTGCCGGTCGCGCTCGCGGCCGCGCCGTCGTTGTTCATGCCCTCCGCCCGCGCCGCCGATGCGCCCGCCGCGTCCGTTGCCGGCGAGGTGTTGCCCAAACGACAGCTCGGCAAGATCGGGCCGCAGGTCACAATGCTGGCCATGGGCGGCATGATGTCGGCGTTGAGTCCCGATTACATTGACATCGCGTGGTCCATGGGCATCCGCTATTTCGACTCCGCCCACAGTTATCTCAATGGCAAGTCGGAAAAAATCTTCGCGCAGTGGCTCGCCAAATACCCGGAGCGCCGCAAGGAAATTTTTCTCGTCTCCAAGGACAGTCCAAAGCAGGGTCCGGAGCAGTTGCTGGACATGATTGATGAACGGCTCGCCGCCTGCGGCACGACTTATCTCGACGCCTTTTACATCCACGGTATCGGCGGGCCGAATCACCTGGGCTGGCCGAAGAGCGACGCCTACAAAAAAACCGCCGAGACGCTGAAAAAATCCGGCAAGGTCAAGATGGTCGGCTTTTCCTGCCACGACGGGATGCTGACGGATTATTTGAACGCAGCGGCGGAAGGCGGATTCTTGGACATCATCATGCTTCAGTTCAATCCGTTTTACGAAAAAGGCGGCGCGTTCGACAAGGCGCTTGACGCCGCGCACAAGGCAGGCATCGGCCTCGTTGCGATGAAAACCATGCGCACCCTCAGGGACGTTCCCAAACGCCTGCCGGAACTCGACAAGCTCGGCCTCACCACGCATCAGGCCGTGCTGCATTCCGCATGGAGCGACCCGCGCATTTCCGCCGTCGTCAACATGATTGACAATGTGGATCAGATGCAGAACAGCACCGCCGCCGCACGCAGTTACAAGGAGCCGCTCAAGTTCGCGCACATGGAGCTGCTCAAGCAAACCATCATCGCCGGCCGCCGCACGATGTGCACCGGCTGTCCGTCCTGCGAGGCGTTCGCGAAACAAAACGATTTTGCGTTCCATGACATTTCCCGGTTCGTCACCTACTACGAGCAGGACGGCAATACCGAGGCGCGCGAGTTTTACCACGCGCTCCCGGCGGAAGTCCGCGACACGTCGAAAGTGGATCTCGCCGCGCTGCGTGACGGCTGCCATTTCAAGACGGACTATCCCGAAATCATCCGCCGCGCCGAGCGCTACTTCGCCTGAACCATGAAAACACCAAACTCAAATCTCTCGCGCCGGAATTTTCTCCGCAACGCCATGATCGCGCCCGCCGGCCTCGCGCTGGTGTCGTCGTTTTCCGCCAAAGCGGAAGATGCGCCCAAAACTTCCGCCGATGCGCCGCCGCCGGTGCCCACGCGCAAGCTGGGCAAAAACGGCCCGGAAGTGAGCATGTTGATCATGGGCGGCGACCTGCCGGCCTACAGCCCGGAACATTTGGATGTCGGCTGGTCGCTGGGCATTCGCTATTTCGACACCGCCTCGATGTATGGCGGTGGCAACGACGAACTCAAGGTCGCGCAATGGCTGACGAAATATCAGGAGCGCCGCAAAGATTTGTTCCTCGTTTCCAAGGATCATCCGCGCCAGCCGGAGCAGATGCTGGAAATGATTGACCGGCGTTTGGAAAAATTGAAGACGAGCTATCTTGATCTGTTTTTCATTCATGGCATCAACCCGCGCGAATACGGCGAAGACTCGTTGAACTGGCCGAAAAGCGACGCGCTCAAAAAAGTCGCGGAAAAATTAAAGAGTTCCGGCAAGGTGAAAATGATTGGCTTCTCCTGCCACGACGCCCAGGCCAACGAATATCTGACCGCCGCCGCGCAAGGCGGTTTTCTCGACGCCATCATGGTGAAATACACGCCGTTCTTCACGAAAGGCGACGGCTTTGACAAAGCGCTCGACGCCTGCCAGGACGCCGGCATCGGCCTCATCGCGATGAAAACCTTGCGCAACGCCGCCGATGCGCCGAAGCGATTGCCGGAATTTGACAAGCTCGGACTGACGATGCACCAGGCGTTGTTGCAGGCTTGCTGGAGCGATCCGCGAATCAGCGCCGTGTGCAACCGGATGCAAAACGCTGACAACATCCAAACCAGCGTCGCGGCCGTGCGTGGTTACAAAGGCCCGCTGAAAATGGCGCAAATGGAATTGCTTCGCGAAACGTTGCTTGCCAGCCGCCGCGCGATGTGTCCGGGCTGTCCTTCCTGCGATAAGATCGGCGCGGAACTGGATTTTGCGTTCGGCGACATTTCGCGCTTTGTGATGTATTACGAGCAGGACGGCGATCTCCGGGCGCGCGAGCAATATCATCAATTGCCCGCAGTTCATCGCGACGCGTCCAGCGTGGATCTCGCCGCGCTGCGCGATGCGTGTCAGTTCAAAGTGGATTATCCCGAAATCATCCGCCGCGCCGAACGCTATTTCGCCTGAAGATGAAACCGCGAAATAC
>ODAK010002748.1_pt1 | contig 18431 bp, 14 predicted proteins | sample 1539591 | NCBI WGS metagenome assembly ODAK01 (sample SAMEA3539303, study PRJEB22396) | soil metagenome | biome: tundra; feature: field; material: soil | place: USA | collected 2010-05 | depth 0.15 m | reverse complement strand
TCTGGTGCTCAGCCGACGTCGGCTGGGTCACCGGCCACTCCTACATCGTCTACGGACCGCTGGCCAACGGCGCGACCAGCGTCATGTACGAAGGCGCGCCTGACTATCCGCACAAGGGGATCTGGTGGGAGCTGTGTGAGCGCTACGGCGTGACGGTGTTCTACACCGCGCCGACCGCGATCCGCGCGTGCATGAAGTGGGGCGTCGAGCACGTCGAGAAGCGTGACCTCTCCAAGCTGCGCCTGCTGGGAACGGTCGGGGAGCCGATCAACCCCAAGGCCTGGCTCTGGTATCACAAGGTCATCGGCGGCGAGCGGTGCCCGATCGTCGACACCTGGTGGCAGACCGAGACCGGCATGATCATGATCACGCCGCTGCCGGGGATCGTCGCCACCAAGCCCGGCTCGGCGACGCGCGCGTTCCCCGGCGTCGCGGCCGAGGTGGTGGATGAGCGCGGGGGCAAGCCGATCGACTCCGGCCAGGGCCTGCTGGTGCTCAAGCGCCCGTGGCCCTCGATGCTGCGCACGCTCTACAAGGAGGACGACCGCTTCGTCGAGACGTACTTCTCCAAGTTCGGCAAGGAAACCTACCTCGTCGGCGACGCCGCGCGCAAGGACAAGGACGGCTATTTCTGGATCATCGGCCGGATCGACGACGTCGTCAACGTCTCCGGGCACCGGCTTTCGACGGCCGAGGTCGAGTCGGCGATCGTCTCGCACCCGAAGGTCGCCGAGGCGGCGGTGATCGGGCAGGCCGACGAGGACATCGGACAGGCGATCTGCGCGTTCGTGACCCTCCAGGGGACGACCGAGGGCACCGAAGCACTGATCGACGAGATCCGCGGACACGTGGCGGACCGGATCGGCAAGTTCGCGCGTCCCAAGCGGATCATCTGGGCCGATGACCTGCCCAAGACCCGCTCGGGCAAGATCATGCGCCGCCTGCTCCGCGACATCGCCGAGGGTCGCGCGCTGGGCGACGTCACGACGCTGCGCGATCCTGACGTGGTGGCGCAGCTCGAGGGCAAGATCAAGGAAGAGCATTCGGCGGGCTGATCCCCGCCCCGCCGCCGTGGCCACCGCGTACGCGTGGTGGCCACGGCGTACGCGTGGTGGCCACCGGCTCCGGCGCCGTGGGCGCCGTCCGGATGCCCGTTCCGATGCCCGGCGCGCTCAGACGCCGAGTCGCCGCCCCAGCTCGGCGGCGTGCCGGCGGGCGACCGGGATCGTCTGACCGCCGGGGAAACCGAGCTCGGCGGTCCCGCCGAGCAGCGGTCGAAGCTCTACGGCCCGCAGCAGATTGGCCACGTACTGCCGGTGAACGCGGACGAACCCGAACGGTTCCCAGCGGCGCTCGATCTCGGCCAGCGTCGCCCGCAACAGGTAGCGGCCGTCTTCGGCCACGATGCGCACGAAATCCCCATAGGACTGGACATAGAGGATCGCGCCTCTGGCGATCAGCCGAGTAGCGCCGGTCCGGACGTTGGCCACCGCGACCATCCCGCTGTCCGAGTCGGCCGGGGAGCGGCGGCCGCGCTGCGTGTCGACGGCCCCGGCCGCCGGTGCCTCGACCGCGGCGGCGACGCGTCCCACCGCCTCCTCCACCCGGCGTCGCCCGACCGGTTTGAGCAGGTAGTCCAGCGCGTGCAGCTCGAATGCGTCGACGGCGGCGTTGTCATAGGCGCTGACGAACACCAGCTGTGGGGCGGCCTCAAAGCGTCGCAGCACGCGTCCGAGCGCCAGGCCGTCCAGGTCGGGCATGCGCACGTCGAGGAAGATCGCGTCATATCGGTGAGCGGTGGCCTTCAAGAGCGCATCGTGGCCGTCGAACGCGCACTCCACGTTGCCGACGCTGTGACAGCTGCGCAGCAGGCGGGCCAGGTCCTGCAGCTGGGTCTGCTCGTCGTCCACGGCGAGGATCGTGAGCCGATCGCCGCTCACGGCTGTCCCGCCACCGCCGCGACCGGCTCGTGCTGTGGCAGCTCACCGTGCAGGTTGGGCACGGTCATGATCGCCGTTGTCCCCTCCCCGAGCCGGGACTCGATCGCCAGCGCGTAGCGCTCTCCGAACGTGGCCCTCAGTCGCGCGTCGACGTTGGAGAGCCCGATCCCGCCGCCGGCGCCGGCCAGCACGGCCGGTACCCGCTCGGGCGCGATGCCGATGCCGTCGTCGTTGACGCGCAGCTCCACGTCGCCGCCGCGCACGACGCGGGCCACGATCATGATCCGGCCGGTTCCGGCTCGACGCTCGACGCCATGGCGGATCGCGTTCTCCACCAGCGGCTGCACCGACATCGCCGGCACCACCGCATCCCTGGTGTCAGGCGCCAGGTCCACGGTCACGTGCAGGCTGTCACGGAAGCGCGCCTGCTCCAGGCGCAGGTAGCGCTCGACGTGGTCGACCTCTTCGGCCAGCGTCACGTAGGAGCGCCCGTCGCGGAACAGATAGCGCGTGAACTCGGCGAAGTCGATCAGCAGCTCACGAGCCTCCTCCGGACGTGCGTGGATGTCGCCCGCCACGGCGGCGAGCGCGTTGTAGATGAAATGCGGCGAGATCTGAGCCCGCAGCGCGCGCAGCTCGGCGCGCGCCAGGCGTTCCTCCTGCTCGGCCACAACCGACAGCTCGACCTGCGCCGAGACGAGGCTCGCCGCCTCCTGCACTACGCGCAGCTCGTCCTGGCTGGGGCGCCCGACGGAGCGATAGAAGGCGATCAATGTCCCCACCCGCTTGCCCTGCACCATCAACGGCGCCAGCACCGCCGAGCGCAGCGGACAGCTGGGATCGGACGAGACCAGACGCGGCACGATCTGAACCCGATCGTCAGGCGTACGGGCCAGTAATCGGGAGAGCAGATCTCCGGGGCGGACCTGCTCGCGTCCCTCGCCATCGATCGCCAGCACCGCGCGCGTGTCCGCCAGCGCGATCGCCGCCGAGCCGGTCAACGCCCGCAGGTGGGGCACCGCCTCCGCGGCCGAGCGCGAGTGAAGGCCACGGCGCAGCAGCGGCAGCGTCGAGCTGGCGGCGTGCAGGGCTGACTGCATCCCGGCGGCCAGCGGCGTGTCGACCACGCGCGGCGTGCAAACGGCCCGCCATACGACCACGGTCGTGGCGGCCAGGCCGATCCCGAGCAAAACGCCCAGCGCGAGGTCCATGAAGCTCATGTGTAGCTTACCGGCGCCCCGTGACGGCGCGCAGGTCGGCGCCGGCGGGCGATTGTCGCTTGTGTCTGGACGCCCGGGGAGAGATGATGCGCAGATGAGCTCAACATCCTCGTTCACCTCCTACGACGACGCTTGCGCGAGTCACCACTGGGACGTGCCCGAGCACTACAACATCGCCGCCGACGTCTGCGACCGCCATCCGCGTGACAAGCTCGCGATGATCCACGAGGACTTTCACGGCAATGTCCGCCGGATCACCTGGGGCGAGCTGCAGGACGCCTCCAACCGGTTCGCCAACGTGCTGGCCGCGCATGGCGTGCAGAAGGGCGACCGCGTTGCGATGCTGCTGCCGGCGACACCTGAGACGGCGGCGGCGTTCTTCGGCACCTGGAAGGTTGGGGCGATCCTGCTCTCGATGTCGGTCCTCTACGGCGATGAGGGCATCCGTCACCGCGTCAGCGACTCACAGCCCAAGGTGCTGCTGACCAACGCCGCCAACGCCGATCGGATCGAGCGCTCGCTGGTGGAGCAGCTGCTGGTCCTCGACGACGAGCTCCTGAGCGGCGGATCAAGCTCGTTTGACCGGGTCGACACCCTGGCCGAGGATCCGGCGCAGCTCTACTACTCCTCGGGCACGACCGGACTCGCGAAGGGGATCCTCCACGCGCATCGCTACATCCTCGGCCACGAGGAGTTCGTCTACTGCCACGACGTGCGCGACGGCGAGACGTTCCACGGCATGGGGGAGTGGGCCTGGGCCGCCGGCATCGCGCCGCTGCTCGGTCCGTGGCGCTACGGAGCCGTGCAGGCCGTGTACCAGCGTGAGGGGGGATTCGATCCCGCCAAGCAGCTCGACTTCCTCTCCCGCCACGGCGTCACCAACGTGTTCGGTACCCCGACGGCGATTCGCTCGATGATGTCGATCTCGGACGCCGGCACCCGCTACCCGCAGAAGTTCCGGATCGTCTGCTCGGCGGGCGAACCGCTCAACCCGGAGGCGATCCGCTGGTTCCGTGACCAGTACGGCGTGACGGTGCTCGACTACTACGGGCTGACGGAGTCCTATCCGTTGTGCGCCAACTTCCCGTTCATGGAGGTGCGTGAGGGTTCGATGGGCAAGCCGATGCCGGGCTGGGAGGTGGCGATCCTCGATGAGGGCGAGCGGCCCGTCACCCAGGGTCAGCGGGGCGAGATCTGCCTGCGCGCGCGCACGAATCCGCACTATCCGCTCGGCTACTGGAACCGCCCCGCCGAGGACTCCGAGGACGTGTTCGGTGGTCAGTGGTTCCACACCAAGGACGCTGCCAGCACCGACCCGGACGGCTACTTCTGGTACGAGGGCCGGGCCGATGACGTGATCATCTCGGCCGGCTACCGGATCGGTCCGTTCGAGGTGGAATCGGCCTGCCTGGAGCACCCGGCAGTCGCCGAGGCGGCGGCGGTCGCCGCGCCTGACGAACGGCGTGGCAAGGTGGTCAAGGCGTTCGTCGTGCTCGCCGCCGGGTACGAGCCGAGCGACGGACTGGCGGAGGAGATCAAGGCCTACGTCCGCGACCACCTGTCCGCCTACGCCTACCCGCGCCTGGTGGAGTTCGTCCCGGATCTGCCCAAGACGCTGACCGGCAAGATCAGGCGGATCGAGCTGCGCCAGCGCGAGCGCGACGAGGCTGCCGGACACTGAGCTCGGACTCGGCCGCCTCGGGACGGCTTCCGCGGGCCCGGCTTCAGGGGCCCGCGGTGGTGCGCGAGTGGCTGCGCATCTCGGACAGGATGCGCTCCAGGCGGGGCTCCGTGTCGGAGTCGATGTGGGTCATCGCACCGGCGACGGCGGGGTGCACGGCGGCGATCTGGGCGTGCATCTCGTGCGCCACCGCTCGATAGCTCGGATGGCCCTCGCGGCCCGAGCGCAGCTCGATCAGCTGCATCGCCTCACGTGCGTTGAGATCGAGGACGAAGCGGAGCCGGTAGCCGAGGCACAGCGCATAGGGCGCGGCCATCTCCAGGCCGCCGTCGGCCAGCCGGGAATACTCGGCCGCCGAGACCTCGAGCGCGCGCTGGTAGCGCGCGCCACAGCCCGCCAGCGTCACCTGCTCGGGTACGTCGGCGCCGAGGTCGGGCGTCAGCGCCTGCCATTGCACCGTCAGCATCCGATGGCGCTGGAGGTCACGGAAGGCGCCGTAGTCCGAGACGATCTCAAAGCGGTAGCGCAGCGCCTCAAATCCCCGTCCCGGCCGGTGGCGACGATTGGCCCGAGCACCGACCAGATCGGACAGCAGTTCGGCGCGCGCGGGCTCCGACAGCGACTCGACCGAGCGCCGGATGCTCGGCTCCGAGGTCGCCGATGACTCAAACAACAGCGCTGTGAGCAGGTCATCCTCGTCGCCGTGCACGCTCAGCAGCCTGACCGACGGCCCGCGAGGATCCTCCTCGTGGGGGTGGTGGAGGCCGAGACGGTCGGCCCAGTGCGCCCCGGCCCGCGCCCGCGATTGCAGGTAGCCGATCCACTCGCCGCCACGGTCAGGCCGCTGCACCCGTGCGACGAAGCTCGGCATCACCGTCTGCACCTCGGCCAGGACCATCGCGCCGTAGCTGCGTGCCTCGGGCAACGGGTGCGCGAGCAGATGCAGGATCAGCTGCTCGTAGGTCTGGCCGCTGGCGAAGATGCCCATGTGCGACAGCGAGCTCGCCGGCAGCAGTCCCCTCAGCAGATCCAGCGCCTTGGCCTTGATCGCGCGCGCATAGGCAGCCGCCGGTTCATCGCCGGCGCGCGGGTACTCGCTCTGGGCCCAGAGGATCACCCTCGGCAGCGCCGCCGCATAGATCGAGAACAGCTCGTCCATCGCCTCGACGTACTGGGGCCCGAGCTCCGGATCGCGGTAGTAGCGATAGCCGCCCGGCGGGGCCGGCATCGGGGAGTCGTAGGCGATATAGCGCGTGGACTGCTCCAGGTAGGCGCCGAGCCGCGGGCGCTGGAGCACCTTGGTGAGGACGTTGGAGACCCATTCGCAGGCCACGTGCGCGCCTCCGAGCTGGGCGACCGAGTCATCGCCGTAGCCAAGAAAGATCCGCTCGTAGAGTTGCGCGGCCCGGCCGCCTTCGGCCTCCTGTGTACGCGCGCCGGTGTCAGGGAGATCGTCGGCGAACTCGTCCAGGAACATCCGCCGCAGCGTTCCGGGGTAGCGCGAGTAGCGGGCGAACAGCGCGCCCTTGACGGTCTCCGGCAGGTTGACCAGCGCGAACACCGGCCGGTCGACGTTGCTGAAATGCGCGCTCAGGCGAGCGCGCTCTGGCTCGGTGAAGGTCTCGACCGGGTACTGCACGGGCGGTCGATCGTAGCGGCGCCGGCGGCGCCTGCGTCGCTACCAGCGCCCGCGATGCACGACCTCAGCCAGCGGCCGGCGATCGGGACGCTTGATCGGCGCAAGTGCCCGGCCGGCCGGATAGCCGAGGTCGATCATGTACGCGACGTAGCGATCCTCCGGCAGCCCGAGGATCTCCCGTGCCTGCTCCTGGTCGCCGACGGCCGAATGGCCTGAGCCGATCCCCAGGTCGGCAGCGGTGATCAGCATCGCCATCGTCGCCTGTCCGAGGTCGTAGTTGGCCCGCTCGCGCACGGTTGCGTCATCTCCGTCGGCCAGCACCAGCGCGATCGTCGCCGCCGAGCCGGCCACGTGCCCCGCGCCCCGCCACACCTGGGCCAGCCGCGCAAGCTGCTCACGGTCGGTCACCACGACGAAATCCCACGGCTGCCAGTTGCGCGAGGAGGGCGCCCGGCGACCGGCCTCCAGGATCCGGTCCAGGTCGTCGTCGCCCAACGGCCGAGGTTCGAACTCGCGTACGTTTCGTCGTGAGGTGATCGCATCCCAGGTTTCCATGGCCGGTGCTCCTGTCGTGGATTTAGGGCCCTGACGAACCCTTGTGATCAGACTGTAGGTCGTGGCGCTCGAATACGTGGACGTGCTGATCGTCGGTGCCGGACTATCGGGGATCGGCGCCGGCTGCGATCTGCAGGCCAGATGCCCGGAGCGGAGCTACGCAATCCTGGAGGCGCTCGGGGGCACACGGCGGAAGGTCGACGGTCGTGAGATCGCGCTCTCCCAGACGCGGGGCTAGAAGGGGACGATGCTCTCAGACGTGCCCAACCTGGCGCTGGTGTTCGGCTACACGAACGCGTCCTGGACGCTCAAGAGCGATCTGACCTGCCGCTACGTGTGCGGCTGCTGCGCCACATGGACCGTCACGGATATGCGTCCTGCACGCCGCGCAACCGCGATCACACGCTCGCCTCAGAACTGTTCATCAAGCTCTCCTCCTCCTCTTTCCAGCGCTCGGTGCAGCAGTTCCCCCACCAGGGTGCCAGGCGCCCGTGGCGGCTTTATCAGAACTATCTGCTGGACATCCTCGCGCTGCGCCTGGGCGCGATCGAGGACGGGGCGCTGGAGCTCGCTTGAGGGCCAGCGGCCTAGAAGATGCCGCCGATCGCGTGCCCGGCGTGAGCCACCAGGTGAAACAGCGGCGTGGGGAAGACCCCGAAGAAGATGCTCGCGGCCGCGAACACCATCGCCACCAGCGCCAGCTCGCCGTAGGGCACAGCGCGCGCCGCGGTCGCCCAGCCCTCGCCGTCGGCTTCCGTCGCGCCGCCGGCGATCTGCGCCAGCGCGCCCGGCCCAGGACTCACGCCCGGCACCGGCGCGGTCGATGGCGCGCTCATCCAGATCGTGGACACCACCCGCAGGTAGTAGCCGAGCGAGATCATCGAGCCGATCACCAGCACGATCGCCAGCCAGGTGTAGTCGCCGTTGATCAGTGCGTGGATCAGCTGGAACTTGCCGATGAACCCGACGGTGCCCGGGAGCCCGGCCAGCGACAGCATGGCGATCGTCAGCGGCCAGGCCAGCCAGGGTCGCCGGGCGCCGAGGCCCGCCAGCGCCGAGATGTCGTCGCCGTCGGCGCGTTCCTGCTGCTGGGCGATGATCACCGCGAACGCGGCCAGGTTCATCGCCAGGTAGACCACCAAGTAGAGCACCGTGGCCTCGATCCCGAGCTGGCTGCCGACCACCACGCCGCCGAGCATGTAGCCGGCCTGCGCGACGCCCGAATATCCCAGCATCCGCTTCAGCGACGACTGCCCGAGCGCGCCGACGTTGCCGACAAGGATCGTGATCGCGGCGATCGTCGCCACCGCCGGTGCCCACGTGCCCTGCGCGCTGATCCCCGCGACGTCGAAGAAGCGCAGGAACACGCCCAGCGCGGCGGCCTTGGTGGCGGTGGCCATGAAGGCGGTGACGGGCGTCGGCGCCCCCTCGTAGACGTCGGGCGTCCACTGGTGGAACGGCGCCACCGAGGCCTTGAAGGCAAACCCGACGATCACCAGCGCAAAGCCGGTGAACAGCATCGGATCGCCGAGCACGCCGCTGGCGAGACCGCCGCCGGAGATCGCGGTGGCGATTCCGCTGAACTCCATCGAGCCGGTGGCGCCATAGACCAGCGCCAGGCCGTAGGCGAGTGTGGCCGAGCCGACCGACCCGACGATCAGGTACTTCAACCCTGACTCCAGCGACCCCTCGCGGCTGGCCTCCGATGCGCATAGCACGTACAGCGGGATCGACAGCAACTCGAAGCCGATGAACAGCGTCACAAGGTTCTCGGCGGAAACGAGCACGTTCATCCCCAGCACGCTGAACAGCAGCAGCGAGTAGTACTCGCCGTGCCCGGCCTCCCCGGGCGCCCGGGTGCGCAGTGACAGCAGCACGGCGGCGATCGCCGCGACCGAGAAGATCATGTCGAGCACCAGCGCCAGTGCATCGATCTGCAGCGCGCCGGAGATGATCAGGGTGTGGTCCTTGAAGCGCGCGATCTCGAACCCGAGTGAGACGGCCAGGGTGAGGATCGTCAGCACCGGGACCGCGCGCTCGCGCGCGACAGCACCGCGCAGCAGACCGAGCAGCAGCACCAGCAGCGCGCCGACGGTCAGCGCCACGAACGGCGACAGCGCGGCCCAGTCGATGTGCGGACCCTTGATGTGGTGGGCGGCCACGGCCAGTGGCAGCAGGGCGCTCAGCGAGTTCATGGCGCCGCGCTCGCGGTCAGGGGGCTCTGCTGTTGCTGCTGCGCCGGGGCGATCGCGGCCTTCAGCGAGGACTCGGAGCGCCGCAGCCCGAACTGCGGGTAGAAGGCCAGCACCAGGATCACGGCGACGAGCGGCACGATCGCGACCGCCTCGCGCAGGCCGATCTCGCTGGAGTGCACGCGTTCGCTTGAGTTGTTGTGCATCGCGGTGATGTACAGGCGCAGCGAGTAGAACGCGGCGCCAACGACGCCGGCCGATGCGATCAGCGCCAGCGCCAGCTTGGCCTTGAACAGCCCCAGCAGGATCATGAACTCACCGACGAAGTTCGCCGAGCCGGGCATCGCCAGCGTGGCCAGCGTGACGACCAGGAACAGACCGGCCAGCACCGGGGCGCGGAACGCCAGCGCCCCCATCTGGCGCAGGTCCTCCGATCCGCCGGCGCGGGCGGCGAGCGCCGCGACGATGAAGAACAGCGGCGCGGTCACCAGCCCGTGATTGACCATCTGCAGCAGCGCGCCCTGTCCACCCTCGGGCTGCAGCGAGAAGATCCCCAGCATGATGAAACCGAGCTGGGCGACGCTGGAGTAAGCGACGACAAGGCGGGCGTCGGGCGTGGTGAACGCCACCGCGGTCGCCCACAGGATCGAGACCAGCGCGATCAGCAGCATCAGCGTCTGGTAGTGCGCCGAGGCGTACGGGAACAGCGGCAGCACGATCCGCAGGAAGCCGTAGGCGGCGACCTTGGAGAGGATCCCGGAGAACACCGCGACGGCCGGGATCGGCATCGACTTGTAGCCGTCAGGCAGCCAGCCGTGGAACGGCACCAGCGGCATCTTGACCAGGAAGGCGACCGCGAAGCAGAGGAAGATCCAGTCCTGGGAGGTGTGTGACAGCGGTACGCGCTGCAGCGCCGAGAGCGCGAAGTTCAGTCCCGTCTGGTGCTGGCCGGCCGCCAGCACGCCGGTGGCGATCGCCGCCACCAGCATGAAGAAGGAGCCGATCAGCGTGTAGATCACCAGCTTGGTCGTCGCGCGCACGCGGTCGCCGGTGCCCCACATTCCGATCAGGAAGTAGAACGGGATCAGCATCAGGTCGAAGAACACCACGAACAGCGCCAGGTCCTGCGCGCAGAACGCGCCGAGCACGGCGCTCTCGGCGAGCCCGAAGAAGAAGTAGTAAAGCCGCGGACGCTCCCACTCCCGGGTCGTCGACCACACCAGCGCGGCGGTGAACAGCGCCGTGGTGAGCACGACCAGGGCGACGTTGAGGCCGTCGAGGCCGAGCTTGTAATGGATCCCCAGCGCCGAGATCCAGACCTTGTCGGTGACGAACTGCAGTCCGGCGTGACCGAGCTTGAACCGGGCCAGGAACGAGATCGCGATCCCCAGCGTGATCACGCTGCCGGCCGCGTTCGCGCGCCCGACGGCGCGGCCGGACAGCTGCGCGGCGATCAGCGCGATCACCGCCGGAAGCCAGATCAGGATCGAGAGGGTCATGGCCTGATGCTCCGGGAGGGGAGTGAGGGGTCGAGGCGGGCGTGCATCAGGATGAGGAGATCAGGAAGTAGAGGGCCAGGCCGGAGATGCCGACCACCAGTGCCAGTGCGTAGTAGCGCACGAAGCCGGTCTGGGCGCGGCGCACCGCGGCCGAGGCCGCCCGCACGACGCAGACGCCGCCGCCCGTCACCCCGCCGGCGATCACCACCCGCTCCAGCACGGACTCGGCCAGGCGCCCGAGCCATTGCGCGGGACGCACGACGATCAGGTCGATCAGCTCATCGAAGTACCACTTGTTGTAGAAGAAGCGGTGCAGCGGCGAGAAGCGCTCCTGCAGCCGGGTGGCGGTACCGGGCGCGACGACATAGATCCGGTAGGCGATCGTGATCCCCGTGATCGCGATCGCGGCCCCGATCACCAGCCCGACCCAGGCCGAGCCGTTGGACGGCTCGGCGCGGGTCAGCACCGAGTCGGCGAACGTCGGGCTCAGGAAGCGGCTGATGCCGGCGTCGATGCCCGGGATCTGGATCACGCCGCCGATCACCGCCAGGATCGCCAGCGCGCCCATCGCGAACTTCATCGGCATGTGCTGTTCGGCGATCGGGTGCGCGGGTCCGGGGAAGCCGACGTCGGTGTCCTCGGTCTCGCCGGTGAGCGGGTTGGTGGGGACCGCGTGGTGGACCTGATGGCCGCGCGCCAGCTCGCTCGCCTCCTCGCAAGGCTCGCCGAAGAACGCGCGGAAGATCATCCGGAAGGTGTAGATCGCGGTCAGCAGGGCGCCGACGTAACCGAGGATTCCCAGGATCTCAAAGCCGCCGCCGCGGTGATCGAGGTAGGCGATGATGTCGTCCTTGGACAGCCAGCCGGAGAACGGCGGCATGCCCGACAGCGCCAGGCCGCCGACGACGAAGCATCCGAACGTGAACGGCATCACGCGTCGAAAGCCCCGCATCCGGTCCAGTGACTGCTCGCCGCCCATCGCGCTGATCACCGAGCCGGCCGACATGAACAGCAGCGCCTTGAAGAAGGCGTGGGTCATCAGGTGAAACAGGCCCGCGGTGTAGGCGCCGACCGAGACGCCCATGATCATGTAGCCGATCTGCGACATCGTCGAGTAGGCGATCACCCGCTTGAGGTCGGTCTGCACGATCGCGATCGTCGCGGCGATCACCAGCGTCGCGCAGCCGACGATCGCTCCGACGTCGGCCGCCGTGGTGGCGATCTCGAACAGCGGATGCATCCGCGCGATCAGGTACACGCCGGCGGTCACCATCGTGGCGGCGTGGATCAGCGCCGAGACGGGCGTCGGGCCCTCCATCGCGTCAGGCAGCCAGGTGTGCAGCGGCACCTGGGCGGACTTGGCGAATGCGCCGACGAGCAGCAGCAGGCAGCCGGCGACGATGTCCGGGCTGTTGTGCGCGAAGACGGAGTGCGCCGTGGTGAAGGTCGCGGTGAGATCGACCGTGTGGGTGTGCTTGAAGATGAAGAACGTGCCAAACACCAGGCCCACGTCGCCGAACGTGTTGATCACGAATGCCTTGATCCCGGCTCGGGTCGCGGTCCGGCGGCGATACCAGAACGAGATCAGCAGATAGGACGCCGCGCCGACGAACGCCCAGCCGACGATCAGCAGCACGAAGTTGCCGGCCAGCACGAGCAGCAGCATCGAGAAGACGAAGAAGTTCAGGTAGGCGAAATAGCGCACGTAGCCGCGGTCTGAGTCCATGTAGGCGACCGAGTAGAGGTGGATCAGCGTCGAGACGCCGGAGACCACCAGCACCATGAACACCGACAGCGGGTCGACCAGGATCGACAGCTTGGCGTCGACGCCGACACTGGAGTCATAGCTCCAGATCGCCGAGGTGAAGTGGCGGTGATCCGGGCTGTGGCCCAGCATCGCCACGAGCGCGGCGACGCTCAGAACGAATGCGGCGGCGATCGCCGCGGTGGCGATCCAGCCCGCGGCCTTGCCGGGCAGGCGGCGCCCGCCCAGGGCGATGATCACGGTGCCCAGCAGCGGGCAGAGCAGGATCAGCCAGCCGAACGTGCTCGCGGCACCAGGATGGTCGATGACCAGCGCCCCGGCTAACGTCATCCCCGTCTCATCCCTGCAGCTCGTTGAGCTCGTCGACGTTGATCGGCAGCTGGCGGCGGTAGATCGCGACGATCAGCCCCAGCCCGACCGTCACCTCACACGCCGCGACGACCATGATGATCAGCGCGAACACCTGACCGTCCTCGCCGCCCCACATGCGCGAGAACGCCACCAGTGCCAGGTTGGGGGCGTTGAGCATCACCTCCAGGCAGAGCAGGATCACCAACGGGTTGGGACGCGTGAGCACGCCCGCCGCGCCGATGCAGAAGATCAGCGCCGAGACGACCAGGTACCAGCCGATGGCCATTACTGCTGGCCTCCGACGGGCTCCGGTGCGGCCGGGTGGTCCTCGCCGTCGGCCTCGGGCGGCTCCGCCGCAGGGCTGTGGCGCATGCCGGCGGCCTCGGCCATCGTCCCGGTGTAGACCGGGCGAACGGGGTGATAGCGGGCCTCCAGCGCCTCATCGACCTCCTCCAGGCCGCGCCGCCGGCGCGCCAGCACGACCGCCCCGACGGCGGAGACCAGCAGCAGCAGCGAGGCGACCTCGAACGGGAACAGATAGGTCGTGAGAAACAGCTGACCGATGTGCCGCGGGGTGCCGAAGCCGGGGATGTAGGGGGCCCCGTGACCCGAGACGCCCTTCAGCGCCGAGCCAAGCAGCGCCACGCACAGCTCGATTGCCACCGCCAGCGCGAACAGCGGCCCCAGCACGCGCAGCGCGGGGCCGCTGCGCGCCACCGACTCGATCCCGCCACCGACGTAGGCGACGACGAACACGTACAGCACCATCACCGCGCCCGCATACACGATCACCTGCGCGGCGGCGACGAACTCGGCTCGCAGCAGCAGGAACAGGGCGGCCAGGGAGATCAGGTGGATCACCAGCGACAGCACGCTGTAGAACGGGTTGCGCAGCAGCACCACGCCAATCGCTCCGCTCAGCGCGCCGATCGCGGCGATGAAGAACAGCACGGCCGACATCTGGCCTACTCCCCCTCCCGCCGCAGCGGTGTGCGCTCGATCGGCTCGGCCAGCAGCATCTCCTTGGTGAAGATCAGATCCGAACGGGTGTAGTCAGACAGCTCGTAGTCGTGGCCCATGGTGATCGCGTCAAACGGGCACGCCACCTCGCAGTAGCCGCAGAAGATGCAGCGGCTGAGGTTGATCTCGTAGACGGCCGCGTAGCGCTCGCCGGCCGAGATGCGGTTCTCCGGCGTGTTCTCGGCGGCCACGACGCGGATGCAGTCCGCCGGGCAGGCCGCGGCGCACAGCGAGCAGCCGACGCACTTCTCCAACCCCGTGTCCTCAAAGCGGTGCAGCTTGTGGCGACCGCGAAAGCGTGGGTAGACCGGCGTCTTCTCCTCGGGATACTGGATCGTCGAGGGTCCCTCGACGATCCGCGCGAAGGTCGTCTTCAGTCCGCGCAATGTCTCGCCGAACACGCGGTAGGCGCCGCGGACGGGCCCGGCCCCGGGCGCGCGGATCACCTCGATGACGTCGGATCCGGGGTCGTACGGGGTCATGCACATCTCCTTGCCGGCGGACTCATCCGGCTACCAGGATCGCGGTCACCAACAGGTTCACGGTGGCCAGCGGGAGCAGGATCTTCCAGCCGAAAGACATCAGCTGGTCGTAGCGCAGGCGCGGCAGTGTCGCGCGCACCCAGATGAAGAAGGTGATCACGATCATCATCTTGGCGAGCACGATGAACGGGTCCACCCAGCCGGGCGGTTGGATCCCGAACGGCATCAGCCAGCCGCCGAGGAACATCGTCGTGGCGATCCCCGCGACGACGATCATGTTCATGTACTCGGCGAACAGGAAGGCCACGAACGCGGTCCCGCCGTACTCGGTGAAGTAGCCGCCGACCAGCTCGGCGTCGGCCTCGACGAGGTCAAACGGCGCGCGGTTGGTCTCCGCAAACGACGCCGTCATGAAGATCAGGAAGCCGGCGAGCTGCGGGATCAGGTACCACATGCCGCCCTGGGCGTGGACGATGCCGGTCAGCGACAGCGTCTGCGCGGTCATCACGACGCCGACCAGGGCCAGGCCCTGGGAGACCTCGTAGGAGATCAACTGGGCGGCGCCGCGCATCGCGCCCAGGAACGAGTACTTCGATCCTGACGCCCAGCCGCCGAGCATGATCCCGTAGAACGAGATCCCGGCGAACGCGAACACGTACAACGGGCCGATCGAGACGTCGATCCCGTACAGGCCGACCTCCTGACCCAAGACGCGCTGGACGCCTCCGAACGGAACCAGCGCCAGCGCCGAGACCGCGGTCAGGATCGCCAGCAGCGGCGCGATTCTGAACACGAAGCCGACCGACGTGGTAGGACGGAAGGGCTCCTTGGTGGCGAACTTGACGATCTCGGCGATCGGCTGCAGCAGGCCGAACGGGCCGACTCGGTTAGGTCCGTAGCGGCCCTGAAAGCGACCCAGGAGCTTGCGCTCGTAGATGATGATCACGGGCAGGATCGCGAAGATCACGCCGAAGATCACCAGCGCCTTGATGATCTGCACCCACCAGGGCTCGAAGTAGTTGACGTTCGCGAAGACGCTCATAACTTGTGGACCTCGACGAGCGGCTCGGTCAGGCGGTTGGCCGACTCGGTGGCGATCCCCTCGGCCAGGAACGTGGTTCCGGCCGGCACGCCCGAGCGGACCGCGGCGGTGGCGCGCAGCCGCGAACCATTCTGGGCCACTTCGACGCTCTCGCCATGAGCGATCCCCAGCCGCGCGGCGTCCTGCGGGGAGAGCTCGACCTGCTGGGCGGGGATCAGGTAGTGCAGCGCGGGGGAGAGCTCAACCTCGGGACCCGCCCAGATCGGCCGGTAGGTCCCGAGGCGCAGGCTGCCGTTCTCAGGTTTGGGGGATGGGGCGGCCCGGGATGAATCGTGCGTGTCGCCCGCGAGAGGGGGCAGCGGCGCCATCCCGACCGAGACCTGATGGCCGGCCATCAGCGCGGCGGCCTGCGGACGGTCGGGCCAGCGCACGCCGTGGCCTCCCAGTTGCTCCAGCGTCAGCCCCTCGTAGAACGGGACTGCCGCGACGAGCTGGGCGAAGGCCGTCGGGCTGCTCTGCACACCGAGGTCGAGTCCGGCGCGGCGCGCGATCTCGACCAGCACCGACCAGCCGGCGCGCACCTGCCCGGGGTGGGCGATCGCGATCCGCAGACGCTGCAGGCGCCCGTCGGGATGCACGACAGTCCCCTCCTTCTCGGCGTGAGACTCGGCCGGGAAGATCACGTTCGCATGCTCGCGCAGTCCCTCGGTGAGCACCGAGGCGTGGGCGACCACCAGCGCGGCGCTGTGCAGCGCCCGATCCCACAGCCCACGGTCGGGCTGGTCGCGCACGGGGTCGGTCTGGAACAGGTACAGGGCGGTGAGGGCGCCGTCGGCGGCTGCCCGAGCGATCTCGTCGGCGCCGCGCCCGGCTTGCGCGGGATCTGTGTAGCCGGGCCCCGCGTGCGGCAGCACGCCGGCCTCACGCAGCCCGCGGCTGTTGGGGCCGGCCGGAACCTCCAGCAGGCCGGCCCCGGCGTGCTTCGAGAGTCCCAGGTGTTCGGCGATCGCCAGCAGTGCGGCGCCATGCGCGGCAACGACCCGCTCGCCATAGAGGATCACCACGTCCTCGCCGCCGTCGCGCAGGAGTCCGGCCAGTGCGTCGATCTCTTCGCTCCGCTGTTCGCCGCGCAGGGCCGCCTCGAGGTCGGTCAGGAAGGCGGCCTCGCCGCCCGGCGGGTAGCGCAGCACCGCGCGCGCGTTGGGGTCGAGGGCGCTGGGGCGCGCCGTGGCGATCGCCAGCGCCACTCCGCGGCGCCGCACGCCCTTGCGGAGGCGCAGATCGAGGATCGGGGACTCGTCGATCGGCTCGCAGCCGAGCACCAGCACGGTATGGGCGAACTCCAGATCGGTGACCGAGGCCTGTAGCTCCGGAGCGCTCAGCGCGCGGGTCACGCCGAGCCCGGGGCTCCTGCCGCTGCGCGAGTCGATGTCGTGGCTGTCCAGACCGTCGCGCAGCAGACGCTGGAGCAGGAACCCCTCCTCGTTGCTGGCCTGCCCACCGACCAGCGCCCCGACGCGGCCCTGGTGGCGGCTCAGTCGGGCGGCGACCTCCAGCGCGCGCTCCCAGGAGACCTCGCGCAGCTCGTCGCCGTCGCGCACCAGCGGCGCGGTGATCCGCTGATCGGCGTGGATCGCCTGATAGGCGAAGCGGCCCTTGTCGCACAGCCAGCCGTCGTCGACGCCGGCGTGGTCGCGTGCCAGGACCCGCATCACCTTCTCGTCACGGACGGTGAAGGTCACGTTGCACTGCGACGGGCACAGTGTGCACACCCCGCCGGCGCCCTCGATGTCCCACGGCCGGGCGCGGAAGCGGTAGGGCTGGGAGGTCAGCGCGCCGACCGGGCACAGCTCGATGATGTTGCCGCTGAACGGCGCCACGTAGGGGTGGCCGTCGTGGGTGGAGACGAATGTGTGGGCGCCGCGCTCGGAGAAGATCAGCTGATAGTCCTCGCTGACCTCCTGGGAGAAGCGCACGCAGCGGTAGCAGAGGATGCAGCGCTCGCGATCGATCGCCACCAGCGGCGAGAGTGCCAGCGGCTTCTGGAAGTGGCGCTTGGGCTCGATGAAGCGCGAGCGCCCCAGCCCCCAGCCGAAGGTGATGTCCTGCAGCGGGCACTCACCCCCCTTGTCGCACACCGGGCAGTCGAGCGGGTGGTTGACCAGCAGGAATTCCACCATCGCGTTCTGGGCGTGGCGGACCCGCTCGGTCTGGGTGTGCACGACCATCCCGTCCTTGACCGGCGTCGAGCACGAGGTCTGCAGCTTGGGGATTCCCTCGATCTCCACCAGACACATGCGGCAGGCGCCGACGGGGTTGCCGAGTTTGGGCTCATAACAGAAGTAGGGGATCTCGACGTCGCCGTGCTTGGCGGCGTCGACGAGCATCGCGCCCTCGGTCGCGAGGACCTCGCGGCCATCGATCGTCAGCTGAATGGTCTTCTGCTGTGGACGTGGCATCGGTTTTCAGTGAACGGGCAGCGGACCCTCGGGCCTGCCGCCCGCTGGGCGTCCGGCCTCGCCGAATCGGGCGGCGCCCGAGTCATCCAGCTGCTCGTCGGCGACGCCGAGCGCGACCACGTACTGCAAGGCGGCCGCGCCGGCACGTTCCCGGGCGGCCTCGATCTCGGCCTCGAGCTCGTCACGGAACTTGGCCACCATCGAGCCGATCGGCATCGCCATCGCGTCTCCGAGCACGCACAGGCAGTTGCCGATGATCTGCTCCTGAACCGAGGCCATGATGTCGAGGTCCATCGGGGTCGCCTCGCCGGACTCGATTCGCTCCAGCATCTTGTAGGTCCAATTGGTGCCCTCGCGACACGGGACGCATTTGCCACACGATTCGTGTGCGTAGAACTTCGCCACCTTGATCGCCGTGGCCAGCACGCTGCGGGTCTCGTCGGCGACGATGATCGCCCCGGAGCCGAGCATCGTCCCGGCCTTGGCCAGGCTGTCGAAGTCGTAGGGAACGTCGAGGTCGTCCTTGGTCAGCACCGGCGAGCTCGAGCCGCCCGGGAACCAGAACTTGATCTCCCGGCCCTCCCGC
>ODAK010002746.1_pt1 | contig 18434 bp, 23 predicted proteins | sample 1539591 | NCBI WGS metagenome assembly ODAK01 (sample SAMEA3539303, study PRJEB22396) | soil metagenome | biome: tundra; feature: field; material: soil | place: USA | collected 2010-05 | depth 0.15 m | reverse complement strand
TCGCGCCGACGATCAGTTCCTGAGCGGTGATGATGGAGATCACGGGATCGATCAGCGAATCAAGGTAGCTTGCTGCGCCTGCGTTCGCGCGAGATACATCGACCATCACGTCGGTATCGATTAGAGAGCCATCCATCCCCTGCCACTATCCGCGCGGATTGTCCCTGAGCCCGTTCACGTAATCGACGCCATCACCGATGTCGGTACGATCCTTCCACATGCCATAGAACGGAAGATCCTTGATGGAGCGCCGCTTAACTGCTGCTTCCCGATCTGCCGGAACAAGCACTTCAACGACCGTGCCTTCTCTCATTTGCACGATTTCAAGTGGCCTGAAGACGCCGTTTTCGTACTTCGCGGGGATCGTCATAACCGGGACTCCTGTGATTCCATCACTATGACAAGTCTAAGGGTTGCGGGCAGAGTATGGCAAGCGTAAGCAGTTCCAGATTCCAAACCGCATCGAAAACGCCCACTTGGTGTATTACGCGTACACCGTGACTCAGGTGCAAGGCCTCGCGCACGGCGCGCCACAGGAACCACGATCAGAATCCAGTTCGCTAGCGCGAGGCCTGCCGCCTCAGCACAAACCAATCCAGCCAACGCCGCCAACCACTGCGGCGAGGATTTTCGCGACTATCGCCCGGCAATGTGACTGCTTCTTTCTCCCGCCGTTGACCGCGACCGGCGGCCCGCAACTCCAGGAAGCTTGCATAGCACGGTGAGCAATGCGTGATGTGATACCAAACCCCCTGCTCGTCCGCCTCGTCTTCAGCCTTTATGCTGTCCGGGTTCGCAGCCAGGTTGCGTACAGTCGCGTCACCGGGGCAGCCCTGTCGGTCCGGATTCGGATAGTTCCGGAGTATCGCGCGTTGGATCTCGCTTTGTAAGCGACGATACTTTTCTTCGGACGACTCGTTCATCGAACAAATACTTCCAACCCCACACTCAGTAGCGCTATACAAAGTCGGAGATCCTTTGGAGAATTCTCTGGAACCGGCGGTAGACGGTGTTGGGGTTCTCACCGAGGCGCTGCCCGATTTCATACCAATGATAACCAGCCCGGATCAGCCTGTACACCTCAAGTTCGTCTCTTTTCGCCTTTTTCTTCAGCTTCCGTTCAACCCTCTCCAAATCCAGATTCATGCCGTACTCGCCCTCGGTATCGGCGGTATCCCCCATGATGGCGTCCTTTCGGTATTCTTCGAACTCATCCAGAGAGAGGTTCAGGGCGAGATGCTCGCGTCCGCCCGGATCTTCGAGGCTGTGCGCCGTTCTTTTCGCCGTCCTGTACACGCGAAAGCTTGGATGACAGCCGATGTTCTCCCTGTGCCTGTGCCACAGATGGTGGATCGTAAGGTCGGTCAGTTCCGAGACTCGCCAAACGTCTCCCAGAACCCTCCGTGAAAGGGCTCTCAGCTTGTCCTGAACCGGAACGACGGCGTCGATCCATCCGTGGAAGATTGTTTCGCCGTTGTCATCCGTATCGTTCAGGTAGATCGGAACCAGCGATGCGCTGTATCTCCGCGGATCGTAGTCAAACGGAATTGTAATAACCGGCATAGCGAATTACCCCGTACTTTTTTTTCGCTAACTTTTTTGTCCAAAAACTCCGTTCTCAGCCGTTATATGTAGAGGCCAAAATGCGGCCAAAGCAAATAATGACCTCGAAAAGAGGTGCGTTTTTGCGAACACGCCTCGTCGATTACAAGTTGCGGCAATTGGCAAATTAAGAATTTCGAAAACACGGGATACATCACGATGCCGGAGTTAGCGATCGTACAGAACGAGCAGAGCCAGCGTCTCGAAGTCAAGCTGAGGCGCGAACTGGGGGAAACCATCCTGAGTCTGCTCGATGACAACGGAGTTGAGGACATCGTGCTCAACCCCGATGCCACTCTCTGGGTCAAGCAAATGGGCTCCGGCTTCACGCGCGTTGGGCAGATGTCCGGCAGTCAGGCTGTGTGCGCGATGAACACCATCGCCTCGATGAGGTCAATGGTCCTGAACTACGAGCGGCCTGTGCTGGAGACCGAACTCCCACTTGATGGAAGCCGGTTTGAAGGATTGATTCCGCCGGTCGTGCGGCACCCGGTATTCGCGATTCGGCGCCGTCCGCGCCGAATCTTCACGCTCGATCAATACTGCCAGGCGGGCATTCTCACTGGGAAGACCGATCCACTGAATCGATTACGCAGACGCGAGAACTTCGCGGATCAACTGGCCGACCTGTCGCACGCCCACGGCGGGCTCTACGGGCTCCGGGAAGACGACCTTTACGAATGCGATCCTCGACGGCATTGCAACGATCTCACCGCATGATCGCGTGATCTCGATTGAGGACACGACCGAACTTCAATGCTCCGTCGCGAACTACGTGGACTTGCGGGCCGTCGGAAGCGTAACCATGCTCGATTGCCTCCGCGCGTGCATGCGTCTGAAGCCGAGCCGAATCGTTGTCGGCGAAGTACGCGGCGCTGAAGCCCACACGATGTTGAAGGCGTGGAATACCGGGCATCCCGGCGGTGCCGCGACGGTCCACGCCAACGATGCTCTCAGCGGATTGATTCGACTCGAAAGCCTGGTCGCGGAAGCGACCAGCGCGCCTCAGCAGCAGTTGATTGCCGAGGCCGTCGATCTGGTGGTCTTCATTGACGAAGAGGCCAGCCTCTCGGCTGGTCGGAAGGTCAGGGAAGTGGCGCTCGTGAATGGTTACCGGGACGGCCGGTATCAGCTCGAGTACGTGTAGTTCACGGCAGTTCATCAAACAGGAAAAGGAGTACGGAATGAAAATTCAACGTCCTTACGGGACCCGGAGAAATCTCGTCCGGGTTCTCATGTTCACGGCGGCGGTCTTCACGCTCGCGATTCAGGCCTCCGCGGCTCCCGCGGGCGGAGGTCTGCCATGGGAAGCGCCCATGACAGCGATCGCCACATCTCTGACCGGGCCTGTGGCCTATGCCATCGGACTGATCGGTATCGCCATCGCGGGAGGAACCATGTTGTGGGGCGGCGATCTCGGTGAGGTCGGACGCAAAGCATGCATGATCGGCCTTGTCATCGCAGTTCTCGTCTTCGCCGCGCCCATGCTGAATTCTGCATTCGGCGTCGCTGCGGCGTTGGTTTAGAGGAGGCGACGTAACGGTATGGACGACGCCACAAAACCGCGTGAAATCCCGATTCATCAGTCGGCCAATCGACCCAATACCCTCCTCGGAGCGGACCGTGAAATGGTGCTCCTCGCGATCATGATCGCTTTCGGTATGGGGTTAAGTCTGGCGACCTGGTGGGGAGTGGTTTTGGCGGCGTTGTTCTGGGTCGGGGCAGTGGCGGTTTTGCAGCGGATGGGCAAAGCCGATCCACTGCTCCGGCAGGTTTATCTGCGGCACATCCGCTACGAAGACTGGTACCCGGCAAAGAGCGGCATCTACTCCGCCAGCGTCCAGCCGCCAATGAAGTGGAAGTAAGCACCATGATCGCGGAAGAAGGGAGACAGAAATCGTGCAGCTAATCGAACATCGCCGGAAGCCGGTCGGCCTCGCCGATCTGCTTATGCATCACGCACTCATCGACGACGGCATTCTCCTCCAGCAAGACGGCTCCTTGCTGGCTGGGTGGACGTATCGCGGGCCGGACATGATGTCGAGCCCTCCCTCCGAAATGGATGCGTTGAGCGCGCGCCTGAATTCCGTATTGAAGTTGGGCAGCGGCTGGATGCTCCAATGCGACGCGATTCGCACCGAAGCACCAGGCTACCCCAAATCGGGCGCGTTTCCCGATCCTGTCACGCAGGTCATCGACGATGAGCGGCGCCAGCAATTCATGGCGGAGGAAGCGCATTACGAGAGCGAATACTTCCTGACCCTCACGTACCTGCCGCCTGTCGAGATGGAGCAGAAAGTTCAGGGCTTCATGTTCGAAGGGCGCAAGTCCGGAAGCGCGTACACAGGAGCCCAGATTCTGGAACGCTTCCGTTCTCAGCTGGAACGGTTCGAGAACGTATTCGGATCGCTCTTTAAAACAGAACGACTGACCCGCATCAAGACAGAGGATGATCTCGGCGGTGTACACACGCATGACCGGTTGCTGCGATACGTGAGACGCTGCGTCTCGGGCAACGATCACCCGTTTGCGCTTCCTCAGATCCCGGTGTTTTTGAATGACGTTCTCGCCTGCGAGGATTTCTGCGGCGGCGTGGAGCCGCGCATCGGACAGAAGCATATCCGGGTTCTCGCGGTAGACGGATTCCCGCGCAGCAGTTCACCAGGTTTGCTTCGTGAACTGGATTCACTGTCGGTGGAATATCGCTGGAACACTCGCGCGGTCATGCTCGACGCTCAAGAGGCCGAAGCCATCCTCGACAAGACGCGCAAGAAGTGGCGATCGAAGATCCGCGGCTGGCGCGATCAGGTTCTCAAAACCGAGAGCGGCGCCGTAAGCCTCTATGCGGCCGAAATGGCCGGCGACGCCGAACAGGCGATGAGCGTCGCCAGTGCCGGCGATGTCCATTTCGCCTGGTACAGCTCAAACATCATCTGCATGGATGAAGACGTTGAACGCCTGAGTCAAACCACCCGCACGGTTATGAAGACTCTGCAGCATATCGGATTCTCCTGCCGAGTTGAAACAGTGAACGCCGTCGAGGCGTGGCGCGGAAGCCTTCCGGGTGACGGTTATAGGAACGTTCGCCGGAATCTCCTGCACACGCTTAACGTTGCCGACCTTCTACCGATCACGGCGGTCTGGGCTGGCCAGCGCGAGAACCCGTCGGCCATGATGCCGCGCAAGAGTCCACCTCTCTTGTACGCAGCCACCAGCGGTTCCACACCGTTCCGTTTCAATTTGCATGTCGGCGATCTCGGGCACACGATGATCTGCGGGCCTTCCGGTGCCGGCAAGTCCACCCTTCTCGGCCTGCTTGCGGCACAGTGGTTCCGCTACCCTGGCGCACAGGTTTTCGCGTTCGACCGAGGCTATTCGCTCCACGTTCTCACGCAAGCAGTCGGCGGTGAGTTCTACGATCTGGCTGGCCCCGGAACGGATTTGGCGTTCTGCCCGCTTCGGCAGATCGATTCGGATTCGGATCGCATCTGGGCCGTGGGTTGGATCGAGGCCCTGTGCAGGCTGAACGGCCAGGTGATCAGTCCGTCGCAGAGGAACCGGATCGCGGAAGGCGTCGAGAATCTGCGGATTTCTCCAACCCGTTCTTTGACCGAGTTGAGGACCAACGTTCAGGACGAGGCCGTTCAGGCCGCGCTCCAGCACTACACGTTGGGAGGGCCGCTGGGGCAACTCCTGGACGCGGAAGCAGACTCACTCGGAGACGGCAGATTCCTGACCTTCGAGACAGAGCATCTTCTTCAGCTTGACGAGAAAGCGGTTCTGCCGGTCCTGCTGTATCTGTTCCGACAAATCGAAAAGCGTCTGGACGGCTCACCAACTCTTGTCCTTCTCGACGAGGCGTGGAGCTACCTGAAGCACGATCTGTTCCGCGAGCGTATGCGGGATTGGCTGAAGACGATGCGAAAGCAGAATGGCGTCGTTGTCATGGCAACCCAGCAACTAAGCGACATCCTGAGTTCCGGGATTTCCGACGCCATCCTCGAAGCCTGTCCGACGAAGATCCTGTTGCCGAATGCCGAATCGAAGAGCCCAAACTCCAGGGCGTTCTATGAACTCGTGGGACTGAACCAGCGCGAGCTCGACATTTTGCAAACCAGCATTCCGAAGCAGCATTATTACGTGGTTTCGCCGCTCGGCCGCCGTCTGGTGGATATGGGCGTAGGCAAGGTTGCGTTGTCGTTCGTGGGCGTCAATGGCCGCGAGGAGCGGCTGTTAATGGAGCAAATCAGGAAGCAATTTGGAGACGGATGGAGGTCGGAGTGGCTCCGCTTCCGAGGTCTCGGCAGTTGGGCGGATTACCTCCGCCGTATCGCGACGGAATTTGAAGGAGATTCAAGATGCGCAAAAGCCTCATAGTGATCGCGGGTTTGTTCGTGACGGCGGAGTTCGGGAGCACGCCGCCTTCAGTCCACGCGGCGGTACCTTTACCGTTCGCAACGGAGTTCACTCAATTGTTGAACTGGGGCCAGTTGCTCAGCGTCAACCTGACGGCGGCCACCCAGCTCGCCAACGAGATCCAGCAGTTGCAGAACTCGGTCCGAAACCTGGTAAACCTCCCGAACCAGCTCTTCGGGCCGATACAGGCAGACATCAACGCATTGGCCGGAGTGGTTCAGGGCGGCTTCTCGCTGGCCTACTCAATGGCGAATCTGGATGCGCAGTTTACAAACCGCTTCAAAGGGTTCGCCGGATTCACGCCGAACAATTACTACAACAACTACCAGACCTGGTCCCAGACCTCGCTCGATACGACTCTCGGCACATTGCAGGCGGCTGGCATGCAGGGACAGCAATTGCAGAACGAACAGGCCGTACTGACCGGGCTTCGGACGATGGCCCAAACCTCGGATGGCGCAATGGAGGCGCTGCAGGTACTCGGGGAAATTTCAGAACAGGAAGTACAGCAACTCATGAAACTCCGCGAACTGATGCTGGCGGACCTGCAAAGCAAGCAGGCATTTCAGGCCGCAACGATTCAGCAGCAGGCAAACGCGGAAGCCGCAGCGCAGCAGTTCTTTCAGTTCGGCGGCGCCAACGGTGAAGGCCTGACTTTCCTGCCGGGATGGCGCTAACGGTGATCGCCCGCAGAGGGAGGACGAAATGCATAAGAACAACTCCAGAATCGCTCGGGGGTCGATGCTGCTCCTGGTCGTCGCCACGTTCAGCTTCGCCCAGGCTCCGCCGTTTGTCTCGACAAACCCGAGCCAGATCCTGACTGCGTTTCAGGCGGCGCGAGGGAATTGGATCGCGAACATCGCCGGGTATGCGAATTCGCTGTTCGCCGCACTTGCGGTGATCGAGTTCGCCTGGAGCGCCGCGGTCATGGTTCTGGAGAAAGCGGACCTCCAGTCGTTCACCGCCGCGCTGGTTCGGAAGATCATGTGGATCGGCGGTTTCTACATGTTGTTGATCAACGGCCCCGTGTGGATACCGTTCATCATCGACAGCTTCACGCAGATCGGCCAGAATTCTTCAGGCATCGCGGGAATCTTGCCCAGCAACGTCTTTGCGCAGGGGCTGGCCGTCGCGGGCGCGCTTTCGAATGGGTTCAGCGTGGCCGGCTTCCTGACACAGCCAGCAGTCATCTTCGCTCTGGTGTTCGCAGCGATCATCGTGGTGATTTCCTACGCGATGATTACGATCCAGTTTCTGGTCGCGATGGTCGAGAGTTACATCGTTGTAGCGGCCGGGTTCATATTCCTCGGCTTTGGCGGCTCCCGTTGGACAGTCCCTTACGCCGAACGGTACATCGGTCTGGCCGTTTCGAACGGCGTCAAAATTCTTGTCATCTATCTGCTCATCTCGGTTGGGACAAACCTCGGCAATGGCTGGGTCGCGGAGGCACAGGGAGCCGCGACGTCGGCATCTCCCGAAATGGTCGCGTTCGACGTAATGGCAGCCGCGCTGATGTACATGATGCTGTGCTGGCAGATCCCGAAGCTTTTCTCAGCCGTGCTCGGCGGCTCCCCGGCGTTATCTGGCGGGGACTTCATCGCCGCTGGTACTTCCCTGATCGTAGGCGGTGGCGCCATTGCAGGGGCAGCGGCGGGCGGTGCTGGCGTGCTCGCCGGAGGCGCACGGGCGTTGGGTGGAGTCGGAGCCGCAGCGAATGCTGGCGCAGGATCGACGCTGAGCGTAAGCAGCGCTGGCGACATCGGATCGACGGGACTGGGAGGCGGCTCGGTGCCTCCGCCAGGTCCTACTGGCTCTGGGCAAGGCTCAGGCTTCGGCAACTCCAGGCAACCGGAACCGCCGAGTAGTTCCGGGTCGCCGGGAGCGAACGTCGCCCCCGCGCCGAGTGAAACATCACCTCCAAACGGGGCGATTGGCCAAGCTGCTGGCGCAGCGGGAAAAGCTCAGGACACCCTCGGTTCGGTGTCCGCGCGAATGCGGAATCTCGGGCGGCGTTTAAACTCTGTTCTCCCGCCGGACCACGCGCCGCATTCGACTCCACCGCGAATGGATATCGAACACCACGAATAGGAGCAGGAACATGGGACTCACTCTGAAGACCAAATCGAATTCGGCAGATGGCTCGCCATTGAACCCTTACGTCGCCGCTCGACGCGAATGGGATGAGCGCTACGGGGAGATCATTACGCGCGCGAAAAACTGGCGATTCATCGCGATCCTGAGCGCGATGGCGACCCTTGTGGCTGTAGCGGGAATCGTAACGTTGTCGGCTCGGTCGAAGGTAGTTCCCTTCGTCGTCGCAATCGACTCGCTGGGGAGAACTGTTTCAGCCGGCCCGGCGGAGGTGACCACTACTGCCGATGAAAAGCTCAAGAAGGCGGTGCTGTTCACGTGGATTGAAGATCTGCGCCTCGTGACCACCGATCCCTTTGCGCAGCGAAAGGCGATTGATCGTGTGTACGCGCATCTCGCGATGGGCTGCGAAGCGCAGGCGTTCGTGACTGCGTTCTATCGCGCAGATCCGCCTCAGAAGCGGGGACAGACACAAACCGTGAGTATCGATGTGAAGTCCGTTCTGCCCAACAGCAACCGGACGTATGAGATCGAGTGGATCGAGACCACCCACGATCTGAACGGCGGAATCGTCTCCACCGATCACTGGAAGGGCTCCTTCACAATCGCGCTCAATCCGCCGACCGAGGAACGTTTGATGCGTGTCAACCCACTCGGAATTTACGTGACCGATGCAGCTTGGACGAAAGTTTTGTAGTTATTGCTCGAAAGGAACCAATAGAATGCCACGATTACCGCTCGTTATCTCACTTCTTACCCTAAGGGCACTGTTCGGTCAATCCATTCCGGTGGACCTTCAGAACCCGTCGCCGAATTCCGTGGTCCAGTTGAAACGGACACCGGCATCCCCGGCAGCTACGCCTCAAAAGACAGATACTTTTGTAGATCATTTCGATTTCGGCGCGAACGTTCGGGCGCTGGCCCAGTCGATGGAAACGCCCGTCGCAACGGGTGCAACGCCGGCAGCGACCCATGGGCCGGCTGCTGTACCCGAGGGTTACCGGCCCGTAACCGACGTTGTGCTTTCCCCTACCGCGCAGCAAGCCGTTGGAGTTCAGTGCCTCCTGGCGGGCACAACAGAACGGAGCCGCGCCCGGCCCGGACGGCCGGGTGTTGTTCGCTTTCGGAGCGGGCTTGCCGACCGTGGTGTGCGCACCGTTGCGCGTTTGCCTGATCGAACTGCAGCCCGGAGAAAAACTCGTCGGCGAGCCGCAAATTGGCGATTCGGTCCGGTGGAACGTGGCCCCCGCGACATTTGGCAAAGGCGAGGAGAGCACCGCCATGCTCGTGCTGAAACCGCAAATGCCGGGCCTCGATACGAACCTTTTAATCACGACCGATCGCCGCGCTTACTACGTTCGGCTCGTTTCCAAAGCGAACGACTACGTCTCGCGAGTGGCGTTTGTCTACAACGACGACGACGGCGGAAAAAAATGGAAGGATCATTTTGCCGAACAGAAGCGTGAAGAACTGGCGGCAGCCCGCGATTCAGTACAGATCCAACCGGCACTCCTGTTCTCAGTCGAGCGCCTGCATTTCGACTATCAGATCAAAGGCGGCGACGAAAACATTCGCCCGCAGCGCGTCTTCGATGACGGCTCGAAAACCTATATCCAGATGTCGGCGAATGTCGCCAACCGCGAGGCACCGATCCTAATGATCGTGGGAGCGGATGGCAAGGGAGAAGTTGTGAACTATCGGGTGAAAGACCAGATGTACATCGTTGACCGCCTGTTCGAGCATGCGCAGCTCGTGCTGGGTTCCGGCAAGAAAGCGCAGAAAGTGGAGATCACCCGTGACCACCGAGGGTAAGCCAGAGCCTGTTCGCGAGACTGCGTCGCCCAGCGGTATCGACCTGCGGCCGCAGCCGCAGAAATCGCCAAGGATCAGCGGCCGAGCTGCCGGTTTAATCGTGCTCACCGGCGTGGCGGTGCTGGGACTTTTCGCATACGGCGGATTGAGACGTCGACAGCAACAGGCCGTAGCGGCGGAAGGAAGTCCCTACAAGAAGGTAGAGCCCGCGCGATCGGACGAAGTGCAACAGTTGAGCCCGGTTGGTTCCGCTGGCGCTCGCACAAACGCCGGACCCGGAATCCTGCCAGCGGCGGCCGACGATCAAAATCAATTGCAGCACCCGGACTCCGATCTTCCGAAAGAGCGCATCGTAGTCCGGCGCGCGCAGGCACCGCAACCCGCGCCGTCGGCCTCTCAACCGGTGGTCGCTCGCGAACCGACGCCTGAAGAACGGGCATTGTCGGTCGCGTACATGACGGAACAACAGGCTCGGATGGCGCCCACGGGGATTCGAGCGGAATCTTCGGCGGCGAACCACCCGACCCCATCCGGCTTTGGCATCCCGAACATCCCTGTATCCGACAGCGGAGCCCTCAGCTGGCAGCGATCGCACGTGCTTTAACCTCGGGGAATTCCGCGGGCGCCGGGTCGACGCCGTCAAACGGCGCGAGCGCAAACAGCGAATTTGACGGCCAGAATCTCCAGGCCCAAAAGGAGTCCTACCTGGAGAAGGCCCGGACGGGGAGCGTCGCTGACGACTACCTGAAGTACACGCGCGAACCGCCGCTCTCCCGCTTTGAAATCAAAGCCGGATGGGAAATTCCGGCGGCGCTGGAACAGGGGTTGAATTCGGATCTGCCCGGCGAATTGAAGGCGCTGGTGATGTCGAATGTGTACGATACTGCCACCGGCCAATACCTGTTGATACCTCAGGGTGCCCGACTCGTTGGGGCGTACAACTCGCGTGTTGGGTACGGGCAGAACGGCGTCCAGGTCGCCTGGCACCGCGTGATCTTCCCGGACGGCTCTGCCATCGATCTGAACGGAATGGCTGGCCTGGACGCGCAAGGGAATTCGGGGCTTCGGGACAAGGTGGACAATCACTACCAGCGGTTGTTCGGCTTCGCGGTACTGACGAGCCTGTTCGACGCAGCCCTCGCCGTGACCCAAAGCAGGCAGCAGAGTGTCCTCGTCTACCCGAGCCCGACTCAGGAGACGGAGAGCGCCGCAGGTCGAGAGGTGAGCCAGCTCGGCACCCAGATCGCCCGGAAGAATCTCAACGTTCAGCCGACGATCAAGATTCCGCCAGGCTACAAGTTCAATGTCCGGGTGAATCGGGACATTCTCTTCGAAGAACCGTACCTGCCAGTGCAGCCGCTGCAAAGCGATGGCCTGATCCGAAGATCCAACAGATAAGCCCGAACTTGCCCAACCGCAAGTTCCGCGAGCCTCGGCGCTCGGCGAGAACAAATGAACGAGGTGCGAAGCCATGAGTTCCGACGCGATCAACGAAAGTGTTCAGCCCATCGAAGAATCAGCGAATTCGAGGCCCTCAGGCATTGAGTTCGAAATGGCCTATCAGGCGCGCGTCGCGATCGACCGAATCCGATTCGCCATCAAACATACCGAGCAATTCGGACCGCGCTCGGATCAAATGCGCGAAGCTGGCCTGCAGTTGCTGGACGCGTTACAGCGGCTGGAAACTGTGGACCGGTGTTTCCAGGCACGCACGCGGAGCAGGGGATCGCGTACCGCCGCATCCGGAGCTCGTCTGGTGGTTAACGGTCAAAAAGAAAGAACCGAGTGTGAGACAACCATTGATCTGCCACCGGTTCCTGAGAGACTTCAGGCCGAGGTAGGCAGATTCACTGGTTAGGGCGACTGCCGAGAGCCCAGAACCGAACTGAAGTCCAGTCTCCTGATCGCGACGGTCGCACTTTGATTTCGTTATTAACGTCTGGTGGATGAAATGCTTGACACAGTAATAGAAGTCGAGAGGCACTACACAATCAACGAGCTTTGCGACTTGTTGAAAATGAGCTTCAGCACTGTGCGGCTCCTGGTTAAAGACGAGCCGGGCGTCCTAAAATTTCAGACAACCAAGCGGTGTGCTGCGAAGCGCGCTCGCACGATGTACCGGATACCGGAGAGCGTACTACAGAGAATCATCCGCCGCTGTACGAACCCCGAGAGGTATCAAGCCGCCACCAGTCGCCGCATCTGAATGACTGCCCCTCGCATTTGCAAAGAGCGAAAAGAGTCCGGCTGCCATCTGGCCGACAAACATCGGACATCAGATATGTTTCAGAAATCTGCTACCCTGAGAATGGCTGTGGTTTTAGGCCAAACTACTGCCGTGAAGGCAGAAGGAGCATTCGACGCATGATCAGCAACATGGCGCGCTCGTCCTTGCCGGCCCTTCGGCACCCCATCCAGATAACAAAAGAGAGCCTCGGGATTCAGACCCGCAAGAGCATCCTTTATCTTGATCAGAATTTTTTCTCCTCGCTTTACCGGGGTGGGAATCCGCAGTGGAAGTCTGCCATGGAGCGGATCACGGAGCTGCTCGATTTGCAGTTGGTGGCGATTCCCTACTCACCGACCCATGAAGCTGAGGCCGATTTCTACAAGGACCGCGACGATCTCGTTAAGTTTATTTACGGCCTGTCGCGCGGGCTCCGTTTCGAGCCATACTACCAGATCGAGGAAACGCAGATCCTCAAGGCGTTCCAGGCGTATCTGGCAAACGCCCCCGCCGCCTATGTCAAGGAGGAACGCGATGCCTTACCATCCCGCGTTCATGAATGGGATGGTCCGTACTGCGTGAGCGTCTTTCGAAGGGCGTCCGATGTCGAACGCAAGCTGGGATTCAAGCAGCAGGCTGTGGAAGAACTCGTGGCCACGCTGGGTCAATGGGCGGCAAGCAAGAACACGTTCGAGCAGGATATGGCTCTGGAACTGAGCGACTCGGCCCGCATCTTCATGCAGAGTTACGACAGAAAAGCGACGCGGTTGCGGCGCTTCGATTTCGCGGCGATCACTGGCTCACCGGTCAATGCCTCGGTTGTGGAAATGATGCTGTACGTTCTCTCGCTCGAGAAGATGTCGGCCGACGCCGCGCGGATAGTCAACGCGTTCTTCCGGTCCGAACATTTCGCCAATGTTCCGTCGCAGCAGCTGTCCGCCCGTCTGTACAGCGCCTTCAAGAAGCGCATACGGACAGGAGCGTACCCCGACCCGGACAAGGCCCGCGAGAAACTATCGGGCTTCCTCTTCGACGTCCAACATGCGTCCACCTATGTGCCGTACTGCGACGCCTATTTCACTGACAAGTTCATGGCCGACCTCCTGAAAGACAAACAGGTCGATGCCGGAGGAACTTTCGGCTGCAAGGTCTTCAGCGTGACAAAAACGGAGGAATTCTTCTGCTGGCTGGAGGACGTCAAGTTGCGCATGACTGCCGACCACGCCGACGGGCTCGGGTGCGTTTATCCGAAATACCGCTCGTTCATCGGGCGGAGCTGAATGGGCCCCGAGTCACGTCGATTCGAGCGGGCGGCGGCGCACTGCGTCCATGATGGGACGCAGAATGCGCACGCGCTCATTGTTCAATTCCGCGATCCGCCGGATGATCAGCAGTTTCGGTTCATCGGCCTTGGGCAGATATCTCCATTGGATGCCGCTATAGTCCGCCGGCATCGGCGGCGGATCGACGTGATCGGGCTTCCACCCGTAGGCGGTCCATGCGTGCCATCGCAGATAAGCCGTCAGAGGGCCTTTCTTGTCGGTGAGCCCGGCTAAGCACTCTGGAATCATCACGAGGTCTGCGAGGTGAGTATAGGAATTGATGTCGTCGGATGCTGTCCAGACGTGGGCAAACCCCCAGCCAGCACGGCTACCACCGAAGATCCCGTGCGCCCAGAGCATAGCCCAGGTGGGTGTCGCGTTGTCGTCATACATTCCGACGGGCACGCCATTGTGCAAGATGATCTCGAAACGGGGATGGAGCCTTCGGGCGCGCGATGTTGGGAAGACCGCGCCCCCTAAGGCGCGGACAGTCTCTGGGTGAGACAGCCAGCTGGTCGCGGCGACCGTGCGGCAAAGGCCGGAAACATACGGATCAAACGGATCGAGCGGCGGAAGCTGATTTCCCCGTATCATGAGGCCGATTCTACTACCCGAAAAAAGGCCATCGACCTCATCGGATCGATTATGGCGACACAATATGGCTGCAACAATCGAAGTAGGTTTGATGCAGGGAATGGTCGGTTGAAGATGCTTGGCTTCGTGGATGACAGCGGCAGTGGCGGCGGCACCGATCGTGGCAACATCTTCGTACTTGCGGGCTTTGTGGCAAGCCCGGAACGCTGGGAGCGGTTTTCACGTGAATGGATGCAGATCTGCGATCAGGAACCCCGCACGCCCGATTTTCATATTCAAAGAGATGTTCGGCTGTTGAACAAAGACGGCTCGGTACGATGGACCGCGCAGCAACGGGATTCACGGATCGAGGACTTGGTCAAGCTGACAAAATCACTGGCGCAGTACCGGGTTGAAAGTACCCTCGCATGGCCAAATTATGACCGGGTCGTCAAGGGGAAGATACCGCCTTATCGATAGCCCGTACTTTCTCTGTTTCTACAATGTGATTATTTCCTTCGCGGAGTTCATGGACAAGGCCGGTATCGAGGGCGTCGTAGATTGGGTTTTCGACGATCAGGGCCTTTGGGGGAAGAATGCGGCTCGCTGGTACGACTTCATCAAGACGGCGGTTGCGCCGCACGTGGGGTGCAGGCTGGGGGCCAAGCCGGTTTTCCGACACGACAACAGACTTCTTCCCCTGAAGGCCTGCGATATCTGGGCGTGGCAGATCAGACGCCATCTCGACAAGGAACAGCCGCAGCGCGTCGCGCACAATGATTACATCGATAGCCTTTTGGGTCTGCACGGCGTAAGCAACGTTATCGAGGGTGAGCACCTTGAGGAGTTCGTCGCTAACATCGGGCATGGCCTCATGCTGAAATCCTCCACAACATACTTCCTGCCTCGGTGAGCGACTGGGGTCGGATTCGCGCCCCTTTAATCTGGAGTCCAATCGTGATGCTCCTTGAGGATGGCCGCTTCCATCGCGGGTCGGCGCTCGTGCAGCCCGAGCACGAGCTTCATAGCGCGGCTGCGCAGTTCGGGCTCAAGGCGCGCCATGTGCGCCGGGGTGCCGATATAGGTCTCTGTAAGCGAGACCAGCGGATGAAAGTCCACGCGGTTGTGCAAAAGCCCGTCGTTGCGCCATATGAGTTGCAGGGCGCCTTCAAAGAACGTGGTTGGCACCGGGTGCCGCGCATGAGGATTGTGGAACACGATTGCTTCTTGCCCCCATGTTTCCGGCGCATCTCCAACCATGTAGGCGAAAGGTTCCGGGGCGACCGCGGCGAGATCGCTATCAAAGGCATATCCCCACCGAAGCATCCTCATGTCTGGGTAGATCACAGGATCGTAGGCCATTCGGTCGAATTTTGCGATGGTTCCGGCGTTGCTGAAGAGGACGGCGCTGATATGTTCGCTGTCCGGGTGGCTGAAGAAGTGAGCGGGGATGGTCTTGCGGCCTGTTCGAATAGTTGCGATGGGGTGGGTCGTGCCTTGAATGCGTTCGCCCGCCTGTGACGTGACCTGCAGATGGGTTCCATAGAGGTAGCGAGTCAGAGGGCCGCTGGTTGCCCGGAACGGGTCACTGTCGTGGAAGTCGGCGAGTGCGATGACAAGGGGCATCCCCGCAACATGCGGGAGTTCCCAATAGCGCTTGTTGAGTTTGGAGAAGAGCGCGCTGCCAAGTTTGATAGCAAACGCATTCCCCTGTTGCCAGTTGCTCGGCGTTGCCGGCATGGCGGGCACTGGCGCGCCTTCTGTGGCGTTCGCGGTTGTGGCCTCAAGCCAGACCTTTTGCGAGCCTTTGCTCAGCAGGAAGTCTGGCCTTTCATGGGGCTGGTCGAGGCTTATGCCGATGCTGTTGACGTAGGCGGCGAGGTAGAGTTCCCAGATACGCGCGCTGAAGCCGGTCGTTTGAAAGTCTTTTACAAAATTGCCGTCGGGGTTCGGTAGACGATCGAAGGCCCCCTGCAGAGACGCCCGAGCCGGAGCGCGACCGCTGGAGGCATTGCGATAGAGAGCGTTCTGTTTTTGGTCCGGGACGACGGGGACAAACAAAGGCTGGCGCGGCATGGTTAAGGTTTGTGCTGGCGTTTGCACGTCCAGTTAGTTCTCGGAGGCCATGAGCGTGCCAGTAGGCGCGACGTCCGTACAGCGGCGTTGCCGCGGCCGCTCCATGTGGTCTCGGATGAATACCTCATACTCGGCGAGGCTGTTGATGCGGGATTTTAGCCGCTCCGAGAGGTTTGGCGTTGTGTCCGACTTGCGAAAAGAGTTGCGCCCGAAGCCATCGTAGCCCAATTCCCGCAGTGCATTGCCGGCCAGCGTTTGGCACCAGAGTCGTATATCGACGATATTCTGACTGAGTTGCGCGGCGCCAAGCCCGTATTCGGTTATCTGTCCGTGGAAAATCTTGTTGCGGTATCTCCCGAAGACACGGAACCGGTCCGAGAGGTGGGCATACTCGATCCCCACAAGATCACTCATGGATACGGGAGAAAGCTGATCCAGGCCCCTGATAACACCGTCAAAATACACAGAGGTGCTTGCCGCGAGAATCCTTCGCAATTCAATGCGGTCCGCTGGGCCGAAGGCAGGGAACTGATAGACGAGATAGGTGAAGAGCTTTCTGGTTTGGCGTTCCGCTTTGATCAGCGAGAGCGCGAAGGCATCAACGGTGCGGGTTCTTGAGTCGGAGTTCAGGATCAGATCGACCGTTTTGAATTCATCGACGTAGCTCATCCGCTTGGTAAGGGGTCGTGTCATCTGACAGGCTATCAAGAATGCGCGAGCGGATCGGCGCACCGAAAGAGCCCGTGCCACGTGGCACAAGAACGGCACGCGAGGGAAGTATCAGGCCGCCCCTGGTCGCCGAATCTGAACGACCCTAGATTTCCCGAGAGGAACTTTTCCCTGCTTGGCCCAAGATGCCATCACCGACTGATTCAGGCTCGCCTGTCGCGCACGAACCCACGGCATGTAATGTCTCTCCGTAATGCGGACAGACGAATGGCCCAGGATTGTCGATACCTCTTCGAGGCGCATGCCAGCTAGAAGGGATTCGACGGCGAATGTATCGCGCAGCATGTGCGGGTGGCAGCGCTTCGCCTGGCCGCCTGGTTCTTTGAGCGCTGTAAGTCTGAACAATTTCCCGTAGCTCCGTTGCCAGTTGGAAACGATCGTCTTGGGAAGTCCGGAGCCGGTCCAGAAGAAATACTTGTCGTTCGTGTTGCCTTTCTGGCTGGCGGGAATGGTGCGCAGCGCTTCGGCGACATCCGGGGGAATCGGACAATAAACCGGATCGCCTGTCTTCCTCTGGTAAACCATCACCGACCAAATGCCCGTCGCAGGGTCATGGGCCAGACGATTGCGTTCGAGTGTGACCGCATCGCAGATTCGCAACCCCGTCCATCGCATCAGTTCCGTGAGTGCACGAATGCGATCACCACCGGTAAGGAGCGAATTGTGTTTGTCGATCTTCGGTCGGTCGCTGTACAGATACGTCGCATCGATCACGGCCTTGTATTCTTCCGGTTGGAAGTATCCGGTCTGGGTGACCTTGACCTGTATGCGCCCAAGCCCTCGGGTGATGTCGGAAGCATAGTTTCGAGGCAGCCATCCGGCACGCTCGCAAAACCAGAAGAACCCAATCACCTGGCCCTGACGCTTCTGACGAACCAGAGAATTCACCTTCCAGTCGGAGCGCCAGTCCCGAATGGTGTTCAGGTCGAGTTCTGAGAGAAACCGGATGCCCTTCTGGTCGCAGTGCCTCAGCAAGCTGGTCGCCTGAGAGGGAATTAGCGCTTCCCGGTTTTTGGGGTCTCTCGCCGTCCGCCGCTCGAAGACTGTGGCCTTCTTCTGGAGCGTGGCGTCCGAGTTTCCGCGATCCCTCGAATCAGCCATAAACGCGGCAACTGCTCTTTCGACCGTGACGTTGTTCGAATCTTCCGGCGCTACCTGCGCAGGTGGGGTGGCTGGTGCGTACTCGGTCGGCCGGGCCGCTACGCCCGTTCGTTCCCATTCGAGCGCCAAAGTACGCGCCGCTTCGAAGTCGCGAGCCCTATCCGGCGGCAAAAACTTCGCCGTGGACAGTTGCACGCGCGAACCAATTGAGAGTTCCGCGGATCAGGATTGGACATTTCGCGCCTTTACCGGCACAACTTCTCTGATCCCATTCTTCTCGTGTACAGGGCGGTCTGTGGCGACGTTGGACGTTCAGCATGTGGATGCTCTTCCTGCATCCATTCTAATCCTGCTGGCACGATTTGGCACGGTCCACAGTGCCAAATCGATATAAGATATTGATTCTAAATTGGTGGAGGCGGGGGGAGTCGAACCCCCGTCCGAAAAAGCCCGAAATGAAAAGACTACGTGCGTAGCGCGGTTCT
>ODAK010002745.1_pt1 | contig 18436 bp, 16 predicted proteins | sample 1539591 | NCBI WGS metagenome assembly ODAK01 (sample SAMEA3539303, study PRJEB22396) | soil metagenome | biome: tundra; feature: field; material: soil | place: USA | collected 2010-05 | depth 0.15 m | reverse complement strand
GAGAAAACGGCCAAGTGTGGCAATCCGGGGATGGCGAAGACCGCCGGCCTCCGGGCGGTTTGCCGGGCGATGAGCAAGGTGTTCCGGCCTCGCGCCCCGATTGACGGGTACCAAACAGGAACTACCTTTCTGAGAAAAAGAACGTCGCCAACTTCCCGAAGATTCTTGGTGAAGGCGCGACGTTTCCAAGATCTGCCGTGACCCTGCCGAACCCGCCCTGGCCGCAACTCCATGGATTCAAAGCCCCTGAACGCCTTTTACACTTTTCGGATAGGAGCCAAAAAATGGAGCCACCCTCCGGGCTTGAACCGGAGACCTGCTGATTACGAATCAGCCGCTCTACCAACTGAGCTAGGGTGGCTCATCTTCTTGAAGTATAACAACTTGCGGCTGATTTTCGCAATCCGAATCCTTCGCCCGCTCTCAGTCTGCCACAACTCGAATCGCCGGTGCCCGCGCTTTGCTATCCTGGCACGTTATCCGGAGGCGAGGGACGACCATATGTTAGTCGAGCAACAGATTGCCGAACGGCGGGAACGGGCGCGCGATGCCATCGCCAAGGTTCTGGAACGGCCAAGCGGGGAGCCGTACGGCGACTATCGCGTGAAGTCCGCGAGCGGGAAAATTTACCGGGTAGCCATGCGCGGGCCGGGGTTGTTCGAGAACTACTGCGCGTGCCCGGACTTCGCCGTCAACACCCTGGGCACCTGCAAGCACATTGAGGCCCTTCTGTTGCGGCTCCGGAAGCGGCACGGCCACGCGCTCGAAAGCAAGGAGTATGCGCGCTCGCGCGCTTCCATTTCTTTGCAGTACGGCGAGACGATCGATGTCCGGTTGCGCTTGCCGGCGGTTCCGCCGCCCGCTCTCCGCAAGTTGGCCGAACAGTACTTCGATCCAGCCGGGTTGCTGCGGCGGGAGCATTTCCAGAGTTTTCATCAGGTGATCGAGGCCTTCCGCAAGGCCGACCTGGAAGCAGTCATCTACAGCGACGTGCTCGAGTACCTCGACCGGGAAAATGAACTCGCGGAGGGACTCGATCTGGAACGCCAGCTTCTCGCGCAGCTTCGCCGTGGACGAGATCCCCTGAATGGAGTGCTGAAGACCAAACTGCTGCCCTACCAGGAGGTGGGCGCCATTTTCGCGGCTTGCCGGGGCCGCGTAGTTCTGGCGGATGACATGGGTTTAGGCAAGACGGTACAGGCCCTGGCGGCCGCTGAGTTGCTCCGGCGCCGCCGGGGCATTCAAAGAGTGTTGGTGGTGGCTCCGGCCTCGGTAAAATACCAGTGGAAAACGGAAATCGAAAAGTTCACCGATCTTCCGGCGCAGGTAATCGACGGATTGCTGCCGCGGAGACGGGAACTGTATGCCTCACCCAAGTTCTTCAACCTTTCCAGCTACGAACTGGTCCTGAAAGATGTGCGCTACATGCACGAACTGGCGCCCGACCTCATCATCCTCGATGAAGCGCAGCGCATCCGAAACTGGACCACCGCCACGGCCCGCACCATCAAGCAACTGAAAAGCCGCTATGCTTTCGTGCTCACGGGAACCCCCCTCGAAAACAAGCTGGAAGAGTTGTTCTCCGTGGTGGAGTTCATCGACGGCCGCCGACTCGGTCCCGCGTTCCGCTTCCTCGACGAGCACCGCATGGAGGACGAAAACGGCCGCCTGATCGGTTACCGCGGCCTCGACCGGATTCACGATCAACTGGCGCCGATCCTGCTGCGGCGCACGCGGCAGGAGGTTCTCCCGGATCTGCCCGAGCGCACCGACCAGATTCTCCACGTTTCTCTAACCCGGCAGCAGGCCGAGCCATACTGGGAACAGAACGACATCCTGGCCGCTCTGATGCGCAAATGGGAACGGCAGGGCTGGCTCTCGGAAATCGACCTGCGGCGTATTCTGTGCTGCCTGCAGAACATGCGTATGCTCTGCGACTCCACGTTTCTTTTCGACAAACAGACGAATCATTCGCCGAAGCTTGCGGAGTTTCGCGAGATCATTCGCGAGTTGGCGATCGAAGAGAACCGCAAGGTGGTGGTCTTCAGCGAGTATGAGCGGATGACGCATCTGGCCGGCAAGGAACTCGAAAAGCTGGGGGTAGGATTCGTCTCGCTGCACGGCGGCGTGCCTTCACGGAATCGCGGCGCGCTCATGGAGAAATTCCGGCGCGATCCGGAGTGCCGCGTGTTCCTTTCGACGGACGCGGGAGGCGTGGGTCTGAATCTCCAGTCGGCCTCGGCGGTGATCAATTTCGAGCCCCCCTGGAACCCCGCGCGCCTCGAGCAGCGGATTGGGCGAGTCCACCGTCTGGGCCAGGCCCATCCAGTTCACGTGGTGCACCTGCTGACCAAGGACAGCATTGAAGAGCGCGTGTGGGAAACACTAAAGCTGAAGAAATCCCTGTTCGCGGGGGTCTTCGATTCACCAACCGACGAGGTCAGCTTCGCGGCGCTCGGACGAAAAAGCGTCCTCCAAGCAGTGAAAGAAATTTTCGCGGATCAACCGGGGCAGCCCAAGCCTCCAATTGACCAGACCCCAGCCAGGGTCCCAGACAGGGCTGTTCCCATACAGTCCGCGCCAGCGGATGTCCCCCCGGCGACGCCGTCGCCCGCTGCGGCGGCACGTCCGCTTGAGGGCGCGACGGCAGGATCACAACCGGCCGCATTCGAGCAGGCCGCGGCTGGGCTGATCGAAAACGGCGTGCGATTCCTCGAATCGCTGGCTGCAGTGGCACAAAGCGCACCCGCTGGCGAGGGCCTTTCGAGCCTGCTATCGCGCGACCTACGCACGAACAGACCGGTTCTCTCGATTCCGCTGCCCCAATCGGTGGATGAGAGCCGCCTCATACGGGCGATCTCGGCCTTTGTGAGCGCGTTTGGCCGGCCTGCTTAGGGCGCTCGATTCAGGGACGGTAGAATTATAGTTGAGGGTGCAGACCGTCGTGTAAACGCCGGCATATCTTAGTGTGCGCGCAAGGTGCGGTTCGCCGGAGAGGGCAAGGAAAAAGAGCAGCGGCTACCGGAGTCGAGATGAACAAGAGGAAACCAACCGCGGGCGAACGTTTGATCGAGAGCGCCAGGCAAGCGCTCGCTTTCGCCAAGGGCAAGGAAGACCACGGCTGTGAGGTACACGTCCCAGATGACATCGATGTCAAGGCGATCAGGGAGAACATCTCCCTTTCTCAAAGCGAGTTTGCTAAGTTATTCGGTTTGAGCAAACGAACCTTGGAACATTGGGAGCATGGGCGGCGAATCCCCAGCGGCCCCGCGCGGGCCTTCCTGACAGTGATCGCACGCGAACCGGACGCGGTTCGGCGTGCGTTGTTGGTCTAAAGTCCGGCTTTTGTACTCGATGGCAGACCCGCTTCCACCCGCACCAGACACGCTTGTTTCCCCACCACCCCCGCACAGCCGCGGAGCGCGGCTCGCCGAGCTTACCCGCTTGTTCCTGCGCCTCGGCCTGACCGCATTTGGCGGCCCCGCCGCGTACATCGCCATGATGGAAGACGAAGTCGTCAGGCGGCGGCGCTGGATCACCCGCGAGGACTTCCTCGACCGGCTGGGTGCCGCGAGCCTGATTCCGGGACCCACGTCGACCGAGGTGGTCATCTACCTCGGCTACCTGCGGGCTGGCTGGCCGGGCTTGGTCGTGGCCGGATTATGTTTCATCGTCCCGGCGGCGGTTATGGTGGCGTGTTTCGCGTGGGCTTACGTGCGGTTCGGTAGCTTGCCGCAGGTGGGGCGGTTCCTCTACGGGCTGAAACCGGTCGTGATCGCGATCATTGCGCAGGCGCTGTGGAAGCTGGGCCGGACGGCGGTCAAGACGCGCTTCCTGGGCGTGGCCGGGATCGCGTCCATCGGCGCGGTCGTGGCCGGCACCGGCGCGCTGGTCGTGTTGGCCGGCGCCGGAGTGGTCGCGGCTCTTCGCGAATGGTGGAAGTCCAGCCAGCGGGGGCTGAAGCCGCTGGCGGTGCTGCTGCTCATCGCAGGCGCGGTCCTGGCCGCGCAGTTCGCGCCACTCGCAACGGCGGCCGCACAGCCAAGGGCCGTCGGGCTGGGCGCTTTGTTCCTATACTTCGTGAAGATCGGTTCGGTTCTCTACGGCAGCGGCTACGTGCTGCTGGCGTTCCTGCAGCAGGACCTGGTGGGTAATTGGCGCTGGTTAACGTCCAAACAATTGCTGGACGCGGTGGCGGTCGGTCAGATTACCCCGGGACCGTTGTTCACCACGGCTACTTTTATCGGCTACGTTTTGAAGGGCGTGCCGGGAGCTGTGGTTGCGACCATCGGCATCTTCCTTCCGGCTTTCGTTTTCTGCGCGGTCAGTGGACCGGTGGTGCCTTGGCTGCGCAGATCGCGGCTGGCCGGCGCTTTTCTGGATGGCGTGAATGTGGCGTCGGTGGCGCTGATGGCGGTGGTGACGTGGGAATTGGCGCGCACCGCGCTGATCGACGTGTTCACGATCGGCACGGCTCTGGCGTGTTCTGTTCTGCTGTTTCGTTACCGCGTGAATGCGGGTTGGCTCGCGCTGGGCGGCGCCCTATGGGGATTGGTGCTGGCCTGGAGAGGGTGAAGGCGCCGGCGTGGGCGGTGCATCCTGCAGGATAAACACCTTTTCGTCGGGCTTCACGAGTTTCAGACGCTGCCGGATCTCCAACTCCTGGCCGGACGGGCTGTCGCTGAAGCGGCCGATGCGCGCGCGCTGCTCTTCGATCTTCCGCGCAAGATCCGCGTTCTTCTTTTCGTATTCGCGAATCTGGCGGCGTTTGTCCATTAATCCGGGAACACCCTGCGGTCCCTGCAACGCAATAAATGCATAACCGGCAAGTAACAACAGCGCCGCAACGCCGACGAATTTAGTGAAGGACGACTTCATCTCATGCCAAGAAGATAATGTTAACATCGGATTCGAAATCTTGTTCCAATATTTTTGCTTATGACCGATAAAATTGTTGTCTTGAGTACCTGCGCGACGGAAGAGGAGGCTGAGAAGCTGGCGCGGGTGCTGGTGGAGGCCCGCGTGGCGGCGTGCGTGACGATGGTGCCCGGCGTGCGCAGCGTCTACCGCTGGCAAGGAGCGATCGAGTCGGCCGCGGAGTGCCTGCTCATCATCAAGTCGTCCCGGCAGCTTTTCGAATCGCTGCGGATGGCCCTGGAAGAAGCGCATGTATACGATGTGCCGGAGCTGCTGGCGGTGCCGGTAGTGGAAGGCTCTGCCAACTACCTGAACTGGCTGGAGGGTCAGCTTGGCGGCTGATGCGTGGCTGCGGCCCGGCATGGCCCTGGTGCTGGACATGGATGGCGTGATCGTGGATTCGAATCCGCTGCACGCCGAGGCGTGGATGCTGTACAACCGGCGCTTCGGGATCGACGCCGGAGAAGCGCTCGCCGAGCGCATGTATGGCCGGCGCAACGACGAGATCGTGCGCGACTTCTTCGGCCCGCGGTTGAGCGCGGAAGAGGTGGCCGCCCACGGGGCCGCCAAGGAGGAGCTGTACCGGAAAATGTTGGAACCCAGGCTGGCGGAAACGTTGGTGCCCGGCGTGCGGGAGTTCCTGCAGCGGCATGCCGGACAACCGGTTGGCTTGGCGACCAACGCCGAACCGGCGAACGTGGATTTTATACTGGATCGGGGCGGCCTGCGCGCGTATTTCCGAGTGGTCGTGGATGGCCACCAGGTGCAACATCCCAAGCCGCATCCGGAAATCTATCTGCGCGCCGCCGGGCTGCTTTCGGTCGCGCCCCGAAACTGCATCGTGTTTGAAGATTCCTTTTCCGGCGTCGAAGCGGCGCGGGCGGCCGGCGCGCGCATCGTGGGTGTGAGAACCACGCATCGTGAGTTGCCGGGCGCGGATCTGGCAATCGACGATTTCCGCGACCCGCAACTGGGGCAACTTGAAGCATGGCTGCGGGCGCAGGTCCCGGACGCGCCGTAAAGGGGGACTATGGGGTCACTTTTGCGCATGGTGATGCCAGTGGCGCTACCTTTAGGAGTTTTCGCTATCGCCGCGGTTATTTTCGCGATCTGGCGCCGCGATGGACGGCTCCGCGGGCAGCGCGAAATGTTGCGCCGGGCCTATGAACTAGGCGAAGAGATCCTGGGCGCCTCTTCGGCGGACCAGATCCTCGACAAGGTCAGGGTGGTGGTGCCCAGAATCTTCGGAGTCAACACTGCGGCACTTTACCTGTACAATCGCCACGCGAAAACGCTCGATGCGGTCGGCCGCAGCGGCGCCGATCACACTTCCATTCCACTTTCGGCGCCCCCGGCGGGACCGCAAGCCGGCGCGGTAGCCTGCTTCCACTACCGGACCCTGCTGGCGATTCCCGACACCTCCCGCAGCCCATTTCCGGTGACGGGACAGCCGGGCCCAGGGGGCACCCCGGATGCGCCGCGGTCGCTGCTGTTCGTTCCCATGCTGGCGCAAGGCGAGGTATTGGGCATTCTGCAGATGGACCAGCGCGACCGCGCCCGGATTTTCAGCCGCGATGAGCAAACGCTGACACAACATCTGGCCAACCAGATAGGCGTGGCGGTCAAGCTGCTCGACCAGCGCTCCGTGCGAGAGCAGCTCTCCCGCACAGAAAAGCTGGCGGCAGTGGGCCAACTCATCTCGGGAATCGTCAACGATCTGCGGACGCCATTGGCGGCCATTGCCAGCTTGGCCCAAGTGGCCCAGGCCGCCGGCGACGGACCGCGGGGACCTTCCGCGGCGGACCTGGCAAGTATTGCGGCCGAGGCGCGCCGCGCCGCGGAGATCGTCGACCGGCTGGTGGGATTTGCCGGCATAGGCCCGGCGCAAACCCAGCCGGTAGAGCTGAACGGCCTGCTGCGGAACCTGATCGAGTTCCGGGAACGCGAGTGGAAAGTACGTGGGATTCGGGCGCGCAGCCTGCTGGCGGACGAGCCGGCGACCGTGCTGGGATCGCACGGCCAGCTTGAGCAGATCTTCCTGAACCTGCTCGTGCACGCCGAACAATCGCTGTCGGATGCGAGCGAGAAGTCGATCACCATCCGGAGCAGCGTGGTCGCCAGGCGCATCCTGGTGGAGATCGGCTACAGCGGTCTGAAGGGGGCCGCGGACCCGTTTGTGCCGGGAGCGGACGATGCGTCCGGTGGCGCGGGCTTGGGCGTTTGCCGTAGTTTGATCACCGGCCATGGCGGCGAGATACGGCTGGTACAGCAGGCAGCGGGCGATCCGGCGTTTCAAGTGGAGCTCCCCTGCGCGGCGCGGGAGAAGCCCAGCGGGCCTGCGCCGGAGAACGGCCGCGACGGCGCCCACACGTTGACGGCGCTGGTGATCGAACCGGCCGAAGCCATTCAGACGCAGTTGCGCGATCTGCTGGCGGTCCGCGGATATCGCGTGGTGCCGGTGAACAGCTCCGACGAGGGTCTGGACCTGGCGCAACGCCTGCGCTTCGATGCCATCTTCTGCTCGGTTCACGCACCGGGGCTCAATTGGGTGGAAACCGCCGAGCAGGTGAAGACTCGCGTGGGCGGATTCGTGCTGCTTTCCGACTCTTATAACGCGGATCTGTCGGCCGATTTCGCGGGCGAGCGCCGCTTCGTGCTGGCCAAGCCGGTGGATGAGAAGCAATTGGACCGCGTGCTCGAAGCCATCCAGGTTGGCTCCCGGTAGCACGATGCCCGCGTGGCGCCCGCGCGGTAAAGTAATCTTATGCGGAAATGGCTGCCGATCGTTCTGTTGTGCGCCTGGCCCTTACTGGCGCAAAAGTATACCGGGCCGCGCCCCGCTAAGCCGGACCTTCCCTACCTGATGCACGCCGACAACCTGATACCGGCGGAGAGCGCGGAAGCCAAGCAGGAAGACCGGAAGGGTGAAGTCACCTACCTGATTCCCGGCGCCAACTCCACGGTGCGCACGCCGCTGGCGTCGCCGGCGTTTCTGATTCTTACGGACCAACTCCAGGCGGACCGGCTGCAGCTCTTCAAACTGCAGTCCAAGGGCGGCCAGCGCGAAGTGCTATTCCGTCGCAAAAACAAGCTGGTGGCGCGCCCCATCCGGCTCAACGTCACGCGCCTCGACGAGAACTTGTACAAGATCGAAGTGGATGAGATTTTGGAAAATGGCGAATACTCGCTGTCACCGGCGGACTCGAACGAGGTTTTCTGTTTCCAGGTCTATTAGGCGCCTGCGGCGCCAACATCGACAAAAGCTTGTCGATGTTGAGAAGTCAGAAGTCAGTAGCCGGAATAATGCCGGCTTTGGTCTTCTGTATTCTGTCTCCTGTCTTCTGTCTCCTGTCTTCGGTCTTCCATTCCGAAACGAACGTGTGGTCGAGCGCCAGCCGGTCGCTTTCGAACATGAACATCCCAACGCCCTCGCGCTTCTCGATAGGACCGCACAAAATCCGCTCTCCCTTGGATCGAGGCACCGCTACCAGCGTCAGCGGAACCTCACTGCCATGCACCTCGATGGAATGGAATTTCAGACCCACGGCGAAGTAACTCGAGGGCTGGTATTGTTGCTCGAAGCGAACGATCCGCCCGTGCGCGATGGCGCCTTCAGGAGCCAGGACGCTCCCATGTGCCCGGATCGCATTCAGCAACTGTCCTTCGATGGCGTCGCCGGCAAACGAGAGCTCCGAGTCGATTGTTGAGCGCAATGCGATCTTAATCGTTATTCCGGACGGTATGGCTACCGGCTTTTGCGGCACTGCCGACTCGCCTGCGGACGGCTCCAGATCGGTCCGGAAAACCGATTCGGTCTGAAACTCACGGCAGGCAGCGTACTCGATCCGGTTATCATAGCGGTGGGCTTCCGCGTCCCACATTTTGAGAACCGTCAACTGTGGAAGCAGGAAATCGGAGCCGCCAATCCGGGCCCGTCGATAGTCAATAGTAGTCTCGACGCGGCACGTTTGCGACTCCCGCGGAGGATTGGGAACCTCAATCGTCATCCGGCTGAGTTCGGCGTTCTCCGGATCGATCCAAAATCTGCCCTCATAAGCCATGGTCGCCAGATCTTCCGTCCGCGGGCCAACTTTCACCTGGTAATGACTGACCGCCAGCGGCACGCGATAGCGGTATACGGCAAAGGCTCGCCCCTGGTCTTGCTCGGGGCCGAGATACTGGTACTCCGACCCGTTGGCTGAAAAGACGCTCATCAGGAATGGACCAAAATCGCCCGATCCCGTCATGCCACCGCCGACAATCTTTTCCACATCCTCGGATTGGAAGCGTCGAGCGCCCACCCAGGAAAAGATCTCCGCGCCTTCGGAGACAGTCACATCCAATTTGAACCGGTCTGTCCAGAACAGCGTCATCTGCGGCTCGATCTTCGGATCCTGCACATCGGCGCAACTGCTCACGCGGACAGCGGGAATCGCCTCGAACCTGGACCGGCGCACCGTCTGGACGCACGTGTACTTCGGCAATCTCTCGATATTCTCGACGATTTTCGCGCGGGCCTGATTCAGCAGCGCGAGGGAATCGATTTCTCCGCACAGGGCGAGCGGGCACATCGCTCCGAGAATCACAGCGGCGTGGACGGCGAGCCGCGTCACATATGCGCCCCTCCCTTGAGCGCTCCGACATTCTCACTCTACCGCAGTCCGATCTCTCTCAAGTACGCCAGCAGCGCCTCCGGGTTATCGGTGATGATGGCATCCACCTGCGCCGCGATCAGGCGCCGCCAGTCGCGGGGACGATTGGCCGTCCAGGCGACCACTTCCAAGCCTGCGGCATGCGCCGCGTGGACCTGCCTGGCAGAGGCCAGCGCGTGATAGGGCGCCACGATCCCCGCTTCAGCCCGGTGCGCGATCGCGACGAAGCGCCTCGGAGGGCCGACATACAGCGCTCCGAGACGGATCTCGGGCGCCAGCCGCCCGATGGCGTGCAGTATGCGGAAATCGAAGGACTGCACGATCACCCGCTTTTCCAGTTTGTGCCGCCGGATCGCCTGGCACACCAGATCGGCGAAACGTTCCGGTGGAGGCGCCAGTCGAGGGCGATCCGGGAAACTCTTGATTTCGATGTTGAAGAGGAAATGGCCGCGGTCCGACAGGTCGAGCACCTGGTCGAGCGTGGGGACGCGCGCGCCTGGGATGAGCGTCTGTTTTGGGAAGCGCGGGTTCCGCACGGCGCCGCAGTCCCAGCGTTCGAGTTCGGCAAGAGTCAGGTCCCGGATGACGCGCGGCGGGTCGGGCGACTTGCAGATCGACCGGTTCAACTTGGGATCGTGCGAAACCACGACCACGTCGTCGCGGGTAACCGCCACGTCCATCTCCAGCGCATCGGCGCCCACGGAGATGGCGTATTCAAATCCCGGCAAAGTGTTTTCCGGCCGCATGGCGCGCGCGCCACGGTGGCCGTGTACTAAGATGGGCCGTCCCACTGGATTTAGAATAGCCCGTTAGAGGAGGGAGATGAGGTGCTCTATGAGACTGGGCGGCGTTTCACCCGGTTCAGTAATCAGTTTGCCGACCCGGTAGCGCAGCACGAGATAGCTAAATAGCGTCCAGCCTGTTTGCTTCCAACGGACGCGACCTTCACGATCCAGCAGCACGAAGGTTGGTCTGCCATTCACGTTAAAGCGATCGGCGACTTCACCACCGCCGTCGCGCACCTCGAGCCGCCGGACCGCGTGCACGCCGATATATCTGCGCCATGCTTGCTCGTCCTCGTCAGCGCTGATGCCGACGACCGCTACATCGTTTGAACCGAACCGGCCAGCCAAATCCGCGAGAGCTGGGCCGCTCGCACGGCAGGGAGCGCACCAGGTAGCCCAAAAGTCCAGGAGCACAACACCTGGCCGCGGGCCAGGATTGCACTGGATAGCAGCAGCGAAAAGACAAGCCATAACTTTCGCATAGCAGCCTCGCACTCCTTATATTCTAGCTCTTGGGCTGTCGATTTAACCCCGCCCGCTGTTGGTAGTTGCGCCGCAACGGTACTGGTGAGATGATTGCCCTTCGGGAAAACTCTATGACGAAATGGATATTGCTCGCATCTGTGTTGACGACTTTCGGCGTTTGCGGCTCGGCGCAGGCGCAAACGGCGGCCAGGAAGAAGCTGCTCTTCATCGGCGAAGTGAAGGGCTTCGAGCACGATTCGGTGTCGCATGCCATGGCGACCATCGAAAAGCTGGGCCAGCAGAGCGGCCTTTGGGATACGTACCTGCGCACCGATTCGGAGCTGCTGACCAAGCAGAAGCTGGGGAACAATGCCAAGAACCTGAATTACTTCGACGCCGTAATGTTCTACACTACCGGCGAGCTGGATTTGAACGACGAGCAGAAAGCCGCGCTCGTTTCCTTCGTCAAGGAGGACGGCAAAGGCTTCCTGGGCACGCACAGCGCCACCGACACGTTCTACAAGTGGCTGGAGTATGGCGACCTGATCGGCGGATATTTCAACGAGCACCCATGGATGCAGGTGCATGCCGAGATCAACGTGGAGGACCGCGCCTTCCCGGCCACCAAACATTTCCCGGCGCACTTCCCGATCTACGACGAGATCTATCAGTTCAAGGATCCCTATTCGCGCGACAAGCTGCGGGTATTGATGAGCATCGATCCTAAGACAGTGGACCTCAAGAACCCGCGGGTGCACCGCACCGACCAGGACTTCGCCGTAACCTGGGTGCACCAATACGGAAAGGGCCGCGTGTTCTATTCCTCGCTGGGCCACCGCGAGGAGGTCTGGGACCGCCCGGACATCCAGCAGATGTGGACCGAAGCGGTGAAGTGGGCGATGGGCATGACCCAGGGCGACGCTACGCCGCGGCCGAAGCCGGCGGAGTAAATAGGCGCTTACAGCGCCAACATCGACAAAAGCTTGTCGATGTTGAGAAGGCAGAAGTCAGAAGTCGGAAGTCGAACGTCAGAATCGCTCACGCCCCCTCGACTCACGTTGGTCCGGCCCGACGCGGCGTCGCAACGCGAAGCTGGCGGCTTTCGCTTTCCGGAACAGGTCGTCCCAATCATCAGGAGGATCGCCGTCGCGCAACCGTCTGTTGAAGATCACGTAGGGGTCTGTCCGCGAGCCGGCTTTGCGGAGGGTTGTTTCGTCGTTCACCCAGGCGTAGATGATCGCCTTGGGGATCGCTGTTATTGGGTGGGTGCCTGGAAAGTTCGACGTGCGCGGCCGTCCACGAACGGCAGCGGCAGTGCTAGGCATGACGCTGCTAGCGGTCGCTTCTTGGATACTCTCGCCTCCCTGGTTCAGGATCGTTTCGGCTTTCGTCGACACCGAATGGGGCCTGTTTGACCATCCCTGCCCGGTCACTGTGCCCTTACAGGGAGGCATCACGGCGCAGGGTACAGGCACGGTCATTTATCGATTCGAGTTCAGCGATGGATCCCCGCGTGGGCTGCTCCTGGCACGAACTGGATCACGGCCGTCGGGCGGCAAAGCGGCCTCGCCGCCCAGACCAACTTCATCATACAGACGGACTGGTCGCAGTTTCGCCGCGGAACCCAGCATCATGCCTACAACCCCACTGAGAACATCCTCAACGTCTCCAATGCACGATGGCGATCATCGCGAATCCTGCTACGTTCGACTCCCTTTTCACGCTGTATTACCTGCTCACATTCGAGACCGCAGCCGGTCAAACGTGCCGCCCGCCGATTAAGGGTAATTGCCAGTTCGGGCAAAACGGTGCCCAGTGGAACACGGCAGCCGCGCTGTTCGCGTTTCTGGTGAAAGGCCCGGATAACTGCACGCCCGCGACTCCGCCCACAACCGGCCACTGCCTCGGCACGAAAGATCAGAACGCCAACAAGCACACATCGCGGCCTCAGGGCACGGTCGATTTCTACGTGGTAGGCACGGCGCTCCACGTGACTGGCGGCGGTCAACATGCAGTCGTCGCCGCTTGCCAAACGGGTCGCTCCTGTTCGCAAGGGCAGTACGGGGTCCGGCCCAGGTCGAATCCTCGGTGCCGCGGCCGCAGTCCCGGTCCGCAGAATTTTACTCAAGAATCGGTTACAATTCGATGATAATTGGTGTATACTACCCCCACCAGCACTCAAAACGGGGTTCTGCGCTAGCAGCAGGAGTCCGGGGGGGGGACGTCGTAATCCGACCTCCCAACTCCCAAACACTGCACCGGAGAGGACATTTAGATGAAAAAACGGTTGTTCACACACACAGGCGTCTGTTGGCTGATCGCCGCCGGCGCCGCGAACGTTTTGGGGATCGCCAGCGCCCAGGACACGGGCGACGCCACAACCAAGGTCGCCGCGTTTGCGGCGGGCAGCGATTACTTGCAAACGGGACCTGGCACGGAGGCCACGCTGCCTATCGGAGGGAAGATGGTCAAGGTCACTTTGACTGGTGTACCGATACAAGGCAGCACCGGCGGCACGTTGGGCAATACCGACACCATCGTCCAACGCACCGAGGACGCAGTTTTCCCCACCGGCGCTGCGGTAACCGTCACGTCGGTCCCGATCCCCATTACTTTGACGGCGTTGAGCTTGACGGGCACCGTGCCAGGCCCGAGTGGAGGCAATTGTACGGTCACCATCACGCTGGCGTCGAGCCCCGCCAGCACCGGGACGTTGACACTTTACAGCAACGGGACGTACTCATCGCAGGTGACGGTGTACTTCAGTGCAACGTTTACTCCCATCGCGCCCAATACGACCTGTTATCCGCCAATTACAACCGCCCCCCCGTGTAAGTTTATCCAAAAAGGAGGCCGCTGGAGCACCAGACCACTGCCGGGCGCGTACGAGGTGGTAGGCCCCTACGGCGACCTGCAGGCTAACGTTCACACCAACCTGCCGCCAGGCTACGCGGACTTCTACATTTCGCAATCGCAAACGGACTCCGCGAGAACAGCCGCACATGCCACCTGCGAGGCGCTCGCGGCAGTGGGCACGCCCTGTCCGCCAAAGGTGTCGCCAACGAGCTTGAACTTCGGCACGGTGACAGTCGGCACAACTAGTGCGGCGCAGACCGTGACGATGACGAACCTGGCCAGCTCGGCGATAAACTTCAGCAGTATCGCGATCGTGGGGACGAACCACGGGGATTTCAGTATTGCGAGCAACACTTGTGGGGCCTCCTTGGCCGGGGGCGGAAGCTGCGCCATTGGAGTAACATTCACACCCAGCGCCACTGGAGCGCGGGTAGCCGAACTGCGCTTTACCGATAACGGCGGCGGTAGCCCGCAGACTGTTCCGCTTAAGGGCACTGGGCAGTAAGCCAGGGCCACGACGTAGCTATTTGCTCAACATGTGGCGTTCCGGCGGACACTACTGCCGGCCGGGACGCCCCATGGGAATCCCGGTTCGGCACCGAGGGGACCAAACCGGAGAATGCTTCAGTCCGGACCCTCCAAAAACACTGCACCGAAGAGGAGATCAGATGAGAAAGCGATTTAACACAAGTAAAGCCGTGATCCGCGTTATCGCCATTGCAGCGGCAGGGAGCCTATGTGGCATCGCCAGCGCCCAGATTACCGGCGTCGCCGAAGGCTCCGATTACTTGCAGACAACCAAGGGCACCCAGGTCACGATTACTCTGCCCACGGGCCCTGTAACGATCCCATTGACCGGCAAGCCGATCCCGGGAAGGGGAAATACCGACACGATCGTGCGGCGCAAGAAGCAGACCAGCTTCACAACCGCGGAGGCAGGGGCCGTCCCTGCCGTCACGATACCGATCCAAATTGAGGCCCTGAACCTGCAGGGCACATTAGGCTCCTGTACGGTCACCATCACGCTGGCCCCAACCCCTGCCAGCACCGGTACGATGATGATCAATGTGACCAGCGCCACTGGCGGCACATTCTATTCCAAACTGACTGTGAACTACATCGCGATGTTCACGCCCGCTGCAACCTGTCCCCCAAAAATGACAGGCAATTACACGATGTCGCAACAGGGCGGGACTTGGTCGACAACTCCTTTACCGAACGAGTACTTGGTGGTGAAGCCTTACCCCAATGTGCTGGCGAACGAGCATACCGGGCTTCCCGCGGGAATCGTGGATTTCTACATCGTCGGGACGGGGACGGAGGCGGCCCGAACAATCCAACATGTTGTCTGTGAGGCAGCGGCGCAGGCGGGCCTACCCTGTCCCTAGCTAGCTAGCTAGAGTAACCCATGAGGTCGCTGACCGATCGACTACTGACCATCCCGGTTTGAGGAGACGCGCGTCCCGCGCCGGGGATTCCACTTGCGGGTCCGGCGGTCGAGGCGCGTCTCGAATCGATCGGCCGGACCTTCTTCGCGAGGGATCCCTCAAACATTTTATGAAACCGTAGGGATCTGCGACTCACTTAGCTTCTGAACATCACTCGTTGGAACCCCGATTCGCGAGGAGGTAAAACATGGCTCAAGTCCCGGCAGATTATCGGCGTCTTCCCGGCAGCGAAAGACGTCCGGCGGAAGGCACCAAGCTTCTCGGGCCGGCCGACCCGGCAGAGGAATTCTCCGTCACCGTCCGCGTCCGGCGGCGGCCGGGCGCGCCTCCTCTGCCGGATCACGAGCACTGGATGGCCACGCCGCCAGGGCGAAGGACGTTCATCACGCACGACGAGTTCTCCACAAAATACGGCGCCGCGCAGGAAGACCTGGACGCCGTGGCTAACTTCGCGCGCCGGCATGGAATAACTGTGAAGGAAACCGGCGTGGCGAGCCGCACGGTGGTCCTGTCCGGCACCGTCGCGCAGATGACGCAGGCATTCGCCGTGGACTTGGGGCGCTACGAATCGCCCAGCGGAACCTACCGTGGACGCGACGGCTTCATCTACGTACCGAATGAACTGGCCGACGTCGTGGTGGCCGTCTTCGGCCTTGACAACCGGCGGGTCGGCTTCCGCAATACCCCCGACCCGCCCGGCACGACTGGGTTAAGCCCCACGCTCGTCGCCCAATTCTACAACTTCCCGCAGGGTCCGCCGGACGCCAGCTCGCAGAGAATCGGCGTCGTCGAATTCAAGCCCGGCGGCTGGACCCCGATCGACGTCCAGGTAACCCTTAATACTTGGTTTGCCCCCGTCACCACTCCCAAGGTCGTGGACGTCCCTCTTACGGGAAATTCCGGGAATTCGGACTCCGAGACCATACTCGACGTCTGCACTGCGAGCGCGGTGGCCCCCGGCGCTCAGATCCAGGTCTACTGGGGCGGCGATCCGACGACGGCCCAGGACTGGTTCACGGTCATCGACAGGATCTTTCACAAGCCTCAGGCTGGGGATCCGCCCCATCCGGATGTCTTGTCGATCAGTTGGACGTTAATCGGCGGCGACGACTTCATCACGGCCACTGGCGTAGTTTCAACCGCAACGATCAACGAGATCAGTTCCGACTTCCGGGACATGGCCCTGGCAGGCATCACCGTACTGGTGGCCTCGGGCGACGGCGGCTCATTGGGCTGGAACAACCCTGCGGCAGCGCCGCCGACTGCGCACGGAAAGGCCCATGTCGCATATCCGGCAGGCGACCCCTGGGTTACGTCCTGCGGCGGCACGGCAACCGGGGTCACCGCTGCGTTCACGCTGGGGCAGGAGTACCTCTGGAACGATTCCACTGGCGCCACGGGCGGGGGCGTCAGCGCCTTCTTCAACACTTTGCCGCCCTGGCAGGCCGGGATTGTCTCTCAACGTTCGATCAACGCTGGCAGCGTAATCGGCCGCGGCGTCCCCGATGTGGCGGGCAACGCCAGCTTGATCAGCGGGTACACGATATCGCTCAACAGCCCTTCATTGCTCCATCCGACGTTCAGCGGACCGTACTGCGGTACCTCCGCCGTCGCGCCGCTTTATGCGGGCCTGGTGGCGATGATCAATGCCAGCTTGGGACAGAATGTCGGATTCCTGAATCCCACGCTCTACGCCTTCGACGAAATTGTTTGCCTCGACATCAACGACCAGCTCTTCCCCGGCTCGCCGCCCGATAACAACTTCGCCGGATCGCCAGGCTATCCCTCCGGTCCGGGTTGGGACGGATGCACCGGACTGGGCAGGATCGACGGTGGCGCGCTGCTGTCTGCGCTCCAAAGCGTGTTTCAGAAGGACTGCCAGTTCATCGTGGACCGCACGGAGATCGGCGAAGACGAAGTCAGCGAAACCTCGACGAGTAGCCAGCCGGGTATCATTGCGAATGCCTTCTACGTAGTGGTGGACGGTTTCAACGCGACAACTCTCGGCATCGTGGCATCCGACCTGACCGGCCCGCCCGTGCACAACCCCACATTTTCGGTATCGGGCGTGCCGGTAGGAAGCATGAGCGTTGTCACGACGGCCCTGCTGGCGGAAGACGTGTCGCTGCCGACGACGCCCCAGCGCTTCACCTGGGTATGCGCGGCTAAATTCACAGGTGTCGATGCGTTCCAGCCGCCGCCGCCGCCGTCCATAACTGTCACGCTCCAGGCCTCGATGGCGATTGTGGGCTTAACGTCGCCGCCCGCCACGATCCAATTGATAGCGAACGCCGATCCATATGAACTCGACGGCCCAACCTGGTGGCTCAGCGAAGACTTGCGCGTTTTCCAGGTCACCTCAGGCGGGTCGCTGCAAGGCCTGCCCCCTGCGGTCACTCTGCAAAACACTGGGAACCCTCAGGCGGATGCGCCGAAGTTCATCCAGGACGTCATCGGCAACTTCAACAGCTACGCTGGGCCGCTACCACATCCGTTCGATCTGATCTCGACCGACGAGCAGGCATCCCAGGTCACGCTCAACCAGTTCAATCCCTCGACTTCCACCACGCCAGTCTATAACTTTGGGGTGGCCCGCGTACGGTATGAATCCACCGTCCCGTCGGGCAAGGTGCGCGTGTTTTTCAGGATCTTCCAGGCCGCCACGACGTCGACGGCGTACGGATCGGGAACGTATGGCAGCGTGTCCAACTCCGGAGTGAGTCCCACCAGCGGGAAGATACCCGTCTTCGGCGTCGATGGCGGCGGGAATGTCGTAGCGATTCCCTGCTTTGCCGACGCCCGCGTTCTTGACCCGACAACGCTGGACCAGCAAACAGACGACAAGAACGTCGTGCAGAGCATCGTTTCGAGTGGCGGCGTGCAATACATGTATTTCGGATGCTGGCTGGATATCAACCAACCGGGGATCACAACCGCGGTCCCGGTCGGTACGATTGCAGCCAATACCGCCAACCCGTGGGCCACTGCCACTGGCTCCCAATCGGTGCTGACGGCGATAAGCGGCCTGCATCAGTGCCTGGTCGCCGAAATCTCATACGACGCGGACCCCGTGCAGACGGGAGAAACGCCCGCGTCCTCGGATAAACTCGCGCAGCGCAATCTGGCGGTTGTGCCTTCGGGGAATCCCGGGGGGCCCTTGGCGCACCGCGTACCGCACACCTTCGACATCCGCCCGACTCCCGCGGCGCTGCCCGCCGGCGCCCCGCCCGACGAGTTGATGATCATATGGGGCGGCACGCCGGCAGGGAGCCTGGCGACGATTTATTTGCCGGCCGTGAGCGCTGCGGATGTG
>ODAK010002744.1_pt1 | contig 18438 bp, 16 predicted proteins | sample 1539591 | NCBI WGS metagenome assembly ODAK01 (sample SAMEA3539303, study PRJEB22396) | soil metagenome | biome: tundra; feature: field; material: soil | place: USA | collected 2010-05 | depth 0.15 m | reverse complement strand
CGCGCGCGCTCGCAGCGCCGCCTCGATCCGTGACAGCGTGGACAGAACCGTCTCGCGGTCGGCGCCGCCGACTGGTCCGGAGAGCGCCGCCTGCCCGGCGTCGGCCACCGCGTCCCGGCGGCCGCGCAGCTCCTCCAGACGCTCGGCCAGGAGCGGTGCAGCCGGATCGAGTGGAAGCTCGGCAAGCGCAGCGTCGAGCGCGACCAGCACCTGCAGGGCCGCCTGGCGATCATGTCCCTGGTCGACGTCCAGCCGGGCGCGCAGCGTCAGCTCCTCGCAGACGAGCGTCCGCCGGCGGCCACCGAGGACCGCGGCGAAGCCGGCCTGGGGCGCGAGCATCCGCGCGCGTCGCTGGCGGCCCCCGGCGCTGACCAGCTCCAGCGCGTCGGTCCAGAGGCCTTCGGCGACCTGCTCGCCGGCGCCGAAGCCGATCCGCGCCACCAGCACCCGATGGCGGCTGACCACGTTGAGATACGGGTCGGCGCTGACCATGCGAAAGGTGTGCAGCACGTGGTTGAGAACCCTCAGCCCGGAGAGCAGGTCAGGTTCGCCGGCGGTTCGAAGCCAGACTTGGGCTTGGGCGAGGTCGCCGAGCGGGTCGCCCACGTCGATGACGGTCACCCTGGACGTAGTCACGGGGACAGGCTCAGGCTCAGGTTTAGCATTATGCTGAGCGCGAGCGCGCTCCAGCCGGCGGCGTTGGGGGGCGCCGAGGGTAGCGAACACCAGCACGTGGGTCGGTGCCGAATCCGGCCGGGTGGGGGCTGAGTCTGGCTGCGTGGGGTCGCGGTTGGGCCTGGTCGGTGCCGAATCCGGCCGGGTGGGGGCTGAGTCTGGCTGCGTGGCGGCTGGGGACAGCTCGCCGTGGGCGGCGCGCAGCAGGTAGCGCCCGTCAGGCGGCCCGAGCGCCCACGGCAACTCGACCTGGCAGAAGCGGAACAGGGGCGGGGGCTCGCTCACCGGAGGCGTGCCGCAGCGGCGGCGCGGCGCCCGTCAGCCGCCGTGCGTGCGGATCGCGTACTTGCTGGGGGCGATCGGCACGATCGGCTCTGGGATCTGGCTGATGCGGTTGATCAACTGCACCCACTGGCCGGGCTGGAGGATGCTCTGGATCTCGCCTGACAGCTTCTTGTTGGTGCCGAAGGCCGGCGTGAAGGTGATCTGGATTCGATTGTTGTGGTCGGGCAATGCGAGCGTGTTGCTCTGGCCCTTGTAGGCGATCGTGCTGATGATCTGATTCGGTTGCATCGCCCCTTGGAGTGTGAGCAGGCGCCGGATCGTGATGTCGGTGATCGAGCCCGGTCCCTGATGGCCGAGCACGGGAACGTTGTTTATCTTGGCGATGTCGACACTCGCTCCGGTGGCGCCGGCGGCGTCGGTGCCGGTGGAGCCGGTCAGGCTGTGCCCGCACTGGAGCCCTGAGACGTAGGGATCCAGGCCGGAGGCTGACAGGAACTCGATCGTCGCCAGAACGCGCCGATCGATCAGCCCGGCGGCGATGTCACGGCGGCCGCAGGGGTAGATCTGGACGTGGGGGTCCTGCAGGATCCGGGTGGTCAGCTGGGCCTTGGACATCAGCAGCACCTGTCCGACGGTGGCGTTCTTGGCGCCAGGACCGAAGAACGGGTCGACGCCCGCCGCGCGGTACTCAGCGGTTGCCTCGAGAAGCTTCCAGCCGTCGAGCACCGGCTTGGGATCGATCTGCGGTGCTTTCTTGCCGGCCGGCTGGATCATGAAGTACAGGTGGGAGGCGAGGGTGGGAGTCGAAGCGCCGATCCGCCCCAGGATCGTGCCCCCCACCACGATCGAGCCAACCTTGAGGGGCTTGAGCGTGTACTGGTTGCGCCTCAGATGAAGGACGTCTGAGAAATAGCTCTGGAAGCTGGCGATCTGCTGGGTGGTGCTCTGTAGCTGCAGATCGCCTCCAGCGGCATAGGAACCCGCGCGCGCAGGGTCGGCGAATAGACGCTCCTTGACCATCGGCGTGGCCGTGGTCAGGGCCTTGCTCGCTGCCGGCGAGGTCGACGGCAGCGTGATCGGAGCGCGCTTGGTGGACTTTGCGCCCTGGGCGGGGGTTGTGCCGACGGTCGACTTCGTGGCGGCCGGCGCGGCGCTGACCGTCGGCGTCTGCTGCGAGCCGGCGGTGGCGGGGGCGATGGGAGACGCGCCGGCGCTTGGCGCCGACAGCTCGCCGGCAATGTCTCGTGCGGTCAGCTTGACCGGCTTGGGGACCGCATAGCTCTTGACGACCGACCCCAGCTGGGCGTAGGTGTAGATGTTGCCGGTCGCGTCCTGGAGCTCCAGATAGTGGCCCAGGGTCTGGCTGGTGCCGATCTTGACGATCTTGCCGTCGTTGGCGGCGATCACCGGGGAGTTGCGCTTGGCGAAGATCGCCGTGCCCTTGGCGTTGGGGTTGGAGTCGACGGCGATCGCGGCGTTGGAGCCCGTGACCCGGCGGCGCGCGAGGCGGATGACCGCGTCGTCGGCGTACTTGGCGGGGGCTGCCACCGGGAAGTGACCTTCGACCAGGCTGGTCAGCGCCCCGATCAGCGCGTTGGGGATGCCGCCGATCAACTTGGCGCGCAGCAGCACAGATTGCACGTACCAGTTGGCGTGGTTGTAGGCGTAGATCGCGCTCGAGAGGTTTTGCGAGGCGCCGGCGGCGTGCAAGTAGCGCGCGGCCGTAAAGATTGCATCGACTGGGTTGTAGGGGTCCGCCACTCCGTCGCCGTTGGCGTCCACGCCCCAGCTCTTCCACGTCGATGGCAGGAACTGCATCCAGCCGACGGCGCCGGCCGAGGAAACCGACAGGTTGCGCCCGTAATCGGTCTCGATCTCGTTGATTGCCGCCAGTACCTGCCAGGGAACGTCGTACTGGATCCCCGCCGCCTGATAGATCGGCAGCAGGAACGGGGGGATCCTGAAGCTGTCGATGAAGAAGTTCGGCACCCCGATCGGCGCTGGACCGGGCAGCGAGAGCGAGAACGTCGGGTTGGTCGCCGACGGCACGCCCTTACCGGTCGGCAGTTTGCTCGCCGCCGGTGTCTTGGACTTCGACTTCGACTTGGGCTTCTGGCCCGAGCCGGGCTTGATTGGCTTGGGTCCGCCGCTATGCGCGGACACGGGCTGGTTCTTAGGGGGCCCGGAGAGACGCGGCGGGGTCTGCGTGGGTCCGGTGGAGGTCGTGCTGGAGGTCGAAGTCGAGCTTGAGCTGCTGGTGGAGGTGGTGCTCGTAGTCGACGTTGTGGAACTGGAACTGGAACTGAAACTGGACGAGCTGCTGGTGGAGGTGGGAGTGGAGCTGGTCGTGGACGAACCGGTCGTGGACGAACCCGTCGACGACCCCGTCGACGAGCCCGTCGTGGTGGCCGGCGCGCAGCTCATCGTCTCCGAGACGACCACGCCCGTGATCGGCAGCGACAGCGACGAGACCGGCGTCCCGGCCGGCACGTTTACCGGAAAGGTCAACTGCTGTCCGCCCAGCAGCGTCACGGTGACCGTGCACGCGTCGGCGGAGGCATTCGGGATCGCGGCGAGACCAAGAGTAAAGACCGCTGACATCACCGCCGCGATCAGCTTCCGGCTACCGAACACCGTGGTCTGTCTCCTCCTACCCTCTCGCGTGCGCATAGAATGAGCGCCGCGACCACATAGCGGCGTTGCCTGGACGCTACTGACTGCCTCGGAGCTTTGCAACGGCGAACCGTTTACCGGTCTAAGCCTTTCGCCGGAACGGGTCTCGTTCACCGGCCGATCAGCAAGATTTGAAGCCAAATTGTCCCATTTGCCGGCGCCGCAAACACGTGCGGCTCAACTGTAGCGAGAGATATGAATCCTAACCCTCAACCAGAAGGTGATACTGTTCTGGGACAGCGCCTCGCCACGGCAGCGATCATCGCCCGCGCGATAAAGTGGCCGCTCCCGGTAGCGCAAGGCCCGGAGGCGGTTCACAGATGAGCGAAGACGAGGGTATACGGCAACGCGTGACGCGCCAGGGCGAGGAGGCCCTCGGCAAGTTCGCCCAGGAGTTGCTCGAGAATCCGGTCGTCACCGGCGCCCTGTCGGCGGCGTTTGAAACGCGCGAGCGCGCGGTCCGCGCCCAGGAAGTGGCGATGGGTGCGCTCAACCTCCCGTCGGCGAGTGACCTCGAGCGGCTGACCCGGCGCCTGCGGGGGGTCTCGCAGCGCCTGGAGGGCATCGAGGACGCACTGGACCGCCTCGAGCAGCGGATCGAGGGTCTCGGCTCTGCCACCACAGTCGAGCAGCGGCTGGCCGCGATCGAAGCGGCGCTGGGTCGGATCGAGGATAAGTCCTCAGGGGCGGGATCCGGCTCCACCCGTGGGGGTTCCGCGCCGGCCAAGCGCTCTGCAAGCGCAGCCCGCTCGGCCTCATCCAAGTCAGCGCCGGCGAAGTGATTCCGCACTCAGCGCTCCAACGCTCGCGCGGCCAGCTCGCCCAGGCGCCGCTCGGCGGCTTGTAGCAACTCGCCGTCGATCCGGCGGCGGGTGGGCAGTAGCAGATCGGAGACGATCAGCAACGAGCCGGCCTGCAGGCCGCGACGAGTCGCGAGCGCGAACAGCGCGGCGGTCTCCATCTCGACCGCCAGCGCGCCCTGCTGGATCCAGCTCTGCTCAGCGCCCGGGGGGCCGTCGTAGAAAAGATCGGTCGACACGACCGCGCAGGTGCGGGCCTGGCCGTCAGCACCGCGCTGCAGGCGCGCCAGCAGCGCCGGGCTGCCCGCCACCCGCTCCCCGGCGCCGAGCGCGCGGCTGGTCCCGTCGTCGGCGACGGCCTCGCCGGCGATCAGCAGTTCACCCAGGGCCAGTGAGTCGCTCAGGCCGCCGCAGGTTCCGACCCGCAACAGCGTCCCGGCGCCCAGATCGGCCAGCTCGGCGATTACGATCGCCGCGCTGGGGCCGCCCATCCCGGTGCTCTGGATGGTCAGCGGCTCGCCGTCGGGCGCGGGCCCCGTGTACCCCCACAAGCCGCGATTGTGGTTGAACATCTTCGGCGCCTTCAGCAGCGACTGAGCAAGCAGCAGCGCGCGTCCCGGGTCTCCGGGGAGCAGCACCCGGTCGGCCAGCGGCGCGGTGGGATGCAGGTGGATGGTGGCGGGCACCGCGCGCGAGGTTAGACTCTGCGGCCATGGGTGGCCACAGCGGATGACGAGCTTCAGCTCCGAGAAGGAGTTCCGCGAGGTGATGGATCGGACGTTTGGGTTGATGAGCGATGACCCCGACATGGGCCCCAAGCTCCGCGACGCGGATCCGCCGCAGCGGTTCGAGTTCACCGACTTCGAGCTGGTCGTCAATATCCGCGCCGGCGGCGCAGACGAGCCCAACCTGCACTGGGAATGGTCAGACGAGGTGGACTGGGAGCCCAAGGTCAAGATGACAATGAGCTCGGCAACCGCCAACCGCTACTTCCAGGGCAAGGAGAACGTCGCGATCGCGATCGCGCGGCGGCGAATCAAGGCCGGCGGCGACGTCAGAGCGGCGCTGGCGATCATTCCGATCACCAAGCCGCTTTACCCGCGCTACCGCCAGATGGTCGCGGCCGATTATCCCCACCTGGAGGTTTGAGCCGTCCGCCGGAGACCGCGCCACGGGCCCGCCGGCGCGTGAGATTGAGCAGCGGGCCCATTGACATGACGCCCGATGGCGAGTAGACCTTTGGCATCGATCAAGGCAACTGGCCGGAACGTGGGTGTGCTCCGCGCATCCGCGAGGCGCCGCCGGAAACGTGACGAGCGCCAACGGCCGACGCAGCGGGCCGTGATGCCCGCGGGTGGCGGGGCCTCGTTCTCAACGGGACCCCGTCGCCGTTCCTTTACCGCACCTGACCGGTCAGATGACGACTGAGGAGGCCGCCCGCCGGATCGGCGTAACCCCGGCGACGCTCCGCCGCTGGGCCCGCCAGGGGGTTATCCCCCAGTACGACGGGGAATGGACCCCCGCCGTGATCGGGCAGGGGCGCGTCGTCGCGCGGATGCGCGAGCGCGGGCATTCGCTGGCCGAGATCCGCCGCGCGACCGAAGAGGGACGGCTGGCGTTCGGCTTCCTGGAGGAGCTGTTCCCGACCGATCAGGCCCGCTACACGATTCGTCAGGCATCACGTGAGGCCGGATTGGAGCCGGGGTTGGTCACGCGGATCGTGACCGGGCTGGGCATCAGTCCTGAGCGCACCGAGACGATCTCCGAGGACGAGCTCCAGCTGCTGCGCTACGTGGCGGCGGCACTGGAATCGGGATTCCCGCTCGCCGCGCTGTTGCAGCTCGTGCGCGTGTATGGCCAGGCGATGGCCCAGGTCGCCGACGCCGAGGTGAGGCTGTTTCACCTTTACGTCCACGAGCCGCTGCTGCGCTCCGGTGCTGCTGGCGTGGAGGCCGCTGGTGAGATGCACGCCCTCTCGCGTGAGGTGCTGCCGCTGGCGGGCCCGGTGATGGACCAGCTGCACCAGCGCTACCTGCAGCACTTCGTCGAGCAGGACGTGGTGGGGCACATGGAGTCAGACCTGGGCGACGACTCAATCGATCTGGGGCGGATGCGGGTGGCGATTGCGTTCGCCGACCTGGCCGGCTACACGCGCCTGACCGAGGAGGAGGGCGAGTTGACCGCGCTCGACGCCGTGGAGCGGTTCGTCGAGTCGGTCGAGACCACGCTCCCCGACGAGGCGCGGGTGATCAAGACGATCGGCGACGAGGTGATGATCGTCGGCTCCGATCCGGTGGCGCTGACCGACTGGGCCGTCGGCTTCCAGCGTCTGCAGAACGAGCGTCCGCTGCCGCGGATCGCCGTGCATTACGGCGTCGCGCTGTATCGCGACGGTGACTACTACGGGCGCGACGTGAACATCGCCTCGCGCGTGGCGGCGCGGTCAGGGGGCGGTGAGGTGCTGGTCACGCGCCCGGTGGTGGACGAGGTCGGCCCGCATCTGGAGTTCGAGCGGATCGCTGAGATCAAGCTCAAGGGGTTCAAAGAGGCCACCGAGATCTTCATCGCTCGCGCGCGGGGGGACGAATGAGGGCCGGCGAGGCCGAAAACCCGGGTGCCGGCGAGGTCGACTATCTGCTGGCGCGCGTGTTCGACGACCGGCTGCTGGCCGGTGGGCGGCCGGTCGTGGTCCTCTACTCAGGCGGACGGGACTCGACCTGCCTGCTGGAGCTCGCCACCCGGGTGGCCGGACGCGACTGTGTCAGCGCGTTGCACGTCAACTATGGATTGCGCGAGGCGTCGGATGCCGACGAGCGCAGTTGTGCCGAGCTGTGCGTGCGCCTGGGCGTGGAGCTGACGGTGCGCCGGCCGCGCCGGCCGCAATCGGGCAACCTCCAGGCGTGGGCGCGCGACGAGCGCTACAGCGCCGCCGCGCAGCTGGCGCTGGCCCGCGACGGTGATGTCGCCGCCGGTCACACGGCCACCGATCAGGTCGAGACGATTCTCTACCGCCTGGCCTCGTCGCCCAGTCGCCGGGCGCTGCTGGGAATGCGCCGGCGCGAGGGCCGGCTGGTCCGCCCGCTGCTGGCGTTCACCCGCGAGCAGACCGCTGCCTACTGCGTGGCGCGCGGGCTGGGGTGGCGAGAGGACGAGAGCAACCACAGCGAAGCCTTCGCCCGCAACCGGATTCGTGCCCGGCTGGTGCCCGCGCTGGAGGAGGCCCACCCGGCCGCCCAGGCCAACGTGCTGGCGTTGGCCCAGATCCTCGACGACGAGGCGGGCGTGCTCGACGAGCTAGTCGCGCGCACGTTGGGGGGTAGGCGTGAGATCGAGCTCGCGCGCCTGCGCGCGCTGGAGCCCGCGCTGCGCCGGCTCGTCGTCCAGCGGCTGGCCGATCTGGCCGCCGACGGCCCGGCGCCCGGGGCGGCGCGGCGGGCCGACGACGTGGCGGCCCTGGCCGACCGCGGGACCGCGGCCCTAGATCTGCCCCACGGGGTCCGGGCGATCGCTCAGGGCGGCGTGCTGCGCTTTGAGCGCACGCCAGCCCGACGACCCGGGCGCGGCCCGATAGGCGAGGCAGCCGGATGACGCGGCGGCCGCCCAATCCGGCGAGCCCGGATGACGCGGCGGCCGGCCGCGGGCGAGCGGCCGGCAGCGGGACGACTCGAGCGCGGCCCGTGCAGGCGAGGCCGGACGCCGAGCGGGCCGCAGGCTCGAGCGCGGCTGAGCGGGCCGCATGCTCGCGGGGGGACGCGACCGGCCAAACCAAACGCGCGCGAGCGCGTCCATAAACTAGATCCTCGTGCAACAAGATGATGAGATCGGGGAGATCCTCGTCCCCGCCGAGGACCTCAAGCGCCGGGTGCTGGAGCTGGCCGCCGAGGTTTCACGCGATTATGAGGGCAAGGATCTGGTGCTGATCGGAGTCCTGAAGGGGGCGGTGTTCTTCCTCTCTGACCTGATGCGCCAACTGGACATCCCCTGCGAGGTGGACTTCATGGCCGTCGCGTCGTACGGGTCGGCGACCAAATCCTCCGGCGTCGTGCGGATCCTCAAGGACCTCGACGCAGTGATCGAGGGCCGCGACGTGCTGATCGTGGAGGACATCGTCGACTCGGGGCTGACGCTGCAATATCTGCTGCGCAACCTCCGGGGCCGCAATCCGCGCTCGCTGGAGGTCTGCGCGCTGCTGATCAAGCCAGAGCGCCGCAAAGTCGACCTGAATACCCGCTACGTCGGCTTCGAGATCCCCAACCGATTCGCGATCGGCTACGGGCTTGACCATGCCGAGCGCTACCGCAACCTGCCCTACGTTGCGGCGCTGAGGCAATGAATGGATGCTTCGGTGCAGGGCTCCGAGAGGCTCAGTTGCGCCCACAACGCAGGTGCTACGCTTGCTAATTCCCGGTAATCAGCCAGACCCCCGCTACGCGTGCGGTGCCGGCCGCAGGCGTGGAGACTCCGTATGAGCAGGTTCTTCAAGAGCGCACTTTTCCCGATTCTGATCGTGATCGTGCTCGCCTTCTTCGCCCAGAAGCTGATCGGCAGCTCGAGTAAGAGCCCGCATCAGACGTTCGGCAACCTGCTCACCGAGTTACAGAGCAAGCAGGTCCGGAGCATGTCGCTGGACCAGAAGTCCAACAGCGCTTCGGTCACGCTGACCAATGGGACCAAGTACTCGGTCGGCTACCCGGACTCCTACGCCCCGGCGCTGATCAACGACGCGCATGTAGACATCGCCCCCAACAACTTCGACGTGCAGAGCAAGTCCTCAAACGGCTGGCTCTCGCTGCTGACCTACCTGCTGCCGTTCGTGATCTTCATCGGTTTCTGGATCTTCCTCATGAACCAGGTCCAGGGCGGTGGATCGAAGGTGATGTCGTTCGGCAAGTCGCGCGCCAAGCGGATGTCGGTCGACTCGCCCAAGATCACCTTCCGTGACGTCGCCGGGGTCGACGAAGCGGTCGAGGAGTTGCACGAGATCAAGGAGTTCTTGGAAAATCCCAAGAAATTCCAGGCCCTGGGGGCGAGAATCCCCAAGGGCGTGCTGCTGTACGGCCCTCCGGGCACCGGCAAGACGCTGCTGGCGCGGGCGGTGGCCGGCGAGGCGGGGGTCCCGTTCTTCTCGATCTCCGGCTCGGACTTCGTCGAGATGTTCGTCGGCGTCGGCGCCTCGCGCGTCCGCGACCTCTTCGAGCAGGCGAAGCAGAACAGCCCGTGCATCATCTTCATGGACGAGATCGACGCCGTCGGGCGCCACCGCGGCGCGGGCCTCGGCGGCGGCCACGACGAGCGCGAGCAGACGCTCAACCAGCTGCTGGTCGAGATGGACGGCTTTGAGATGAAGGACAACATCATCCTGATCGCCGCCACCAACCGGCCTGACATCCTCGACCCGGCGCTGCTGCGCCCGGGCCGCTTCGATCGCCAGATCGTGGTCGACCGCCCGGACCGCCTCGGGCGCAGGAAGATCCTGGAGGTCCACACGCGCGGCAAGCCGCTGGCGCGGGAGATCGACGTCGACGTGCTGGCCGGGCAGACGCCGGGATTCACCGGGGCCGATCTGTCGAACCTGGTCAACGAGGCCGCACTGCTGTCGGCGCGCAACGGCAAGCGCGAGATCTCCCAGGTCGAGCTGGAAGAGGGGATCATGCGCGTGATCGCCGGCCCGGAGAAGAAGACGCGGGTGATGAGCAACAAGGAGCGCCGTATCACCGCCTACCACGAGATGGGCCACGCGATCGTCGGCCATTACCTGCCCAACTCAGACCCGGTCCACAAGATCTCGGTGATCTCGCGCGGCCAGGCGCTGGGCTACACGATCTCACTACCGACCGAGGACAAGTTCCTGACCACGCGCGCCGAGTTGCAGGACACGATGGCGATGACGCTGGGTGGTCGCGCCGCCGAGGAGATCTCCTTCGGCGAGATCACCACCGGCGCCTCCAACGACCTGGAGAAGGTCACCGCGACCGCCAAGCAGATGGTGATGCGCTTCGGCATGTCGGAGAAGCTCGGCCCCCGGGTGTTCGGCCACGATCACGGTCAGCCGTTCCTGGGCCGCGAGTTCTCGTCCGAGCCCGACTACTCGGATGAGATCGCGCGCGAGATCGACGATGAGATCCGGCGCGTCATCGAGTCCGCCCACGTCCGCGCCAAGGAGATCCTCAACACCTATCAGGCCTCGCTGCAGAAACTGTCGGAGATCCTGATCAAGCGTGAGACGATCGAGAAGGAGCAGTTCGAGGCGCTGCTGGAGGGACGCACCGAGGAAGAGGTGTTCGGCGCCGAAGCGCCTCCGCCGCCAGAGGTGCCGATCCCCGGCACGCCGGCCGAGCGTTCACGGGCGCCTGAGGCCCCGCGGCCCCTGCCCCGGCCGGGACTGGCCGGCGGCACCGCCGAGTAGCTGACGGACTCCGGACGCCGCCCGTGGGGGCCGGATTGCGGTCCGCTATCACCTGCCGGAAATGACGATTTGGACACACTTGGCGAAGGAGCCGAATCCCGCCGTGGCCGGCTGGCGGCCGCAAGCCTGCCAGATCCCGGGGTTTAGTCTGACCCGCAGGGAGTCACCCGGAGCCAGCAACGCCGGGGGTGCGCCGGAGCCGCCGCGGCTGGTGAACGACAGCGTGATGCTCGCCGGCGAGTTTGACCGGAACGCCAACTTGGTGCCCGACACGCTCAGGCGGCTGGCCGGGTCGACCGCCGTGGCGGTGAAGGACCAGTCGTGGCTGAGCTGCTGACCGGCGAATGTGACCTCGACCTGGGCGTGGTAGCGCGCGCCCGGGACCAGCGGCGCGGTGGGGATGATGAAGCCGCCGGGGGAGGTGTAGCGGTACAGCCGGATGCCTGAGCCGCCCGGCAGCGGCGTGTAGCCGTCGACGGTTCTGACCGCAACCGGGCCCGTTGGGCCGTCGAGTGTCGCGGCGCTCAGCGCCGCCGGGTCGTTGAGCGGGCTCGCGCCGGGAGCATCGGCGAACACCAGCAGGTAGGGGCCGGTACGGGCCGGCTGGCCGATGCCGACCAGGTCGCCGGGCGTGAACGGGGCCTCACGGGCGGTCTCGTTGGCTTGCATCGTGGTGCCGTCACCGGGATAGGTGTAGACGGTCGCCTGCGACGGCGCGGCTCGGGTCCAACCGGGGAAGGTGGTCGTGCAGCTGAAGCCGCCCACGTCGGCGCTTCCGGCCAGCAGCAGTCGCGGCGCGAACAGCTGGTCGAGGTGCAGCGGTGCGCTCAGATAGGGATCGCCGGCGTTCCAGCTGGCCCCCCGGATCACCACCGAGTTGGCGGCCGCGAATGCGCCCCCGGCGGTGTAGCCATGAGCGCTGCGAAGCTCGGCCGAGCTCAGCACGTGGTTGAGCGCCATGTAGCGGTCGTGGGCGGCGCAGTCGCGTGACCAGCTGCGCTTGACTCCGATCCCCGCCGGGATTCCGTTCGCCGCTCGCTGGGCGTTGAGCTCGGCGATCGCCCGGCGCGCGGTGGCCGCGGCCGCCGGCGCCGGCAGCGCCAGCAGTCCGGTAGCGCAGCACACGATCGTGGCGAGCAGGGATCTCATCACTCACCGAGAGGATAGATTCGACGCATGAGCGGAGATCGCTACACGCCCGGCCGCATCGCTATGTCGCTGACCCGGATCTGGCTGCCGCTGGTGATCGCCGTGGCAGGCGCGGTGGCGATCGTGCTCGGCCACGGGCGCACACCGCTGGCCGGAGCCGGAGTCGGTCTGCTGATCATCGCGCTGATCGTGTGGATGATCAACTGGATGTTCCGCTTGAGCCTTGAGAGCAACGACGATCGAGATCGCGAGGAGGCGGCGCGCGAGTACTTCGACCTTCACGGGCGCTGGCCTGACGAGGACGAGCAGTGAAGGCGAACCCACCCGCGACGACCGGGTTCCGGGTGATGGGGATCGTCAATGTGACGCCCGATTCGTTCTCAGACGGAGGGCTGTACCTGGATCCCGCCGCGGCGATCGCGCACGCGCTGGAGCTGGAGCGCCAAGGCGCGGCGATCCTCGACGTCGGCGGCGAGTCCACGCGCCCCGGCGCTGACCCGGTCGGAGCCGAGCGTCAGATGGAGCGGGTGCTGCCGGTGATCGCCGGTTTGCGCAGCGCGGGGTGTTGCGCCCAGCTGTCGATCGACACCTCGGCGGCGAGCGTCGCGCGGGCGGCGCTGAACGCCGGGGCGACGCTGGTCAACGACGTGACCGCCCTGCGCGCGGATTCGGAGATGGCCGGCCTGCTGTCCGCCTCGGGCGCCGACTGCTGCCTGATGCACATGCTCGGCGAGCCGCGAACGATGCAGCGCGACCCCCACTACGACGACGTGGTCGGCGAGGTCAAGGCGTTCCTGGAGGCGCGGATGGCGTTCGCGGTCGCTGCGGGAATCGACGAGCGCAAGATCCTGCTCGACCCCGGGATCGGGTTCGGCAAGACGATCGCGCATAACCTGGAGCTGCTGCGCCGCCTCGACGAGCTCGCCGCGCTCGGCCGGCCGGTCGTGGTCGGCACCTCGCGCAAGTCGTTTCTGGGCCGGATCACCGGCCGCGAGGTCGATGACCGGCTGGCGGGGACGATCGCCACCAATGTGCTGGCCTATGAGCGCGGCGCGTCGGTATTCCGCGTGCACGACGTCGGTCCCGTCCATGACGCGCTGGCGGTGGCGGCTGCTACGGTCCGCCCACCATGGGCGAGAACGACGCCGACGAGTTCGACGACGTAGACGACGTAGACGAGGACGACGAACGCTCCGAGCCCGAGGTCACGATCGAGGTCAGCGGGCTGTCCCTGTTCACGCACGTCGGCGTGACCGCCGCCGAACGCGAGGTCGGCCAGCGGTTGCTGCTCGACGTGCGCCTTGACGTCGGCGAGTGCGATGCGACGGTAACCGACCGAGTCGAGGATACGGTCGACTACGGGCAGGTCTGCGACACCGCCAACCTGGTCGCCCAGCAGCGCTCCTACAAGACGCTCGAGCGTCTGTGCGCGGCGATTGCCGACCGGCTGCTGGAGCGCTACGTGGTGCACGCGGTGTGGGTCAAAGCCGCCAAGCCCGAGCCGCCGCTTGCGTTTCCCGTCAGTGAGGTCTCGGTCGAGGTGTGGCGTGAGGCTCAGTAATGCAAGGGGATTCCGATAACGATGCACACGTGCTCGGCTACCTGGGGCTGGGCTCGAACATCGGAGATCGGCGGGCTCACATGCAGGCAGCCGTCGACGCGCTCGCTCAGCGCGGCGTGTGGGTGCTGTCCTCCTCCTCGGTGTATGAGGCCGAGCCGGTCGGCCTGGTGCTCGACCAGCGCGACTTCTTCAATGCGTGCCTGCGGATCGACACCGCGCACGGGCCCGAGGAGCTGCTTGACGCGTGCAAGGACGTGGAGCGGGCGGTCGGGCGCGAGGCCGGCGGGGTACGCCACGGGCCGCGGGTGATCGACGTCGACGTGCTGATCCTGGGGGCGCTGGTACGCCGGTCAGATCGGATGACGCTGCCCCACCCGGAGGTGCTCTCACGCCGGTTTGTGCTGGCGCCGCTGCTGGAGCTCGATCCCGACCTGGAGCTGGCATCCGCAGGGCGCCTGGCCGACGTGCTGGAGGCCCTGGGACCGGGTCAGGACGTGCGGCGGGTTGGCCCGCCGCTGCTGACCGCATAAGCTGGCGGCGATGCTGCTGGTCGTCGATGTCGGCAACACCCAGACCCACTTCGGGGTGTTTGCCGAGGGCGAGGACGTGATCGCCGAGCACTGGCGGTTCGCCACGGTTCGCGAGTCCACGCGCGACGAGCTCGGCGCAGCGCTTTCGAACCTGCTCGGATTGCGAGGGTTGCGGTTCGCCGATATCGATAGCTCGATCGTCTCCTCGACCGTCCCGCAGCTGTCCGAGCAGTGGATCGAGATGTCCAAACGCTACCTCGGGCTGGAGATGCTGGTCGTCGGTCCGACGATCAAGACCGGCATGCCGATCCGGATCGATAACCCGCGTGAGGTCGGCGCGGACCGCCTGGTCAACGCGGTGGCGGCTTATGACCGTGTGCGCGACACGTGCGTGGTGGTCGATTTCGGCACCGCGATCACCTACGACGCGGTCTCGGCCGCCGGTGAGTATCTCGGCGGGATCATCACTCCGGGCGCCGAGATCTCGATCGACGCGCTGTACGAGCGAGCGGCCAAGCTGCCCAAGGTGGAGCTGGCGCCCCCGCGCTCGCTGATCGGCAAGTCGACCGTCGACGCGATCCGCAGCGGGATCGTGTACGGGTTCGGTGGCCAGGTGGACGGGATCGTGCGCCGCCTGCGAGCCGAGCTGGGCCAAAAGACGACCGTGATCGCCACCGGCGGTCTGGCCCAGGTGCTGGTGCCCTTCGTGCAGGAGACGATCGACGAGGTCGACGACCTGTTGACGCTCCAGGGGCTGCGCCTGATCTGGCAGCGAAACTCCGCCTGAGCATCCGACCACTAGGAAGGGGTGGGGAACTTTGGCGTTTTGCGACCGACGTGTGGTCGGAAAACGCCAAAGTTGCCCGAACCGGGGCCCCGCGGATGGTGCACGACGTGCTCAGCCGCCGCCCGTGGGCGCCGAGACCGGACGTCAGGTCGCTGGGTCGCCTGCGGGCGCTGGGACCGGCACATCCGGCGTACTGGCCACGGTGGCGGCCAGGATCAGGAACGACAGCCGGCGTCGGTCGGTGGGGTCGGCGTCGGTCAGCTGGTCGAAGTCGTCCATCAGCGAGCGGATCGCCGCGAACACGGGCGCGTCGTCGACCTCCTCCGGTACGTCGCAGGCCAAGCGCGCGAGCGCGAGCATCTCAGCGGCGCCCTCGGCACCGCGCATCGTCGCGATCGCCCCCAGCAGCAGATACGACGACACGCGCTCAAGCAGCACGTGCGGCGCGCGCTCGCGCTCGCCGACGGGCGGGCCGGTCACAGCCAACGGCTCGCCCGCGGCGATCCGCAGCGCCTGCTCGGAGCCGATGCAGCGGATCTGCTCGGGGCTCAGGCCGACCTGCAGCGCCCAGCGGATCTGGAACGCCGCCGACATCGCCGTCATCCCGTAGGGGGCGTCACTGGCGAACAGGATCTGACCCGGGGGGACCAGGGCGAACAGCGACTGCAGGTCGGCGGGCATCCACCAGGCGGTGTCGAACAGCAGGTTGGGGAGGTCAGGCGCCGCGCGCCAGATCCAGGACAGGTCACACACGCCGGCGTGGGCGAGGATCAGGCGGGCGTTGGGGAACTCGCCGGCCAGCTCCACCGCGTGCAGGCCCAGCGCCGGGATTCCGCGCCCGGCGTGGATCAGCACCGGGAGCGTGCGCTCGTGGGCGAGCGCCACGAGCGATCTGACGGCGGGATGGTCGAGCGTGAACTGCTCGGCGCGGGGGTGCAGCTTGATGCCGCGCATCCCGGCGTCCAGCGAGCGCTCGGCCTCCGCAAGCGCGTCGTCGTGGGGGTTCACGCGACAGAACGGGATCAGCATGTCGCCGGCCTCACGCGCGTGGGCCAGCACCTCGTCGTTGGCCGGCCGATAGCCGTCGGGCTCGTGCATGGGGAAGACGAAGGCGCCCCGGGCGCCGGCAACGTCGAGCGTGTGGAGCAGCTGCTCAGGGGTTTGGCTCATGCCGTCCGGGTCGTTGCGGCCCAAGTGCGTGTGGACGTCAAACAGCTGCAGTCCGGGAACCTGCTCGCGGACGAGCGCAAACCATGGCTGGAACCGCGAGACGAGGTCCATGTCCTGCATTCGTACCATGAAAGCAGTGTCCCGAGCGCTTACCGACAGCTGGATCCTTGGCGGAGTGCAAATCCCCAACCGGGTCGTGCTCGCCCCGCTGGCGGGAATCGGCAACTGGTTCGTGCGCCTGCAGGCCAAGCGCCACGGGGCGGGCCTGGTGGTATCCGAGATGGTCTCGAGCTTCGCCGTGCACTATCGCAACGAGCGCACCTGCACCGAGCTGCTGCGCATCCACCCGGATGAGCATCCGGTTTCGATCCAGCTGTTCGGTCACGACCCCGACGTGATGGCCTCGGCCGCCGAGCGCGTCGCCCAGGCGGGCGCCGATCTGATTGATCTGAACATGGGCTGTCCGGTGCCGAAGGTGTGCAAGACCGGCGCGGGCGCGGCGCTGCTAGGCGATCCAGACCGCGCGGTGGCGCTGGCCCGGGCTGCCGCGCGCGGCAGCGGCCTCCCGGTCACCGTCAAGCTGCGCTCGGGTCAGCGGCCGGGGGACTTGAGCGGGGTGGAGGTCGCGCGGCGCCTGGTGTACGAGGCGGGCGTCGCTGGGCTGTGCATCCACCCCCGTCATGCCTCCCAACGCCACAACGGTGCGCCGGACTACGAGCTGGCACGGGCGTTGGTGGAGGAACTGCCGGTGCCGGTGCTGATCTCCGGCGGCTTGCGCGATGCCGACCAGGCGCGGGAGGCATTTGAACAGACCGGGGCCGCCGGAGTGCTGCTGGCCCGCGGATCGCTGGGAAATCCGTGGCTGTTTGAGCAGGTGCTGGGCGTACGCGATGGCGAGCCCGAGCGCGAGGAGATCCTCGCCGAGCTCGACTGGGTGATCGATCGCGCCTGCGAGCACCTCGGCCCCGAGCGCGCCGGGCGCTACCTGCGCAAGTTCTATCCGTGGTACGTCGAGCGCCTCGGCGGCGGCAAGGCGCTGCAGTCCGAGCTGCAGCGGGCTCCGACGCTCCAGCAGGCGCGCGAGCTGATCGCCGGTGCGCCCTTCGGTTTCGTGGGCACTGGCGCATAGACCGTCGGTATGATTCCGGGGCGCTGAGCTGGGATACTCTCCAGCGGGGCTCGCGGCGCGGAACCTTCAAGCACGGAATAGGACGCGGGCACCAAATGGGTGGTAGCCATGGGATGGCAACGAGGCTCTGGATGGGCGCCCCGGTGTCAACCGCGCTGCTGGCCTTCGGGGGCGCCACGGCGGGTGCGTCGAGCGCGCTGGTCAAGGTCGGCTCCACGCCGGTCATCCCGCAAGGTGCGCGGGTGCTCGGCGCGCTGCCCTCCGCCAACGAGCTCGATCTGACGATCGCGCTGGCGCCCCAGGACCCGGCCGGCCTGCAGGCGCTCGCGACCGAGGTCTCAACGCCCGGCACGCCCCTGTTCCGCCATTACCTGAGTGTGTCGCAGTTCGCCCAGCAGTTCGGGGCTACACCGCTGCAGATCGCGGCGGTGCAATCGACGCTGCGCTCCCAGGGGCTGGGTGTCGGCACGCCGACCGCCAACGACCTGACGATTCCGGTCACCGGCACGGCCGCCCAGGTGCAGAAGGCCTTCTCGGTGTCGGAGTCCCAGGTCAAGCTGCCGAGCGGACGGGTCGCCTACGCCAACGCGCAGGCGCCTACGCTGCAGTCGAGCATCGCGCGCTACGTCCAGGGCGTGATCGGGCTGGACAACGTGAATCCGGACCAGCCGGCGGGGATGAGCACCCAGACTCGGCCAACGGCCAAGTTGGCACGGGCTGCCGCGCGGCCCCACGTTCCGACCGGGGGTCCGCAGCCTTGCCCGAGCGCCACGGCTTTGCAACCAGGCGGGGGCCTGACCGCCGATGAGATCGCCACCGCTTACCAGTTCTCGGGGCTTTACGGTACGGGGGATCTGGGGGCCGGACAGACGATCGCGAGGTTCGAGGAGCAGCCTTACCGCCCGACCGACATCGCCACCTACCAGGCGTGCTACGGCACCAGCACGTCGGTGACGAACGTCGACATCGCCGGCGGTCCGGGGCCATTCGCCGGCGCCGACCTCGAGTCGGCACTCGACATCGAGCAGGCGATCGGGCTCGCGCCAAAAGCCAACATCCTCGTCTACGAGGGTCCGGACACGGCGACGGTGCAGATCATCTCCACGATCGTCTCCCAGGATGTGGCCAAGGTCATCTCGAGCTCATACGGGCTCTGCGAGGCGCTCACGGGCGGGACGACCATCAACGCCGAGAATCTGCTGCTCCAGGAGGCGGCGCTGCAGGGGCAGTCGTTCTTCATCTCCTCCGGTGACAGCGGCTCGAACATGTGCTT
>ODAK010002742.1_pt1 | contig 18446 bp, 16 predicted proteins | sample 1539591 | NCBI WGS metagenome assembly ODAK01 (sample SAMEA3539303, study PRJEB22396) | soil metagenome | biome: tundra; feature: field; material: soil | place: USA | collected 2010-05 | depth 0.15 m | reverse complement strand
GTTTCGCGGCGCCATGGCCGGCCGCGCCCACAAGGGCATCATCGTCACTACCGGCACCTTCACCCCCGACGCGCGGCGGGAAGCCGGCCGGGATGGCGTTCCCCCGATCGAACTCATCGACGGGGAGAAGTTGCTCGACATGCTCGAGAATCTGGAACTCGGGCTGCGACCGGTGACTACCTACGAAGTCAACGGCGCCTTCTTCAACGAATCCCGGGGAGGCTGATTCCGGATCGAGCCGGCCGAGGATCGTGGACGATCTCGACCCAAATGACATGTTTCCTTACGGTGGCTGTGTGTCGGAAACGAATGTGGACACGTGCGCCCATCGCTCGCATTGGGTAGTCGCGTGTGTGGTGGTCCTGCACTAACGCCTAAATCTCTAAGAATACAAAACGGAAACTGGCTCGCCGTGTGGCCATCCGGCATATTGGTATGCCAGATTTGGCAACCTACCGAGCGCGCGCCGTGCTGCTACGTGCTGCGCCAGAAACGAAATGCCAACGATCGATCGAGGCGGACGTTAGCGATGGCTGCGCGTCGGAAACAAATGCGAAGGCGCCCAGCCTTTGCTCGAATCGGGTATTTGCCACGGCACTTAGCGTGCCAAGTACTCACAAGCAACTGATTGACTTGTAGGATCACAAGACGCGGCGCAGAATCGGGGTGCCAGACCCCGTCTTTCGGCGGTCGACTTTAAGTTAGAACTCGGAAATGACCCTCGAAACACGCGAGTTTGAAGAAATCAAACCCCAGTGGCGGGTTCGCCTAGAAGACGCACTCAGTGTTTCGACGCGAGGCAAGCGAAAACTACTGCTTCTCACAAGCACGGTCTCATTGGTTGTCGTAGTTCTCGGACTACTGCCCACAAAGATCGAGGCGCTTGGAATCGCATTCGAAAGCAAGAATCAACGAAACTTCATCGTGCTGCTATCCGCACTAAATGCCTACGCTCTGGTCGGCTTCTTGCTGTATGCGTGGGCGGATCTTCATCTTCAAATACGCACCCAGCGAAGCGCTGCCACAGGCTACATCGACGAATTCGTAAAGGGCAAGGCTACCTCGCTGGAATCGCTAAACTACTTCCTCCGCTTCGCGTTCGACTTCATCGTCCCCGTGGGTTACGGAGCGTATGCTCTGTTCAAGCTGTACGAAGTTTTGCCGCGAAGTTTCTCATGAAGTCGAGTTCTAACCTTGCGCTCAACCGCGCCACCGCGAAGCATCGCACTTCGTCGTTGCATCGTGCGCGGCGCGCGTTAGCGCCACGTTAGGCGTCACGAAATGCGCTCGGATGCATCATCTGCCGCAGATCAAACCGGAGGCTGAAGTGACTGCACAAACCAACAATGATCCTGTCTGCTCCACCAGTCGCGTACTGCCCTTCGCCCGAGGCACTGTGTTCGAAGCCTTCGCTGACGCACCACGCCTCGCAAGTTGGTGGGGTCCTGACGGCTTCACTAACACCTTCGAAGTGTTCGAGTTCAAGGCAGGAGGCCGCTGGAAATTCGTCATGCATGGGCCAGACGGCACCAACTACCCGAATGAAAGTGTCTTCCTTGAGGTATCGCCCACACGTGTCGTTATTCAGCATGTTTCTCAGCCGCACTTCACGCTCACCGTCACGCTCAGCGATCAGGGCGGCCAAACCAAGCTCACGTGGAGTCAGGTCTTTGCGGATGCCGAGGTCGCCGCACGGATCAGGCACATCGTCGAGCCAGCGAACGAGCAGAACCTGAGTCGCCTCCACGCCGCACTCTCAGCGACGGCGACGTGACGCCTATTCCGGCAGTGGTGCGGGCGGGCTGGAAGCGCCGTGCCACATTCGACCGTCGCGGCGCCCAGCGCACACTTCTACGCTAATGCCCGGATCTCCGCGCCAGTATCCGTTCTCCAACCGTTTCACCTCACCTTAATCTCTATCCACATTCGATTCAGCAACCGCCGCTCCGCCCGCGTGAGTTCGCGCAACTGCTGCAGCTTCGCCAACTGCTCCCGCCCCGGAAAGATCGCGGTGTTGCTCGCGATCTCCGGCCGGATCAGTCGCATCGCCTCGGCATTCGGGCTCCCCGCGCCGATGGCGTTGGAGAGCGCCGCCGAGCTCTCGCCCTCGAGCAGGAAATCGATGAACCGGTGCGCGAGATCGGGGCGCCGCCCGCTCTTGTGCATGACCAAATTGTCCACCGCGAACACGGCGCCTTCTTTGGGCGTTGAGTAGCCAATCTCGAATTTGCGCCCGGCCCTGAGCGCGTCCTGGCGAGCGGTGTGCATGTCGTTGGAATAGCCGTGGGCGAGCCAGATGTTGCCCACGGTCAGTTCCTTGATGTAGCTCGAAGCGTTGAACGCGGCCCAGTAGGGCTTGGCGCGCAGGATCAGGTCGCGCGCCTGCCTCCAGCGGGCGGGGTCGGTGTCGATGGCCGGGTAGCCGAGGTAGATCAGCGCTGCGGCCATGAGTTCGCGCTGGCTGTCGAGCACGGTGACCTTGCCGCGCATGCGCTCCAGGTACTTCGGCTCGAAGATCGCCGCCCAGGTGTCGGTGGGGATTTCGAGTTCGCGCATCTTCTGCTGGTTGTAGCCCAAGAGCGTGACCGAATAGGCGTAGGGCACGGAGTAGCGGTTGCCGGGGTCGAACCAGAGGCCGAGGAATTCGGGCTTGAGATTGGCGAGATTCGGCAGCCGCTCGCGTTCGATCGGCCGCAGCGCGCCTTGCCGGATCAGCGTCGCGACGGCGTCCCCGGTCGGCACCAGAATGTCGTAGCCCGCAGCCCCCGCGGCGAGCTTGGCCAGCATTTCCTCGTTGTCGGCATAGTAGTCCTGCACCACCCGGCAATGGCACGATTTCTCGAAGCGCACCACTGTATCGTCGGTGATGTAATTGTTCCAGTTGTAGACGTGCAGCCTGTCCTGCTGCGCCAGCGCGAGACCGCTCGCTGCGACCAGCGCGGCGAGCGCGAGGCCTCGCAATGCCCGGACCGCGCTGCGCAGCGCGTCCATTCAGGCCCGCCCCTTCAGCGCGTCAGGCGCGACGCGCGAGGCGAGCACGATCAAGGTCAGCGTGACCAGCATCAGCAGGGTCGAAACCGCATTGACCTCGGGCGTCACCGCCACCTTGATCATGGTGAATATCTGCAGCGGCAGCGTCGATACCCCCACGCCCGCGGTGAAAAAGGTGATCACGAAATCGTCGATCGAGAGGGTGAAGCTCATCAGCGCGCCCGCGGTCACCGCGGGCATGATCAGCGGCAGCGTCACCAGCCGGAACGATCGCCACGGCGTCGCACCGAGGTCGCGCGCCGCCTCGAAAATGCTCTCGTCCATGCCGGCCAGCCGCGCGCGCACGATAATCGCGACGAAACCGATGCAGAACGTGATGTGCGCCACCAGCACCGACAGCAAACCTAGCGTCAGGTTGAGCACCTGGATGAAAAACACCAGCAGGCTCACGCCGAGCAGAATTTCCGGCATCGCCACCGGCGTGAGCACCAGAAAGGTCAGCCCCCTGATGCGGTAGCGGTGCAGGGCGATGCCGGCCATGGTGCCGAGCACCGTGGCGATCAAGGACGCCGTCAACGCGATCAGCACCGAGTTGCGCGCGGCGGCGAGCATGGCGTCGTCGGCCGCGAGCTTGCGGTACCAATCCAGGGTGAAGCCTACCCACTCGGCCGAGAGCCTGGAGTCGTTGAACGAGAACAGCACCACGATCGCGAGCGGAACGTAGAGGAAGGCGTACACCGCCAGGGACGGGAGCCATATCCAGCGGGATTTACGCATTGGGCGCTCCCTTGCGCGCGAGCAGCGCGGCGGCGGCGGCGATGGCGAGCACCGCGAGCGTCAGCATGATCGACAGCATCGAGCCGAACGGCCAGTCACGAGTGCCGAGGAACGACTCCTTGATCATGTTTCCGACCATCCAGTCGTCCTTGCCGCCGAGCAGTTCGGGAACGGCGAACATGCCGAGCACGGGGATGAACACCAGCGCCGCGCCGGAGAAAACCCCGGGCAGCGACAGCGGAAAAGTCACGCGCCAGAACGTGTGCCAGGCGTTGGCGCCGAGGTCCTGCGCCGCATCGAGCAGCGCCGGGTCGTGCTTTTCCAGGTTGGTGTAGAGCGGCAGAATCATGAACGGCAGGTGCACGTACACCATGCCCACGATCACGGCGAAGCGCGTGAACAAGAGGTCCATCGGGCCGAGGATGATCATCCAGGCATAGACGCGCACCAGGAAATTGCTGGCGAAGGGCAGGATCACCAGCAGCACCATGAAGTCGCGCCGTCTCTTGGGACTGCGCGCGATCAGCATCGCGAGCGGATAGGCCATCACCAGGCAGGCAAACGTGGTGAGCGCGGCAATGCCGAGCGACTTGGCGAAAATCTGCGCGTATATCCAGTCGCCGAAGAACAGGGCGTAGTTCTCGAACGTGAGCCCGGCTTCCTCGCCTGCGCGCGCCGCGAGCGGCGCGAGGCCGCCGAATTCGCCCGGGTAGCGAAACGACGCGAGCGCCATGATCAGCGCGGGCAGCAGGAAAAACGCCAGCAGGAACGCGAGCGGCGGGCCGGCGATCAGCCACTTGGTCAGGCGTTCGGCGCGCGGCGCTGCCATGCTCAGTCGCTCAAGAAAATGCCGGCGTCGTGGCGCCAGGCCACTTTCACCGGCTCATCGACTTCGAAGAAGCGCGCCCGGCCGGGAGCGGAGTTGGCCAGCAGCGCCTCGATGCGCGTGCCGTTCTCCAGTTCCACCACGTAGGTGGTGACGTCGCCGATGTAGAGAAAGTCGCGCACCCGCCCGGCAAAATGGTTTTTCAGCTCGTGCGCCGCATTCGCCGCCAGGATGTGCACCTGCTCCGGCCGGATCGCCAGAACGCCTTCCTGCCCGGCGCGCGCGCGCTCGGCCGGCGGCGCCGCGACCTCGCCCAGCGCCTGCACCGCGAGGCGCAGGCCGTGCGTCCCGGCCTCGATCACCGTCGCCGGCAGCATGGTGCAATTGCCGATGAAGTCGGCGACGAAGCGGTTCGCCGGAAACCCGTAGATGCGCGACGGCGTGTCCATCTGCTCGACGCGGCCGTCGCGCATCACCGCGATGCGGTGCGACAGCGCCAGCGCCTCCGGCTGCGCGTGGGTGACGAAAATAAAGGTGATGCCGACGTCGCGCTGCAGGCTGATCAGCTCTATTTCCATCTGTTCGCGCAGTTTCGCATCGAGCGCCCCGAGCGGTTCGTCCAGCAGAAGCATGCGCGGGCGGTTGACCAGGGCGCGGGCCAGCGCCACGCGCTGCTTCTGGCCGCCGGAGAGCTCGTGCGGATAGCTCCCGCCTTTGTCTTCGAGGTGCACCTCGGCCAGCGCCTGTTTTACTTTGGCCTCGATTTCGTCCGGCGTCTTGCCGGCCATCTCCAGCGGAAATGAGACGTTGCGCGCCACGCTCATGTGCGGGAACAGGGCGTAGCTCTGGAACACCGTGTGCACCGGGCGCTGCTCCGGCGGCTTGTCGGCAAGATCCTTGCCGTCGAGCCAGATGCTGCCCGCGTCGGGCGCGTCGAAGCCGGCGATCATGCGCAACAGCGTCGTCTTGCCGCAGCCCGAAGGGCCGAGCAGCGTGAAAAACTCGCCCGCCTCGATCGCCAGCGTGACGTTGTCGATCGCGGTGAGCGCGCCGAAGCGGCGGGTGACATTGCGGATTTCGAGTAGAGGCATGTCCGGCCGGAAGCAAATGGCGAGCCAAGCATAGGAAGAACCGGTCTGGCTGCTGTTGAGATTCCTCAATGCCGGCGCAGATTGCCGGCTAGCGTGGCCGCCGGCGCGTAAGCCTGCCGGCCAGGCCGCCTGTGCCCCTTATCTTCGCGCGAACCAGTTGATGCGCGGCGCCTTCTGCCCGCCGGCGAACGACAGCAGCGAGCCCGCGATCATGCCGGCGAGGCTCATGGCGAGGCCCGCGAGCTGCGGCGGCACCAGACCCTCCGGATTCATGATTTCGAGATTGATCCAGGTCGCGAGCCCGAGCACGATCGCCAGCGTCGCGCCGAGGCTGGTGGCGCGATGCCAGTAGAGCCCGAAAGCGAGCGGCACGAAGGCCGCGACCAGGGTCACCTTGTAGGCGTTCTCGACCATTTTGTAGATGCTCGCATTCGAGTTGAGCGCGAACAGGGTCACCATCGCGGTGAAGCAGAGCACGACCGCGCGCATCGCGAACAGGAACTGGCGGTCGCTCCAGTGCCGGAACGCGCCACGCAGGATGTTCTCGGTAAAAGTGACGGAAGGCGCGAGCAGGGTCGCGCTGGCGCAGCTCTTGATCGCCGACAGCAGCGCGCCGAAGAACATCACCTGCGCGAACACCGGCACGTGCTGCATGATCAGGCTGGGCAGAATCAGCTGCGGATCCGTGCCGATCAGGCCCGCGACCATCTTCGGGTCGATCAGCGTCGCCGAGTAGGCGAGGAACATCGGGATGAAGGCGAAACAGAAATAGAGCGCCCCGCCGAGTATCGACGCCTGGCCGGCGATGCGCTCGTTCTTGGACGAGGCGACGCGCTGGAACACGTCCTGCTGCGGGATCGAGCCCAACATCATGGTGATCCAGGCGGCAAAAAACCAGAGCATCTCCTTCAACTCGGGCGGCGGCAGCAGGTTGAACTTGCCCGCTTCCGACGCGTGGCTGAGCACGGTGCCGACGCCGCCGACCATGCCGCTCACCTCGAAGGCGATGTACACCATGCCCACCAGGATGACGATCATCTGCAGGAAGTCGGTGACCGCGACCGACCACATGCCGCCCCACATGGTGTAGATCAGCACGGTCGCGGCGCCGACGATCATTCCGGTCCGCTGCGACATCGCGCCCTCGGAGACGACGTTGAACACCAGTCCGAGCGCCTTGATCTGCGCCGCGACCCAGCCGAGATACGAAATGACGATGCACAGCGTGGTCAGCACCTCGACCGTGCGGTTGAAGCGCTTGCGGTAGAAGTCGCCTATGGTCAGCAGGTTCATGCGGTAGAGCGGGCGGGCGAAGAACAGGCCGACGAGGATCAGGCACATGCTCGATCCGAACGGGTCGGCGACCACGCCCGCGAGGCCGTCCTTGAGGAACGACGCCGGTATGCCGAGCACGGTCTCGGAGCCGAACCAGGTCGCGAATACGGTTGCGGTGACGATGTAGAACGGCAGCGCGCGCCCGGCTACGGCGTAGTCCTTGGAGTTCTTCACCAGCGTGCCGGCCCACAGGCCGATGCCGATGGAAACGATCCAGTAGGTGATGACGAACCAGAGCAGCATGGCAAAGACGCATCTCGTCTTGGGAACCCGGGCCGATTATATCCTGCGGCCCCGCATTGGCGAAGCACGCGCCGCGATTACAGCCGTGGCTACAGCGTGAGGTAAATTTGCCAGGCGAGCAAGGCGGCGAGCAGCAGGCCGAGCATGACGGTGCTGCGGCTGCGCTGCTTTTGTTCGGCGGCCAGCCGGTCCAGCGCGCGTTCGATGCCGGCCGAGTGATCGGTGGCGAGGGCGCGGTGCGCAAGGCGCGGCAGTTGCGGCAGCATGGTCGCCCAGCGCGGCGCTTCAATCTGCAGGCCGCGCAGGAAGCCGCGCCAGCCCAACTGTTCGCTCATCCAGCGCTCGAGGTAAGGCTTGGCGGTCGTCCACAGGTCGAGCTCGGGGTCGAGCTGCCGCCCCAGGCCCTCGATATTGAGCAGGGTTTTCTGCAGCATCACCAGTTGCGGCTGGATTTCCACATGGAAGCGGCGCGAGGTCTGGAACAGGCGCAACAGCACTTTGCCGAAGGAAATGTCCTTCAGCGGCCGGTCGAACACCGGTTCGCACACGGCGCGGATGGCGGTCTCGAACTCGTCCACGCGCGTGTCCGGCGGCACCCAGCCCGCCTCGATGTGGGCCTGCGCCACGCGCTTGTAATCGCGCTGGAAGAAAGCGAGAAAATTCTGCGCCAGGTAGTTCTTGTCGACGTCGGTGAGCGTGCCCATGATGCCGAAATCCACGGCGATGTACTTGCCCCGGATATCGGCGTCGGTCGAGACGAATATATTGCCCGGATGCATGTCGGCGTGGAAAAAGCCGTCGCGGAACACCTGGGTGAAAAATATCTCCACTCCGGCGCGCGCGAGGCGCGGAATGTTTACCCCCGCTGCGCGCAGCCGGTCCACATGGCTGATGGGTATGCCGCTGATGCGCTGCATCACCATCACCGAGGATGAGCAGTAGTCCCAGTAGATCTCCGGGATCATCAGCAGGGCGGAACCGGCGAAGTTGCGCCGCAGCTGGCTCGCGTTCGACGCTTCGCGCATCAGGTCGAGTTCGTCGTTGAGGTGCTTGGCGAACTCCGCCACCACCTCGCGCGGTTTCAGGCGCCGGCCGTCGACCCACAGCGCCTCGATCAGGCCGGCAGCGCTGTCGAGCAGGGCCACGTCTTTTTCGATCGCTTGCTGCATGTTGGGGCGCAGGATCTTGACCGCGCATTCGCGTCCGCCGGGCAGCACGGCGAAATGCACCTGCGCGATGGAGGCGCTCGCCACCGGCAGCGGCTCGAACTGCTCGAACACCTCGGCTACCGGCCGGCCGAACGAACGCTCCAGCTGGGCGTGGGCGAGTTCGGTCGAAAACGGCGGAACCTGGTCCTGCAGCCGCGCGAGCTCGTCGGCGATGTCCGGTGGCAGCAGGTCGCGCCGCGTGGACAGCACCTGGCCGAACTTGACGAACAGCGGCCCCAGGGCCTCGAGCGCGAGGCGCAGGCGCACTGCGCGCGGCTCGGTAAGCCTGCGCCAGAACAGCACGCGCTGCACCGCCACCAGCAGGAAGCGCGTGCGCGCGTGGGCGAGCACGAACTCATCCAGGCCGAAGCGGATGCCGACGCTGATGATTCTGGCGAGGCGCAGAAGGCGCTGCAATTGATTACCCTGCAGAAGTTGGAATAACAGATTTTAACCGCAGAGGGCGCACAAGGCGCGGAGGTATGGCTCAATGTTCCCCTCTGCGTCTTTGCGTCCTCTGACGTTCAGTTTGTTTTTGTCAGCGCCAATATGCGCTTCTCCAGCCGCGCGAGGTCGTCGCGCAGCTGGTCCACATCGGCGAGGAACTGGCGCACATCGGCGGGGCGGGCGAGGAGCGGCTGTTCCTCGATCCAGTATTCGGCCAGGTTCTGCGCCAGTTTCCCCGCTGCCTCACGGTTCCAGGCGGCGAAACGCCGGCCCCCGTCCACCATGCGGTGGGCGAGCAGGTCACCAAATACCTTCGACAGATCTTCCTCGAGATCCCAGCGCAGGTGGCGGAACAGGTATTGCACCGTGCTGGCCAGATCGGCGTTGCCCTCGATAGCGATTTCGCGCATCAGCGCGTCTTCGCCGCGCACCATCGCCGGCAGAGCGCCTGGACCGATGGTGACGACCAGATTCGGCGCGGCGTTCTGGGCTGCATTGGCCAGGAGACCGGAGGCGAGGATGTCGAGGCGCAGCGCGGGCAGCGGCGGGGCGCGAAACTCCACGCACTGCCCGGTGTAGGGCTTGAGCTTGTCGCGCGCCCAGGCTTCCGCGCCGAGCAGGTGATTGAGAGCGAAAATTCCAGGGTGCGGTAACACTGAAAACGTCCTCTGATGTCGCTAACGATGCGAGCGAATATTTTCCCCGTGCTCTCCCAAGTTTGGGACGTCACCGGGGTTCTGGTGACGTCCGTTGCGGTGAGAGCGCAGTCGGGCTACTGCAATTGCTGTATGCCCGCCAGCACCCAGCCGGTGGCGCCGGAGACGGGCTTCGCCAGGTTCCAGATTTCCTGGAATGCTTCGGGCTGTGCATTCGCGCTCTCGCGGATCATGCCGGAGAAGCGCACGCTGGCCCAGTGGGTGTCGCCCTCGGTGAGCACTTCCAGCAGTTCGGCGTCGAGCGTGACCACGTCGGTCTGTTGCCCGACCGTGCCATGCTGCAGCAGGTCCTGCTTGAGCGACTCGAACATCGCGTCAGTCGTGAATTCGCGCAACCCGCCCAGCTTGCCGCTGTCATGCACCGCCTGCAGCTTGACGAAATTGAGCTTGGCCTGGCGCAGGAAACCGTCGGCATCGAACCCCGCGGGGATGCTCGGTTGCGGTTGCCCGCCGAATGCAGGTGCAGCGCCGATGCCGGGCGCGAGCGACAACGGCGGGGCAGCCGCGGGTTCGTTGCCCATGCCGGCATACTGCAAATTGCCTGCGCTCTTCGGCTTGGTGAACAGGCGCATGACAAAGACCACGGCGAAGCCGACCAGGGCCATCATCAACAGACTGCTCAGCATGCCTCCCATCCCCCCCAGGCCGCCATGCCCGAAAAGGTAACCCAGCCCGAGGCCAGCTGCCAAGCCTGCCGCCGGGCCCAGCCAGCGGTTGCCCGCGGGCTGAGGCGCGGCAGCCGGGGTCGGTGCCGCAGTGGGGGCGGCAGGCGCCGCCTGTGACGGCGGGGTCGTCTGCGTGCTCCTGCTCGGGGCCACGCTGGAGCGCTGCGTACCTATGCTCCTGCCCCCGCCCAAGCGGGCGGCCTCGGCGTCGTGGACGACGACGCCCAGTGCCAGGAATGCAAGCATCGAAATCGATAAAAGATGTTTCACTGGTTCTCCTTGCTGCGCGAATTGGGCATTATGCCCCTATCCCTCTAAACCTTGTAACCCCGATGCAGTGCGACCACGCCGGCGCTCAGGTTGTAGTATTCGACCCGCTCCAGGCCTGCCTGTTCCATCAGCGTTTTCAATTGCTCCTGGTCAGGGTGCACGCGTATCGATTCGGCCAGATAGCGGTAGCTGTCGGCGTCGCCGGCGAACTTGGAGCCCAGCCAGGGCAGCACCTTGAACGAATACCAGTCGTAGACGCGGGTCAGGGGCTGCCACACGCGGGAGAATTCCAGCACCAGCAGCCGCCCGCCTGGCTTGAGCACGCGGCGCATTTCGGCCAGTGCCGCATCCTTGTGTGTCATGTTGCGCAGCCCGAAGGCGACGCTGACGCAGTCGAAGTAATCGGCGTGGAAGGGCAGGTGCTCGGCATCGCACTGCGCGAGCGGCAGCGCGCGACCCTCGTCGAGCAGCCGGTCGCGCCCGCGCGCGAGCATCGCGCCATTGATGTCGGTGAGCCATACCTGGCCCTCGGGGCCGACGCGGCGGGCGAATGCGCTTGCCAGATCGCCGCTGCCGGAGGCGACATCAAGCACGCGCTCGCCCGTCCGGATGCCGGCGAGCGCGATGGTGAAAGCCTTCCAGGCGCGATGCATTCCGGCCGACATCAGGTCGTTCATCAGGTCGTAGTTCGGCGCGACCGAATCGAATACGCCGGCGACCTTGCGCGCCTTGTCGGTCTCGTCTACCTTTTGATAGCCGAAGTGGGTTTTGCCGTTCATCGCCTGTTCCGTTTAGTGGTGGCAGCCGCTCTTGGGAGGGGCCGCGGGGGCCGTGCCGGGTTCGCGGCTCGCGCCGGCCCCCTCTATGCGCTGCAGGTATTGTTGCCATAACTGGTCCCGGTCGAGCCCGAGCTCGTACAAGTAATCCCAGGAGTAGAGTCCGCTGTCGTGTCCGTCGGAAAAGCTCGGCTGCACCGCATAGCTGCCCACCGGTTCGAGGGCGGTGATATCGACATCTTTCTTTCCAACCTGCAGCACTTCCTGTCCCGGTCCGTGGCCGCGCACCTCGGCCGAAGGCGAGTACACGCGCAGGAATTCATAGGACAGTTCGAAGCGCTTGCCGTCGGCGAACGAGATCTCCATCTGACGCGACTTCTGGTGCAGCTTGATTTCGGTGGGGGTGTGTTTGTTCATCTCAATCCAGTGCCGCTAACCGAGGGCGCCTATGATACCGCGCCCAACGCCTTTTTGGCTGTAACCAAACTGTCATGCAACAGACATATGATTGCGCTTCGGGGTACAACAATATTATGCCGCTCAATGTTTTGATCGTAGAAGACGAAGCTGCCATCCAGGAGCTGATTGCCGTCAACCTGGAAAGCGCAGGTCATCATGTGTTGCGTGCCTCGGATGCAGAGCATGCACTCACTATCATACGCCAGACCCTGCCCGATTTGGTGCTATTGGACTGGATGCTGCCCGGGCAATCAGGCTTGGCGATCGCGCGCAATCTGCGCGGCAACGAGCGCACCCGGACCATCCCCATCATCATGCTTACCGCGAAATCGGCCGAGCAGGATAAGGTGGTCGGCCTGGAGGCGGGCGCGGACGACTATGTCACCAAACCGTTCTCGCCGCGCGAGCTGCTGGCGCGCATCAAGGCGGTAATGCGCCGGCGCGCGCCGCAGATGACGGACGACGCGGTCGAGGCGCAGGGCCTGCGGCTGGATCCGGCCGCGCACCGGGTCAGAGGCAATGGCCTGGCGCTCGACCTGGGGCCGACCGAATTTCGCCTGCTGCATTTCTTCATGACTCACGCCGAGCGGGTCCATACCCGCGCGCAGTTACTCGACCAGGTATGGGGCGATCATGTGTTCGTCGAGGAGCGCACCGTGGATGTGCACATCCGCCGGCTGCGCAAAGCGCTCGAGGCCAGCGGCCACGATCGCCTGATCGAGACCGTGCGCGGCACCGGCTACCGTTTTACCGCGGCGACCTGAAACCCCAGGCCTGCGGAGGAGACAGCGCGGGTATGCGATAATTGCCGCCCTGAAAAAATGGATTCATCTCTCATCACTTGAGTTCCGTCTGGATACGCAGCGCGGCGGTTGTTGCAGGCGTGTTTGTCGCCGGTCTCATCGCCTGGCCGCTCGCCGGCCCGGCCTGGGCGCTCGCCGCCGTCTGTCTTGGCCTCGTGCTCTTGCTGCTGCGCCATGTGGCCAATCTGGCCGCATTGGCCGACTGGCTGCGCGACCCCTTGGCGAAGCCCGTGCCGCAGGGAAGCGGAGTTTGGGAAGAGGTGCTGGTCGGGCTCTACCGTTTCGTGCGTGAGCGCATCAAACAGGAACAGCAGCTCGGCGACGACCTCGTGCGCTTTCGCAACGCCGGCCTGGCCCTGCCCGACGGCGTCGTCCTGCTCGACGCGCGCGGCCACATCGAGTGGTGCAACCCGATCGCCAGCCAGTACCTGGGGCTGGACGAGCAGCGCGATCTGGGCCAGCCCCTGGTCAACCTGGTGCGGCACCCGGATCTCGTCGCCTACCTCGAGCGGGGCGAATACACCGAGCCGCTCACCCTGCGCCTGACGCGCGGCGAGGGGCTGGTGCTGTCGCTCGCCGTCATCGACTATGGCGAGGCGCAAAAACTCCTGCTCGCGAGCGACATTACCCTGGCGGAGAAAGTCGAGACCATGCGGCGCGATTTCGTCGCCAACGTATCGCATGAACTGAAAAGCCCGCTTACGGTAGTGGCCGGCTTTCTGGAGACGCTCACCGACGGCGAAGTCAAACTCGACGAGCGGCGCCGGCAGGGCTATCTGGAGATGATGCGCGAGCACACACTGCGCATGCAGCGGCTGGTGGAAGACCTGCTCACGCTATCGGCCCTGGAGAGCAGCCGCGGTCCGGGCGACGAGACCTTGGTCGACGTCTCGGTCCTGCTTGCGGGGGTGCGCGAAGAAGCGCTGGCCCTGAGCGCCGGGCGGCATCGCATCGAGCTCAGCGTGGAACAGCCGGTTCTGCTGCTCGCCAACGCGCAGGAGCTGCGCAGCGCGTTCGGCAACCTGGTGAGCAATGCAGTGCGCTACACGCCTGCCGGCGGAGACATCCGGCTCGGCTGGACGCGGCGCGGCGCGCAAGCGGTGTTCAGCGTCGCCGACAGCGGCCCGGGCATCGAGCCGCGTCACATCCCGCGCCTGACCGAACGCTTCTACCGCGTGGACCACAGCCGCTCGCGCGAGACCGGCGGCACCGGACTCGGCTTGGCCATTGTCAAGCATGTGCTGAGCCGCCACCAGGCGACGCTGGAAATCGAGAGCGAACCCGGCAAGGGCAGCTCATTTTCCGCGGTGTTTCCGGCGCGGCGGATAAAATCCGTGGCCGAAGCGGCGCCGGCGGCAGATTTGACGCAGTCCGGAAACGCGGCCTAGCGCGCTGGTTCGATCGCGACGCGCTCGAAATCGCTGCCGCGCTCGATCACGCCGCTAAGCAGCAGCAATTCGGATGTGTCGGTGTAGACTTCCAGCACGCGTTTGGGGCGGTACCAGCCCGTGGGCAGAATCAGCGAGGCCGGCGTTGCCAGCGCGGGAAGAGCGGGGCAATAGAGCGCAGGGACAAATTTGTCCGATTGCGCGTTGAGGCCGGTGGGACGTACTGCCACGGCTTTGGGCAAACCGGAGACGATGCGAACCCCGACGTGCAGGGCGTCGTCCTCATCGGTCCTGAGCCAGCGCACCACACCCACCAGGAAATGCTGGGCGTCGGCGGGACGCACTGCGATCAGCTGAGTGTGGGCATAGCGCCCGCCGCTCGAGGCCGCCGGGCGCACGATGCGCAGGCCCGACAGGCTTTCCTCCCGCAGCAGCCAGTCCTCGGTGGCATAGCCCCCGGCCTCGACAAACGCTTCCTCGAGGCGCGTGCTCGTGTGGCCGAAGGTGGCAATCTCGTCGCGTTCGCGCCGCGTCAGCTCCCTCGGATGTCCGGGCTGGCGGAACGACTTTAAGCCCGAGATATGGAAATGCATGGAGGCGAGAGTGCTGCATACCTTCGCCTTTGCGCTGACGGTGCGGCGCGTTTGCACACGCGCGTTCTTGCCCTCGCACCACAGTCGGAACAGGAGTACCAGCAGTTGCTCGACGCCGGGCATGGCGCAATCCTCGCCCAGCCCCAGGCTGGCCGGCGGCTCGCCCTTGCGCAGCAGCACCACGCATTTTTTCAGGGTGCGGGCAAGTTCGCTGATGTCGAGCCAGCCCGAGGCGCTGCGCCCGCCGGCGTCGGCTTCGCGATAGGCGCCCGCGGCGGCGGAAAAATCAAGCAGCAGCGGCGGCAGGCTCTTGTCCTCGGGCGGGGTGCGCCGGACGGGGACATGCTGGGCCCAGTTTTCAAGCCAACGCTGGATCTGCATCAGCTGTTTCTGCGGTTGGTCGTTGGGGTCTGCCAGCATGAGCAGCAGCGCGCCCACGTACACCTCGGCGCAACTCACATCTGTCTTTTTCACCGACTCCCGGATGGCTGTGGCGATTTCCCCCGACTCCTCGGCGTGGCGGTAGAGCTGGTGCAGGGTCAGCCAGTAGGCACTGGGGAACGCATGATGGATGCGGCAGTGGTCGAACATGCTCGAAGCCACGCAATCGAGCGCGCGTTGGCAGATGAGCGCGGTCTGGGCATCGAGCTTATCCTCGGTCTTGCTGTTGAGGCAGCGCTGGTAGCCAGCGAGCAGTTCCTGCCACAACTCGATCACGTGCGCGAATATGCCGCGTTCCACCTGAGTGAGCGGCAGCGGTTTGTTCGCCAGTTTCTTGATCTGCTCCACTTGCACGAAATAAATCGGTTCGCGCAACAGTTCCAGCACCCTGAGGCGCTCGGCAGGAGGCATGTTGAAGCGGTTGAGCTCGTGCAGTTGGTCGAGCAGCCGGATTTGCGACGGCGCGACGTTCACCAGCGGCAGTTCGGCCAGCCATGCGGCGCAGGAGGCGCTGTCGGTGAAATCCGGTTTTGCGTCGGCGGAAATGTCGGGTAGCTTGAAGTCGGGCATGTGGGTCATCGGGACTAGAGCCTGCGCAAAAAACCCCCTTTATTATACGTGGCGACGCAAATCGCGGTCCCCGTTGTTGCGGAGTTGCGATGTTGCGTGGACGAGAAGCTGTCCGCGCGAATCGTCGATTGTGCACGGATGAAAAGCCATCCGTGCACAATCGACGATCTCGTACAAAAACACCGAGCCATCTGTGTTGTTAGCCCCAACCGCGTCTTCTGCACGGATGCTTCTTATCCGTACAGAAGACGCGGTTGGCGCGTGCAGCGCGCAAGTTCCAAAAGGTTCCGCGGACTTAACATTGCGCTCATTTTGCCATCGGTTGCAACAGTTTGTGCAGGATTCGCCGGAGGGCATCGCGGTCTAGCGGCCTCGCCACGCCCACGCGCCGCGCGTCGCTCCAGATGGCACCGGGGAAGTGCTTGTCGTCGGCAAAGCGCGCGATGACATGCCAGTGCAAGTGCGCCACCAGGTTGCCGAAGCTGGCGAGGTTGATTTTCGCCGGTTGCATGAGCTCGCGCAGAGCCTGCTCGGCAGCGAACACCACCCGCATCAATCGTTCTCTCGTCGCCGTGTCCAGATCGGTCATTTCTTCCACATGCCGGTTGAGGATTACGCGGCAGAATCCCGGATAGTCGCAGTCTTTGACCAGCACCACCCTGCACAGTTCGTCCTGCCAAAGCACTTCTCCGCCGGTAGAATCGCACAACTCACAGGAGGAGACTGTCAATTTGTTCACGCTGCAGCAAAAAACATTGAATCTCGTTTCAAAATGTTGGGGTATATGTTTATATGTTAACAGTCTCTAGAGCAGCACGCGCTCGATGCCGCCACGATTGGCTTTGGCCACGTAGTCGGCCATCCAATCGGGGCCGAGCATGTGCTTGGCAATCTCCACGACGATGTAGTCGGCATCGGTGCCGGCATCGTCGCTGAAGCGCGCCAGGCCCTGCAGGCAGGACGGGCAGGAGGTGAGGATCTTGACTTCCCCACCGAACTTTTCGCCGGGACCGCCGGCGCCGCTTCTTGCCCGCACTGCCGCCGCGCCTTTCCTCATTTCCTCTTCCTTGCGGAAGCGCACCTGGGTGGAGATGTCGGGGCGGGTCAGGGCGAGCGTGCCCGCTTCACCGCAGCAGCGTTCGTTCAACTTCACCTCGCTGCCCATCAGCTGGTTGACGACTTTGAGCGGCTGGTAAGTCTTCATCGGCGTGTGGCAGGGATCGTGATACAGGTAGCGCACGCCCGCGACGCCATCGAGCTTCACCCCTTGCTCCAACAGGTACTCGTGGATGTCGAGCAGGCGGCAGCCGGGGAAGATCTTGTCGAATTCGTATTTCTGCAGCTGGTCCATGCAGGTGCCGCAGGACACGATCACGGTCTTGATGTCGAGGTAATTGAGGGTGTTGGCGACGCGGTGAAACAGCACCCGGTTGTCGGTGATGATGCGTTTGCCCTCTTCCTCCTCGCCGGCGGCGGTTTGCGGGTAGCCGCAGCACAAATAGCCCGGCGGCAGCACGCACTGCGCGCCGATCGCATACAGCATCGCCTGCGTCGCCAGCCCCACCTGGCTGAACAGCCGCTCGGAGCCGCAGCCCGGAAAGTAGAATACCGCATCGGAGTCCTCGGTCACCTTGGCCGCATTGCGGATGATGGGCACGATGTGGCGGTCCTCGAGCTCGAGCAGGGCGCGCGCGGTGCGTTTGGGCAGCTTGCCCGGCATCGGCTTGTTGATGAAATGAACCACCTGCGCCTGCAGCCCGGGCCGCCCGGTGGTTGCCGGGGGCCTCCGCGTCTGGCGCTGCGCCAGCCCCAGCATTTTCGCGGCGCGGTAGGCAAGCCGCTGCGCCCGGTAACCCCATTCGATCATCACGGCGCGCGCGATCTTGATGGTATTAGGGTTGGTGGCATTGAGAAACAGCATCGAGGCCGCCGTGCCCGGGTTGAATTTTTTCTTTCCCTGTTTGCGCAACACGTTCCTCATCGCGATCGAGACGTCGCCGAAATCGATGTCCACCGGGCAGGGGTTGGCGCATTTGTGGCATACGGTGCAGTGATCGGCGACGTCGCTGAACTCGTCGAAATGCCTGAGCGAAATACCGCGCCGCGTCTGCTCCTCGTAGAGAAAGGCTTCGATCAGGAGCGAAGTGGCGAGGATCTTGTTCCTTGGGCTGTAGAGCAGGTTGGCGCGCGGCACGTGGGTTGCGCACACCGGCTTGCATTTGCCGCAGCGCAGGCAATCCTTGATCGAATCGGCGATGCTGCCGGTTTCCGACTGTTCCATGATCAGCGACTCGGCGCCGAGCAGGCTGAAGCTGGGGGTGTAGGCGTTGCGCAGGTCACCGCCGGCGAGCAGCTTGCCGGCATTGAAGCGGCCCTGCGGATCGCACTTCTGCTTGTAGCTGCGGAAGGCCTCGATTTCTTGCGGGTCGAGGTATTCGAGCTTGGTGATGCCGATGCCGTGCTCGCCCGAAATCACCCCATCGAGCGATTTCGCCAGGCGCATGATGCGGGCCACCGCGGCATTGGCCTGGAACAGCATGTCGTAATTGTCGGAGTTGACCGGGATGTTGGTGTGCACGTTGCCGTCGCCGGCGTGCATGTGCAGCGCCACGAACACGCGCGCCTTGAGCACGCGCTGGTGAATCGCGTAGCAGCCCTCGAGGATGCGGCGGAATACCAGGCCATCGAACAACTGCTGCAGTTCGGCGCGCACTTCGTCCTTCCACGACACGCGCACGCTATGATCCTGCAACAACGAGAATACTGTCAGTCCGGCGTGGGTCACCGCGGCGAGGCCGGGCACCGCGTCGGCGCGAGCCTCGGCCACCGGCAGGTCGAGATGCTCGA
>ODAK010002741.1_pt1 | contig 18446 bp, 13 predicted proteins | sample 1539591 | NCBI WGS metagenome assembly ODAK01 (sample SAMEA3539303, study PRJEB22396) | soil metagenome | biome: tundra; feature: field; material: soil | place: USA | collected 2010-05 | depth 0.15 m | reverse complement strand
TGCCCAGCCTTCGTTCGACAAACAGTTTGTCCGCGATTATCTTGAATCGATCCACTGGAACAAGCAGGCGCCCGCGCCCGGTTTACCCGATGAAGTGGTGGAACGCACGCAAGCAAAATATCTCGAAGCTTTCCGCCGCTTGACCGGGCAGGACATCAAACTCTAAAGCACGAACTGGAGTTCAACATGGAGCTGGTGGACTGGGTCATTGTGATCATCATGGTGGTTGCCGTGATCGGCGGCCTTACGCAAGGCTTTTTCCGCTCAGTCTGCTCCCTGGGAGGTCTCGTTCTCGGCCTCGCCATCGCGGCGTGGAATTATGGCCACGTGGCGGCGCTCTTGATGCCTGTGATTCGCATTCATGCCGTGGCTGATACCATTGCGTTTTTACTAATTGCCCTGCTGGTGATGGCTTTGATCGGAGTCATCGGCAACGTGCTGGCCAAAGCCTTCAGATTACTTGGACTCGGATGGCTCGATGGGCTTGCAGGCGGAGTCTTCGGATTTTTCCAGGGCGTACTGATGGTTACGCTGGGCATCCTGGTCATTGTCGCTTTCTTTCCCCAAGCCCACTGGCTGGCGGAGGCAAGGCTGCCGCGGATGTTTTTCGGCGCAACTCACTTGAGCAGTCAAATGACCCCTGCGGAGTTGGGCGATCGGATCCGGCAAGGGCTGAGAACGCTGGAAGAAGAATCGCCGCAATGGATGCACCCGAATCACGGTTGAATGTGATTTGAACAAGGCGCTGTGGTACCCCGATATGGCAAGCTTATAAGGCAGCAAGAGGTGCAAGTGAGACGAGAACTGGACAGCCTGGTGACACAGATGCATTCAAGCGGCATCCACTACGAGGAGGCCGTGCGCGAATTCAAGAGGCAGTATCTGCGCGAGGTGCTGGTGGCACACAGGGGCAACCAGTGCAAGGCGGCGAAGGAGTTGGGGATGCATCGCAACACCCTGAGCCGCACCATGGCGGAACTTGGCCTCAATCTGGCCGAAGTGCGCGCCGGGCTCAAGCGTCCGCCGCGCAGCGAACGTCCTGTATTCAGCGCCGGGCGTCAGGGCTTCCGCCACGGTTGACGGCGCTCCTACACCCATGCAGACACCACCGCCCACAAGCGAAGCGCACGTCCAAATTGAACCGGGCTTTGCCTGGGATGGGCAGGATGCCTATCTATTCGATATCGACGGCACGATCTTGCGCAGCCGGGATCGCATTCACGTTGAATCCTTCGCCTCCAGCGTGCAGCGTGTAACCGGATTTGAAGTAACGTTGGCAGGAATCGTGTTGCAGGGCAGCACGGACACAGGGATCTTGCGCGAGGCGTGCCACCAGGCGGGGATTCCCGCGGAAATTCTGGAATCTCAACTCGACGCCATCCTGGAAGCGATGTGCCACACGGTGGCGGCGCGGCGCAGCGAGATGGAATTGATCCGCATGCCGGGAATCGAAGAAGCGCTGCGGCATCTGGCCTCGCGCGGCGCTTTGTTGGGGGTAGCCACGGGAAACCTTGAAATGATCGGCTGGATCAAGATTGAAGAGGCCGGCTTGCGGGAATGGTTCCGCTTCGGCGGCTTCAGCGATCGTTTTCCCATCCGCGCGGAACTCATCGGCCAGGCCGCGCGCAAAGCCAGGGACCTTGCGGGCGAAGGAGCGCGCGTATGCGTGGTCGGCGACACACCGCGCGATATCGAGGCGGCGCGCGCCAATTCTCTACCGGTGATCGCCGTGGCCACCGGCAGCTACAGCTTTGACGTTCTGCTGGAACAGAAACCGGATGTGTGTGCCACGTCGCTGGCCGCCTTGCTCGCGTTTACAGGGGCGGCGCAATGAAGAGGCTTTCTATCGGAGCATTACGCCTCGATTCATTCAAACCGCGATTATTCTTCGCGGCGTTTGCGGGAGCGTTTCTTGCGATGACGGCAGGCGGGCTCTATGCCCAGCCTGCACCGACCCAGCCTGAACCACGACAGGCCACCGCCGCGCAAGGCATGGCCACAAGCCGAAGCGCAGATGCCGCCGATTCAAACACCGCCAAAAAACCAACCACCGGTGACCGCAGGCGCGCAGCCAAGCTCTATCTCGCCTCCAGCAAGCTATTTGAAAAAGGGGAATTTGAGGATGCGAAGCAGGGCTTCGAAACGGCAGCCAAGCTCGATCCTTCGAATACTGCTTATCCCTTGTCAGCCGACGTGGCCCGCAGCCACGCCGTGACGGCACTCATCCAGGCCGCGGCAAAGAGCCGAATACGAGGCGATTCCTCTGTCGCCCGCTCTTCGCTGGCTCATGCACTTGAACTCGACCCCACCAACATACAGGCAACCGAGCACCTGCACGAGCTTGGTGACGACTTGTTGATTGGCCAGTCCAGGCCACTCTACGAGCGAACCGCAAGCACGGCAGGCGCCGCGGATGAACTGACGCACACCACGGATCTGCACAGCTTTCATCTGCGCACCGACGGCCGCCAATTGATCCAGCAGGTGTTCCAAGCTTACGGGGTTGAGTCCACCGTGGATGAGAGTGTCCACGCCACGCAGGTGAAGTTGGACCTTGATGACGCGGATTTTCGCCAAGCCGTGCGGGCCCTGACCCTTCTGACCCAATCGTTCTACGTCACGCTCGATGCGCACCGCGTTCTGGTGGTTCGCAGCACACCCGATAGCCGTCAGGAATATGCTCGCCTGGAAATGGAGACCGTATACCTGCCGGGGCTGACGGCGACGGAACTCACCGACGTGGGTAACATGGCGAGGAATCTTTTCGAGGCGCCGCAGACCGTGGTCGAGCCTTCCGCGGGTACTCTCACCATTCGCGCATCGGAGTCCGCACTGAACGCCTTGAATGCCACCCTGCGCGATTTGCTGGACGGGCGCAGCCAGGTGCTGCTTGACGTGCGCTTGATCCAGATTGCGCGCTTGGGCGAGCGAAACACCGGCGTCCACTTGCCGCAGCAAATGGGCGTCTTCAATCTCTATGCGGAAACACGGTCGATCCTGAACGCAAACCAGGACCTGGTGCAGCAGATCGTCTCTTCGGGCCTTGCGGCCCCCGGCGATTTCCTTGCGATTATCGGCATCCTGCTGGCGTCCGGCCAGGTATCGAATCCTTTCCTGTCGGGCGGGTTTGCCACATTTGGCGGAGGCAGCCTCTCCACTTTCGGTTTTGCTCCGGGCACGGTCAGCCTGAATCTCAACCTGAACTCCTCGGATTCCCGCGAATTGGACCAGATACAGTTGCGACTTGGAGACGGCGAAGCGGGAACGCTGCGCACAGGCGTGCGTTATCCCATCCAAACCTCTTCCTTTTCGAGCCTGGCGGGCAGCGGTCCAAACATCCCCGGGCTTACCGGCGCGGGCAACTCCGGCGCTCTCCAAGGGCTGCTCTCCTCGCTCAGCGCCGTTCCCAACGTTCCGCAGATTGAATATCAGGACCTGGGCCTGACACTCAAGGCCACTCCCAAAGTCATGCGCAACGGCGATGTCGCGCTCACCATCGACATGAAGATCGACGCGCTTGCCGGCTCGTCTATCAATGGGAATCCCATCCTGAACAATCGCGCATATTCCGGAGTCGTCACTCTGAAAGAGGGCGAGGCTGTGGAAGTAGTGAGTGAGCTGGACAAGCAGGAGAGCCGCGCCGTCAGCGGCACACCCGGCCTGAGCGAGATTCCCGGGCTCAACAACCTCACGGGCAAGGACAACACCACGAATTACGCGACCTTGCTGATCGTGATGACTCCGCACGTCATCCGCGGAACCCAACTCGCCGGCCACTCGCCAATGATGCGGGTCGAGCGCGGCCAGCCGGGACGCTGAACCTTCCTTCTTCACGCGATCGAGAAAAACGATGGCTTACACAGCGAAACTTCCCAATTGGGCACCACCACCCGCAACGCCGAATATGCCACCCGCCCGCACTTCTCTCCCATGCTCTGTCATCCTGAACGGAGTGAAGGATCTGCGTTTGCTTTTTGGCATCCTAAAATCCGTGAAACTTCCGAATCGGCCACGATCGGACCGGGAACACGAATGAACGTGGCTTCGTAATCAGAACCAAGGACGTATTTGGATGAAAACGATTGCGATGACTCTTGCCTGTGCACTATCTATAGTTGGAGTTCTGGGCGGTTGCACCCGGATAGTCCGAAGTGGGCCAGTAGTCAGCGGCTACGAGAATGCTGAGTGCGTCCCAGTGCAATTTAATCCGGGAACCACTCCTCCTACCCGTGCTTGGGACTACCAACTCGTGACACCGAGAGGCGTCACAGTTCGCATCTCAGGTGCTCAAATACCCGATGGCCGAATTGACCTACGCTACCAATCCGATGGAGCGGAGGTGGTTGCAGCCAATGCCGGGGACTACATCTACCCAGCCGATGTGCGTTTCGACAGAACGAAGGAGAGGCTATTTGTGAAGGCGAGCGGAGTGCCCGCTGCTTTCGGTGGTCCACAAACATGGCTCTTTGAATTTGATCTTGCTCGCCGCCAGGAAATGGGTCGCGTACGAGTTGACCCAACCGTTCTACCACGAGAGTGCGAAGTCAAATGACCTCGAACGGCTCAGAGGTCTGTCGTCTCAGATGTATCACCGCCAAAGCGGAAACGTCCGAAGAACAACCGCAGATCCTTCGCTTCGCTTCAGGATGACAGCGCCGGAAAGGGAGTCTGACCGGGGAGGTTGACCGGCAAACCGGCGATATATTTGCGGAATGCCGGGGTCTAACTAGGCCGTGGCGCGGCGTTGCTCCTGGCCGCCGAGGCGAACGCTGACTACCTTCGAGACGCCGGGCTCCTGCATGGTTACGCCGTAGATCATGTCGGCGGCTTGCATCATGCGCTTGGAGTGGGTGACGAGCAGGAACTGCGTCTCCTTGCTGAGAGAGTGGAGCAGTTCGCAGAGCCGGCCAACATTGGTCTCGTCCAGCGCGGCGTCCACTTCGTCCAGTGCGCAGAAGGGGCTGGGCTGGAACTTGAATATTCCCATGAGCAGGGCCAGCGCGGTGAGCGACTTTTCTCCGCCGGAAAGCAGCAGGACGTTCTGCAGTTTCTTGCCCGGGGGCGAGGCCACAATCTCCAGGCCGCTTTCAGCCTGGTTCTCCACATCGGTGAGGCGCAGGAAGGCCTGTCCGCCCTGGAATAGGCGGGAAAAAACCTGGGCGAAGTTTTCATTGATTCTGGCAAAGGCTTCGTCGAATTTGGTGCGCGAAATCTGGTCAATCTCCTTGATCGTGTCCTGCGTGTTCTCGATCGATTCCATCAGGTCCTTGCGTTGCGTTTCAAGGAAGTTGTGCCGGGTGGCGGTTTCCTTGTACTCATCAAGGGCCATCATGTTCACGGGGCCCATTTGCTCGATGCGGTCGCGCAACATGCGGCAGGTCTCTTCTTCGGCGGCCAGTTCTTCACCGGCCAGATGAGCCAGCAGCTCGTCGGCGCGCAATACTGAGGCTTCGACGTTGACCTCGGTGAGGCAGCTTGCCTCCAGGTGTTCCAGGTCGGAGCACAGCTTGGCCACTTCGGTGGATCGGCTGGAGCGATCTTCTCTCAACTGATCCAGCGCGGCGCGGCCGGTCTTCAACTGCGTCTCCATGGCCGCCAGTTGCAGCCTGAGGGCTTGAGCCTGCGCGGCGAGGGTTTGAGCCAGTGCCAAGGCATCGGCGCGCGCAGCAGCCAATTCCTGCCCTCGGACGGCCAATGCAGCACTCTCGCTGGTGCGGTGATCGCGCTCCGCTTCCGCCGCGCTCCGCTGTTGTTCGATGGCCAGCACGCGGCGCTCGAGGTCGGCATGCAGCCGGTCGATGCGCTGGAAAGCTGCCTCGGCGCCGCGCCGCCTCTCCTCAAGGCCCGCCAACTCGGCAGTAACCTGGGCTGCTTCCTGCTGCAAACCTTCGCGCGTCTGGCGCAGAATGGCCAGTTGCGCCTGCAACTGGTCGAGAGCGGCCTCGGCAGTCGCGTGCTCGGCTTCAAGGCGGCTGGTCTCTTCGCGCTTTTGGTCGATGGCGATCTTCTTGGCTTCGCGCGTTTCCTTGTTGCGGGCTGCCTGGGCGGTCCACTCCTGTAGCCGCCGCTCGACTCGCTGGGTTTCGGCGTCCACCTGCTTCAGCGCCGCGCCCTGGTTGGCGGTATCGCGCTCGGCCAGGCGGCGGTCTTCGCTCCGAGCCTCCAGTTGGGCGGCTAACTCTTCGATCGTTTCGGTCAGCGCCGCAGCCTCGGTCTCAGCCTGCGCCAATCCCGTTTCCAATTTGGCCAAGCGGAAGTCAGCTTCACGCAATTCACGCTTCAGCGCCAGCGGACCCTCACTGGCCGGCTTGCCGCCGGTGACCGTGGCGTTGTGAAAACACTCGCCCTCGGGAGTGAGGAAAAATGCGTAGGAATGCTGGGCGGCAAGGCGCAGGGCATGGCCCGAGTCCTCAACCAGGTAACCGTGCTTGAGCTTGGGCAGAATGGACTCGAGGGAGCGGCCAAAGCCGTTCAATACACGGATCGAGTCCTTGAGAGGAGTCAGGCCGGGCGCGCTGATTGCGTCCAACGTCTCTTCTGAAATGCTGCCCGGGGCGGGCTTGTCGGGATGGATGAGGAAAGTGGCGCGGCCGTCGACGCCGGACTTGAGCAGGCGGACGCCTTCTTCGGCGGCTCCCCAGCTTTCGACTACAAGGTAATTCAGCTCTTCGCGCAGGAACTCGTCCACTACGCCTTCGTGCGCACCGCTCACTTCAAGGAAGTCCGCGAGCGTGCCGACGGGAGCCATTCCCTGGCCCAAAGCGCCGGGCTTCAGCAGACGGCGCACGGTGTCTGTGGAATAGCTGTGGTTGCGAATCAGCGCGTCCAGCGAGTTGCGCCGCCCGGATACGGAAGCCTGCTCGCCGCGCAGTTGGTTGGCGCGTGCGCGCAAGGCGTTCTCTTCGGCGCGACGGGCCTGCAACGACTCCCGCAAAGCCGCAATCTCGCCTTCATGCCGCTTGAGTGCCTCGGCCGCGGACTCATAACGCAGCCTGGCTTCCCCGCCTTGCGCGCCCAGGTTCTCCAGTTCATTCCGCGCCTGGCCCATTTCAGCTTCGAGCCGCTCTGCTTCCCGCTCGAGCGCCGCCAGGCTCTCTTCGCCCTGTGCCGTGTGGTTGCGAGCGTTGCCGGCCAAAGTCAACAGGTGCATAACGTGGCGGCGGCCGACTTCAAGCTCCCGCTCGGCGTCAAACACCTCCTGTGCCGCAGTGCGGGCTTCCTGCTGGCGCGCTTCCACCTTTTGGCGAAAGGCCTTGGCCTCTTCGGCCGCCGTGGCAAGAAACGACTGCTGCTGGACGCGCTCCTCGGCAATGCCGCCCAATTGGATCTTCGTGGCTTCAAGTTCCGCGCCGGCTGCGGCGATGCGCGCTTCCAACTCAGTCACGCGCTCGGTGTTGGCGCGCTCTTTTGCCGCGGCTCGTTCCAACTCGACTGCCGATTCATTGGCCCGGTTCTGCGCCTCCTGGCCCTCGCGGTCCAGTTTGTAGCCGTGCTCAGTAAGCGCATGCTGGCTGGCTTCCTCGGTCTCAATTTCGGCCGCTGCGCTGGTAATGCGGCCCGTGAGTCCGGCGATCTCCTGCTCCAGGCGAGCCTGGTCGGCGTCCATAGTGGCCATGCGGCTGGCCAACACAACGCGCAGACGGCCACGCAATTCATCGCGCACCGCCGCAAAGCGTTCGGCCTTGGCAGCCTGGCGCTTCAGGCTGTTCATCTGCCGAGTCACCTCTTCAAAAATGTCATCCACGCGGGCCAGGTTCTGCTTTGCGCTCTCCAGGCGCAGCTCAGCCAGCCGCTTCTTGTTTTTGAAGCGCGTAATTCCCGCAGCCTCTTCGATAATGGCTCGCCGGTCGTGCGGCTTGGAGCTGAGCAGCGCCCCAATCCGCTCCTGGCCGATGATGGCGTAGCTCTCGGGCCCCAGGCCGGTGCCCATGAAGATGTCTTGAATGTCCCGCAGGCGGCACAGCTTCCCATTCAGCAGATATTCGCTTTCGCCGGTGCGGAACAGGCGCCGGGTGACAATGATTTCGCCCTTTTGCGGCGTGCGATGGAACTTGCGGCGGCGAATCTTGAGCACCACCGCCTGCGGCCCTTCATTGCCGGCATGCGTTTGGGTCGCCCCCTCGGCCCCGTCTTCCTCAACCTGGCCCGGCTGCTCGTTGGCGATTATCTCCTCGGCCTCGTCTGCGCGCTGGCGGCGTACAGCGTCTTCGTCCCAGTCGATCGGCCCGTCGTGCTCGACTACAACCTCCGGCTCCACAGGCACCGGCCCTTCATAGGCCGCCGGATCCACCATGGTCAGCGTCACTTCCGCCATTCCCAGCGCCTTGCGATCCCGGGTCCCGGCAAAAATCACGTCCTGCATGTGCGTGCCGCGCAGGGATTTGGCGCTCTGCTCGCCCAGCACCCAGCTCACCCCGTCCAGAATATTCGACTTGCCGCAGCCGTTCGGCCCCACCACAACGGCAATGCCTGTTCCCGGGACGGTGAGTTCCGTCCGGTCGCAAAAGCTCTTAAAGCCGAGTATGTGGATCTTCTTCAGTTTCAGCATGTTCACTCCGGTTTCCTGGGATCGTGCTCAAAGGCGCTTAGTTTGCGGTTGGCAACCCCTCTTTGGCAGCGTACTGGCCGCGGGAATAATTGCCCTCCGATTACTGACTCTAAGGAGCGGGAAGGGCAGGGTCAACCGCGCGAGGGGGGATTTTGTGGATAAGGGAGGCCGTAATTCCTATTCTTGAAAAATCCTAAGAAAACAGTCCTGAATTGGGATTTCCTAATGAGTTTCGCTGGGTTTTTGCACAACTGTCGAGCGAAAACGACAGCCGGGCGGTAACCACATTGATTCCTGGAAAAGCCATCATATAGGCGAAGCGATGCGCGATCTCAGCCTGGCACTCCGGGTCGACAGAAACGCCCGATGCCGGATCTCAGCGGGGTGTCTCGGGAATTCTTTGGTAGCAACTTATCCCAGGAAATTGTTGGACAACGTAATTGCAAAGGGCTTGGAGAATTCCGCCGCCGCTGCTGTTCCGCCACTCAAATTGCCCACTTCGATCTCGCCGCCCGGTCAGATAAAGTTGGAACTGGGACCTTGCATATTTCGCACTGTCCCTCCACGGGGCTGATTTGGCGAAAGACGGCGAATCCGGCGATGTGCTCGGCGAGTTGCTGCGCTCGGTGTTTGGGTTCGCCCGATTCCGAGCCAACCAGGAAGCGGTGTGCCGCGCGGCTATGGCGGGGCGCGACCTGCTGCTGGTGATGCCTACCGGGGCGGGCAAGTCGCTGTGCTACCAGTTGCCGGCGATTGCGCTTGGCGGCACGGCGCTTGTGATCAGCCCGCTGATTGCCCTGATGGACGACCAGGCGGCCAAGCTGACTGCCCGAGGGCTCCGGGTGGCTCGGATTCATTCCGGGCTGGATCGTGGCGTGGCGCGGCAGGCCTGTGTGGATTATCTGCAAGGCACGCTGCAGTTCCTGTTTATTGCCCCCGAGCGGCTGCGGGTGCCGGGGTTTCCGGAGATGCTGGCCAAGCGCCGGCCGGGCCTGATTGCCATTGACGAGGCGCATTGCATCTCGCAGTGGGGGCATGATTTTCGCCCTGACTACCGCATGCTCGGCCGTTACCTCCCGGCGCTCAGGGCGGGCGCCGACCCCGTGCCGGTGCTGGCGTTGACGGCGACAGCCACGCCCGCCGTGCAGGCTGACATCCTGGCGCAACTTGGGATGGTGAAGCCGGTAAAGTTCATTCACGGATTCCGCCGCGAGAACCTGGCCATTGAGGTTGCCGAGGTTCCCATGCCGGAGCGGGCGGGTGCGATTTCAAGCCTCCTGGCCGATCCCTCAAGAAGGCCGGCCATTGTCTATGCCACTTCGCGCAAGCAGTCGGAAAGCCTGGCGGCGGAGTTGTACAGCACTGCTTCCGGGCATCGGATTCGCGCGGCGGCTTACCACGCGGGATTGAATTCCGAGACGCGAGAGCGCGTGCAGACCGCCTTCCAAGCCGGTGAACTGGAAGTGGTGGTAGCGACCATCGCCTTCGGAATGGGGATCGACAAGGCGGATATTCGCACCGTGATTCACGCCGGATTGCCGGCGACGCTCGAAGGCTATTACCAGGAGATTGGCCGCGCCGGACGCGACGGAGCCCCAAGCCGGACTTATTTGATGCACAGCTATGCCGACCAGCGGACGCACGACTTCTTTCTAAATCGCGACTATCCGCCCGTAGACCATTTGCACCAGGTTTTCAAAGCGCTTGCGGAAGAGCCGCAACCAGTTGATGAGTTGCGCGCCGCTTCAAAATTGGGAGAAGAGGAATTCGACAAGGCCTTGGAGAAGCTCGAGATTCATGGCGGGGCGCGGGTCGACTTTGGCGGCAATGTGACGGTGGGCGGCCCGGGCTGGAAGAAAACCTACGAGGTGCAGGCGCAGTTCCGGGCTGAGCAGATTGAAAAGGTACTCCGCTACACAACCTCAACCGACTGCCGTATGGCTTCCCTTGTAAAGCACTTTGGCGACATGGCAGACGGCAGCCGTCCGTGCGGCTTGTGCGATGTGTGCGACCCCGCGGGCGCAGTGCTGCGGCTGTTCCGGCGCGCGACCCCATCGGAACGGCACATAGTTCAGGCAATTGCCGATGACTTGCGCGGTGTGGACTCGAAAGCCACGGGAACGCTGCAACGAAACCTCGAACTGGTAGGCAGGCTGAGCCGCAACGAGTTCGAAGCGCTTCTCGATGCCATGGTGCGAGCCGGATTGACTGAGATTGAAGAGGCCGAATTCGAGAAGGCCGGAGAGTTGATACGGTTCCGCAAAGTGCGCCTCACCGCGGCCGGGCTGGATCTCCGCGCGAAGACGCCCATAGAGCTTTTGATCAGCGATGGCATGGTGGAGGAGTTTGGCCGTCGCGGGCCCGCTCCGGTGCGGAGGAAGAAGTCCAAGTCGAAGTCCAATCCCGTTGCGGCAAAGACGGCGGCCAAGATCACGCCAAGCATCGCTGCCCCAGCCAGGATTCTTGAGGTCAAGACGATCGAAGCCGTTCCGGTTCAGCTTTCTACAGTAGGGGAGGCCGTGGCGGCGCGACTGAAGGAATGGCGTGCGGCAGAAGCAAAGCGCCTCAGGGTTCCGGCGTATGTGGTGATGCACGACCGCACCTTGACTGCCGTGGCGCACGCGCGACCTGCGAACCCGAAGCAACTGCTGGAGATCGATGGAATGGGCCCCGCCAAGGTGGAGAAATTCGGCGAGACAATTCTCGGATTGTGCGCGGCTCGGGGCTGACGGAGAAACTCAGTGAGTTCGTGGTTTCCCACCCTTTTCGCAAAGAGCGCGAAAAGGATGGGGCACCCAGCGTGTTGGATCAAACTGACGTTCTTTTGGTCAGCCTAACTTCATTACGAATTACTAACTGACGCGCTCGATAACCACAGACTCCAGCACGACTGGCTTGTGGGGCTTGTCCTGGCCGCCGCGAGGCACCAGCGAGATCTTGGTTACGATCTCCTGGCCTTCCACCACCTCGCCGAAGATGGTGTGATTTCCGGTGAGCCACGGGGTGGCGGCCACAGTGATGAAGAACTGGCTGCCGTTGGTCCCCGGGCCGGAGTTGGCCATGGCCAGCTTGCCGGCCTTGTCGAATTTGTGCGGGGAGCCCTTGGTCTCATCCTCGAAGCGGTAACCAGGGCCGCCCATGCCCGTGCCCGCCGGGTCGCCGCCCTGGATCATGAAGTCGGGAATGACGCGGTGAAAGATGGTGCCGTCAAAGAGTTTGTTGTTGGATTTCTCGCGGGTCGTGGGATGAGTCCACCCCCTGGAGCCTTCGGCCAGCTCCATGAAATTCTTGACGGTGATGGGCGCATCGGCCTCAAAAAGGCGGACTGTGATTTTGCCTTCGGTAGTTGAAAAGACGGCGTAGGTTCCTGCTGCGAGTGCCATGTAGACTCCTGTGTTTTCGGGATTGGGGACAGATTACGGTTTGGTCCCGGGCTGCGTTGCGGGGGCTGGCGGGGGCGGAATCGGCTGGCCCTCGCGCACGATGGTTACTTTGTTCAGGACCACTGGTGTGAGCGGCTTGTCCTGGTCGTCGCGCTGCACGCGAGCGATGGCCGCGACCACCAGGACGCTGGATTCGTCACACTGGCCGAAGAGAGAGTAGTGCTGGTTGAGTGAGTCGTAGGCCTGTTCGGTAATAAAAAACTGGCCGCCGTTGGTGTTTGGGCCGGAGTTGGCCATCGCCAGTTTTCCCGGCGCATCGAAGTTCAGATCGGGATCTAACTCATCCGCGAATGCATAGCCGGGGTCGCCCGTACCGGTGCCGGTCGGATCGCCGCCCTGGATCATAAAGCCGGGGATGACGCGGTGAAATGTCGTGCCGTCGAAGTACCGCTTTTTGTGCTGTGCTTTCTTTGTGGCCGGGTCGGTCCAATCCTTCGTGCCTTCGGCAAGGCCGATAAAGTTGGCCACTGCCTGGGGGGCTTGTCTCTGATAAAACTGACAGGTAATTCGGCCCATCGAGGTGTCCATCACCACGGTCGGACCGTTGGGATGGACCATTGCTGCCGCGGTGGCCTGAGGCGCGTCGGGCAGGTCTTCAGGCGGCTTGATGGGCGTTTGTGCGTACGCCGAGGCAACTAGAGCCACAGCCAAGGCGGGGACGAAAAATGTCTTATTGAGTTTCATGCCGAGTTTGAGGGTAAATCATCCGGCAGTATCGCTGCCAGCGCGCAGCATGGAGGATGTATCTTATTCCAATGAATGTTCATAGTATGCGATTCACCACTTGGTGCCTCACGGTTCTTGTCTGCGCTCTTTTGCTGTCGATGCCGCCTGCATATGCTGCGGCGCAGGCGGAGAAGCCGGCCCCTGCCGCCGACAAGCCCGCTGCGGCCGATAAGCCGGCCCTGCCGCCTTTGCCGCCCGAGGCACATGTTCAGCAGACCATTCAGCTTGACGGCAAGGCGCTGCACTATACCGTGACCGTAGGCGCGTTGCCGGTTCGCGACAAGGATGGAAAAGTCGCGGGCGAGGTGGTGTTGACCGCGTATACAGTGGATGGCGACAACCGGCCGGTCACTTTTGCCATGAACGGAGGCCCGGGCGCATCGTCTGTGTATTTGAACCTTGGCGCGATCGGCCCCAAACACATGCAGGCCGGGAACGACGGCGATAGCCCTTCCGACCCCGCCGTGCCCAGCGACAATCCAGGCACGTGGCTGGATTTCACCGACTTGGTTTTCATCGATCCGGTTGGTACGGGCTTCAGCCGGGCAACGGTTCCCGATGCCGAGGCCAGGAAGCTTTTCTATACCACCATCCCGGACATTCAATATCTTTCCCGCGTGATTTACGACTGGCTGGTGAAGAATGGCCGGCTTGGTTCCAGAAAATACCTGGTGGGCGAGAGTTATGGAGGTTTTCGTGGGCCACGCATAACTCACTATCTTCAATCGCAACTGGGAGTAGCTCTGAATGGCGTGGTCCTGGTGTCTCCGTATCTCAATCCGACTATTGAGGAGAATGGGGACCTATCGCCCATACCTTGGCTGATGACGCTGCCTTCTATCGCTGCGGCACGCCTGGAGCGAGAGAACAAGCTTACGCAGCAAGCGATGACCGACGTCATTACCTATACGCGCGGCGACTATTCGGCGGCGTTGCTCAAGGGTCGATCCGACCCCGATGCCACGCAGAAGATGATTCAGCGTGTAACTGAGCTGACCGGATTGGACCCTGCATTCGTCAAGTACTCGGGCGGCCGCCTGGAAACACGCGCATACCTGCGCGAGGTGCATCGCGAGCAGGGCAAACTAAGTTCGGTTTATGACTCGAATGTAACTTCCTTCGACCCGTTCCCGTTTGCGCCGGAGCAGCGGGCGAACGATCCGATCCTGGCCAGCATCATTGCGCCTTTAACTACCGCGATGGTCGACTTTGTTACCCGCACCGTGGGCTGGAAGGTGGATGCGCGCTACAACGCTCTTTCCTTCGACGTCAATCGTCAATGGGACCGGGACGAAGACTTGCGTGACGGCTCTGTGCCGGAGTTACGCAAGGCCGTGGCCGCGGATCCCAAGCTTCGCGTGCTCATCGTTCATGGCTGGAACGATCTTTCCTGCCCGTTCATGGGCTCGATTTTGACCGTGGACCAGATGCCGGTAATGGGTGACCCCGCGCGGGTAGCGGTGCGCGAATATCCCGGCGGGCACATGTTTTATACACGGTCGTCGAGCCGCACCGAACTGCGCAAGGATGTCATGGATATGTACAGTAAACACTGATCTCCTGGATCAAGGTTGGTGGTATCCCACCCTTGCGACAAGAAACAAGAACGTCGCAAGGACGGGGCACCTGACTGTATTACAGGGTGAAGTTCTTGCCTTCCCGGGTCTCAAATTCGAGGTCTGGCACACTGGTCACATTTCCATTGACGTCCTACCCATAGACAAACTATATATAGGCGCATGGCCAAGAAGCCCGACCTTTTGCCTGGAACCCTTGACATGCTGATCCTGAAGACGCTCACCCGCGCGCCGCTGCACGGCTATGGAATCGCTCTATCAATCAAGCGGCTCTCCGACGATGTGCTGACTGTGGAAGAAGGCTCGCTTTACCCCGCATTGCAGAGGCTCTTGTTGCAGGGGTGGGTAAAGGCGGAGTGGAAGATGACCGAAACCAATCGCCGGGCGCGCTTTTACAAATTGACCGCGGCCGGGCGCAAGCAGTTGGGCGTCGAGCTCTCTCAGTTCGACCAGATGATTGCCGCCATTGGCCGTGTGCTCAAAGACGCGCAGGAGGCTTAACTCATGGCTCGTTTTTTCCGAAAGCTCTCGATTCTTTTTGGCCGAGGCCGATTCCAGAGCGAGCTGGCCGACGAAATGCGATTCCATCGCGAACAGGTGGAACAGGAATTCATAGCTGCTGGAATGAAGCCGGAGGCCTCTCGATATGCGGCTGCGCGGCAGTTTGGCAACGCAACGCGCATCAATGAGCGCAGTCACGAGGTGGTGACTTTTGGCTTCGAGACCTTGGTACAGGACCTGAGCTTTGCCCTCAGGCAACTGCGCAAGAAACCTGGCTTTGCCGCGACGGCTGTCTTGATTCTGGCGCTGGGTATGGGCGTGAGCGTCGGTATTTTCAGCTTTGTGGATGCGGCGCTGCTGGAGCCGCTGCCCTATGCAGAGCCAAACCGGCTGCTGTCGGTGGACGAGATGAGCGCGATGTTTCCGCACTCGAATCTTTCTTACGAAGACTATCTCGATTGGAAGCGGTTCAACAGATCATTCAGTTCCATCGATGTTTACACCGGAACCGGCTACCTGTTTCGTACGCCTTCGGGAGCCGAGCCTGTTCCTGCGGCGCGGGTGAGCGATGGGTTCTTTCGTACGCTTGGCGTGAGGCCATTGCTGGGCCGCGACTTTCTTCCCGGCGAAGACAAGCCCGGGCGCGCGAAGATCGTGATGCTGAGTTACGGAACTTGGTTGAAACGCTTCAGCGGGCGGCGAGATGTGGTTGGCCAAACGGTGAGCTTGAGCGGCGAGGCGTACATGGTGGTGGGCGTGCTGCCGCGCGAATTCGCCTTTGCACCGCGCGGCAACGCGGAGTTCTGGGCGCCTCTCCTGGACTTGTCGGGGTGCGAGAAACGAAGAAGTTGCCACAACCTGGATGGCATCGGCAGGCTGCGCGACGGCGTGACGATGCAGGCAGCACTGGACGATATGAAGGCCATCGCGGCGCAATTGGAGAAGCAGTATCCGGGCTCGAACCAGGGGCAGGGCGCGAGCGTCATCCCGCTGTCGGAAATCATTGTGGGCGATGTGCGGCCTATACTGCTGACGCTGCTGGGCGGCGCCGGCCTGCTGCTACTGATTGCGTGCGTGAACGTGGCAAGCCTGCTGCTGGTGCGCTCGGAGAGCCGCAAGCGCGAGATTGCGGTGCGAGGTGCGCTGGGTGCAACGCGAGCCCGATTGGTGCGGCAGTTTATTACCGAAGGAATGCTGTTGGCGGTGGCAGGTTGCGCAGCGGGACTCGGTGTGGCGAACTGGATGATGACGATCCTTGGACACCTTGTCCCCAAAGACGTAGCTCCGCGCATTCCGTTCCTGACCGGGGTTGGCATGAACGGGCACACCCTTGCGTTTGCGGGTGCTGTTGCGCTCGTGGCCGCCGGAGTGCTCTCGCTGACGCCGATTCTGCGGCTTTCGTTCCTGGAGATAAACGACGGCCTGGCTGAAGGAGGCCGCAACACGGCAGGCAGGCTGTGGCGACGGCTGGGCGCCAACCTTGTTGTGGTGGAACTGGCCCTGGCCATGGTGCTTTTGACGGGCGCAGGTTTGCTGGGCCGGAGCTTCTATCGACTGTTGCACGTGGAGAGAGGCTTCGACAGTTCGCACCTGGCGACGGTGCAGGTGATGGCTCCGGAAAACAACTACAAAACCGACTCGCAGCAGATAGGACTTTATCGCGAGATCGAGCGCCGCGTTGCCGGCCTGGCGGGCGTTCAATCCGTAGGCCTGACCAGCGATTTGCCTGTGCAATGCAACTGCAACACCGACTGGATTCGTATTGTGGGCAAGCCGTTCCACGGCGAGCACAACGAGGTGAATGAACGAGATGTGAGCCCGAACTACCTGCCGACTCTGAAGGCGCGCCTGGTCCGGGGCCGTCTCTTTTCGGAGGCAGAAGACAAGAGCAAGCCGCGCGTGATTGTGATCAACGAAACCTTGGCGCGCAAATACTTTCCCGGAGAAGACCCAATCGGGCAAAAGGTCGGCACCGGCGATCTGGCGCCGGAAGCGATGCGGGAGATCATTGGCGTGGTTGGGGACGTCCGCGAGGGCGCTCTGGACGCGGAAATTTGGCCCACCGAATACCAGGCCATCAACCAGGTGCCGTACAAGTATTTTGCCGTTGCGGTTCGTACGGCGCAGGATGAAAGAACCCTGCTGCCGGTGCTGGTGAGTACGCTGCGCCGGATCGATCCCAACCTCGGCGTGTATGGTGAAATCACGATGACGGACCAGATTGACTCCACGCAGTCTGCGCTGCTGCACCGCTATTCAACCTGGTTGGTGGGCGGGTTTGCAGCGATGGCGCTGGTGCTTGGGGTGGTGGGGCTCTACGGAGTGATCGCGTATTCGGTGAGCCAGAGGACACGCGAGATTGGCGTGCGCATGGCGCTCGGCGCACAACGCAGCGCTGTCTACCGGCTGGTGCTGAACGAGGCCGGCCGGTTGATTGCGCTTGGCGTGGTGGTGGGGCTGGCTTGCGCAGTGGGGGCAGCCACGCTGATGCGCAAGGTGCTGTTCGGGGTCCAGGCGTGGGATGCGGGGACATTGGCTGTCGTCGCGCTGGTGCTTGCTTCCGCGGCGTTGCTGGCGAGCTATTTTCCGGCGCGGCGGGCTGCTTCAGTAAGTCCTACCGACGCGCTGCGGGCGGAATAGGGAGTTGCGGAGGCTTGATCGCTTTCCCAGGTCCCAGAGTCGGGATCCTTCGACAGGCTCAGGACAGGCACTGGGGCACCCATGTGCCGGCGATTGCTTTCGCATGGACAGTTTCAGCAGCCCTTTTTGCACCGGACCATGATGGCGGCGTGGAGGCGCTCGCGCAGGCCGGGGGGCAGATCGTAAATCTCGTGAGAACGATAGATTTCGATGGTTTTGCGCGTGGTATTGAGGGTCACTTCGCAATGCTCACAGCCGTGCATGTGGGCCTGCAATTCGGCGCGCATCTCGATGCTTACCGAGTCGTCGATCAGGTCGTCGAGCAGAGAGAGGAACTCAGTGCAGGTCACTTGTCATCTCCCATATCTTTGGCCCTCACTTCGCTTGCCGTCGTTTCCTTTGGTCCCGTTTCTCTGGGTGCCTTCTTCTTGCGGAAGTAACGGCTCAGGCGCTCGCGCAATTGAAGCCGGGCGCGCAAAAGGCGTGATTTGACGGCAGGAATGCTCAAGCCAAGTGCATCTGCCGTGTCCTCGGTGGACAATCCCTGTACGTCTCGCAACTCGAAAACGACTTTGAACCCAGGAGGAAGTCCCTTGATCGTCTTTTCCAGAATCTTGTGAAGCTCGGTTTGGGTGTAGTTCTGCTCCGGGTCCGGCGCCCAGTCCGCCAAGTCGCGCGGGACACTGCCCTCGTCGGTCTCGATGTCCTCGTCGATCGAGACCATTTTGCCTGTGCGCCGCTTGCGCAGCCGCATCAGGCTTTCGTTCACCGCGATTCGCACCAACCATGTGTAAAATTTCGAATTCCCCTGAAACTGATCGAGCTTCTCATACGCCTTCAGGAACGCGTCCTGCATGACGTCTTCGGCATCCTCGCGGTTCTGCGTGATGTGCTGGGCAATGCGAAAGATCTGGCGCTCGTACTTGCGCACCAGGGTATCGTAAGCCGAGTCATCGCCGCCGCGAACCCTGTCCACCAGGGCGACGTCGGGATGCTGCTCGTTTTCTCCTG
>ODAK010002739.1_pt1 | contig 18450 bp, 15 predicted proteins | sample 1539591 | NCBI WGS metagenome assembly ODAK01 (sample SAMEA3539303, study PRJEB22396) | soil metagenome | biome: tundra; feature: field; material: soil | place: USA | collected 2010-05 | depth 0.15 m | reverse complement strand
GTCTTAGAACGGTCGGCGACTTGAGCGGATCCACGCGGAAACGTGTGCCCAACGGGTGCTACTTCGGTGGCAGGGATCGGGCGTAGCTGACGCCGATGGTGACCCACTTCTTCAGGTCTCGCAGGGCCTTGATGCCCTCAGCATCGACGCGCAGCCAGCCATCCATCTCGCGACCACGCATCTCGAAGCGCCGCGCGTGTGGCTTGGCTACGAGCGACTCCGTCTGCGCTGGATCCACCCGCAACAGCAGGCCACCCTGGCCGCTCGCGCTTACCGCCATGTTGCCGTTCACCAGGAACGCGAGTCCGCCGAACATGGTCTTCTCGGTGACGCCTGATTCGTCTTGCAGGCACTCTCGAAGCCGGTTCGCCAGCACCTCGTCGTACGCCATGGACTGGATTATCTACGATCGAGCCATGACTGCGACCAACCGAGCGCCCGAACCCGTCACATGATCGAGACGGAACGTCACGCGGACATCGTCCGCAAACGGATTGACGGGCTGCGGGGCGAGTGACGCCGTCGCACGCGTTACTCCTTGTTCTGGCCGGCGTTGGTGCAGGTTTGTCCGGCAGCATTGCGGGTCTGGCGTCCCTAGTCAGCTACCCCGCACTGCTCGCAGTGGGGCTCGCACCGGTCACGGCGAACGTCACGAACACGGTGGCGTTGGTCTTCAGCTCCGTGGGCTCGGTGGCAGGCTCGCGGCCGGAGTTGCGCGGGCAGCGTGGACGGATTCGCCAGCTCGGCGTGGTCGCAGTCGCCGGCGGCGTCGCCGGTGGCGTACTTCTGCTGCTTACGCCTCGCGACTCGTTCGAGCGGATTGTGCCGTGGCTCATCGGGCTCGGTTCGCTCACGATCCTGGTGCCCCGGCGTCCAGCGCTTCATCCCGAAGACCTGCATCTGCCTGCTTCACGTCTGCTCGTCGGCGGCACCTTCCTGATCGGCATCTACGCCGGCTATTTCGGGGCTGCTGCGGGCGTGCTCATGGTTGCGCTGCTGCTGATCGCGACGTCCGAAACACTCGCACGCTGCAATGCCTTGAAGAACGTTCTCGTCGGCCTGGCCAACGTCATCGCAGCCACCATTTTCGCCATCTTCGGGCCGGTGCACTGGGTCGCGGTGATTCCGCTCGCGGCAGGGCTGCTTGTCGGCGGACGCATTGGGCCCATCGTCGTCCGGCACTCGCCCGCGCGCGCGCTCCGCGTTCTCATCGCGATCGCGGGCGTAGGCCTGGCGATCCACCTTGGCCTCGACGCCTACCGCTGAGTGAACTCGGCCGTCGCGATCCGGGAGAGGAACCGGTCGACCAACCGCACCGCACGCTCGCGCGCCGCCTCGGCTTGTGCAGCCGTGACCACCATCAACGCATCGGGGTCGACGCCGTGCGCCAGCAGGTAGTCACGGTCGCCGCTGTCTAGCCATGCCTGCAGGATGGTCGCTGTCAGCTCGGGGTGGAACTGCACTCCCATCGAGCGACCAAGGACGAAGGCCTGTGACGCGACCCCCGTGGTCGCGAGTTCGCGCGCGCCGGGCGGCAACTGCCACCGATCCTGATGCAACTGAAACCACGGCCCGGGTTCGACGAGGTCGGGCTCGCTCGACTCGACGATCGTCCAACCCAACTCCGGTTCTGGACTGAGCTCGACAGCCCCACCGAGGGCGGCCGCAAGTGCCTGCCCGCCGAAGCAGATCCCGAACACCGGAACCCCGCCGTTGTGCGCGGTTCGCAGGAAACCAAGCTCCTCACCGACCCACGCCCCGATCGTGGCCGCGTCGTACACCGACCACGGCGCGCCGAGCGGAACGACGACGTCATACGCGAGCGGGTCAGGAAAGACGACGGATACATCGGGGACGGCGAAGTGTTCCGCCGGTACGACCTGCAGCGTGTCGACGTCGAAACCTCGATCGGCGAACGCCTCGCCGACGTAGCCGAGCGACGACACGTGGTCCTGCTGAACGAACAGCACGCGCATCGCGGACCACCACTCGATTCTCGGTACCGCGTGAGCGGTTAGGTCGCCGGATCTTTCGGGGTCGCCTGTCGAAGTCCCTCTTCGAAGAACGCGACGACCGCGTCGGCGTCCGCGAAGTCTGTCATCGGGCGAGCGGCGCCGAACGGCTGGTTCCAGAACTTACCCTTGCGCGCGGTGTGCGGACCCACGTACGCATACGCCTCCGGGATCGAATCGTCGCCGGGCGACACTCCGTAGTTCACTGCGTCAAGAGTGATGCCGACGTCGAAGTGCTCCGGCCACAACACCGGCTCGGGCGGATTTGCGGGCGCGTGTGCGGCAGCCATCGCCCTGCACGCGGCGTCGCCCATCTTCAGCGCTCGCAGCAGATCCGCAGCCGCGGTGTGATCGATGTGCAAGCGGTCACTGCCCTTGCACCCACTCGCCGGGGGATACGCGTCGGCAGGTGGGGCACAAGCGACACCGGCATTGGCGGCGAGGTCGGCGAACGTGCCATGCAACGGCAACACCAGCCAGTCGTCACCGACAACGAGATCGGTGCCCCGGACTGCGAGCCGCCACGGTGGCCGCGGAAGTGGCCCAGTCGCGAAGCCGTCGTCGGTGACAACGAGTTTGATCGAGCGGTTCGCCCGGCGCTGCGTCCCGGCAAGCAACAGTTCGGCCACGCCGTGCAAGGACATGAGCGTTTGCATGTAGGCGGTACGGGACGCGACCGCGCGATCGGCGTCGGCCAGGTCGTGCGACGCGCCGGTATGCGACGGGGCAGCCACGGGCTTGGACGGCGCAGCTGCCGCCACCGGCGCAGCCGCCGCAACCGGCGCCAGCGGCGCTGGCGCAGCGGCCTTGGCTGCTTTGACCGGAGAGGCCGGAGCTGTGCTCAATACGGTGCGCGAAGGCGCTGCGGTGACCGCGTTTTCGCTGTCAGCCGCAGCGGTTGCAGCCGCGCGCAATTGCGCGGCGGGGGTCCTCGGCTGTTCGGCTTCGCGGCGGGTGCGCATGACCTTGCCCCACGGATCGAACCTGACGTCGACGACGCGTTCCTTCATCGGGATGATCGCGTTGTCGGTGATCTTGATGTGCTCAGGGCAGACCTCTGTGCAGCACTTGGTGATGTTGCACAGGCCGAGACCCTGCTCCTCTTGAAGCATCGGCTTGCGATCGACCGTGTCGAGCGGGTGCATGTCGAGTTCCGCGTACCTGATGAAGAACCGCGGGCCGGCAAACGCGGGCTTGTTCTCCTCGTGGTCGCGCACGACGTGGCAGGTGTTCTGGCAGAGGAAGCATTCGATGCACTTGCGGAACTCCTGCGACCGCTCGACGTCCATCTGCTGCATGCGGTAATCGCCGGGCGCCAGGTTCGCGGGCGGAGTGAACGCCGGCACTTGCCTTGCCTTCTCGTAGTTGAACGACACGTCGGTGACCAGGTCCCGCAGCACCGGAAACGTGCGCATGGGCGTCACGGTGATGGTGTCGGTCGGCTCGAAAATCGAGAGCCGAGTCATGCAGAGCAGGCGTGGGCGTCCGTTAATTTCAGCGCTGCACGAACCGCACTTGCCGGCCTTGCAATTCCATCGGACGGCGAGGTCGCCGGCCTGCGTGGCTTGCAAGCGGTGAATCGCGTCGAGGACAACCTCGCCCTCCTCGACCCCGACCGTGTAGTCGACGAGATCGCCACCGTTCTCGTCTCCACGCCACACCCGCATCTTGAGGTCGTAGCCCATCAGTGGCTCTCCTCGAACAGCGTCTTCAGCTCGTCGGGCATGACAGGCAAGTCCTGGTGGAACACCTCGACGCCGGTGCCGGCGTCGTTCAGCTTGCATAGCACGTTGATCTTGCCCCAGCTGGGATCGGTCGCTGGGTAGTCGTCTCGCGTGTGGCCTCCGCGGCTTTCCTTCCGGTCGAGCGCGGCGCGCGCCACACACTCCGACACCAGCAGCATGTTCTTCAGGTCGATCGACAAATGCCAGCTGGGGTTGTACTGCCGATGACCCTCGACCGAGAGCTGCGCGATCCTGGCCTTGAACTCTTCGATCTTGACCAGCGCGGCCTCGATCTCGCCAGCGTTGCGGATGATGCCGACCAGCTCATGCATCGTCTGCTGCAAATCGATCTGAACGCTATACGGGTTCTCCCCGCCGTCCCGTGCGAATGGTGCGAGTGCGGCTTCCTCTGCTGAGGCGACCTCGGCGTCGGCGATTGCCGGGAGCCCACCGGTCAGCTCTTTCGCGTAGGCGGCGGCATGTTCACCTGCCCGACGGCCAAACACGACCAGGTCGCTCAATGAGTTGCCGCCGAGCCGGTTAGCGCCGTGCATCCCGCCCGCACACTCCCCGGCCGCGAACAGCCCGGGCACGATCGACATCGCAGAGTCGGGGTCCACCTCGACGCCGCCCATCACGTAGTGGCAGGTCGGGCCGGTCTCCATCGGCTCCTTGGTGATGTCGACGTCGGCCAGTTCCTTGAACTGGTGATACATCGACGGCAACCGCTTCTGGATGAACTCCGGAGTGCGGCGCGACGCGATGTCGAGGAACACCCCACCATGCGGCGATCCGCGACCGGCCTTGATCTCCGTGTTGATCGCACGTGCAACCTCGTCGCGGGGCAACAACTCGGGCGGACGCCGGTTGTTTACGTGGTCGTCGTACCAGCGGTCGGCCTCTTCTTCGGTATCGGCGGTCTCCGCTTTGAAGAACTCCGGAATGTAATCGAACATGAAGCGCTTGCCTTCGGAGTTTCGGAGAACGCCGCCGTCGCCTCGCACCGATTCGGTGATGAGCAGGCCGCGGACCGACGGCGGCCACACCATGCCGGTCGGGTGGAACTGCACGAACTCCATGTTGACCAGCGGAGCGCCAGCTTGCAGCGCTAGCGCGTGGCCATCGCCGGTGCCTTCCCAAGAGTTCGTTGTGATCTTGAATGATCTCCCGATCCCGCCGGTGGCCACCACTACAGCTGGCGCTTCGAAGGCGATGAAGCGGCCGGATTCGCGCCAGTAGCCGAAGGCGCCGGCGAGGCGGTCACCGTCTTTCAGCAGTTGGGTGATGGTGCATTCCATGAAGACGTCGATGCCGAGCGAGACGGCGCGCTGCTGGAGGGTGCGGATCATCTCCAGGCCGGTGCGGTCGCCGACGTGCGCGAGGCGCGCGTAGCGGTGGCCGCCGAAATCGCGTTGGGAGATCTTGCCTTCCTTGGTGCGGTCGAACAGGGCTCCCCAGCTCTCGAGCTCCCACACCCGGTCTGGCGCCTCCTGTGCATGCAGCTGCGCCATCCGCCAGTGATTGAGCATCTTGCCGCCGCGCATCGTGTCGCGGAAGTGCACCTGCCAGTTGTCTTCTTCCCACACATTGCCCATGGCAGCGGCGATTCCGCCCTCGGCCATCACCGTGTGCGCCTTGCCGAGCAACGATTTGCAGACGACGGCGGTCTTTGCGCCGGCCTCGTGCGCGCTGATAGCTGCGCGAAGCCCGGCGCCGCCAGCCCCGATCACGACGACGTCGTAGGTGTGCCGCTCGATCTCGCTCATCTTAGAAGAACCTCAGGTCGGTGAGAGTGCCGGATGCCACAAGCCGCACATACACGTCGGAAAACGCCACCCACAGCAGCGAAACCCAGGCGATCTGCATGTGGTAGCGATTGAGCCTGCTGACCTGTCCCCACAACCAGTAGCGCACGGGGTGCTTCGAGAAGTGGTTGAGGCGGCCGCCGATGATGCTGCGGCATGAATGGCACGACGCGGTGTAGGACCACAAGAACACCGCGTTGAGCACCAGCACGAGCGTGCCGACGCCCGCGTGTCCCCAGTGGCCCTGGTGGTTGCGGAAAGCAATGACCGCGTCGTAAGTCAAGATGATGTTGAGCAACGTTCCGAGGTAAAAGAAGTACCGGTGGATGTTCTGCACGATCAGCGGGAAGCGCGTCTCGCCGGTGTACTTCGCGTGCGGCTCGGCAACGGCGCAGGCCGGCGGCGACAGCCAGAACGACCGGTAGTAGGCCTTGCGGTAGTAGTAACAGCTCATCCGGAAACCAAGCGGCACGATCAGGATGATGATCGCGGGCGAAGTGAACCACCAGTGCCCGAAGATGCCCAGGTGCGGCACGCCGTGTGACCCCGGCACCGTGCCGCACTTGATCGCAAGACATGGGGAGTAGAACGGCGAGATGTAGGGCTCGGAGAAGTAGTCGCGGTCGATGAACGCGGCCCATGTCGAGTAGATGACGAAGCTGAACAAGACGGCGAAGGTGACGACGGGCTGGATCCACCAGCGGTCGGTGCGCAGGGTCTTCGCACTGATGGCCGCTCGGCGGCCGACCCGGCCTGCCGGGGGTTGCCCGCCACCCGATTCCGGAGCTTTGCTCTGGACGGTCATCGGCCCCGCCTTCTCGTGCCCGCGTCGTTACGGGTCATACGGGAGCACAACTTACGCCCGGCGCTGGATCCGCTCCCAACGGAGGCGGTGTGGCGTCCGTCACTCGCTACACGGGCGCGAGATGTCCCAGTCGCTGGTGGAGCCGGCGAGGGACGAGCCGGCGGATGCACCCGCCGTCCTGCGGCACGGCCCTGTCATCTCGCAGCGCCTAGTTCCGCGCCGTCCGCGCTCGCGATCTTCGGTGGCCCCTGCCTGGTGTGCCGCTCCTCACAGATTCACCTTTGCCCCTGCCAAAACCTGTCGGCTCCTCACAGATACAGGTTCTTAGTCCCTCCGGGACCTGCCCCTTTGAGGAGTCCACCTGCATCTGTGAGGAGTCGGTTCGTCCACGCGTAAGACCTGCAGTTCAGCCACCGCCGCATCCCTCGTTGTAGTACATGTACCAGCCAGGGCGCTGGGCGGGGGCGACCAGAACGGTGATCTCGCCCATTTGCTGGACGTCGTCGCCGAAGCTGTCGGTGCCCTCGTCGGTCGTCTTCACCTTCGAGACCATGTCGAACTGGCAGCTGTAGTCGCCGCCGCCGGGGTTCACGGTGCAGCTGTGGAAGCTGAAGGTGTTGACCCACTGGCGTTCGGTCTCCAGCGCCGCGCGCGACTCGGGCGTGGTGACGTGCATTTCCGCCGCGATGTCGTGGCTGTTGTAGGCGGCGACCAGGTAGCGCATCGCATCGTCGGGGGTCGTGAAGTGCGGAATTGCCCCAGCGTCGACAGGGGCGGCGGACGGGCTCGGCACGGACGGCGGCGTAGTGGCGGACGGGGGTGTGCTCGCGGTCGGCGCCACCGCAGGTGTGCTGGCCGGCGCGACCTGGACGACCGGCACGTCCTGCACCGGCACGTCCTGCACCGGCACGGATTGGACTGTGGGGGTCGCAGGCGCACTGGCCGTGACCTGCGCCGCAGGTGCCACCGACGTCGCGAGCGCCGCGGAGGGCACGACGGGAGCTGACTTCTTGGCCGCCGGACTGGCGCAGGCTCCCAGCACGAGTCCAACGCCGAGGACAGCTGTCGCGAAGGTTGTGGTGCGGATGCCTGTCATGGTTCCCCCGACGTCGATGCGAGTGTCAGGTAGACGCCGATCGAGGGGAAATGGTTGACGCCGACTTGGCCCAGTCGTCTAGACCCGGACGTCAGTGCGTCGAGCGAGGTACAGATCGCAGCGCCGGTGGACTTCGAGCATGCCACCCGTGTCGTCGATCACCCGCGCGGTGTCGGCAAGGATCGCTTCGCGTTGCGCCGGCTCGAGGATGAGTAGGTTCGATGTCGACGCTTCATAGGCCAACCAGGCAGCCGTCGAGTAGCTGTGCAATGACTCGTAGGTGCGCACCTCGACGTCCGCGAATGTTGGCTGCTTTTCCATCTCGTCGCGCGGCCAGGCCGGCGGCGTCCGGTCGGTACTCAGCTCGTTCGACACGTTGATCCCATACCGTCGGTAGATATCGGCAATCGCCGGCGCCAGCGGTGTGAGGTGCGACTGCGTGCGGTTCCAGAACAGCGCGATAAGGCCACCTGCGCGCAACATGCTTGCCGCCTTCACCCAACGGTGTTCGCGCGACGTCCAATGCCACGACTGCGCGGCGAGCAAGCCGTCATAGAGCTGTGTGGGCTGGAAATCCTCGAATGCCGAGACCGTGACTTTCACGTCGGGCAAGAGGCGAGTGTTCTCTGCAAGCACCGCAGCCATCTGCGGATCGGGCTCGACGCATGTCATGGCGAGCTCGCGGACGCCGAACAGCACCGTCGCCTTACCGGTACCCGCGCCCACCTCGACAACATCGCGCCCTGGCAGCAGCGCGACGACGTCGTCAACCAACGCAGCCGGGTACGACGGACGGGCCCTGTCGTACTCGCGGGCGACCGCGCCGAAGCTGCGTGCGCGGACGGCGAGCTCTTCGTCTGACGGCGATGTGCTCACGCGGTCGAGTGTGCCCTACGTGGCAGCCTCGTCGGCAAGTACGGTCGGAGGTTCCGGGCGCCGCCCGCCCAGCGGGCCGAGGACCGGTGCCGACCCCCGAGGACCGGCCTGCAATCCCGTCCTCGGGTGGCGGAATCCCCTGAACGTGATCGATCCCCGTCTGAGGCGTATCTCAACTTGTGAGATAGCCGTCTCGCCAAACGAGATGGCCAGGTTACGATCTCGGCGTGGGAACGTCGCGTCGCCGTTGGCTGATCCTCGGGTTGGGCTGGTCGGCTTAGGCCGCGATGTGCTGCTACGTCTACGGACTCCCCATGCTCGTCCCGGCGATCCGGCACACCTACGGCATTTCGTTGGCTCGCGCCGGTGTCGTCGTCGCGTCGCCCGGCGTCGGCGTCCTGCTCACGTTGTTTGCTTGGGGCTACGCCGCTGACCGGTGGGGCGAGCGGCTGGTGATCATGGCCGGGCTCGCCGGTGCGTCGGTATTTCTTGCGGCGGCTTGTTTCGTTCACGGATTGATCGCGTTGTGCGTATTGCTGGCGCTGGCCGGTGCAGCGGGGGCCTCGGTGAACTCGGCGAGCGGACGCGTCGTGCTGGGGTGGTTCGATGCCCACGAGCGTGGCTTCGCGATGGGTGTGCGGCAGACCGCGCAACCACTCGGAGTCGGACTCGCGGCATTGACCTTGCCCGCACTCGCGCGGCACCGACTGTCGACGGCGTTTGTATTTCCGGCAGCACTGTGTGCGGGAGTGGCAGTCCTGGTGCTAGCACTGGTCACCGATCCACCGCGTGCAGCGCAGAAGGCTTCGGCGGACAACAGGTCGCCCTACCGCACCGCGCAATTGTGGCGCGTACATGGTTCGAGCATGTTGCTCGTCGTTCCGCAGTTCGCGGTGTCCGCGTTCGTGCTGGAGTACCTCGTGAACCAACGGCACTGGGAGGTGCTCGCGGCAGGTCGTCTGGTGTTCGCCATGCAGGTGGCCGGCGCTGCGGGTCGCGTCGGTGCCGGCGCGTGGTCCGACCGCGTTGGTAGCCGGCTGCGCCCGATGCGTCAGATCGCCGTCGCCAGCGCGTTGACGATGGTGGCCATCGCGATTGGAGATGCACGTCACGCCGCATTCGTCGTCGTCGCGTTTGCAGTCGGTGCAGTCGTGACGGTGACCGACAACGGTCTCGGATTCACCGCTGCCGCGGAGATCGCCGGGTCGGCGTGGGCGGGGCGCGCGCTCGGCGCCCAAAACACCGCGCAGAACATTGCAGCGATTCTCACGCCGCCGCTGCTCGGCGTCCTGATTGAAAGCACGTCCTACAGCACAGGCTTCCTAGTGGCGGCGATCTTCCCGGTGGTGGCCGTCGCACTCACTCCGGTGCCGCGTCGGGCACGTCTCGGCGTCGCGTCGCAAGTCGGACCGTCGGAGGTGGAACACTTGCAGGCATGACACTCGCACCAGTGAACTTGACCGCCGCATTGGCTTCGTTTGACGAGGTGTACAGCCCGCGGATCGTCGCGCGCGTGAACGACTACGACGTGCGCATCGCCCATGCCAGAGGCGAGCACGTGTGGCATGTGCACGAGGACACCGACGAGTTCTTCCTTGTGCTCGATGGGCAGTTGGAGGTCGCGATTCGTGACTCCACGGGCACCGAGACCACCGTCCTGTTGCGGGAAGGCGACACGTTCGTCGTGCCTCGAGGCACCGAGCACAAACCGTCGTCGTCCGGCGGTTCGGTCCTCATGTTCGAGCCGGGCGGGACATTGACCACCGGTGACCGGCACGAGGGCGAGATTCCCGCCCATGTCGACAGCACGACGGGCCACGTGCTTTAGATCTCATGTGCCCTGTTCAGGGCGACGCTACATATGCCCTTTCAGGGCGATGAGGGCTTAGAAGCATACGACCACGTACGATGGGGTAATCCCAACGAGACAGGTCTTGGGAGCCCCACCTTGGTCTGGAGTACTTTCTCATGCCCATGAGTACCCGCGACGATCTACGGAACGTCGCGATCATCGCCCACGTCGACCACGGCAAGACCACGCTGGTCGACGCCATGCTCTGGCAATCCGGTGCGTTCTCCGAGCACCAGGCCGAGAACGATTCGGTCCGCGAGCGGGTCATGGACTCCATGGATCTTGAGCGGGAGAAGGGCATCACGATCCTGGCGAAGAACACCGCGGTGCTGCACAGCGGTGTCACGATCAACATCATCGACACACCCGGGCACGCCGACTTTGGCGGTGAGGTCGAGCGCGGCCTCGAGATGGTCGACGCGGTGTTGCTGCTCGTCGACGCATCCGAGGGACCACTTCCGCAGACCCGGTTCGTGCTTCGCAAGGCGTTGCAGAAGAAGCTGCCTGTGGTACTTGTCATCAACAAGGTTGACCGGCCCGACGCGCGGATCGCCGAAGTCGTCGACGAGACCTATGAGTTGTTCATCGATCTGATGGACGACGACATCGACCACGCGAGCATTCTCGACTTCCCCATCGTCTACGCGTGCGCGCGCGCCGGTAGGGCATCGCTAACCAGGCCAGACGACGGCACGATGCCCGACAGTCCCGATCTCGAGCCGTTGTTCGCGACCATTCTCAAGACCGTCCCGCCGCCGTCGTTCGATCCGGACGTGCCGCTACGCGCTCACGTCACGAACCTCGACGCGTCGCAGTACCTCGGCCGTCTCGCGCTGCTGCGGGTGCACTCGGGAACGATGAAGCGCGGGCAGCAGGTTGCCTGGTGCAAGTCCGACGGCACGATCGAGAAGGTGCGCCTCACTGAGCTGCTTGGTACCAGCGCACTTGAGCGGGTGCCGATCGAGACCGCAGGTCCTGGCGACATCGTGGCCATCGCGGGCATTCCCGAGATCACCATCGGTGAGACCATCGCCGACCCCGACGACCCGCGCCCACTGCCGATCATCACCGTCGACGAGCCGAGCCTGTCGATGACGGTGGGCATTAACACCTCTCCGCTCGCCGGCGAGTCGGGCAAGAAGCTCACGGCGAGGCTGGTCAAGAACCGGCTCGATGCTGAGCTCGTCGGCAACGTGTCGATCCGCGTTCTGAATACCGAACGCCCAGACACATGGGAAGTGCAGGGTCGTGGAGAGCTGCAACTCGCGATCCTCGTCGAGATCATGCGACGTGAAGGGTTCGAGCTCACTGTCGGCAAGCCCCAGGTTGTCACCAAGCGGGTCGACGGCAAGGTGTACGAGCCGATGGAGCTCCTGACGATCGATGCGCCGAGCGAGTACCAGGGCGTGCTCATTCAGTTGCTCGCCCTGCGTAAGGGACGCCTTGAGCAGATGGTCGACCACGGCACCGGCTGGATCCGGATGGAATACATCGTGCCGGCGCGCGGGCTGATCGGATTCCGCACCGAGTTCCTAACGGAGACCCGCGGCACCGGCCTGCTGCACCACGTACATGAACGGTACGAGCCGTGGCACGGCGATCTGCGCACGCGGCCGACCGGCTCGCTGGTTGCTGACCGTAGCGGCCCGACGACCGGCTTCGCGCTGTCGAACCTGCAAGAGCGCGGCACCATGTTCGTCGGCCCGCAGACCGAGGTCTACGAAGGCATGATCGTCGGCGAGAACGCGCGCCAGGATGACATGGACGTCAACCCCACTAAGGAAAAGAAGCTCACCAACATGCGCCAGTCGTCGAGTGACGTCTTGGTGCCGCTGATCCCGCACAAGGTGTTGTCACTCGAGCAGGCGCTGGAGTTCTGCCGCGAAGACGAATGTGTCGAAGTCACGCCGGCGAATGTGCGTCTCCGCAAAGTCGAGCTGTCGATGTCCGAGCGAGAGAAATATCGCGGACGCCGGGCGAAGGCCGCGCGCGAGGAGTAGCTCCGTTCGGGAAACGTGTCTGGGGTCAGACCTGCGGATCGCGCGGGATGGGCTGCGTGTCGTGAGCTGGGCGCACCGGCGCCTGCTGCGCGTAGACCGGCTGTACCGGTTCCGTGTAGACCGGCGCTGCGATTGGTGCTGGTACCGGCGCGGCCACCACGTTCGGTGTCGTTGCATAGAGCTGCCTGGTGGCTGTCGTGGGCGTACCCAACGCTGCCGTCGCCGGGTTGGCGACGTACGGATCCATCGGCTGCCCGGTGTCGCGAAGGTACATCGACACTCCGAAGTTCAACAGCAGATCGAAGACCCCGACGAGCAGCAGAATGAGGCCTACGGCGCGAACGTCCATCGTCGCGCCGTGTTTCGTGCTGTGGTAGGTGATCGTCCGGGTGGTGACCGCGAACGCAAGCACGGCGCCGCCGACGATGAAGATCAGACTGCGTGTTAGCCAAGTGACCATGTGACGGGTGTACCCGCGCCACGACGGGTGTATCCACCACACCGACGCCATATTTGACCTGCTCACGGGGATTTGCCGCCCGATGGAGCTCTGTTAGCCGCGTTGTAAAGCTCACTTAGCCGAGCGAACTGCGGATGAACTGCACCTCGAGCTTGATCAGATTCGCGGCAACGTCCTCCTGGGACGTCATATGGGTCACGCCCGACAGCGGCAGCACGGTGTGCGGTCGGCCAGCGGCCAGCAGCGCGGTGGACAGTCGCAGGCTGTGGGCTGCAACCACGTTGTCGTCGGCAAGCCCGTGCACGATCATCAGCGGGCGACTAAGCGTTGGGGCATCGGCTAGCAGTGAACTGATCGCATAAGACGCTGCCGATGTGTCCACGCCGAGGTAGCGCTCGGTGTAGTACGTGTCGTACAAGCTCCAGTCGGTGGCCGGTGCACCTGCGACGGCCGCATGAAAGACGTCGGGACGCCGCAGCACGGCTAGTGCCGCGAGGTAACCCCCGAAAGACCAACCGCGGATCGCGACCCTCGACATATCCAAGTCGGGATGCGTGGCCGCCACCGACCGCAAGGCCTCGACCTGGTCCTCGAGTACCACTGTCGCGAGATCGCCGGCCACTGCGCGTTCCCACGCAAGGCCGCGTCCAGGCGTGCCGCGACCGTCGACGATCACTACCGCGAATCCCTGGTCGGCCAGCCATTGCGAGTTCAGGTAGGCCCCGCGTGAGGCGAGTACCCGTTGCGCGTGCGGACCGCCGTAAGGGTCCATCAACACCGGCAATTGGCTGGCTCCCTCGACGTGGTCGCGCGGCAACACGAGGGCGGTGCGCAGCTCGCGGCGTCCCTGCTTCGAGATCGAAACGCGAGGCGAGAACGGCGCAGGTTCCGCGAACGATGCGATGCGTCCGACCTCGACACCGTTGTTGCGGACGACGGAGATCGGAAGAGCACACGTCTGAACTCCGTTGTTGCGGACGACGGTTCGCACACCGTCGTCCGACAGTGAAGCGCTGCTCACGACGAGCACAGAACTCGTGCCGGTGCCGGTGTGCACGCCTGGTTCGATCGTGAGCGGCACGCACCGACCGTCCGAGAGATAGCCCCAGAGGTGCTGCTCCGTCGGCTCGGTCGATGCGCTGAACAGGACGTCGGCACTGCGCGCGAGAACGGCGCGCACCTGCAGCCCGATCGGCGACACGACCTGGTCGCCGACAACGAGCCGCCGGGTGTCGTCGACGTCAACTGTGCACACGAGCCGGCCGTCGGGCAGCCGGTCGGGCACCCCGGCGACCACCTCGAGCCAGTCGGGATCGGTGTCTTCGCGAACCAGGACCGTCGCGCCCGTTTCGACGTTGACGTCGACAATGCGCATCGTGCGCTGGTCGCGCGACGCGAGCTGCAGCAACGGCGGGCTGCCGAGTCGCCATCGCACATTCACCAGATAGGGGAACGCATCGGCGTCCCAGGAAAGGTCCGTACGGCGGCCATCGAGGTGTAGCAACGACAACGACACCACAGCATTCGCGGTACCGGCAGCCGGATAGCGGATCGCATGCGGCGCCCGATCGGGATTCGACGGGTCCCCGATATGCCATTGCTGCACACCCGATTCGTCGACGCGCGCCGCGAGCAGAGAGCGGCCGTCCGGTGCCCACCAGAACCCACGCTGCCGATCCATCTCCTCGGCTGCGACGAATTCGGCGAGCCCCCACGTCACGCCCGACTCGCTGATGAGCTCACGGTCGGACCCGTCACTGTCGACATCGACTACTCGCAATGCGCCGCCCGTCGCGTAGGCCACAGTGCGCCCAGTCGGATCGAGGCGCGGGTCGAAGACCGGCCCGCCGGCGGCGAGTTGACGGACACCCCCGGTCGAGACGTCGACCACGAAGAGGCGACCGGACAAGGCAAAGGCAGCTCGGGTGAGTGCTGCGTCGGTGGAGTACGCGACGCTGCCGGCCGCCTGCTCGCGGGCTCTCTCGCGGCGGGCCCGTTCGGCGTCCGGGAGCGAGTCGAGTCCCGCAGTCAGCAGTTCGACGGGGTCGGCCAGCACGATTTCGGTGCCGGCCGTTACCTCGTAACTCCAGAGGCAGGTGGCCCGGTCGGTGCCGCCGCGTGAGCGCAAGAACAGCACCCGCGCGCCGTCCGGGGAGACGGTGAAGCCGCGCGGTCGGCCAAGGGTGAACCGCGCGGTGCGCGCCTGCAGCCGGAGGAAGGAGTCGTCAGTCACCGGCCTGATCCTGCCATCACGCGGGATCGCTCGGCCCTTGCCTTGCGATGTCGGCTCCTGCCATGTCGGATGCGCCGCTCTGACATGTCGGCGGAGCCGCATAGGGTCGCTCGCATGACCGATCGCAGCCTGTTATTCGTGCACGCCCATCCGGACGACGAGACGATCGGCACCGGCGCCACGATGGCGAAGTACGTGGCCGATGGCGCCGACGTCACCCTCGTCACCTGCACGCTCGGCGAAGAGGGCGAGGTCCTGGTGCCTGAGCTCGTCGGGATCGCGTCCGACGGGGCCGACCAGCTCGGCGGCTGGCGGATCCACGAACTTCAGGAGGCGTGCAAGGCCCTCGGCGTCCGCGACCATCGATTTCTAGGTGGCGCAGGCGGTTACCGCGACTCCGGGATGATGGACACACCCGCGAATCAGAATCCCCGCTGCTTCTGGCAGGCCGACCTTGAGGTCGCGACGGCGCAGCTCGTCGAGATCATCCGCGAGGTCCGCCCGCAGGTGGTTGTGACGTACGACGACTTCGGTGGCTACGGGCATCCCGATCACATTCAGGCGCATCGGGTCACCGTTCGGGCGGTAGAGCAGACCCGCGACATCGTCGCGAAGTTCTACTACACGGCCGTCCCACGTTCCTTCATGCAGACAAGTATCGACGCGATGAAGGAGGGTGGGCACGAGCTCTTCGGTGGCATCGAGAGCGCAGACGACGTGCCTTTTGCAAGGGACGACGACGAGATCACGACGCAGGTCGACGCGCGCGACTATCTCGACCTCAAGGTCGAGGCGATGCGCGCCCACGCCAGCCAGATCGAGATCGACGGGCCGTTTTTCGCGCTGTCGAACCACATCGGGCAGAAGGCGTTCGGCTTGGAGCACTACGTGCTCATGGCGGGCACGAAGGGGCCTGGAGATGCCCTCAGCGGCCACGACTGGGAAGCGGACCTGTTCGCCGGGCTGTGAGACGCCGCTGAGCCGAACGGGTGAACCGATTACGCACGGTAGCCGAGCGTGCGGCGAGCCTGAAACACTCAGGGATCACACGCCGGCGGGCCGTGCACCAAGAACCAGGGCGAGACGACCGCCGGCGAACGTGTCATCGGCAGCTTTACCCCGCACCTTGAGCCCAACAGGGGAGATTTCCTTGAGCCACCGGGAGCACCCGTTCGACCAGCTCGCTACCGTCTCTGCGGGATCGGTGCTCAACGCCGACATCGCCGATGTTGGTCGCTACCGCGAGCGCGCCCGCATGCAGCGGTTGTGGCGACTGTCCTTGTTCGTCGGGCTCCCGACGCTGTTCCTCTGGTACCGGATCATCGAGCACCGGCCGTTCAACGTCTTCGCACTCCCGCACCTCAACCTGACGATCGTCGCGCTCTTCTTCGTGCCCGCATTGCTGCTCGTCGGCATGGTCGTCATGTACGCCAGCTACGGGCGCTCGCCGCACTTCGTCGTGCGGCCTGAGCAGATCGACGTCCGCCTGTCTGATGTCGTTGGCATCGACCTCGTGAAGGCCGAAGTCGTGCGGTCGCTCAACCTTTTCTTGGCTCACAAGGCTTTTTCGAGTGAGATGGGCGGTCGGCCGCGGCGCGGCTTGCTCTTCGACGGCCCTCCCGGCACCGGCAAGACCTACACAGCGAAGGCACTGGCGGCCGAAGCCAACGTGCCGTTCCTGTTCGCGACCGCGACCTCTTTCCAGTCGAGCATGCAGGGTGCGACGCAGCGCAAGGTGCGCTCGTATTTCAAGGCGCTGCGCGCGCTGGCCCGCAAGGAAGGCGGTGCGATCGGGTTCATCGACGAGTTCGACGCACTCGGTGGATCGCGCTCGGGAGTCGCCGCGTCGACGCCTTCGGCAGCGCTCGACGGGATGCCGATGTCCTGTGGCGGTCTCGAAGGCCTCGCCAACGTTGTGGCGCCCGCGACGCAGCAGACGCAGTTCGTCGGCACCGGCGATCTCGGCATGGCGGTGCAGGAACTCCTTGTGCAGCTGCAGTCCTTCGACCAGCCAACAGCTGGCGAGCGGCTCGTCGGCAAGATCACCGACGCCGCAAACCTGTTGCTGCCCGCGACCCACCAACTGAAGAAGTCCGCCGTGAAGTCGTCGAACATCATGCTGATCGCCTCGACGAACCGGCCCGACTCTCTCGATCCCGCGTTGATGCGGCCCGGCCGATTCGATCAGCGACTCACCTTCGACAGGCCCGACAAGGCCGGACGTCGAGAGCTGATCGCGCACTTCCTTGCCCGCAAAGCCCACGCGGCCGAACTCGACGACCCGCAGCGGCGCGAGGCGCTCGCCGCGGTCACCCAGGGGTACAGCCCGGCGATGCTCGAGGGGATGTTCGACGAGGCGTTGATCAACGCCGTGCAGGAGGATCGCAGGGCGATGACGTGGTTCGACGTCGAGCACGCGCGGCTCGACAGCGAGATCGGGCTCGGCCAGCCGGTTCTCTACACCGACCACGAGGCGAAGTTGATCGCGACTCACGAGTCCGGCCACGCCACCATCGCGTGGCTGGTTGCTCCGGGCCGCAGGCTCGAGGTGCTGAGCATCATCAAGCGGCGCAGCGCGCTCGGCTTGCTAGCCCACGGTGACCGTGAAGAGGTGTACCTCCAGTCGCGCAGCGAGCTGCTTGGCCTGATCGCGATCTCGATGGGTGGACAGTCCGCAGAGGAGCTCTTCTTCGGTGACATTTCCACGGGTCCGAGCGGTGACCTGCTCGCGGCAACCCGGGTCGCGGCGAGCATGGTCGGCTCCTGCGGCATGGAAGGTTCGCTGGTCTCTTTTGGCGCTGTCCAGAACAGCGGATTCTCCGACACCAACATCGTCGGCCGCGTTCTCGGCGACAAGGACGGCCGCGCGGCGGTCGAAGAGGTGCTGCAGCAACAAAAGCTGCGGGCTAAGGCTTTGTTGGACGACAACCGTCACCTGGTCACTGCCCTTCGCGATGCGCTGCTCGAGCGGCATGAGCTGATCGGTACGGAGATCACCGACATCCTTGAGCAGGCGCAACGCGAACATGCGGCTCGCGGCACCCGCGGCTTCGGTTCGGGCACGGCCCCTTCCGCCTTGGCTTCGGTCATCGACCTGCGCGAACCGACGGCCGTACCGCTGCCGACGCAGGGCCTCGGTCCGCGAGACTCCACGGTCGAACCTGCCGGATAACCTGCCGCGGTGAGCGGTGACGGGCGCGGCGCCCTGGTGACAGCCGCCGCGGCCGTGGCACTCGTCGTCGTCGGCATCGTCGCGGGCTTCATCGGCCTTATCGAGGCAACCGCGCTGATCCGGCTCGGGCCTGTTCACATCTCCGTTGGTGCGCTCATCTCCGGTGTCACGAACTGCGCGATCGGGCTGCTCGCCGTCTGGGGCCTTGACAGCCGTGAAGCCGCCGCGCTCCCGGCGCTTGGCTGGTTTGTCATGGTGGCGGTCGCTCTTTTCGGGCCACTTCCAGGTGGCGACATTCTGCTGCCCGGCTCCGGCTGGGACGTCGTGTCGTTCGTCGTGGCGGGAGCCGTCGGAGCGGCCGTGGCGGGCGGGCTGGCCCGGCGGGTCACTTCACCCAGGACCTCAGCCAACCGAT
>ODAK010002737.1_pt1 | contig 18453 bp, 17 predicted proteins | sample 1539591 | NCBI WGS metagenome assembly ODAK01 (sample SAMEA3539303, study PRJEB22396) | soil metagenome | biome: tundra; feature: field; material: soil | place: USA | collected 2010-05 | depth 0.15 m | reverse complement strand
TTCTGCCGGAAGCTGTTGCCGCCTTCGGGGGCCATCTCGATCTGGGTGACGGTCTGGCCGAAGGTGGCGGCCCAGCTGTCGAAGTCGGTGACGCCGGCGGCCTGGAGCAGGTCGGGCCGCAGGTAGTGCTGCATGACCCAGGCTTCGGTGATGCTGTTGGCGATCGGGGTGGCGGTAGCGAAGGTGACCACCCGGTTGCCGTTGCGGCCGCGCAGGTAGCCGATCTTCATGTCCAGGTCGGCGGCGCGCATGGACCCGTCGATCGCGGCGTCAGGGATGTTGGAGGGGGTGCGGAGGTTCTTGTACCCGTGCGCCTCGTCGACGAACAGGTAGTCGATGCCCGTCTTCTCGAAGGTAATGCCGGGGTCCTTGGCGGAGTCCAGCCTGGCTTTGAGCCGTTCCTCGGCGCGCAGCAGGGCACCTTCTAGGCGCTTGACGGTCAGCCCGTCGCCCTCCTTGGACGTGCGGATGAAGTCCCGCATCCGGTCGAGCTCGGCGTCGAGGTAGGCGCGCTGGGCGTCGGCGCTCATCGGGATCCGCTCGAACGCCGAACGGGACATGATGACCGCGTCCCAGTCGCCGGTCGCGCAGCGGGCAATGAACTGGCGCCGCCGGCCGGCCTGGAGGTCTTCGCGCTGGGTGACCTGGACCTTCGCCTGGGGGTAGAGCTGGAGGAACTCGCGGCTGAACTGCTCCAGCATGTGGTTAGGCACGATGATGGCGGGCTTACGGGCCAGGTGCAGGCGGCGCAGTTCCATCGCGCCCATGACCATCTCGGCGGTCTTCCCGGCGCCGACCTCGTGAAATAGGCCGACCGCGGGCTCGTTGATGATCCGGGCGACGGCTGCGACCTGGTGCGGACGGGGCTCGAAGCTCATGGCCAGACCGGGCAGGGACAGCTGGGCGTCGTCGTAACTGCGCAGCACGATGTCGTTGAAGAGCCGGTTGTAGGTGCTAGCCAGCTGCCCGGCCCGGGCCGGGTCTTCCCAGGCCCATTCGGAGAACCGCCCGGCCAGCTCGGCGGCCTTTTCCTGCGCGGCGAGGGTGTCCTCCATGTTCAGGACCCAGGTGTCGTCGCCGATCTTGTCGCGTACCTCGAGGCGGCGCTGTTCCAGGACGGCCTGGGCGAGAGCCGGGGCCGGATAGCGGCTGGTGCCCCAGGTGGAGGTGGCCAGGACCGTGTACCGGTTGCCGCGGACGGTCCATACCTGGCCGCCGGGATGCTCGACCCGGACGGTGTCGTCGTCGAGGATGTCGCGGAGGAAGTCCCGGACGACGGTGGCGTCGATCCAGGCGGCGCCGAGCCGGGCGTCGATCTCGCCGGGCATCAGGTCGGCCGGGATGACCTTGCGGAGTTCGGCGGCGTTGACCTCGTAACGGAGGTCGTCGGCAGCGGCTCGTTCGGCGGCTTCAAGCTTGTGGCGGACTTGGCCGGACAGGTATTCGGCGGCGGGCACCAGACGCCCGGATTCGGGGTCGTCGAAGACCAGGGTGCCTAGTTCCTGGCGGGCCTGCTCCTCGTTGGTGCCTAGCAGCTGCGCTATCCCGTTCAGCCGGACTTCTCCGCAGACGTCCAGGCAGATCGCCAGCGCGTCGGCGGGGGTGTCGGCGCCCAGCCGGGGGTTGCGGGGGGCGACCACGCGGCTGGTGAAGATCGCGGCCTTGGCGGCGGTCTGGCTGACCGGGTCGAATTCCTCCAGCGCCTGGACCAGGGGCGCGAACGGGTCGGAGCGGAAGCCGCCTTGCGGCGGCCGGATGCGGGCGAGCTTCTCCTCCCCCGTGGAGGGATCGGTGCGGCCGGTGTGCCGCCAGGAAAACCTGCTGATCGGGCCGTAGGTCCGCAGGTAGGCGTCGTAGCGGAGGTTGAGGTGCCGGCGCAGGTCGTTCAGCTCGGAGGTGTCGTCCAGCGAGGCGGCCTCGGCTTCCAGCAGGCCGGTGACCGCGTCGCGGAGCCCGAGTAGCTGCCGCAGCTCGGCGCCCTGGCTGGCCGGTACCGGGAACGCGACCGCATGCCCATCGGCGACCTGCGTGAAGGTGCCGTCGGCTTGTGCTTCCAGATAGCCGTCCGGCTGCCGGGATCGGGGTCCGGCCGGTGCTGCCGCGGGCAGCCCGCCCTGCCCCGGCGCAGAGGTCCAGGTGAGCCTATGGGCGGTGGCGTTGTTGGCGATGCGGGCCAGGGAGCGGGCGAGCGCCGCGCTGGTGTCCCCGGCCGGGGCGACGACCAGGTCCTCGGCGCTGTAGGCGCCGCGGACGGCGTGCAGGTCACCGAGCACGGCGTCCGGGTGATCAAGGAAATACTCGTTGACGGGTATCTGGGTGCCATCGAGCTCGGCCATCCGCGTCTGTTCCCAGCCGGCGGCGTCAGGCTCGCGGCCGGGCTCGCGGCGGCGGAAGATCAGCAGGTCGGTGACGACTCCGGTTCCCGCTGCACGCTGGTGCGCGCCGCTGGGCAGCCGTACTGCGCCGGTCAGGTCGGCCAGGCCGGCGATCTCACGGCGCGCGGCGGGGTTGCGGGCATCCATGGTGTAGCGGGAGGTCACCACGGCGACCAGGCCGCCGGGGCGGACCAGGTGCAGAGCCTTGATGATGAAGTGGTTGTGGATGCTGTGGCCGCCCGGATTGTGCTGCCGGTCGGTCAGCCGGAGCGCGCCGAACGGCACGTTGCCGACGGCCAGGTCATAGGTGCCCTCGCGGTCCCGGGTCCCGGCGAAGGACTCGTTGACGATGTCGGCGTCCGGGTAGAGCGCGGCCGCGATCTGGGCGGTAACCGGCTCGAGTTCCACACCCGTGAGGTGGGCGCCGCCGGGCGCAAAGCCAATGAAGTTGCCTGACCCGCATCCCGGTTCCAGGACCCGCCCTCCGGTGAAGCCAAGCTGCCGGACGCCATCCCAGACGGCCTGAACGAGACTGGCGTCAGTGTAGTGCGCATTCAGCGTGTTGCGGGCCGCCGCGGCCAGCTCGGCGGGCGTCAGCAGGCCGGACAGTTCCTCCCGGGCCCAGGCGTACTCCCGCCTGCCGGGGTCGAAGACCTCCGGGACCGCGCCCCACCCGGACCAGCGGGCCAGGACTGCCTGTTCATCGGGTGTGGCCGGGCGGTCATCGTGCTGGATGATGCGCAGCGTCGTGAGCGCGGCGAGGTTCGCGCGGATACGGGCGACTGAGCCAGAGGGGGCGAGGTCGTCCTGGCCGTGCGGGCGGAACCTTTGTGCGGTTAGCTGTCCTGGGCCAGTTCCTGCTGCTCGGCGTTCACTTCCGCCCATAGCGGGTGGCTGCGGTCCACGATCAGCGGCCGGTCCTCGCTCGCTGGCGGCGGATCGTTCTGCTCCGGGTCCTCGTTCGCCTCCGGCTCCGGTGCCAGTAGCACCTGCTGGGGCAAGATGATCTCCTCCGCCTGGCTGCGTGCCGCGGTCAGGCGGCCCGCCTTGGCCAGGTAGCCCTCCCCGGGCTGGTCGTCGCCCGCCAGGTCCGCCGCCAGCTCCTCGATCTGCCGGGCTGTCTCCTGCCCAAGCGTCGAGAAGAAGCTGTCCGGATCGTTGATCGTCGCGTACCGTTGCGGCAGCCACCGGGCCCAGTGGCTCTGCGCCATCGCGCCGTACTGGTTCATGTTCCTCATCCTCTTTCCCGGCCAGCTCCAGCAAGTCCTCGAACGAGAGCTGGCCGTCGACCTGGGTCTTGGAATATCTCCGCCGCCGCGCTACCACGCCTGGGTCACCCCCGCGCCGGATCATCCGGTGGGGCAGGATCCTGACAACGGACGGCGGAGTGGCCGCGAGACTGGCAGCGTCGGCTGCTGATCTCTAGGAGCATCGTAGGCTTCCCCTCACGAATTCTTCAACTGAAATTGAAAAATGATCTTCTGTTTTTTGTATTTAAGTGATGTCAGTGGCGCGGGAGCGCTTCTGCCGGTAGCTGCGGGAACCTCTTTGGTTCAGCGCCGCGGACTGCCGCGCCGGGCGCCCTCGGCGCCTGGTTTCTGGGTGGCGTCGTGCGGGCGATGGGCGGCAGGTGTGCTGGCGATCCGGTGAGCTGGGTGCTCAGTCATGGTGATCCATCTCCTAATGAGTCAGCGGCTCGCCGGTGATGGCAGGCATGGTGGGGGATGGCTCTGGGTCCCACCATCCGCTTGGTGGCTGCCTGGTGCGTGCCTGCCTGGGGTCGATGTGCTCGTCCTCGGAGCACATGCTGAACGGCCCGGTCCTGCCGAGCAGGACGGGGAGCTGGTGGTCGAGATGGTCGCGTAGCCAGGTGGCCATGCCGGTGCCGGGCTGGAGCCGCAGCGCCTCCCAGGTATGCCACAGCGCGGTGAGCCGGGTGATCGCCTCGGCGTGCCGCCACCATTGCGCGCACCACCGGAACTCCCCGCCGAGCGGGCGGCGGAACATGGGCAGGAAATGGCTTGTCACCCATTCCTCGACGCTGCCGTAGACGGGCTGGGGCGGTGGTTCAGCGTCACGGTCTGGCGTGTGCACGGTCTCTGGCTGGCTGGTCATGATCCGGCGTCCCGCTGCTCGACTGCGGCCGGGGCTAGCGGGCCGCCCGGGCCGCCACTGGCTTGCGCGGCGCGTTGCATGGCGTCCTGGGCCTGGGCGATGGCCGTGGTGATCTGGGGTGCTTGCGGCCCGGTGTACCAGGGCCTGAGGCTGATCAGCGCGGGCCGGGCCCCGGTCGCCAGGAGCAGGGCCGAGCCGGGGGGCAGGGCGCGGATGTCGGCCGCTTCGAGGATCTCCTGACGGCGCAGCGAGACCTGCTGACTCGCGCGGCCGTCCCCGTAGGTGACCGAGATGACCGGCACGTCGTGCTGGCCGACCAGGGTGGCCAGGTCACGGGCATGCCTGGGGTCGTCGATGCCGGCGCCGATGACCTTCTTGGTGCTCGCGCCCCACAGCGCGGCCATGCCGGGCTCACCCCACACGGCAACTCCCTGCTGGTAGGACTGCAGGATGGTGACCGGCACCATCCCGCGCGACCCGAGATGGGAATACAGCTCGGGCAGGTCCGCGATGCGGCAGATGTTGGCCGCCTCGTCCAGCACGACGACCATCGGCGGATCGAGTCTTCCGCCAGCCCGTTCGGCCTGCCGGCGGCCAGCCCGCATCACGGTGTCGGTCAGCGCGGCGATCAGCGGGGACGCGGCGGAACGGGACTCGGTCAGCAGGTAAAGAGTGTCGCGGCCGCCTGCGAACGCGGCGGGATCGAAGGCCGGAAGTGACATACCGCGCGGCGGAGTCACCCACGGCATGATTTCCTCATCGTTGAGGCATTTCGCCGCCGTTCTGGCCGTCTGGTAGATGCCGTCACGGGTCTCCGGGGCGCCGTTCTGCGCGCCGCGCAGGCTGGCGGCAAGGGCGTGAAAGCCGGCGGCGTCGAGCAGCTCGGCGGGGATCGGGGACCCGGCGTCGGCCAGCCACCGGCCGCACTCCCGCAGCGAGCGGGCGGAAGTGGCGGCGGCGAGGAACACGGCGCACAGCAGGTCCTGGGCGGCCGGACCCCAGATGTCACGGCGGCTGCTGTCGTCCACGGTCAGAACGAAATGGGAGGCAAGCCGGTGGGCGGCCTCGACGGTCGCCAGGCCCGCGAGCGGGTTCCACCACCAGCGCTGATCGGCGCCGGTAATGCGCTGCGGGTCGAACAGCCACACTGTGCTGCCTGATTCGGCGCGCGGCTGCGCGGTCGCGGCCCACAGGTCGGCCTTGTTGCTGGTAGCGACGACGGCACCCGGCGCGGACAGGACATACGGGATACTCAGCGCTGTCGTCTTGCCCGAGCGGGGAGCCATGAACGCGGTGATGGTGTCTTCCCAGGACGCGAACAGGGCAGCTCCGCGGCCTGCTGGCCGCTTGAGGTCACCGAGCAGGAGCCCGGTATCGCCCGCCGGGAGGGAGCGGGGATTGGCTCCCGCCAGTGACGGGCGAAGCCTGATCGCGCCTTTTGCGGCCGGGACCGGCATCAGCGGTTCGATCTGCGGATTGACGGCGAGCGCAGCCACGGGATCTCCGGGCTGCGGGATACGCGCGGCGATGACACGCCACGTCATGGCCCCGGCCGTGATCGCTACGCAGGCCAGCGTGACGGCGATCAGCGAAACCAGCAGGGTGGGCGTGCCAGGCCACGCCTGACCGGTGCGCCCGCGGGCCAGGCTGATGATCCAGTGCTCGCCGAACGAGGGAATGTGGCGGCCAGCCAGCGTTGCGGCGATCAGGGCGGAGAGCCAGGCCAGCCATGCCACCGCGGCGAGACCCCAGCCGATCAGCAGGACAACCCAGACCCCGGCCCCGTTGCCTGCCATGATCGGTACCCGAGGGCCTGCTGCGCGGGTCACCGCCGACGCTCCCTGCCGGGCATGGCCTTCCAGAACATGATCAAGCTCCCAGCTGGCCGGTCCGGATGGCCTGGTCAGTGTCGTACAGCCGGGCTTCCGCGCCGACGAGGCTTAGCTCGATCGGGATGCCGAGCCGTTCGCCGGTCTTGATCAGGTACTTGCCCCGGCCCGGGTGGCGGACGCCGGGCTGCCAGGAGTCCGGTGCCGACCAGGAGGTGACCAGTTCTTGTTCTGGCCCGGTCAGGGGGGTGATCTCGTGGACGCGGGCGAGTTCACGTGGCGGCAGGCCGCCCATGACCGTGATGGCGCATCGTTCGATGAAGCCGCGGGCTTTGGCCCGGTCTGCTTCGGTGGCCAGGGCGTCGAGGTCGGCGAGGCTGTGGGTGATCATGATGGTGCCCATGCCCTTGGCCCGGTTCAGCCGGGTCAGGCTGTCGGCGTACTCGACCAGGCCCGGGGCGCCGCGGAGCGCACGCCACAGCTCGTCCATCACCGCCAGGTACGAGCGCCGCGGCGCGAGGTGCTGCTCGGTCAGGGCTGCCGCCGCGTCGACCATCGCGAACCCGTAGGACCACACGCACAGCATCGCGGCGGTCAGGAGCTTGTCGCCGGCTGCGCCGACCCGGCTGATGTCCACGCTGACGGCGGGGGCGTCGAGGTCGATGGGCTTGGAGGTGGGCTGGTCGAAGCAGCCTGCCAGGCTGCCGGTGGCCAGCAGGTCGAGCGTGAAGCTGAGGCCGTTTACCCGGTCCCGGAATTCGGCCGGGGTGTCGGTGCGGGCAGCGGAGCGGAGGATGTCCGGGCCTTCCCCGATGACGGCCAGGACGTCGGTCACGGTGGGCTGGACGGACGGGTTCCGCTGGTCGAGCAGGTCAACGGCGCGGCCGAGGACGACTTCCTCGGCGTTGGTGATCCGGGATTCCCTGACGAGGGTGCATAGCGCCATGAGCAGCGACAGGCGCCTGCTGCGGACTTCCCACCGCAGCGCCTGGGCGTCGGCGCCGCTCATCCGCCGCAGCGCATCGCCCAGCGGGCCGCTGTCCAGCGGGTTGATCCTGTCCAGGCCGCGGCCGATGCGGATGACCTGCCCGCCGAGGTGCTCGGTCAGCAGCGTGTAGTCGGGCTTGGTGTCCCCCAGGATGATGGCCCTGGTACCGGTCGCGACGGCCCCGGTAATCTGGCGCTTGCTGAGGGTGGATTTCCCGGTGCCGGGCTGCCCGAGGATGAATTCGCCGGGATTGACCACCAGGCCAGCGCGAAGCCAGGCCAGCGGGTCCAGGCAGACCACCTCGCCGAATAGCTGGTGCCGGCCGACCGGCGTTCCTGCGGCTGGCGTCCCGGAGCCCGCGACATACGGGAACAGCCCGCAGACCTGCGTGGTGGTGGCCTGGTACTCAGGGGCCGCCGCGACGTGCACGGCGCGGCCGGCGTAGGGGATCTTCCATCCCCATGCTGGCGGCGGCGGGATCTCGTTCGGTGTTGTCATGGTGTCTGCTCCTGTTGCTAGTGGGGCATCCGCCGGGCGAGCTCGGCGGGGCTGATGCCGCACGGGAGCGTGGCGGCCCACCCGGCGGCCTGGGCGTAGGTCATCCGGCGCAGCCGGATCCTGGAGGATTCGGCGGCGGCCTCGGTCTCGGCGGCGGCCCGCGGGAGTTCTGCTGCGCTGGTCACCGTGACGGTGACGTAGAGGGAGACCAGGCAGACTCCGGCGCCGGCTGCTTCCTCGGCGGCGGCCTGCCGGGCGCGGGCCTGGTCATAGCTGTCCCGCGCGGTCTCGTCCCGGCCGGTGCGGCGTTTGTAGATGGCCCGGAACTGGGCGGCGTTGACCTCTGTCTCCAGGACGCGGGTGGCCTGCGCGGCGGGGAACGGCCGGTATTGCAGGCTGACCCGCTTGGGGTAGCGGCCGGGGGCGACCAGGCGGGCGAGCACGTCGGCGGTCACGTTCTGCCGGGGTGCCTCGTGCCAGGCCCAGGTCACGCTGATGCCGCTGTCGTGCCGGTAGCAGCCGGGTTCTTCTTCCGCTCCGACGGGCCCGGCATCGGTCCAGCCCAGCCGCTGGGCTGGGTGCGCGGGGCGGGACTTGGCCAGGATGCGGTTGACCTCACCGCGGGCGGCCGGGTCGAACGCGGTACGCACCACCCCGGCGATCTCATCCGCGGTGGCCCGGCCCAGGACGGTCACCCCGCAGGTGCCCAGCGCTGACTCCAGGCCGTGCATCGTACGGCCGACCTCGGCGGCAGCGGCGGTAACGTCAGCCGGGGACGCCGGGGACGCCTTCGGGTCGAAGGTGATGCTCACCCGGGTGTCGACGTCGGCCGCGGCCGACGGCGCTGCCTCGACGAGCTGGCCCATGATCTGCCGGGCGGCCAGCGGGGATCCGGGGTCGAGCGCGGCCGCGACGGCATCGGCGAGGGTCGAACCGGGTTCCGGTGCGGTGTCGATGGTGACCGTCACCCACCGCAGGGCGGGCAGGCAACCGAGGCTGGCCAGCCAGCCGCCCCAGTTAGCGACCCAGGCATCGGCGTCTTCCCGGTTGGCGAGCCACGTGGAGGCGGGTATCACGCGCAGCGTCGGGGTCATCAGGCCGGTACGGCAGTCCAGCACGATGCCGTACCGTCCCCCGTTGCCGTCTTCGGCGTCCAGCAAGGCCAGCGGGGCCAGGACTCCGGGCAGCTGGAATGCGGGGGAATGTTCGGCCACGACGGCCGCCCGGTAACGGGTGTAGTTCCGCGCCGAACCGTACTGCCAGCGCAGCCGGCGCAGCGCAGCGAGCGCCAGCGGCTCACCGCCGATCCGGGTCACGGCCAGCCCTGCTGCTAGGAGTACCGGCGGGGCGATGTACAGCAGGGCGGCCGCATCAGCCGTCGCCGCGATGACCAGGACTAGCAGGGCGCCGAGTACCGCGAGCGTGCCCGCGGCCCCCAGCCCGAATAGCCCGATGCCGCGCCGGCGTCGCCAGCCGCCGTAGGTCCGGGGCTCTTGCGGGTCGTGGTAGCTCACCGCCGCCTCCTTCACCCGGCGTCCGGTGGCTGGAGGGCGTCGGCTGCCTGGCGGCGGGCGCTCGCTGCACCTGCCGCCAGGCCGGTGGCGGCGACCCCGGCTGGTCCCGCGGCTGCGCCAGCTGCCGCGGAGGTGCCCGTGCTGGCGGCTGCGGCACCGGGAGCTGCGGCTGCACTCCCGCCGGCCGGTGCGGCTGCGTTCCGGGCTCCGGCACCCGGTGCTGATGCACCGCTCGGACCCGGGTCCTGGGGACCGAGCCGGGCCGACATGAGGCGGGCTTGGTCGGCGGCACCGGAACCGCCCGATCCGCCTGCCGAGCCGCGCAGGGCGCCGATGGCCACGGCGCCGCTGAGCGCGGTCTGGAGGAAGCCGCCCCCGCCGGCTGAGTCAGCGACCTGCCCGGTGGTCCAGGTGAACAATCGCATCAGGACCGGCAGCGCCAGCAGGCTGAGGAACACCATCGCGAACCCCATCAGGATGGTGCGGGTGTCTTTCCCGGCGCCGATCATCGTGAACGCGGTCGCGTACACCGCCGCCGCGGCCGGCTTGTAGAAGATCAGGGCGAGCATCCAGCCGGTGACACGGCGGAACCAGCTGCGGGTGGCCGGGGTCATCATCCCGGCGGCGGCCAGCGGCAGGACTCCCGCCAGGATCACCAGGGCACCCTGGCGGAAGAGCATGAGCACAGCCTGGACAGCGCTGATGATGATGGCGATGATGCCGAGCACGACGATCACGGCGGGGCTCGCGCCGCTCAGGGTCAGCAGGCTGGTCATCCGGGAGCCGAACTGGCCGCCGGTGGATGCCTGGAGCACCCACGTGGACCATGCGTCCCCCGCCTTCAGCAGCAGCGACGGCAGCAGGACGCCTACCGCCGATGTCGCGGCGATGACGACGAGGCCGGAGCCGACGTCCATGAGCGGGTTCGCCTTGCGGGTCAAGGCCATCCGGCCGCCCGCGATGATCACGCCGAGGACTGCCACGGCGACGGCGAGCGGGAGAAACCACTGCTGGAGCTGGCCGACGGCCGGCTCGCTGGCCAGGTCCGGCGACGGTACCTGTACCCACCAGGTCAGGGACTGCGTCACCATCCAGGTGACCCCGGACTGGATCGCGCCGGCGATCCCGTTGAGCGCACCGGTGGCGGCGGTGCCGGCGCCTGCGCTGGCTGCCTTGCCGATGAGGAGGCATGTGGGGGAAATGAGCACGGGACATAGCATCAGCGGCCACCTCCCTGGCCGGGGAAGATGGTGTATCCGCTGAGCGACGGCAGTTCGGCGGCCGAATTCCCCCAGTCGCCGCCGGGCGGGGCGACGGCTTTCCAGTCCCCGCCTGCCCAGAGGACTTCCATCTGGGTCGATGCCCGTACCGTGGTCCCCTGGCTGCCAGGGCCGGCGCTGACGAGGTCGAGGATGGCGGCTTCTGGGGTGTACGCCACCCAGCGGAACGCCTCCTCGGCCACGTCGACGTTCCCGAGCGGCTGGTCTCCTGTGACACCTTCGGACTGGCTGGCCTGGTCGTAGGCGGCCTGGCAGTTTGCCAGCAAGGCGGCGGCATCAGGTCCGGTGACCTGGCCGCGGATAACGGCGGTGAAGATGCGCGGACCCCATTGCGCGTTCGCGCGGACCCCGATGTTGACCGCAGCCAGCAGGGCACCCAGCGGACTATGCGCGAAGCCAGCCGCTACGCCCCCGCTCAGCTCGCGCGGCCCTGCCAGCACCGAGGACGGCAGCTCCACCCCGTAGAAGTCGCTCCACCGCAGCCCGGCCAGGCTCACGTCCGGTACCAGCGGCTGGTCCTGGCCCTTCGTGCCCGCGATGCTAGACGGCCTGGCCGAAGGGGCCGCCTTGGCGGCTGTGCCGCCGGGAGCTGACAGGCGGCCCGACCGCGCCAGGGCGAGCCCGGCGCCAAGAATGATGATCACCACGGCCGCCACTGCCAGCCTGCGGCGGCGACGCCGGGAGCGGGTCGCGGGCATCATAGGAACACCCCGACGATCGCCGCGGCGACCGCAGCGAGACTCAGGCCGGCGAGCACCCAGGGGACGCCCGTCGCGCCGTCGGCGGCGAACGCGGCCCGGTTCCGGTGGCCGATCGTCATCTTCCCGCTGCAGATCAGCAGGCCCGCGACGCCGCACACCATGACACCCCACTTCCCCCAGCCGAGGATCGTGTTCACCGGTGCGCTCAGGCCCGGCGGAGCCTGGGCAGGCGGGTTGGGCACGCCGCCTCCCGCGATGTACGGCCATGCCCGGTGGACGCCGAGGTGGCCGGCCGTGGCGGCATGCGCCGCTACGGCCTGAAAGACGAGTCCCATCTGCTTCTCCTAACGGTCTGGTGACGGATGTCGGGCAACTGCTCATGGACGAGCGCCCGGATCTCGGCAAGCGCCCCACGGGCCCGGCGCGGGAGGCGGACGGCCAGCGGATCAGCGGCGATCCGGAATGCGGGGACGAACGGCACCCTGACGACAGCTCCGAGGCGGCCCTCCAGGACGCGGAACCGGTATCTGGACTCGGCGGGCTCGGGTAGCCCGTCGCCGATGACAGCCAGCACCGCCACCTGCACGCCCTGCTCGCTGAGCAGCCTGGCCGCGACCACCGCCCGGCCCGCTGCGGCCACCGTGTTACGGGTGACCAGCAGGACCGGACGACCGGCGGGTCGCAGCGGGCCACGGCCAGGGCCAGGCCGCCTGACGACGCCCAGATCCCAGGCGGGATGCAGCAGATCCGCCAGGGTGGTCACCCCGGCACCGCCATGCGCGCCCACCAGGACGACCTCGGCGGGCGGGGCATGCCGCGGTGGCGCAGGTGGCGTGCCCAGCTGCTGCCGGGGCTCAGCCGCCATCGGATACACGGGGTGCAGCCTCCTTCGCCGCTGTGGATGAGCTGCGCTGAAGCCTCCGGCGGGCGGGCCAGCGGCATGACCAGGGATCACCCAGGTCCGTTCGGCATCGGCACTAACTCATCACGTCAAGTTGATGATCAACTCATTGACTGACAACCTGAGTTGAACCTCGCGGGCAGCATATGCGTCGATACAGGTGTGCTGTCAACTTGAATCAAAGACGCGAGGTTGGATCTTGATTAGAAGAAAAATCACGATCGTGCGGCCGGCTGGCTCGCCAGCGCAGGTTCCGCGGCCGGACTATCCGCTCCGGCGGGCGCCAGCTGACCAGCCGCGTGCCGTCCTGCCCGGGAGCGAGCGGTGATCAAGGCCATGACTGCGGCAGCAGCGGCCATCGCCGCGTTCCCGCTGCTGGTCATCCTGCTCGTCACCGCCAGCCCGGGCCCGCCCGCACAGGCGACCGGCAGCGCCGCCGGCCTGCCCGGCGAGCCGACCGCCCTGGCCAGGGCGAGCATCCCTGCGGACTACCTGACGTGGTACACCGGCGCCGCGAAGACCTGCCCCGGACTGCCCTGGGCGGTCCTGGCGGGTATCGGCGAGGTCGAAAGCGACCACGGGCGGTCGGACCTGCCCGGCGTCCACGCCGGGACGAATGCCGCGGGAGCCGAAGGTCCGATGCAGTTCCTGCCCAGCACGTTCAGCAAGTTCGCGGTCAACGCCGATCCGGCCCAGCCGGCCAGCCCTTACGACCCAGCGGACGCCATCTACACCGCCGCCCGGATGCTGTGCGCCAGCGGTGCCCGCGACGGCAGCACCGCCGGCCTCGAGCAGGCGATCTTCGCCTACAACCATGCCGGCTGGTACGTCAGCGAGGTCATGTCCTGGGCCGGCAAGTACGCCACTCAGGACGGCACCGGTGCCGTCGCGACCGCGATCGCCTTCGCGATGGCCCAGCTCGGCAAGCCCTATCAGTGGGGCGCCGCCGGCCCAGATGCCTACGACTGCTCCGGCCTGGTCTACGCCGCCTACGCAGCAGCCGGAATCCGCATTGCCCGAACGACCTACCAATGGCAGCACGACGGGCCCGTCGTCCCGCTGTCCCAGATAGAGCCGGGCGACCTGCTGTTCAGCGCAGGCAGTGACGGCACCCCGGCCAGCCCCGGTCACGTCGTCATGTACCTGGGTTCCGGCCAGGTCATCCAGGCGCCCCAGACCGGTGAGGACGTCCAGACCGGCCCCCTCGACCTGGCCAGCGTCGTCGTCGCCACCCGGCCCGCCGACCTGACCGGTCAGCCATGACCCGGACCATCCATCCGAACCCCAGCTCAGGAGGAATCCTTATGCCCAGCGGATCAGGAGCCCCGCCGCTACCGCCCCCGCCCCACCCGGCCGCCGCCGCCCGCGCGGTCAGCGAAGCGGCCCGGGCCGCCGCCTGCGCGTGGTCGCAGCCCATGGACCCGATCGAGTACAGCCGTTCGGTCAGCCAGCTGTACTCGATCCTGCGTGACCTCGGCATCGCCACCACAGGACTCGCTCGTTACCAGACCAGCGGAAACCCGGCCTATTCCGCGTCCTCCGACTTTCCCCAGCTTGTCGCGGCGAGCGGTCAATGGCTCCTGGAAGCGTGGCAGAGCCTTGACGGCGTGCTGGCCGCCGAAGGCCTCGGCCCCCTACCCGACCCTGACGAACCCGGCGCGGTCCTGTGCCGGGCAGCACGCACCGCAATCACGGCATGGAGGCAGCCAGCAGGCACGAGCGCGGACCGCGATAGCACCGTCGAGCTGCTCATCACGGCCATCGGATTCCTTGCCGCCGCAACTCTGAGCCTGGCCACGTACGCGCCCCGGCGGCGCACCATCGACCTGCGCGCGGCAGGCGCCAGCCTCGCCGAGGCAACCGCCTGCCTGGCCAGGGCCATCCGGGGTTCCTGCGGATGACGCATCCCATGGACTTGGGCACAACGTCATGGCGGACGGGCGGCCGTACATGAGCGACGACCACCTCACCAACGGCAAGCGAGCGGCGCTCGCCCTGGACGCGATCAAGGCCTATTCGCGATCGCGGCCCGAGGATGTCCCGGACGAAGAGCAGTTCTTCTTCGACTACGAGAGAGAAGCCGATCCGCGCGTGGACCAAGGTCGGCTGTCCGCGCTGCTGTGCGGCCTCATGCACTACGCCGAGCACCGAACGCTCAGCTTCAACACTGCCTTCAGGTCCGCGCGCCGGGATTACCAGCACCAGCGTCAGCGCACCGCCTACCTGCCGGGCGATGCCGTGCGGCACACCAACCGCACCCTGTCTGAGATCGCTGCTGACGACATCCTCCCGATCGGAGAGATCATCAAGGCCAGACCGGGCAGCCCGCCCAGCTACCAGGTGGACTTCATCACCTGCCGCGAATGGCTCACAGAGTCGTCCCTCGCGCCGGCATCGCATTTCATGACCATTCCCACCGGGTTCGGCAACCTCAGCTCAGCCCATGTCGCCCGGATATGCCTGGACCGGATCGCCTCGGAAATCGAAGACGGATACCTCAAGGGCACTACTTGTCCGGCCGAAGAGGCCATCAGGGATTTCCAGACAATCCTGGGCGCTCTGTCGAACTGGTCCGGTGTAGCCCGACCGGCGCTCCTCAGATCCTTCAGCAAGGTCATCACCGAAACAGACGGCTGGCTGGTAGCAGCTGCTGGCAGCTCGCACCCGGTCAGGCTCGCCGCCGTCGATGTACCAGTGCTGCTGCCGCCCGCCATACGACATCTCCGGAGGGAGGGCCGGTAATGCCAGGTGACCCGTCTCTTCCCGCACGGGCCTGGGACTTCCCGCCGTGGCAAGCCGCGCGCCTGGTCTCCGGTGCAGCTCAGGATGCGGCGCGCGCCTGGACCTGGCCCGTTCCGGCAGCCGACATCCTCGACGTGACCTGGGATCTCCACCGAACCCTCGGTGACCTGGGCATCGCCTTGTGGAGGCTGTCCCGATTCCAGCAAGAGGCAGGACCTGACGGACAGCCACGTACCCGCCTGCACGAACCGGGCATCCATATTTATCGCGCGGGCAGCGTGATCGTGAGCGCTGGCTCCGGCCTGCGCGACCGCGAGGTGCTCGAGCATGTTCGCCATGAAATCGCATGGGACTTGCCCGTCGGTGGAGACCCCGTAAAGGGGCCAGCCGGGATTACCGCGGCACTAGAGCTAGCCGACGCGGCCACCATGGCCTTCAGGATCGTGGGCACCTCGCCCTCCGGGACAGCAATGGACAGGGACGCTGCCGTCGGCGCGTTCATGCGCGTGACCGACAACCTGGACATGGCAGTGGAGAACCTTGCCGTCCCGGTTTCCGGCCGGCATTCGGCCAGGCTCGCAGCGGCGCAAGGCGGCCTTGAACAGGCATACACCCACCTGCGGGAAGCGATCATCTGCTCAGCGGTCGACTTCCAGCAGCCCGGCGGCGGCAAGCAGGTCGTGGCCATGCGCGAGCGTTACCCGATCCTGCCTCACCGTTCGCGGCGCACCCAGGACGCTCCGGTCAACCATGCAGCCAGGCTCGCCGGCGCTAGCTTCCCGCCGAACTCAGTCATCAGGGCCATCGTTCAGCCGGCGCAGGAGGCTGCTTCGCCGCAGCTGGAAGGACGTGCTTTGCACCAGCCTCTTCAGCGCAGGCCGGGGGCCGCGCCATGACAGGCGGCGAATCTCGTCTCGGCCGCGCCGAGACCAACCCAGAGCAAGGAGAAACACGATGAACAGCGAAGACAAATGGACTCCGGAAGCGATCCGTGCGCTTGGGCCGACGACGGACCTGCCGACGCTCGGTGCCATCTTCGAGTGCAGCCGGTGGAAGTCCTACCAGATGGCGCGGAAAAACGAATGGGAAGAGGTTGGTGTCAAGGTCCTCTCGATCGGGTCGAAGTACCGGGTCGTCGTCCAGTCGATTCTGGAGGTCCTGGGCTACGGCTCGGCTGAGCCCCGTACGCGGGAGGCTGAACACGCCCCGAGTCTCCGGGGAGGTCGTGCGTGACCGGGGACTCCATCACAAACGGACAGCGTGCCGTAGCAGCCCTCGAAACGATAACCGCCTACGCCCAGGCCAGGGACCAACCCGGATACGACACTTCCCGCGACAGCATCCGCCACGAGCCGAGCCCTGACCTGGACCGCCTGTCCCGCATCCTGTGTGCTCTGAGACACCATGCCGACCGCGTCAGCGGCCTCCGGTTCGATGACACGCTGAACGCTGCCCGCCAGGACTATCACCGGCACCGCGCCGCCGACGCGCGGCCGGTCAGTCCGGCCCAGGTCGAAGCGGTCAGGAGAGCTATCGAAGTTCACGACCAGGCAACCGGGAGCCCGAAGCAATACCGAGACAGCTTCTGGCCACCGTACGCGCTCGCGGAGGTTCGGCAGTACGCCAGCGCGCGGGACCTGAGTGTCGAGGCGGCAATGGGCCGCCTGTCAACTGCGCTTATCACTGATCTGCAGCACTACGCCGACGATCATGGCGTCGACTTCGATCGGGCACTGGCCGCAAGCAGCCGCGCCTACACCGAGCAGCGCCTCCGCGAAGAGGGTCCTTTCCCGGCCGGGTGCGACACGCGCCAGAGCGCCGTACTTGTCCCTTCCCCGGCCATGCCGCCGTTCCAGCCCATCGCTACCCACCAGGGAGTAGTCACCTCTATCTATGACGCAGAATGGCTGCTCGTCCGCACGGCAGCGCGCCTCCACGATGCGGAGCGCCGAGGATTCACGGAATCGGACACGCCGGACGACGTCGACAACAGGCGGACACTGTCCGGCGCACTCGCCGCGATGTGCGGGCTCACCGGTCCCGAGATCCTCGGTCGTCTCGCGCCGCAGATCGTGGCCCGGGCTGACGAGATGGAGCGCGCGGCTGCGGCTGCGGCCGAGATGGGGCGCAAGCACGGCATCGCCGGAGCGCAGTCCTACTGTCCGTTTGGCCTGGACGGCGACTACTCGCCGCTCATGGAGGCGTTCGGTGAGACGGAGTGGACGACTGATGCCAACGCCGGGTACCGCTTGGCCCTGGTAAATGCCTACGCCACGGCGTACGCGCGAGCCGGGAAGCATTCCGAGGCTGCCGCGGTCCAGATGGTCGGCCGTGACTTCCCGGAGACCCCAGGCGGGTCCTCCCCGCAGGGTGATGCCGCATCTGCAGCCAACCCGTCGGGGATAACGCCGCGCACTGAATCCCGGCGTCCGCGGAGGGGACTTCAATGATGGCCTGTGATCGTAAGGGCGCGCAGACTCATGGGATCCGGTTCCTCGGCGAGGTCACCGCCATGCCGTTCGGCGGGTCCGAGATCGGACCTGCCCTTCCGTTCCAGTCGGTAAGAACCCGGCGCTCCCTGGCCGAGGCCGAGGAAGCGCTCATCAGCATGGTGACGGACGGGCTACGAGAACGAGGCCTGACCATACCGGCAGACCTGGCATTCCAGCGAGTAATGCTTTTCGAGTACCGCAGTGCCTTTGACTATGCCACGCGGGCAATCGCAGCGAAACCGCCCGGATGGCCTCAGGTCGGCTCCCCAGCTAGCTGGCCGCAGTTTCCCTCGGCAGCCCAGCGAATCCTTCCCGGCCGCACCGGAGGCCCTGAACGGCCTCCCAGCGGAGTTCCGCATTTCCATGCGGGCAAGAATCCTCGTCATCGACCAAATCGGCGCCGCTGGCCATTCCGTAATGGTCCGCCGTGGTCCGCCGCTGGTCCGGCGTGGTCCGCGTACCAAATTGGTCCACTTCCATGGTCCAGTTAAGTCCGGGCCAGGGAGGCACATAAGCCTATTCAAGATATTCGCAGACCAGAGAGTGCGGACCACGCGACTGCAGGGGACCAGAGGAAATTACTGCGGTCAGGATTCACCATGAGTTCCCGCTAGATCGGAATGTCGTTCATAATGGTTAGGCAGTAAGAAATGGCTCAGCTTCACACGCCGGCTGAAGCCGCGGAGATATTGAAAATCCGCGAGTCGTGGCTCCGCGACAAGGCCACGGCCCGGGCGATCCCATGCACGTTCATCGGCAAGCACCTCCGGTTCAGCGATGCCGACATCGCGCAGATTATGGCCGAGGGCGCCCGGCAGCCGGTGACTCGCGCCCGCAGCACCCGGCGGCGATAGCACCCGTCCAGGAGATAACCGAGGCTCCGGGTAACAGGCGAGGGCCGATCCACAAGAGATGACAGGAGAGACATGGCGTACGCGGAGAAACGCGGCAAGGGACCGAGCCCGTGGCGCGTGAAGTACAAGATCCCGGGCGGTGAGGCCAGCGAGTCGGGCTTTGA
>ODAK010002735.1_pt1 | contig 18463 bp, 18 predicted proteins | sample 1539591 | NCBI WGS metagenome assembly ODAK01 (sample SAMEA3539303, study PRJEB22396) | soil metagenome | biome: tundra; feature: field; material: soil | place: USA | collected 2010-05 | depth 0.15 m | reverse complement strand
AGCATTGATTTGAAGTCCACAGACAAACAGGCAATCATCCTCTTCGCGCACGGCGCGCGCGATCCGGTATGGGTGCAGCCGTTCAGGAAAATCCAACGCACGATCAGAGCTAAACAACCCGGCACTGCGGTCGAGCTTGCGTTCCTTGAAATCATGGAGCCGCCGCTCGACAAAGCTGTTGCCAAACTTGTTGCCTCCGGTCACAAGCGCATCACGGTCGCGCCGCTGTTCATGGCGCAAGGCGGACACCTCAAGCACGACCTGCCGAAGATCCTAGACGCGATCCGCGACGAACATCCGGGCGCCGAGATTACGCTGCTGCCGGCGATCGGCGACGTCGACGCAATACTCGACGCAATTTCGGACTGGCTGGTCGGCGCAGCCGCACATTGAGCGTTGTGCAGGCTGGTGAAAAAATCCGTTCGTGCTGAGCCCTTCGATGAACTTAGGATAAACTGCGCGCGTAAACACGGAGTCGAAGCACCATGAATAGCACCAAGCGCTTGCTCGCAATCCTGATCCTCGCCTTCTGTAGCGCGCATGCGCTCGCAGATCAGGCGCTGCCCGAGCTCGTGCTCGAGATCAAGGGGCACAAGCTGACCGCCGAGGTCGCAGCCACCGATGCGCAGCGCATGCAGGGATTGATGCACCGGCGCATGCTGCCGGAGAACCGCGGTATGCTGTTTGCGTTTTCCTATTCTGCGCCGCAGAGCTTCTGGATGATGAACACCTACATCCCGCTCAGCATCGCATTTATCGACGAGAACGGCGCCATCGTCAGCATCGCCGACATGAAGCCGCTCACGACAGACAGCCACGGCTCGGCCAAGCCCGCCAAGTACGCTCTGGAAATGAACCAAGGCTGGTTTGCCAAGCGCGGCATCAAAGCGGGCGCCAAAGTCGAAGGCCTCAAGAACGCGCCACCTGCGCAGTAAGGGTTATGCACAATCACGTCTGACCCAACTATCTCTAAGAATCGGGTGTACAAAAAAAAGCCCGGGAGGTCCCGGGCGCTTTTTTGCAGCAGTCGCAGTTGATCAGCCGAACACAGCGGTCCTGAACACGCCGCCGCTGGCCGTCATGAAGAACAGCAACGGGATCGACAGCATGGTGTTGGTGCGCGACGCGAGGAACGCGACGCGGCGCGCCGTCGCTTTTTCTGCATCGGTCGCCTGCACCATGCCGAGTATCTTCTGCTGATTCGGCCAGATCAGTACCCACACATTGAACAGCATGATGGTGCCGAGCCACGCGCCGACGCCGATCGGGTAATACGCGGGTTTGAGGAACAGCAAGACCTCGAAAACGTGGCGACCCGCGATCATCACGCCGGCGAGAAAGGTCACCACGGCGGCCCAGCGGAAATAAAACAGCGCGCGCGGTGCGACGTGCTTGGTGATGCCGGCGCCGGTATTGTCGGCGGCGGCCGCTTTCAGCGCGTCGACCTGCACGAAGTTGAAGTAATACAGCAAACCGATCCACATCACGCCAGCCAGAACGTGCAACCAGCGGCCCAAACCGAGTTGTATGAAGTCCATGGCTTACCCCAGCGCGTATTTGACGATGTTAAAGAGGATCAATGTGAGTATGAGGCCGGAAATCACCGTGCCCCATAATGAGTCGAGCGGATTTTTCATTTTGCACCCTCCACTTGGCAAAGTTTTTATGGAACGACAGGAGCCAGGATTCTAGACCAATTCAAATCCCACCGCAATGTTGAGTAATTTGGTCGTCTATTGGCTAGCTTACCCATAACAAGTACAAGAGAATCAGGTTCAGAATCAGCGCAATCGCCGCAATCGAACGCCACAGCAGCAACGGATCGCGCGCCGCAAGCGGAGTGCGCGGAGGGAAAGCCACCGGTCCGCGCTCGCCGCGCTCCAGCGCCAGCAGGAATTCCTCGGCCGTCTCAAAGCGCAGCTTTTTGTCGCGCGCCGCTGCCTTGAGCAACGCCGCCTCGAGCCATTGCGGAATGTCCGGCCGGTAGCGCGTCGGCATGACCGGATCGCCGAACTTCGGGTGCTGGAACGGTTCGACCTCGCCGTAGGGATACCTTCGCGTCAGCAGATGGTAGAGCGTCACGCCCGCGGCGTACAGGTCGGCCTGCGTGTCGGCGGTCTCGCCCGCGAGCACCTCCGGCGCCATGTAGCTTGGCGTGCCTGGAGCCCCGTCGCCCGCTTCGTGCAGGGCACCGCGGTTCAACGCCACCCCAAGGTCTAGGATGCGCAGCTTGTCGTCGGCGCCGAGGTGCAGATTTGCCGGCTTGATGTCGCGGTGAACGATATTCATCCGGTGCAGCGCCCCCAGTCCCTTGAGCAGGCGGATGCCGAGCTTCACCGTATCGGCAATGCTGAAATGCGCACCGCGATCGAGCCGCTGCTGCAGCGTCGCGCCCTCGTGGTAACTCATGACGTAATACAGACAACTGCGCTCCCCGGCGGCGAGTGGGACAACCTGAGGAAAGTAGTGCGATACCACCCGCCGGGATAACCATTCCTCGGTGAGCAACGCGGCGCACTGCGCGCTGTCCGCGGCAGTAGCCGGCTGCAACGTCTTGAGCACCGCGAGACTGCCGTCGGCGCGGTTGCGAACCTTGTACAGCAACGTGGCACGCGATTCATGCAGCAGTTCGAGCACCTCGAAGCGATCAATCGCGTCCCCCGGACGTGCCTTGAGCGGCGGCGCGAGCGAGGCGCCCTCGACCACTGAATCGCGCAGATCGCCATGCGCCACCGCGCTGACCCGCACCACGATAGCGCTGGCATTGTCCTGGCCACCGCGCGCCAGCGCCTTTCCCACCAGCGCCTGCGCAGCGCGCTCCGGCTCGCGGTGCAGTAGCAGCAGTTCGTGCATGGTCTTGTCGCCCAGCGGCTCCCACACTCCGTCCGACACCATTACAAAAACATCACCGCACTCAAGCGTATCTTCGGAGTAATCCATGACCAGATGAGGGCTCAACCCCACTGCGCGGGTGAGCACATGGCGCATGTCGGGGCGGTCCCAAACGTGATCGTTGGTAAGACGCTCGAGGCAGTCACGGCGCAACAGGTAGATGCGGCTGTCGCCGACGTGCGCCACGTAATAGCGCCCGCCGCGCAGCACCAGTGCGGACAGCGTGGTCGCCATGCCGGCGAGTTCGCGATGCGCCGACGCCTGTCCCAGCAGCCACTGGTTATTGGCGTACAGGACCTTGTCGAGCGCCTGCGGGACCGTCCAGGTATCGGGCGTGGCGAAGTAGTCGGAAAGCAGGCCGCGCACCGTATATTCGGCGGCCTCGCGTCCGCCGCTGTTGCCGGAGACGCCGTCGGCCACGGCGAGCAGCGCCCCTTTGGTCTCGAGCTCGCGGCCGGCCGGGGTCACCGTGCCGCAAAAATCCTCATTGCGCTCGCGCGGACCGGCGAGACTGGCATGGCCTGTGAAGATTTCAAGCGGCATGGAAAAGTGTTCGCCGCGGGCGCGCACGGCGGGTTGAGTCGAGGCAGATGTTACGCCGAAACGCCGGCCCGCTGCGCAGCGAAGGGCAAGCGCCGCATCCCTCTACACTTTGGCCGGTGTCAGGTGCGCAGCACCCCACGTGGTGCGCCAGCGTGCTTTCACCGAGGTGAGGCCGATGAGCGCAACCAGCGCCAGCGCGGCGAACACCATCAGGCCGATCTGGTAGCCGCCCGACAGTTGCTTCGAATAGCCGAGGCTGGAAGCGAGATAAAACCCGCCCACGCCGCCGGCCATGCCGACCATTCCGGTCATAACGCCGATCTCCTTACGGAAACGCTGCGGCACCAACTGAAACACCGCGCCGTTGCCCATGCCGAGTGCGAGCATGGCGACAACGAACCCGGCGAGCGCGAACCACTTGCTCTGCGGACCGAAGCTGACCAGCAGGATAAAACCCGCCGCGACCAGGTACATCAGCGACAGCGACTTGATGCCGCCGACGCGGTCGGCGACCATCCCGCCCAGCGGCCGTACCATCGAGCCGGCGAACACACAGGCGGCGGTGAAGTATCCGGCGATCACCGGACTGAGGCCATACTGGTCGTTGAAGTAGATGGTGAGCGAAGACGCCAGCCCGACGAAACCGCCGAAGGTAACGCTGTAGAAGAACATAAACCACCAGGCGTCCTTGTCGCGCAATACTTCCAGATATGCGGTCAGCGGCTTCGGTGCGGGACAATCCGGACTGTCCTTGGCCAACCATGAATAAATCAGCAGCGTGATGACGAGCGGTATCATCGCCAGCCCGAACACGTTGTTCCAGCCGAACGACTGCGCCAGCGTCGGCGCGAAGAGCGCCGCGAGCACGGTGCCGGAATTGCCCGCCCCAGCGATGCCGAGCGCCGTGCCTTGGTGCTCCGGTGGATACCAGCGCGAGGCGAGCGGCAACGCGACCGCGAACGATGCCCCGGCCATGCCAAGGAACACGCCGAGGACCAGTATCTGCTGGTAGCTCGTGATGCCACTCAACTGCGCCCAGCCAAGTCCCGCCAATACTATTACCTGCCCGATCAGCCCCGCCTTCTTCGGTTTGAGATGGTCGACGAGGATGCCGGCGACAATGCGCAACAACGCGCCGGCCAGCACCGGCGTCGCCACCATCAGGCCCTTCTGCGCCGCGGAAAGGCCGAGGTCGCGCGCAATCTGCACCCCGAGCGGCCCCAGCATGACCCACACCATGAAACTCAGATCGAAGTAGAGGAAAGCGGCGTACAGCGTGGGCGTATGGCCGGTTTCCCAAAAAGATGAAGCCGGCTTTCCAAAGGTTGTGGTCTTATTCTTCATTCTTCATCCTCAAGAGCGTGTAACAAAATGAGCTGATACCCGGTGCGATAGATGCGCTTTTGTAGCGCAGGCGCCTCGCCTGCAAGCAGCACGGAGCAGGCGAGGCGCCTGCGCTACTCTCATGTTGTTACGGGCTTTAAGAAAACCTCGCCGTCCACGACCTTGACCGGGAACGTGCGCGCGCAGCCCACGTCGGGCGCCACCGCGTTGCCGTCATCGAGGCCGATGTTCAATCCGTGCAGGGGACACGCTACTTTGCGGCCGAACACGATGCCCTGCGACAGCGGGCCGCCCTTGTGGGGGCACTTGTCCAGCAACGCGAACACCTCATCTTCGGTATTGCGGAACACTGCGATGTCACCGTGTGCGCTTTTCACCACCCGCGCCCCGAGCTGCGGGATGTCTTCGACGCGGCAGATTCGGGTCCACGGCATCACGCGCACAGGCTCAAAAACCGTTCCCATGCGCTATGCCTCCAGCATCTCGAATTCGCGCGCATCCGCCCCCGCGGCGCGCTGCTGCCACGGGTCAGGCTCGCCTTGCAGCGCGTACCGCAGGCGCGCGTAAAGCGCCTTGCGGCCTGCTGCGTCCTCGACGATGCGCTGCTTGACGTAGTCGAGTCCCACGCGTGCCACGTAGTGCACCGTGCGGTCGAGATAGCGCCCTTCCTCGCGGTAGAGCTGCAGGAACGCGCCGGCATACTCCAGCACTTCCTCGCGCGTCTTCACCTTGCACAAGAACTGCGCCACCTCCGCCTTGATGCCGCCGTTGCCGGCGACGTAGATCTCCCAGCCGGAATCGACACCGATCACGCCCACATCCTTGATGGTCGCTTCGGCGCAGTTGCGCGGGCAGCCCGACACCGCGAGCTTCACTTTGTGCGGCGCGTACATGCGCCACAAATCCTTTTCCAGCGCGATGCCCATGTTGGTCGAGTCCTGGACACCGAAGCGGCACCACTCCGAACCGACGCAGGTCTTCACGGTGCGCAGCGCCTTGGCATATGCATGCCCCGAAGGCATGCCTAGATCGCGCCACACCCCGGGCAGGTCTTCTTTCTTCACACCCAGCAGGTCCATGCGCTGGCCGCCCGTCACCTTCACCGTTGGGATCTGGTACTTGTCGACCACGTCGGCGATACGCCGCAGTTCAGTAGCGCTGGTGGAACCGCCCCACATGCGCGGCACCACCGAATAGGTGCCGTCCCTTTGGATATTGGCGTGCGCGCGCTCGTTGATGAAGCGCGACTGCGGATCATCCTTGGCCTCGTGCGGCCAGGTGGAGATGAGATAGTAGTTGAGCGCCGGCCGGCAGGTGGCGCAGCCATTGGGCGTGTGCCACTCCATGAATTTCATCACCTCGGGAATCGACAGCGAATGCTGCTCGCGGATCACGCGCCGCACTTCCTCGTGGGTGTGGTCGGTGCAGCCGCACAACGGCTTGTTTTTCGCCTGCGCTGGCTGGTACGCCCCGCCCACGGTGGAGGCGAGAATCTGCTCGACCAGCCCGGTGCACGAACCGCAGGAGCTGGAAGCTTTGGTGTGCTTGCGCACGTCGTCGAGCGTGAACAGACCCTGCTCCTTAATGCTCTTGACGATCGCGCCCTTGCACACGCCGTTGCAGCCGCACACCTCCATTTCGTCCGACATGGCGGCAGCTTTGCTCTGGCCAAGGTGGCCACTGTTGCCAAGATGCGACTGGCCGAACATGAGGTGGTCGCGGACCTCGTGGATGTCCTGTTTGTCGCGTAGCAACTGGAAATAGTAGGAGCCGTCCACCGTGTCGCCATAGAGCACGCCGCCAACGACGCGGTTGTCGCGGAGAACAAGTTTCTTGTACACGCCGCCAACCGCGTCGTGCAGTACGATCTCCTCGGTGTCCCGGCCGCCGACGAAATCGCCCGCCGAGAAGAGGTCGATGCCGGTCACCTTGAGCTTGGTCGAGGTGACCGAGCCCTCGTAGCGGCCGATGCCGAAATGCGCAAGGTGGTTGGCGCACACCTTCGCCATATCGAACAGCGGCGCCACCAATCCGTAGGCGACGCCGCGATGCGCGGCACACTCACCCACTGCGTAGATGCGGGGATCGTAAGTCTGCATGGTGTCGTTCACCACGATGCCGCGGTTGCAATACAGGCCCGCGGACTCGGCGAGATCGGTGTTGGGACGTATGCCCACCGCCATCACCACCAGGTCGGCCACCAGCTCTTCGCCATCCTTGAATTTGACGCTCTTCACCCTGCCGTCGGCGCCGCCGACGATCTCGGCGGTCTGCTTCTTGAGCAGGAACTGCAAGCCTTTGGCTGCAAGCGATTTCTGCAGCATCTCTGCCGCCGTGCGGTCCAGTTGCCGCTCCATCAGCCATTCCATGAGGTGCACGACGGTAACGTTCATGCCGCGCAGCTTCAGGCCGTTGGCAGCTTCAAGCCCCAGCAGTCCGCCGCCGATTACCACGGCGTGCTGGTATTTCGCCGCGGCCTCGATCATGGCATTGGTGTCCTGGATGTCGCGGTAAGTGAGTACGCCGTCCAGCTTGGTTCCCGGGATCGGCAGGATGAAGGGATTGGAACCGGTGGCGAGCAGCAGCCGGTCGTAATCTGCCTCGATGCCGTCGGCAGCGACCACTTTCCTCACACGGCGGTCGATTTTGACGATCTTCTGGTTGAGATGCAGGGTGATGCCGTGTTGCGCATACCAGTCGACATCATTCAGCATGATGTCCTCGAGCGTCATCTCTCCTGCGAGCACTGGCGAGAGCAGGATGCGGTTGTAGTTGGCGTGCGGCTCGGCGCCGAACACCGTGATGTCATAGAGGCCAGGCGCGATTTTCAGCAGCTCCTCCAGAGTTCGCACCCCGGCCATGCCGTTACCGACCATCACCAGTTTCATCTTCTGCATGTTCGTGCTCCGCGAAAAATTCTCAGGCCACTCTGTGTAATTGCTCGACCTGCCCGATCAATCGCGCCAGACCGACGACACGGCCGATGACGACCAACGCCGGGCTGCCGAGGTCAGAGGCGCGCGCCGCTTCGGCAAGCGTCGCCAGAGTTGCCACTACGTGACGTTGACGCTGCGTGGTGCCGTGTTGGATTGCCGCGGCAGGCGTCCCGTCCGCCATTCCGGCAGCACGCAGCGCCGCCGTGATTTCAGGCAGCCGTTTCATCCCCATGTAGATCACCAGCGTCGTGTCAGCGTGCGCGAGGGCCGACCAGTTCGGCCCGCTGCCATCGCTGGTATGCCCGGTAACAAAGGTGACTCCACGCGCGACGTCGCGGTGGGTGACCGGAATACCGAGGGCGGCGGGAACGCCGATGCCGGCTGTGACGCCCGGGACCACCTCGCAAGAAATCCCGGCTCGGGCAAGTGTGAGTGCTTCCTCACCGCCGCGGCCAAACACGAAGGGATCGCCGCCCTTGACGCGCGCAACAATTTTGCCGCGCCGCGCCAGCCGCACCATCAGACGCTCGATGAATGCCTGCGGCGTCGATTTGCAGCCGCCGCGCTTGCCGACTGCGATCACGCGCGCTCGCGGTGCGAATTCGAGGACGCGGCGATCGACCAGGTCATCGATCAGGATCACGTCGGCTTGCGCCAGGCAACGCACCGCCTTCAGCGTCAACAGCTCCGGGTCGCCCGGCCCGGCGCCGATCAGGTAAACCTTGCCGTGCGTTGCGCGGTTCGCCTCTCGCCTCACGCCTTTCTCCTCTCGCCGCAGCTACGCGGCGGGAAGCAGCGGCATCTGATACAGGAACTCGAGCACACCGCCGCGTCGCAGGAAATCGCGGCGCGTGTTGCTGCCCGGTTGCTCGATTACTTTGGTTTCCCGCTTCGTCTCGTCACTCATGTTCTGCTCCCGTATTGTTCATCTGCGACCGCCAAATTGACACGCCGCAGCCTGAAGTCTAATAAGCAAAAACGGTGCCAAACATTAGTTAATGTCCTATCCAATTGAATTAATGTATTAATATATGTTTATATGGTATCTCGCAGCGACCTCCTATTGCACTGTTGCAGTGCAACATATTGATTCATGCCTCGAAATGGCTTGCTCTGATCGACGATTTTCAACAAACTGCTAAACGGCTATACTAACTACAAATGTGGTAATTCAAGCCGGGGGTTTCGAAATGTCAGCAAGCACTTCAATACGGATCAATCAGGATCTCTACGAACAAGCAAAGCTTGACGCGACGTTGGAGCATCGTTCCATCGCAGGGCAAATCGAGTTCTGGGCGCGGGTAGGCCGGGCTGCTCTCGATAACCCCGATCTACCAGTCAGTTTCGTGGCAGAGTCGTTGGCTTCGATGGCCGAACCGCGTGACCAGTGCCCGCCGTTCGTGCCTCGGAGTCGTCGCGCATGACGTGGTCAGTCCAGCAAACCAGGCGTTTTTCACGGCAATACAAAAAGCTGCACGACAACACCGCTGCCGATGTGGATTCTGCAGTCGATGAGGTAAGGAAAAACCCTGAGATCGGAGAGCGCAAGAAGGGCGATCTGGCAGCACTGCGTGTCTTTAAGTTTCGCAGCGGAGGGCAGTTGTATCTGCTGGGCTACACGCTGGATGAAGGTGTATGGTTGATTTATCTGGAAGCCGTTGGGCCTCACGAAAATTTCTACCGCGACCTGAAGAGATAGGCGGCGGGAACGCGGAGTGATCTGGAAATTTCCGCGGCCCTGCGGGCCTCGCAATGACAGTGGAAGTGGGGAGTAGGCGGTTGAAGGTTGGCAGTTTGCAGTTACGAGCCACGTACCACGAACAACGTACCACGAGGCGCGAGGAGACGGGCGGAGCGGCTACGCCGTCGCGAGACTGCCGGTCTCGACCGCGACGATCGCCTTGGCCTGATTCATGTCGTTGGCGTAACCCGAAGCGAACAGACAACACGCCAGTTGATTGACTATCGGCAGCGGCACCGGCGCTTCGCCGGCGAGCACGCTCTTGATCCACGCCGCGGCCGTTGCCGCATCGATGCCCGCCGGCAGCGTCGGAATGTTTTTCAGCGGTCCCGTTTCTGCTTCGAACAGTACCTGAGCCGTTGCGTCGTGAAAGTATTCGATGCGCGGCCGCCGCTCGGGATTGGCGAACGGCTCGCCCTCGGTGCTGCGCAACAGCAGCGCATGCGCGCCGGTGGCAAGCAGGAACTCATGCATTTTCTCGAGGTATGGCGGGTGCGACGCGCTCACCACGCGCAGACCCCCGCCTTCGAATGGATCGATCAGCTTGGCGATCAAGTGCGCGCACGAACGCACGCCGAGCCGCCCGCGCAGGCTCAACAGATCAGCAAGCCCAGGAGCGAGCACTGCGGTCGGCGCGAACGCGATGCCTTGATTGTCGAGCGCGTCCTGCGCCTGCGTGAGATTCGGGCACGGCATGATTCCGAGCTCGCGGAACACATATGCGCTGGCGACGCGGCCGTTGCCGTTCAGCGTGCCGTGCACCAGCACCGGCACGCCGAAGCGCTGCAACAGCAACGCCAGCAGCGGCAGCAGATTCGGTTGATGGCGTGCACCGCTGTAACTCGGCAGGAGCACCGGCTTCGCTTTGCCGCTCGGGGCGCACAACCGGAACAGGCGCTCGTTGAGCGCGTCGAAAAAACCGATCAGCTCGGACAGCGCTTCCGACCTCACGCGCAGCGCAAGCAGGATTGCGCCAAGCTCGAGCTCCGGCACGCCGCCGTCGAGCATCGCGCCGAACAGCTGATAAGCGTCCTGCTCCGACAGCTCGCCGGCGCCTTCCGTGCCGCGGCCGATTTCCTTGATGTAATGAGCGAAGGACATAAAGTCGTGGTTAGTGGTTAGTGATTCGTGATTCGGCAGATGATCCGGAGGATAGTGCAGCGATTTGTTTTTCGCCGAATCCTGAGTCCTGACACCTGACTCCCGCTGAAGCGCACAGACGTTTCAGTTCTGGCAGGCACGAGCCGCAGTCGGTGCCACACTTGAGACGGCGCTGCAGTTGCGCCAAGTCCGCGCCTGCCGCGAGCACCGTGCGTATCTCTGCCTCGGAGATATCGAAGCAATTGCACACCGTAACCCCGCGGTTGAAACTACCGCGCGGCGGGGCCGCTACCGGCGCGAGTATCCACGAACGCATGGCATCGGCCGAGGCGCCTTGAACCATCATGTTCTTCAGCCATTCCTGGGCCGCGGTCTCGCCCGACAGGCAAACACTCTGCACCATGCCATCTTCAATGCGGGCGGCTTTCTCCACGCGGCGCCTGGCGTCGACATAACGCATGGTGCGCTCCGCCTCGTGCAGATCAAGCAGACGGTCGAGTGCATCGAGCACACCGTCGGCGACCGGCGCGGCGGCATAGCCGCGCAGCACCACGACGACATCATCGCGTCCGGTCAACCCCAGCGTGGCGTAATCGAAGCGTTCCAAAAAAGGCTGCAGACTCTCGAGCAGCACCTGCACGGCGCCGGCTTCCGCCGCGGCAAAGCGGCGCATCGCCACCACGCGGTGAGGCAGCTCCAGCTTCTCGACTTCGACAGCCGCATGCTTCAGTTCCGGCTGCTTGGACACCGGGTCGAAGTCCGCCACGGTGAGGGCGTTGGCCCCCGCGCCGCGCATGAACCGGCTGCCCCAGTGCATGGGCATGAACGCCTGTGCCGCGCGCACCTGGTCGGAGGATTCGACGCGCACCACCAGCTCGCCGCGCCGGCTCTTGACGCGGGCGATATCGCCGGTTTTCAGCCCGCGGCGCTCCATGTCGCGCGGGTGCATTGCGAGCAGCGGCTCCTCGACGTGGTTGAACAGGCGCGCCACCGTGCCGGTGCGGCTCATGCCGTGCCACTGGTCGCGCAGCCGGCCGGTATTCAGCGCGAGCGGATAGCGGGCGTCCGTTTTCTCCGCGGTGGCGTGGTGTCCAGCCACGATGAAGCGGGCGCGGCCGCTGGCGGTGGGAAAGATCCCATCCCCGTAGAGACGCACCTGGCCGTCGCGTGCGCCTTGCGGGAACGGCCACTGCTGCGGGCCCATGGTCTCGAGCAAAGCATAGGACATTCCGGTGATATCGAGATCGCGCCCGCGCGTGCTCTCGCGGTGCTCGTTGAAAATCTGCTCTGGCGTCTCGTAGGAAAACATGTGCGGTGCCAGCGGATTGCCGAGTCCGCGGCCCAGGCGACGCGCGAAATCGACAGCGATCGCCCAGTCATGCCGCGCCTCGCCGGGCGCCGCCACCGCCGCGCGTACCCGGCTGATGCGGCGCTCGGAGTTGGTGACCGTCCCCTCTTTCTCGCCCCAGGTGGTGGCCGGCAGCAGCACGTCGGCATAAGCCGCCGTTTCGGTATTGCGATACGCCTCCTGCACCACCACCAGTTCCGCGCGCTCAAGCGCCGCCCGCACTTGTTTCTGGTTCGGCATCGATTGCGCGGGATTGGTGCACGCGATCCACACCGCCTTGATCTCCCCGCGGCTGATCGCATCGAACATTTCGACCGCGGTCCTGCCGGATTTGTCCGGCACACTGTCCACACCCCACAACCGCGCGACCTCGGCGCGGTGCCCGGGATCGGCGAGATCGCGGTGCGCCGACAGCAGATTCGCCATGCCGCCTACTTCGCGTCCGCCCATTGCATTGGGCTGTCCCGTGAGGGAAAGCGGCCCCGCGCCCGGCTTGCCGATCTGGCCGGTTGCCAGATGCAGGTTGATGAGCGCGGCGTTGTTGTTGGTGCCGTGCGATGACTGGTTCAGCCCCTGACAGTAGAACGAGAGCGCCGCCTTCGCTGCGCCAAACCACTTGGCCGCCTGGACGATGTCCGCGGCAGGCACGCCGCAGATCGCGGCCGCCGCCTGCAGCGTATATTCGCGCACGGCGTGCTTGAGCGCATCAAAGCCCTCCGTATGATCGCGAATATAGTCCATGTCGCAGAGGCCCTCCCACAGCATGACGTGCAGCATGGCGTTGTAGAGGGCAATATCGGTCCCGGGCAGGATCGGCAGGAACAGATCAGCCGCAGCCGCGGTGTCGGTGCGGCGTGGATCGACGACGATAATCCTGAGATCGGGATTTGCGCTTTTCGCATCCTCGATGCGGCGGAACAGCACCGGATGCGCGTAGGCCATGTTGGCGCCCGCGATGAACAGGCAATCGGCGTGCGCGATGTCCTCATAGCAGGCAGGCGGCGCGTCGGCGCCGAGCGTGAGATTATAGCCGGCGACCGCCGATGACATGCAAAGCCGCGAGTTAGAATCGATGTTGTTGGTGCGGATCAGTCCTTTCGCAAGCTTGTTGAAGACGTAATAGTCCTCGGTCAGCAACTGGCCCGAGACATAGAACGCGACGCTGTCGGGCCCGTGCTCGCGGATGATCGCGGCAAATTTGTCGGCGGCGAAATCAAGCGCTTCGTCCCATGCCACGCGCTTGCGCGGAAGGCCGCGGCTGGCACGCAGCTGCGGAAACAATGCGCGGGCGCTGGTACCGGCCGTCAGATGCAGCGTCGCGCCTTTGGTGCACAGGCGCCCAAAATTCGCGGGATGGTCGGGGTCACCGCGCACACCAGTGATTTGCCCGCCATCGGTCTCGATTACGACACCGCAGCCGACGCCGCAGTAACAGCAAGTTGATTTGGTCTCTGGCATGCACTCCACTTAGCAACCGACGTGCCAATGCGATTTATTCTTCGAATCATGCAGATAGGATTTACAATAAACCGAAAACATCGATTTGGGTGCAAGCTCGCGGTGCACGAATCGTCCGCGTGCCTTATGTTGGTGCGCCGCACACGTCTGTTACGATGCATCGAAATCGAAATCCTGGTCGATGCCGATCCGAAGATCTGGCAGGAAAACCCTGCGGCGGTGGCCACCGTGGGGCCGCTCACGCTGTAGCGCCGGCAGCGCGCGATCCGCGGCTGCGCTAGAATTTGAACCAAAATCCGCAGCAACCAACACTACGGGAGGCTTCGTAAAATGAAACTGTTCGCAGACAAATTTTTGGCCGGCGTGATTGCGGCGTGCGCTCTGGCGTGTGCGCCCCATGAGGCGCTGTCGCAGTCCGCTGCCGATTACCCGGCTAAACCCGTTCTGCTGGTCATCGTATACGCCGTGGGCGGCGGTCTTGATGTCGTGGGCCGTATTGTCGCCGACCGTCTCACGCGAAACCTGGGCCGGCAGGTCGTCGTGGAAAATCGACCCGGGGCCGGCGGCAACATCGGCACCGCATCCGTGGTCAAGGCAGCCGCCGACGGTTATACGCTGCTCGAGACCACCAACAGCCATAACATCAATGCATTCATTTACAAGAGTCCCGGATACGACGCCAGAAAGGATTTTGCTCCGGTCGTGCAGCTGACCGAAGCGCCTTCCGTTCTCATTACACACCCGCGTTCGCCCTATCGGTCGTTGCAGGATCTGGTGAACGCGGCACGCGCGCAACCGGGGAAGCTCGTGTACGGCAGTGCCGGAAACGGCTCGCCGACCAACATTGCGGCGGAGATGTTCAAGGTGGCCGCCGGCATCGATGTGACTCATGTCCCCTATAAGAGCGCAGCCCAGGCGAACCAGGACGTCATGGCCGCCCAGACTCCTCTGGCCATGGCGGCGCTTCCCTCGGCAATAACGTACGTCCAGTCCGGGATGCTGCGTGCGCTCGCGGTGACCTCTGAAAAGCGCTGGCCGACGCTGCCCGACGCGCCGAGCATCGCCGAGTCGGGATACCCCGGATTCAGTCATATGACCTGGATCGGCATTCTCGTGCCCGCCGGCACGCCGGCGCCGATCATTGCGCGGTTGAATCGGGAAATCGCAGTGGTGCTGGCCAACCCCGACGTGCGCGAGCGAATCGCAGCCGTGGGTGCCACGCCGGTGGGCAGGAGTTCGGCGGATTTCGATGCGATGTTGAAGGCCGAGTACGAAGCCACCGGCAAGCTCGTGTCGCAGACCGGGCTCAAGGTGGACTGACGGGAACCAATAACGTGAAGGGTGAAATCACATTTTCCACCCGAGCCACTCGCACACGCCGCGCCCCATGATCCACTCGAGATCAGTGGCGCTGAGCCAAGGCATCTCCTCGGTGAACATGGTGATCCCCTGCCGGTAGCTACATGGCAGCCGCGACAGATCGCTGCCCCAGAACATGCGCTTAGGGCCGAAGGCATCGTAGACGCGGCGCAGGTACGGGTGCAGCCAGCGATACGGGTACGCATCCGTCGTGTACAGCGGAAGACAGCTCGCTTTCACCGCGACGTTGGGGTGCCGTGCGAGCGTCAGCAGTTGGTCGAATTCGCGGAACGCTTCCTCGTCCTTGCCCTTGGTAAGCCCAAGATGGTCGATCACGAGCCTGAGTGCCGGGTAACGCTCAGCGACGCGATCGAACAGATGCATATCCGAATGCTGCGCCAGTATCATGATCGGCACGCCCGCTTTTTCCGCCTGCGGCCACAGCCATTCAACGCGGCCTTCGGCGAGCAGCGGCCGGAGCAGCGGTCGGTGAAACGTGAAGCGCAATCCCAGCATGCCGGGCTGCTCACGCCAGGTCGCAATCAATCCACGCGAGGCGAGCGCTTCCGGATCGAGCCGGCCCATCACAGCGAAGCGGTCCGGATGCGCCTGCGCGGCCGCCAGCACGATGTCATTGCGCTCGCCCTCCCACGAGGGCGGCACGAGCACGGCGCGATCGACGCCGGCCGCTGTCATCTCGCGCAGCAGATCATCCTTCGTGATGGGTTCCGGTTTGTGCGGTTGATGACGCGCCGGCCACGGCCGCTCGGGCGAGTTGGCCGCCCAGATATGAACCTGTGCATCAACGATCGGCATGGCGTTGCTCCTGTAATTTTTCAGCGATGATAACTCATCGGCATGGATCAGCGCGGTGTTCTTTCTATCTGCTGCTGCGCTCCGAGATGATGACGCGAATCGAGCAGCTCGTGAAGCGCAGCGGCATGACCCAGAAGGAAGTCACTCGATGAGCTAATGTCCCGAATCCGCGAGGCCATCGAACGCTGCCTCGAGGTTCAGGGGCAGTCGCCAGAACATCTGGATTTTGTCGGGATGCAGCGGGTGACGGTCGAGGCATGACCGGTCTGCCCAGCGTTACCGGCAAGGACCTCGTTGCCGCACTGAAGAAGGCTGGGTTTGAGGTAGTGCGCATAAAGGGCAGTCACTCTAGATACCGAAACCACCGGTTTTAGTTCCGGTGCGGGCGATACTATCGTTGAGGTGGCCTGCGTCCCGAATAGAAGCTACTGGCATGACATTACAGAAATCTGTATAGTACACAACCATGAAGACGACGCTCGACCTCAACGGCAAATTACTCGCCGATGCCAAAGTGCTGGCGGTACGGCGGCGCACGAGCCTGACACGCCTGATCGAAGAAGGGCTGCAATTGCGCCTACGGGTAGCAAGCGCGCCGCCGGTAGCCAGGGCGACCCGGATTCCGGTGTATCGTGGCAAAGGCGGGATGGTACGGGGAGTCGATCCGCTGAGCAATAAGGCGATGCTGCAAGCCGCCGACGATGACGCCTGACGTCAATGTGCTGGTGGCCGCGTCCCGCAGCGACCATCCGCATCACGCCGTAGCCCGTAACTGGCTGGTTTCGGCTTTGGCCGCATGCCGCCAAGGCGCCACCTTCAGGATTCTGCCGATGGTGGCGGCAAGCTTCCTGCGTCTGGTGACCCACCCCAAAATCTTCGTCCATCCCACACCCATGGATGAGGCAGTTCAGTTTCTGGATGCGCTGTTGACGTCGCCGGGTGTCGAGATGCCGGACGTCGGGACCGAGTGGCCGGCTTTCCGGCGACTGTGTCTCGACAAGCGTCTCACAGCCAACGACGTGCCCGACGCATGGATTGCCGCCAGCGTGATGCGGCTTGGCGAGCATCTGGTCAGCTTCGATGCGGACTTCAGCAAGCTTCTCAAGAAGGCCGACTTCACGCGCCTGAAGCGGTGATAATTGTCAGCCGTCGGACGCAGCCACGAAGAATATTTGTAAGTTTCGAGGGTCCGCGTTGCGACTTGCAACGAATGGCTGTGTACGATCTTTGGCTGCGGTTTCTTGGACGTTATCCCGCGCACCGCAACGCTTCTTCGACAAGTCTGTCGTATTTTCCATTGCCTTTCAGCGTCCTTCGTACCGACTCCACGACCGCGAAGAGATGTTCGATGTCAATGGGCAACCTGCCTGCGCCAATGCCAGGGCGTCCTCGGGTCAGATAAAGCGCCATCATTCGCGACGCGTAGGGCTCATCTTTCAGGGCCCGAAGCAATGCGCCGATCGCGTCGGCACATCTTTTCATTGGTGTTCCATCGTCCAGCCCCCGATGTTGAATCAGCGCACAGGACATCCCGCCATTTCGGTACCTTACGAGTCGAATTTCGGCTGTTGACAGCGAATTACCGTCGGCGTCGCGAACGGAAACAATGTGGGATCCTCCCGAGCGAGACTGGTCCTCATAGCTTTCGACGCAATGATTAAGGCGCTTGCTTTCGTCCGCGAGTGCCTCCTGACAATCAAGCTCAACCAGAGACAGGTCGCCAAGCGCCAGCGGCTGGGTCAATACCGCAGTCCACGAATTTGCTCGGGGCTTGGGATTGTCTCCCTGCGCGCGAACTTCGTTGTACGCAGCACGCCACCGAACGGCGCGCCGATATGAAACAACCGGTGATTGCGCGGCAACGTACATGTCCACGGGCCTGCGCTACTACAGAAAAGGCTCAGCCCGCCTGATCAATTCTTCCAGCCCCTCTCCCCCTTTGTCTCGCGCCCCAAGTTGGAACTCTGAGTCGGGTTTGATGAAGCCGGGCATCAGCCGCTCATTGCTGTCGATCCACAACATCTTGGCGTCGCGCAATCCTCGCAAATCGCGCTGTCTGGTTTTATCGGTGCGCTCGAGGTAATGCCTGGCCAGCGCGAAAGGCGCGTAGCGACACCCCGCCGCCTGGACGCAAAAGGGGCGCTCCCCTTCATGATGGGCCTCTTCTTACTGCGGCTGAAAGCCGATGTCGTGGATCAGCTTGCCATACTTGGCGTAATCGCTCTTGAGCGTTGCCGCGAAATACTCCGGCGGCTCGGTGACGACGATCAGTCCGGCCGCTACCAGTTTTTCTTTCACATACGTGAAGCCCGCCATGACACGCAGCAGCTCGATCGTCATATGCGGGAAGCCGCCCTCGCCGTTCGACGCGAAGGTGATCTTATTGGGGTTGGTCTTGGCGTATGACTGTGCGCCTGCCGCACACGCAAACCCGCAGGCTACCGCCAGCGCAAACGCGCGCAAACTCTTGAGCTTCATGATTTTCCTCCCCGTTAGTGATGCTTACGAAACCGGATGATAAGCCGGCTTCGCTCGACGACCCCTCGCCCTCTGGGAGAGGGGCATGGGGGTGAGGGTCGAGCGTGGTAACACAGTTACGTAAAGCTCGATGGATCTGAGCGGCCCATTTTACGGGCACGGATCACGGCCATGCAAATTGCCGGAAGCCGGGCGTTCATCGGCGGCAAGAAATTCAGAAGTTGGTGTTTGCCGTTCGCTTGACACCTATGCTGAACTGCTGCACGCTCCGAAAAAAAGCACCGATGAGTATCGGCTCGACTGTTGTGCCTGGAACTTCAAACCGGGGAAGGTAATCGCACCGATGAAAATACGACTCGCATTGCTGCTGGCGCTTGCCGCAGCCTAGTCGGCAACATCAAGGTCGACTGAGGAGTTTGTCGGGGCTAAGTCCGACAAACTCCTAGG
>ODAK010002733.1_pt1 | contig 18470 bp, 18 predicted proteins | sample 1539591 | NCBI WGS metagenome assembly ODAK01 (sample SAMEA3539303, study PRJEB22396) | soil metagenome | biome: tundra; feature: field; material: soil | place: USA | collected 2010-05 | depth 0.15 m | reverse complement strand
ATGCGGATATCTTCAGGAACAACGCGCTCGGGAGTGGGCTGCTCCCGGTGACATTGCCGGACCACGAGGTCCGGGCACTCCTCGACCTTGCCGCCGAGCAACCCGGGATCACCGTCGCCGTCGATCTCGAGGCGCAGACGGTCACCTGCGGAGACCTGCGCTACGCGTTCACCATCGACGCCTTCGAGCGCCGCCGGCTGCTCGAAGGCCTCGACGACATCGGGCTGACCCTCGCGCATGAGGCAGCCATCACGGACTTCGAAGCGCGCCGTCCCGCGTGGATGCCCGACCTGGCGCGTTCCGGTGCGGGCTCGTGAAGGCTGACGTCGTCGTGCTGCCCGGGGACGGCGTGGGGCCGGAGGTCGTCAACGCCGCATTGAGCGTCCTCGCCACCGTCTGCGACGCGGCCGACGCACAGGTGAGCATCGACGTGCACCTCATCGGTGGTCGCGCGATCGACGAGTTCGGGACGCCGCTCCCGGATGAGACGCTCGAGGCCTGCCGGACCGCCGACGCGATCCTGCTCGGAGCCGTCGGCGGTCCGGCGTGGGATCACCTGCGCGGTGAGCAGCGCTGCGAGGCGGGCCTGCTCCGGCTACGACGCGAGCTGGACGTCTACGCCAACGTGCGGCCGGTCAAGGTGCATCCTCATCTCGCCGATCGCACCTCGCTGCGCCCGGAGATCACGCGGGGCACAGATCTTGTGATCGTCCGTGAGCTCACCGGTGGCGCCTATTTCGGCCAGCCCCGCGGCCGGACGGGCACCGGCCCCGACGAGATCGCGCGCGACAGCATCGTGTACAGCGCCGCCGAGATCGAGCGTGTCGCGCGCGTCGCGTTCGGCCTCGCACAGTCGCGTCGCGGCGAGCTCATCTCCATCGACAAGGCGAACGTGCTCATCACGAGCCAGCTCTGGCGAGAGGTGGTCACCGCGCTGGCCGTCGAGTATCCCGACGTCACGCTCACCCACGAGCTCGTCGACTCGTTCGCGATGCGGCTGGTGCGCGAGCCCGCGACGATCGACGTCGTGGTCGCCGAGAACCTCTTCGGCGACATCCTCAGCGATGAGGCGGCCGTGCTCTCCGGCTCGCTCGGTCTCCTCCCCTCGGCAAGCCTTGGCGCAACCGATCAGGGATTGTACGAACCGATTCACGGGAGCGCTCCACGCCTGGCGGGGCGAGGCATCGCGAATCCGTACGGCACGATTCTCTCGGTTGCGATGCTGCTGCGCCACTCACTCCACCGCGACGATCTCGCTCTGGCCATCGAGTCGGCGGTGGACGTGTGCATCACCGAGGACGTGCTCACCGCGGACCTGGGCGGCACGGCGGGCACCGATGCCGTCGCCGACGCCGTGGCGCGCGAGGCGTTGCGCCATCTCGGTGCTCGAAGCGGAGCCACGACGTGAGCGTCGAGATCTACGACACCACGCTGCGTGACGGCGCGCAGGGGGTCGGGATCAACTTCTCGGTGTCCGACAAGCTGCGGATCGCCGACCATCTTGACCAGCTCGGCGTGACCTTCATCGAGGGCGGGTGGCCGGGGGCCAACCCGACCGACACCGAGTTCTTCGTGGCGATGCAGCAGCACCCGCTTCGCAACGCAACCCTCGCGGCCTTCGGCGCGACGCGACGCCCGGGCATGGCAGCACAGGACGACCTGCAGCTGCGCACCCTGCTCGATTCGATGGCGCCGATCATCACGCTGGTCGGCAAGGCGTGGGACCGGCAGGTGATCGACGTGCTCCGCACCACGACCGGCGAGAACCTCGACATGATCGGCGACTCGGTTCGCTGGTTCGTCGACCACGGCCGTCGCGTGGTGTACGACGCCGAGCACTTCTTCGACGGATACGCGAGCGACCCCGACTACGCGTTGCGCTGCCTCGAAGCGGCCGTCAGCGCCGGCGCCGAGCGGATCACGCTCTGCGACACGAACGGTGGAACGCTTCCCGATCGGGTGGAGTCAGTGGTTCGCGCCATCACCGCGCGATTCGGCAGCGTGGCCGGCATCCACTGTCACGATGACTCCGGGTGTGCGGTGGCGGCGACGCTGGCGGCGGTCCGCGCGGGTGCGGTGCAGGTGCAGGGCTGCATCAACGGGTACGGCGAGCGCACCGGCAATGCCAACCTCTGCACCCTGATCCCCAACCTGCAGCTCAAGATGGGCGTGCACGTGATCGAGGATGCGCAGCTCGCGCGGCTCACCGAGATCGCCCGGGATGTTGCGGAGATCGCCAATATCGCGCCGCCACTCTCGGCACCGTACATCGGCCAGGCCGCGTTCACACACAAGGGTGGCCAGCACATCGACGCGATGAGCAAAGCCGCCTACGCGTATCAGCACGTCGACCCGACCCTGGTGGGTAACGAGCGACACTCGGTGATCACGCAGCAATCAGGACGGGGCACCGTGCTCGAGAAGGCGGCGGCGTTCGGTGTCGACCTGACGCAGGATCGTGCGCTCGCGCGCCGCATCGCGGACCAGGTCAAGGAGCTGGAGTTCAGCGGCCACTCGTTCGAGGGCGCGGAGGCGTCGTTCGAGCTGCTCGTCCACCGGGCGCGTGGGAATCCGGCGCCGTTCACGCTGATCGACTACATCGCGCTCGTCGAGCAGCGCGAAGGGCGGTCACTCGTATGCGAAGCGACCATCAAGGTGCGGGTCGGTGACGAGGTGGTCCACACCGCCGCCGAGGGCAACGGCCCCGTCAACGCGCTGGACGCGGCGTTGCGCAAGGCGCTGACGCCGAGCTATCCCGAGATCGGCTCGACGCAGCTGTTCGACTACAAGGTGCGTGTGCTGGACGGCCGCGACGGGACGGCCGCGGTGGTGCGGGTCCTCGTCGAGAGCGGCGACCACCATCGACGCTGGAGCACCGTCGGCTGCAACACCAACATCATCGAGGCATCCTGGAGCGCGCTCGCGGACGCCTTCGAGTACGCGATCGTCGCGTCGCGTGACCGTTCAGGCCTTGCGGGCGAGCACCTGGAGGTAGTCTGACTCGAGCGTCAGTCCGCCACCGGAAACCTGGTTGAGCTCGGTCATGAGCTTCCTGCCGTCCTCACGCAGTGATGCCGTCTGTTCAGCGTCGAGCGCACTCAGGATCGCCCTGATCGGCGGGTTGGCCCGCTCCCAGAAATCCCATCCGGCGTCAAGTGACTCGAACTCAAACGTGAGCGCCTGCGGGTAGATCTCGATCGAAGAGGTGAGCCCCTTGAAGCGGCGGTGCACCTCGTCGGTGACACCCCATTCGAATGGAGAGTGCATCCCGGGTGGCGGTGCCGCAGCCCGCTCCGCCAGCAACGCGGTGATGCGCCCGAGAAATCCCTTCGGGCCGTAGTTCGCCATCGCCACGAGGCCGCCTCGCTTGGTGACCCGGAACATCTCAGTCGCCACACGCTCCGGGTCCGGAGCGAACATGGCGCCGAACACCGAGGCCACGACGTCGAAGCGCTCGTCCGGAAAGGGGAGCTGCTCGGCGTCGGCTTCGCGCCACTCGACGGCGAGACCGAGCGCGCTGGTTCGCCTTCTGCCGAGGTCCACCATCGACGGAGCGAGATCGGTGGCGACCACGGTCGCCCCGAGACGAGCCGCCGCTATCGCGAAGTTCCCGTTGCCCGCCGCGACGTCGAGGACCTCCGACCCGGCCTGGAGGCGGCTCCGCTGGGCGAGTTCGATCGCGTGCGGTTCCAGGTGCGCGGCGATCGCGCCGTAGTCGCCGAGCGACCACATCCACCGGATCCCTTCCTTTATCCCCGCGTCGTCAACCACGGCAACCTCCTCTCCGGCGAGATCAAGCGGCTCAGCGCAAAGTTGAACACTGACAGGTTGCCCGCCGTCTTCGGCCATCTTCATCGTGATCCGAGTTCGAAGGCGGCGGACTACCCTTGACGCATGACTGACGTGCGGATGCTCGAGGCGATTCTCGCGATCTCCTCCGACTTCGAGCTTCCGGCGGTGCTGCATCGAATCGTTCAGGTCGCGTGCGCTCAGACCGACGCGCGCTACGGTGCGATCGGCGTCCTCGGGGCCACATTGGGGGACGGTGAGATCCTGCTCGCCGAGTTCGTCACGGAGGGAGTCAGCGCCGCGGTGGCGCGGCGAATCGGCCATCCGCCGACGGGCCTCGGGATTCTCGGCCACGTCATTCGCGAACAGCGTCCCTTCCGGCTCGACGACCTCACCACGCACCCGGATTCGGTCGGATTCCCCGCCGGACATCCAGTGATGCGCACCTTTCTCGGCGTGCCGCTCCGCATTCGCAACGAGGTGTTCGGCAACCTCTACCTGACCGAGAAGCGTGGCGGTCCGTTCACGCCGACCGACGAGACCGTGGCGGTGGCGCTGGCGAGCGCCGCCGGCGTGGCGATCGAGAATGCGCGCCTCCACGATCGTGTCCAGGAACTCGCCGTCCTCCACGAGCGCGAACGGATTGCGCGCGACCTCCACGACACAGTCATCCAGCGACTCTTCGCAACCGGGCTCGGCCTCCAGGCGCTCTCGAGGCTGGCCGGCGACGTCGGTGTCGCCGATAAGATCCAGGCCGCTGTCGACGATCTCGACACCACCATTCGCGAGATCCGCACCGTCATCTTCGAGTTGAACTCGAGTGAACGCGGACTCTCGAGCTGCCGCGCTCGTGTCCTGGCGCTCGTCGCCGAGATGGCGCCCGCCTTGGGATTCGAGCCCCGCGTACGTTTCGACGGCCCTGTCGACACCATCGTCGGGGCGGAGCTCGCCGACCATCTGCTGGCGGCACTTCGCGAACTGCTCAGCAATATCATCCGGCACGCCAAGGCGACCTCGGTCGACGTCCGCATCCAGGCCGGTCTCGAGGTGATCCTCACGGTCGAGGACGACGGCCACGGCGTGCGCCCCAGGCGTCGCGCCGGTCTCGGGCTTGCCAACCTCGCGAAACGGGCTCGTGCGCTGGGTGGCACCTTCACGCTGGAGCCCGATCGAGCGCGAGGCGTCCGTGCTGTGTGGTCGGTGCCCCGCGAGGCCGATCGCGCGCGCTGACGGAAATCAGCCGGCGAACACCCGGAGCCGGTCGGGCCGCTCGAGATTCCGCGATACCCGGACGAGGAACGATCGGATGCTCGCTTCGGCGATGCGATGCAGCAGGAGGAGATCGGCGCGCCGTCCCACGAAGCCGAGCGGCGGATCGTAGCTACCCATCAGCGTGATCTGGCTGGTCCATGCCCCAAGTGGGGCGAACTCGAGATCACCGTCGAGATGGGGAAACAACCGGGTCGCCCCCGGCGCCCACCAGTGCATCGGCACCACCAGCCGGTCCTCACGCTCGTAGGGATCAGCGAGATCCACGTCGATCGTCTTGCCGAGACGCGGGATCCCGAGGAGCGGTGTCAGCCGTAGAGAAAGCCGCTCGCCGTCGCGGTACGCGGCGCCCGCGTTGGCGGCGATCAGAGCATGGGGATCGGCGCGCACCCGAGCCCTGATCTCGTCAAAGTCGCGGTCGATCTGCACGAAGTCCTGAATCAGCATCTCGCCGTCCAGCATCCAACGATCCAGGACCGGCGGACAGAGCCTCAGGGCTGTGATCCATGTGACCAATGACCCGCCTACACTGAATCCGTGGGGTCCCATCGAGTTCGCGTCCTGCTCTGCGACGACCATGAGCTGGTGCGCCGCGGACTCCGGGCGCTGTTGGAGTCCGATCTGACCATCGAAGTGATCGGAGAGGCGAGCTCCGCCGACGAGGCGGTTGGGACGGCGGCGGCGGCCACGCCCGACGTCGTGGTCATGGATGTGCGCATGCCCGGGCGCTCCGGCATCGAGGCGTGCAGGGACATCCGAGCCCACCGTCCGGAGACGCGCGTGCTCATCCTCACGTCGTTCGCCGATGACGAGGCGCTGTTCAGCGCGATCATGGCCGGAGCCTCCGGCTACGTGCTGAAGCAGATCCACGGCAACGATCTCCTCGACGCGATTCATCGAGTTGCCAAGGGCGAATCCCTGCTCGACCCGTCGGTGACCGGTCGCGTCCTGGCACGCATTCGCGGCGATACGGTGTCCGGTGATTCGGAGGACGGCGTCGAGCAGTTGACCCCGCAGGAGCGGCGCATCATCGGCCTGGTTGCTGAGGGACTGACCAATCGCCAGATCGGTGAGAAGGTGCATCTCGCCGAGAAGACCGTCAAGAACTACGTGAGCAACATCCTGATGAAGCTCGATCTCTCACGGCGCGCCGAGGTGGCCGCGTTCATGGCCAGGCGCAAGCGCAGCAACGACGCGCAGGACTGGTCCTAGCTCCTCTTTCGGGACCTTTGCCCCCCTCCAACTGCGCCCGGCGCCTGTTTTTCTGATGTCTTGTGGCACTGGCTGTTCTGCGCCGATGCCGTGAGGATGGGGTTCAGGTCAAACCAAATAAGGAGAACCCACGATGACCAGTGGAATGCGTTGGCGGATTTTCGTACTGCAGGTCGGATTGATCGGCATCCTGGCGTTCGTGAGCGGGTTCGCCTTCTGGGCGAGCAACTTCGCGACCTCGACCGTGCACGACCAGCTCGCGGCACAGCAGATCTACTTCCCGGCCGCCGGTTCGACGGCGATCACCTCGCTCCCCAAGGTGGACGCCACCGCCATGACCCAGTACGCGGGTCAGGAACTCCTCACCGGTCAGCAGGCTCAGGTCTACGCGAACAACTTCATCAACGTCCATCTCGGTGAGATCGGCGGCGGCAAGACGTACTCGCAGCTCAGCGCCGCCTCGATCGCTGATCCGACCAATGCGACTCTCGCCGGCCAGGTCCAGACCGTGTTCCGTGGCGACACGCTGCGCAGCATCCTGCTCAACTCCTACGGTTGGTGGCAGGTCGGCCAGTTCGCCGGCTACGCGGCGATCGGCCTCCTCGTGGCAGCAATCGCGGTGCTCGGCGCCTTCATGTTCGAGATCTACAGCTGGTCGACTTCCCGTAAGAAGGAATCCCCAGCTCGGGTCGCGAGCGCACCCGCAACGAGCGCACGGGGCGTCGCGTAACCCCATCCTCGGAACAATTCACTCAATGACCCACCGGCTCACCGCCGGTGGGTCATTTGCGTTTCAGCGCCTTCGAAGCATCCCGTCATGGAAACGACACGGCCCGTCCGTATGATTCGATGATGCGGATGTTCTATTTCTACAGTTTCCCGCACTGGCTGGGATGGGTCATCTCGCTGCTGGTGCTCGGCGCCATCATCACGACGGTGGTCCTGGTCGCACGTTCCTCACGACGTCATGCGATCACCCCGAACCAGTGGTACGGCGCCCCCTGGCAGGGTCAGTGGCACGGCGGATGGCAGAGCCCCGGCCTGCACGAGCTCGACATCCGCTACGCGCGTGGCGAGATCAGTCGCGAGGAATACCTCCAGCGCCGAGCCGACATGGTCTCGCAGCCGGGGACGCCACCGGGCGGAACACCGCCTTCCTCGGCCGGTCCGAGCGCTCCCGCCTAGCGCAACTCCACGGGAGCGCCGCCGAAGCTTCGCACCGCCCACGCCACGGCCCCGATCAGACCGGCGTCGGTGCCGAGTGCCGCGGTCACGATCTTGCAGCGACGATAGGGAATCTCGAACGCGATCTCGGTCGCCGCGGTGCGGGCGGGCTTGAGCAGCAGGTCGCCGGCATGGATGAGACCGCCGCCGATGACGATCACCTCCGGTGCGAGCACATTGATGAACCCGCCGATCGCGCGGCCGAGCGCGTGTCCCGCATCGTTGAAGACCTGCAACGAGAGCGCGTCGCCGGCATTGGCCGCAGCCACGATGGCCCGCGCATCGATGGTCGCGGGGTCGACGCCCTGGAGCGACGACGGTGTGCCCGCTGCGAGCCCGGCGCGCGCGCGTGCGGCAATGGCGGTCCCCGACGATGTGCCCTCCAGGCATCCCCGATGACCCTGGCCGCACGCCGGGCCGTCGTCGGTGATGGGTGTGTGGCCGACCTCGCCGGCAGATCCGGTCGCACCGTCGTACAGATCCCCGTCGATGAACAGCGCACCGCCGATGCCGGTGCTCACGGTGATGAAGAGCAGGTGGCGCGCCCCTCGCCCGGCCCCTGCCTTCAACTCCGCATAGCCGGCGGCGGCCGCGTCATGACAGAGCACGACCGGGCACCCGACTCGCTCCGAGAGCATGGCGGCGGCGGGAACCTCGTTCCAGCCGGTCATGTTGGGAGCGTCGTGCACGACCCCCGCCCCGGGATCGATCGGGCCCGGGAAGCCCATCGCGAGGCCACGGATGTGCGCGCTGCCTGCGGCCTCGCGGGCGCATTCCGCAACCGCGTCGAGGACGGCGGCGGGGCCGGCCTGCGACGGCGTGTCACGGTGCACCGGCTCGCCATGGGTCACCTCACCGATCGCGACCGCGGCGCGGATGCTCGTGCCGCCGAGGTCGACTCCGATCAGCGCGGGGGTCATACCGACGCGACCGAATCGTCCCAGTGGCTGGGGCTTGCGATCCGCGCGGCGTCGTCCGGGCCCCACGTTCCCGCTTCGTAGAACGTGATCGGCGGCGGCGCCTCGATCACCGGCTCGACCGCTGCCCAACCGTGCTCGACCTCATCCTCGCGGATGAACAGCGTGTGGTCACCTTCGAGCGCGTCGTGCAGCAAGCGCTCGTATGCCTCGGGCGGCGAGGTCTTGAATGAGTCGCCGTAGTTGAAGTTCATGTCCACCGATTGAGCGGTGACCTCGGGTCCCGGTTGTTTGGCGACGAATGAGAGGGCGATCCCTTCGTCGGGCTGAATGCGCACCACCAGGCGATTGCGATGCAGCGTGTGCACGCCCGCGGTCTTGAAGAGATGGAGCGGCACATCGTGGAAGGTGATCACGACACGCGTATCGCGGGTCGGCAGGCGCTTGCCGGTGCGCAGCAGGAAGGGCACCCCGGACCAGCGCCACGACTCGAGGTGGAGACGCAGCGCAGCGTAGGTTTCGGTGGTCGACCTGGACGAGACGCCGGGCTCGTCGCGATACGCGACCACCTTCTCACCGTCGACGGTGCCCGCCGTGTACTGGCCGCGGACGACGTCGTGCGGGCGGATCGGCTGAATGGATTGCAGCACCTTCACCTTTTCATTGCGGATCGCCTCCGCATCGAAGGAGAGCGGAGGGTCCATGGCAACCAGTGACAGGACCTGAAACATATGGTTCTGCACGATGTCGCGGATGGCGCCGATCTCCTCGTAGAGCTTGCCGCGCTGCTCGACCCCGAGCGACTCGGCGACGGTGATCTCGACGCGTGAGATCGCCTCCCGATTCCAGATGCGCTCGAAGAGCGAATTCCCGAATCGGAAGACGAGGAGATTCTGGACCGTCTCCTTGCCCATGTAGTGGTCGATCCGGAAGATGCGCTGCTCGGGCACGACGTCGTGCAGCGTCCGGTTGAGTTCCTCGGCGGATTTCAGATCGTGGCCGAACGGCTTCTCGATGATGATCGACGTGCCCTCGACCAGTCCCGCCGTCTTGATGCCCTCGATGAGTGATGTGAAGGCTGACGGCGGAACCGCCAGGTATGCGATGCGGCGGTCGAGCGTGGTCGCCGTGCGGATCGCGGTGAGATTCCCGTCGGGAGGCAGCGGGACGAACGTCAACCGCCGCGCAAACGACGCGAAGCCAGTCTTCTGCAGTGGCGTTCTCGAGAACTGCTTGACCGCCGACTCGGCGAGGTCGCGGAAACGCTGGTCATCCCAGTCGAACGGCGCCGCACCGATGATCTCCCCCTTTGCCGGCAACAGCTTCTGGAGGTGGAGGTTGTAGAGCGCGGGGATGAGCTTGCGCTGCGCGAGATCGCCGGTGGCGCCGACGATGACGATGTCCTGATCGGGTGGTGCGTGGAGTGGCATCGACTCCGGAAGGGATCCGCTACCTGCCGGTGAAGTGACGCACGGTGAAATCGACGAGCTTGATCACCCCGGCAATGATGGCGCACGAGAAACTGATGACGACAACCGGCAACTCGGCGCCCGGGGTCGAGTACGTGTACGTCGCGAGCACGCCGCTCGCGAAGAGCCCCATCACGCACACGACCAGGAGAAAGACGACGGTGCGTGTCGCGGCGTCGAGCTCCGGGGTGCCCCGCATCGTCTCGGCGACACTCGGACTGAGCTGCTCGGCCGGGGCGAAGTGACGGATCGCGAGCACGATCAGGCGCAGCGCGAGGATGCCCGCGAAGATGAGAACGATGGTCAGGATCAGCGGCAACTCGACGCTCGGCGTGGTGTACGACACCGACGCGAAGAGTCCGGCCAGCAGCAGACCGACGAGCACCGAGATCATGCCCAGCACGGTCACCCAGGTGATCGCGTCCCACGCGGGCAGCGTGACCGTGGGGAACTGAATCGGTCGAATGATCGACTCGCCCCCCGTGAGGTGATCGATGAACGCGGGCTGTGCGGTGAGACCGGAGACACGAGCCTGCATGCCGTAGTGCACACGCTCCGTGGCGACCGGCGACGCCGCCGCGAGCAGGCCCGGTTGCGGGCCGGGGAACAACCGCCGTTCCTCGGTGCGCCCGTCAGGGTAGGTCAGCCGGAGCAGACCGCACTGCTCGCAGTGCCAGGCGCGAATGGGCAGGCCACCCACGATCGGCCCGTAGTACGTGACCGTCCGGCGAAGCCCTTCGGGACCGATCGCGCCTTCGTAGTGGGCGAACTCATGCGCCATGATCCCTTCGACCGGCGCGGGGTGGTCGCAGGTGTCCGGCGTCGGCGGCGTGACGGAAGGTGCATCAGCGACAGCCACTGGGGATCGGATTGTAGTGCTGCGGGGGTCAGCCCACGGTCCGGCAGGCGCGCGCGTTGAACCCGGCGGCGCACATGGCGGCCGCGAGTCTCTCGGCCTCGGCGCGCCCGCGCGCGACCGTGAAGACAGCGCCGCCGCTCCCGGTGAGGTACCACCTGACACCCGGGAGGGCACCTCGCGCCTGTTGCAGCGCCTCAGCCAGCGCGGGGTTGGCCCTGCACGCCGCCGGCTCGAGAGCGCTCCCCATCAATTCGGGATCGGGTGGCAGCCTTGAGTCCAGCAGACGTGCCAGGCGGGCAGATCTGCCGTCATCGCCGATCTCGTTCGGGTCGACCGCGGCATAGGTGTCGGCCGTGGAGCTCGGGGTCGTGGACGCGATCGCGAGGTGCATGACGGGCGTCACCAGCGGCTCGAGGCGATCCCCGCGGCCGCGAACGCGCTGGGCGGTCAGCGAGAGCAACGCGGGCACGTCGCTGCCGACGCTCAACGCCGCGACGGCGACCCTCGCAGGATCGAGCGGAACGCCGAGGGCCGCAAGCCGGGCGACGCCGGAGCGGATCACCGCCGCCGCGTCGCCGGAGCCGCCTCCGAGACCCGCCCCGTGCGGAACGATCTTCGAGAGCCAGATCCGGATGGCGAGCGGCCGGTCCGCCAGTGTGCGCAGTGCGCGCGCGGCTCGCACGGTGAGGTTTGCCTCTCCCGTCGGCACCCCCGCGGCAGCCGGCCCGTCCACGGTGAGGGACAGGCTGTCAGTATCCGCCGGCTGGAGGCTGAGACCCACCAGGTCGTGCCAGTCGACGGGGACGAGGATGCTGTCGATGTCATGCCAGCCGTCGGCACGGCGTGCCACGACCTCCAGCGAGAGGTTGAGCTTCGCGTATGCGGGGACGACCCACGTGGAGAGGCGAGACACAGTCGCTGATATACTGCTGGCTTCGTGCGTCCCTGGCTCGGAACTGCCTGGGGGGCGCGCCCAGTTATCGAGTGATCTAGAAGAGCGAGCATGGCCAACTCCCGATCCGCGCGCAAGCGCATCAGGTCCAGCGAACGGAAGCACATCCGCAACCGCGCGGTGAAGTCCGCCGTCCGCACCAAGGTGATCAAGGCGCGCCACGCGCTGCTCGAAGAGGGCGGCGCCACCGGAGCCACCGAGTTGCACGCCGCAATCCGGGCGCTTGACCGCGCCGCCGAGAAGGGTGTGCTCCACCCCAACAACGCTCGCCGGCGCAAGTCGCGGCTGGCATCGATGGCTGCTCGACTCTCGAACGTCGCAGAGGGGGCAGAGGGCGCGGCATTACGGTCCGCGGCGGCCGGCGGTGCCAAGGGGAGAAGCGCGAAGCAGCCGGTGCGAGCCGCAGCAGCGAAGCCCGCGGCCAAGCCTGCTGGGAAGGCTCCCGCAGCCAAGGCGGCTGCCGCGAAGGCAGTGGCCCCAAAGGCCGCAGCCGCCAAGCCGGCTGCGAAGGCGCCCAAGAGCAAGTAAGGCGGGCTTGCTCCGCCTAGCGGCGGCGCTGTTCACGCTCGGCGGTCACCTCGGCTGCGGCGCGCAGCACGGCCAGGCGAAGTCCGTCCGACTCTGCGATCTCACCAGTCTTGAGCTTTCGGTCGACGTCGTGCAGCGCGGCGAGCCAACCGGCAGCGGTGGCCGGCGAAACGCTCCTCGCCTGACGGCTGAGGCGATCGACCTGCCAGTCGGGTTTGCCGAGCGCGGACCCAAGGCCGTGGGAAGACCCATGGGCCTGGACGTACGCCTGAGCGAGCACGAGGTCGCGGATCTGCCCGGCAAGGATCGCCAGCAAATACTGTCCCGCCCGCCCCTCGGACAGCAGGCGGTCGATCGACTCCGCGCCCTTGGCGGGAGTCGGGCCGAGCAGATCTCCGAGCGTGTCGTAGAGGCCGGCAGCCTCGTCGCCGGCGACCGCCGCCCGCGCATCGGTGATCGAGAGTGGCCGCCCGGCCGCGTAGGCAACGAGCTTGTCGAGTTCGGAAGCAATGCTCCCGAGGTCAGGGCCTGCGATCCGCACGAGGTGTTCGACTGTCCCGGGACCGAGCCGCAGGCCGCGGACGGTGGTCTCTCGCTCGACCCAGGATCGAAGCTCACGGCCCTTGACGGCGGCGTGGTAGATGATCGCCCCGCCCCGCTCTTTCACGGCTGCGAGCACAGCGTTGCGATCGGGCACCTTGGCATGAGCGACCAGACAGAGCACCGTCGTCGGCGCCAGCTCGCCGAGGATCGCCACCAGCCGCTCCGGCGGGTCGGCGCCGCCGCGTTTCGCTGATCCCGTCAGCTGCGGTGGATCGCGGAGCAGCAGCGCTCGCTCGGGGTCGAACAGCGGCATCTCCGCCACCGCGTGCCGGAACTCGTTGAGACGCCCGGGTGAGTCGAAGACCTCGATGTCGAGTTGCGGCGGTCGGGCGCGTTGGCGCCACTCGAACATCGATCGATCGACCAGGAAGCGCTCCTCGCCGTGGATGAGCGTGAGCCGGTTCAGCGGGGGCGCCGTGGCCATGGCAGCAGTATCGCAAGCGGGATCACGTCACCTCCTGGAGGCCTGACGCGCCGCCGATATAGGTGAGGTCGCCGTCGGTGCTGGTCCGGTCGGTTGGGTAACCCTGTGGAGCCGGCACCGCAGGGACCCCCGGCGCGATCGGCACCGCAAGCTCACGAGGTCGCGCGGTGGCGAGCAGCAGGGGGGCGACGGCACCACCGGGTGGGGTGATCACGAGGTCGGCGCCGAGTGCATTCCCGTAGACGGTCGAGAGGTCTTCCTGATCCGCTGTTCCGGCATCGCCCAGCACCAGCAGGCGTCCGGTTGGATCGTCAAGCACGAGGGCACACATCGATCGCCCGGTGGCCACGGCGATGAAGCCGAGACATCGCCAGGTTGCCCCGCCAAATGCCCAGGCCCCATCGTCCGCCTCGAGCACGTCGGCGCCGGAGGACTCGAGCGCTCCAACGATGTTGTTGCCCCCGGGATTGAGATTGCCGGGAGTGACCACCGTTCCGACGGTGTAGTGGCCGGGCAGTCCTCCGAGCCCATTGACCGCCGCCTCCTCGCCGCCGGTCACGACGACCATGTCCAGGTGTGAGGTCGCGGGCGGCATCACCCTTCCCAGAGCGGCGAGGAGCTGGTTCGCGGAGGAGCCACCGTCGACGAGGACAGAACTGCCGTCGCCCGCCTGGATCAGCACGGCCGGGGAGGACCCGGTGTTCAGCACCGTGACGTGGAGCCTGCCGTCGGGCCTGGACGCGACGATCCAGGCCACGCCGGCGGCGAGGACGGCCGCGAGCGCGGCGGCAACGATCGATCGAACGTTCACCGCAGCGGCGCGGTCCGACCCGTCATGACGGCGAGAGTCGCGAGGGCCGCCACCATTCCCGCACCCTCGGCGATGGACCAAGCGGCCGGCCAGTTCCCAACCTGGATCGTGGCACCCGGAACGCCGGTGACGATCCGGGCAACCGTGGTGATCGCGGCTGTACCGAGCCCGGCGAACTGAAGCAACGGCCAGCCCAGCGCGGGGCTCAGGGCGCTCAGGAGCGCGCCGGTCCCGCCTGTGACGATCATCACGGGGAGGATCGGGAGCACGACCGCGTTGGCAACCGGACCGGCGAGTGCGATCACGCCGAAGGCCCCCGCCATGACCGGTACGGTCGCCAGCTGGGCGGCGATCGTGACCGCGAACGGCTCGGCGACCAGGCGAGGCCCCGGCACGCGCGCGGCGATGGGAGCTGCGAGCAACAGGATCCCGGCCGTGCCGAGAAACGAAAGCTGGAAGCCCGGGTCCTCGACCAGCTGCGGCCCGACGCCGAGCATGATCGCGGCCACCAGCGCGAGCATCGGCACCGGGTCGGTGCGCCTCGCTCCTACTGCGGCGAGCATGGCGGCGCCGGCCATCAGCGAGCCGCGAATGGCGGCAGGTCCCGCGCCGCTGACGAGCACATATGCCACGACCACAGGCAGCGCGACGAGCAGGGTTCGGCGCCGTGACCACTCCAGCACGCGAGCCAGCGCGCTCACCAGACCGATGATCAAGACCACCTTCAGACCACTGACCACGACGACGTGGATGAGTCCGGCGTCCTGCAGCGGCCCGCGGACATCCGACGCAAGCGGCTGGTGGATCCCGAAGGCGATGCCGAGGACGAGCGCCGCAGCGGGTTCCGGAAGCGCCCGATCCACCGCTGCGAGCAGCTGAGCCTGCACCCAGGCGATCGCTCGACCGAGAGACGGTCCGCCCGCGCGGAGGACGAAGACCTGCGGGGATGTCGCCATCGCTTCCACGCCCTCGCGCTCCAGAACTGCGGATGTCTCCGCGCCGGGTCGCCGGTCCAACGGCCGAAGACCGGCAGCGTCGATCTCGACCTGGTCTCCAGGCGCGAGGGCGGGAATCAGCGGACCGCTCACCAGGATCCCGCCCGCGACCTGCGCGTCGGTGTCGGCGTCCGACAGATGACTGGCGTCGATGATGGCCGTGGATCCGGCGCCGGGATCCGCGCTTCGTACGCTACCGAGAAGGACGATGGGGCGCGCGCCCAGATGGCCGCTCACCGAACCCGGGCCGGGGACGCTCACCGCAGCAGCGCCGCGAAGCACTCCCAGCACCACGGCAACTCCCACGGCGACGACCGCGACCAGCCGCCGGGGACACACCGCCGCGAAGATCAGCGAGCAGGCGCCGCCAGCGCACATGACAGGGATGGCGGCCGCCGGGGAAAGAGCCGAGGCGAAGGCCACCGCGCAACCCAGGGCGAACCCTCCCCAGATGATGGAGGCCCACCGCCCCGCCTGCGATCCAGCGAGCCGGCTCACTGCTGCGGTAGCACCACCCTGAGGTAGTGCTCGAGTCCGGTGACGGTGGCTGAGTCGACGCCGAGGTCGGCGTGGAGCTGGCTCATCGCAGTGAACGGGCCCCACTCCTCGCGGTACTGGACGATCTCGCCGCCGAGTCCCGGAGGCATCCCCGGCACCGCATCCAGGTCTGCCTCCGCCGCTGTGTTGATGTCCAGCTTGGCGGCTGTGGTGCCGCTCTTCATAAAGGGCACGTTGACCTGGCGTCCGTCGTTGACCCGCTGGGCCATGTTGGGGAAATGGCCGGGGTCGGCGAGCGTGGTCACTCCCCCGGCTGCCGCGATCGCGTCCGCGACCCGCGCGTCGGGACTCAGTTCGTAGAGGCCCGGATGCGCAACGGCGCCGCTGACAAAGACGAGGACGGTGGGAGGAGCCGGCGGGTCGACGGTTTCGCCCGCCGGTACGGGCGCCGCTGCCGAGGCCTGGTGGAGCACTGACCATCCGGCGACTCCCGCCAGGGCCAACGCCCCGGCCACCGCAAGCACCAGGCGCCGCGGTTTGATACTCGCATGTATTTCGTTATTGGACAACATACAACACAGTGTAACTTGGTGGCGATGACGGAGCAAGGAGGGATTTCACAACCCATGCGCCCCCTGGGCTCGGTCGGTCCGAGCCTCAGCCGGGACGCGGTGAGGCAGCCGGCAGTCGGTACCGGAGCTGGCCGTCCTCGCCGACCACGGTCGCGGCGCCGGCCCGCTCCGCCAGCCAGCGCACGGCTCGGCCCGAAACCGGGTCGCCCAGTCCGCTCAGCTCCCTGGCGATCTCCGAAGCCGACGCCGACCCAAGCTTGCCGATCGTGGCCAGGACGATGTCAGGCGTCACCGACGCGGGCGTGGCCCTCCCCTTCGGTCCTTTCCCGCGGCGCCGGCCCTTGGCGTGCCTCGCAACCGGCGCGGCGGCGCGCCTCACGGCTCGAGGTTGTGCCGCGGCATCGCCGGCACGATCGATGAGGGCGACCGCTTCCCGGACCTCCCGCCGCAGGGCCGCGTTGTCAGCTTTCAGCTCGGCGACCTGGTTGACGAGTGCCTCGATCCGCGAGACCAGGCGCTCGGCCGCCTGGACGATCGGCGAGTTGGCGCCCGTCGCCGAGTCCCGGTCGAGGGCCGCTGCTTCGGGCATGGTTCTCCTGGAAATCGAAGGTCATGGCGCAGTCGCCGCAGCCGAAATCGCAACGCTGTCCTCGCACAGTCATTGTCTGACAACGAAGCAGAGCGCCGCATTCGGCCTATATGTGGACTGCAATCCGGGACCAGCCGGTCGCGGCGCGCGGCGTAGGCCCGGTACCATGACGCGGGGCCATAGCTCAGTTGGAAGAGCGCTTGCATGGCATGCAAGAGGTCGGGGGTTCGAGCCCCCCTGGCTCCACCACGGGCCGTCCTCCACGGCCGTGCTGGTCCTCGCTCCACCACGGTCGATCGCGTCGCACGGCATCCCCCATCAGGACGAATTCATCCGCGAACCGTCCCCCAACGGGGTGAAAAACCGCGGCATCGGCGGCAGGCCACCGGGCAAGCCGATATGATCCGCAAGCCTCACCCGATGTGAGGGCGGCTCAGGTCCAAGGCTGGAACTTGAGCCACGGCGGCTTCAGCCATCAAGAGGAGGATCGCGTCTTGCGAGTCAACAAATTCACCATTGGCGGCATCGGGTTGGGCATGCTTGGCTTGCTCACCGCCGCTGCATGCGGGAGTACGAGCAGTACTACCTCGTCGTCAGGAAGCACTCTGGCGAGTTCTCAGGTGCTCCACTTCCCCGTCTTCCAGGACCCCGGAACGTGGGATCCCGGTGAGATGGATGCGGAAGTCGACACCGAGCTCATGCAGAACGTCTTCGACAACCTCTGGCGGTTCGACGACAAGCTGAACATCGTTCCTGACATCGCCAGTGTCATTCCGACGCAGGCCAACGGCGGGATCTCCTCGGACGGACTCACATACACCATCCACCTGAACCCGGCAGCGAAGTTCTCGAACGGGGATCCGGTGACGTCCAAGGACGTGCTGTATTCGTGGAACCGCGGCGCCGATCTCCACGGGGCCTACTCTTCGATCCTGAGCGCAATTCAGGGCTATACCGCGGTGCAGACCGCAGCCGGTAACCCGCCGACGTCGGGCACGCCGACGACGTTCCAGGGCAACATCGAGAAGCAGCTCGCGGCCGGCAACTCCGCATTCATGATGAGTGGACTGACCGCCCCCAGCGCTGAGACCGTGCAGGTCAAGCTGAGCACCGCGTGCGGCTGGTGCCTCACCGCATGGACCCTCGAGGGCACGGTCGGCGGCATCGTCGATGAGAAGGTCATCAATGGCGCGGGCGTCGATCCCGTGAACTGGTGGCAGACCCCCGCTGATCTCGTCGGCACCGGTGCCTATGAGCTGACCGCCTACACCCCCAAGCAGTCGATGACATTCTCCGCAGTGCCGAACTGGTGGGGTTCCCCGAAGCCCACGGTGAAGACGATCAATATCGACGTCAAGGACCCGTCGGCGGCCCCAACATCCGTGGACAACTTCTTCCAGAAGGGGTACGACATCGTCGGCTACGGCGGTGACAGCGCCATCATCCCGCTGGCCAACATCCTTGCGATCCAGGCCAACTCGCGTGAGAAGCCGGACCTGCTGACCCAGCCCAAGGGGCGCACCACATGGGTGAGCTTCAGCGTCGGCTACCCGACGGGCGGACCTTTCCAGGGTGAGACCGCTGCGGCCAAGGGCCTGCGCCTCGCGTTCGACCTCGCCGTCGACAAGCAGGGCCTCGCCACCACCGTCTGCCACAACGTGATCTGCTCGGCCGCGACCGGCGGCCTGATCACCACGGGGCTGATCGGCAACGGCGGTCCGAATACCGACCCGCTCGCCAAGTTCGACGCGACCCAGGC